>LNAP01004658.1_pt1 | contig 12526 bp, 10 predicted proteins | sample 602601 | NCBI WGS metagenome assembly LNAP01 (sample SAMN02440304, study PRJNA202911) | soil metagenome | biome: Subtropical and temperate rainforests or woodlands; isolation source: soil samples (1 kg each in a 20% v/v slurry with milli Q water) were... ... | reverse complement strand
GCGTCTGGCTCGGGCATCGGCCTGGCCATCGTGCGCTCGATCGCCGAGCGCCACGGCGGGCGGCTCGAGGTCGATCGCGGCGAAGGCGGGTGCGGCCTTGTCGCGGAGATCGTGCTGCCGCTCGCCGAGACGGGGGCTCCAGTCTCGGGTTAACCCGCAAAGAGTCATCGTTACGCTGAAAGCAGAACGAAAGTGAGCGGTCGATATCGTGCGTTCCATCCCAAAACCAACCGATGGAGACAACGATGAACCGCAACCCCCACCGCAGCCGCGTCCTCATGTCGCTCGCGACGCTCCTGACCTGCTCTGCCGGCGCGCTTGCCGGCCCGCTCGACAAGAGCGAGTGCATCGCCCCCGCCAAGCCGGGCGGCGGCTTCGACCTGACCTGCAAGCTCGCGCAGTCCGGCCTCGCCGACTCCAAGCTGATTGCCGACCCGATGCGCGTGACCTACATGCCCGGCGGCATCGGAGCCGTAGCCTACAACGCGATCGTTGCGCAGCGGCCGGATGCCGCCAACACGGTCGTCGCCTTCTCGGGCGGCTCGCTGCTGAACCTGGCCCAGGGCAAGTTCGGCCGCTACAACGAGAACGACGTGCGCTGGGTGGCCGCGGTGGGTACCGACTACGGCGCCGTCGTCGTGGCCGAGAGCTCGCCGTACAAATCGCTGAAAGACGTGCTTGCCGCAATGAAGGCCGACCCGACCAAGGTGGTGCTTGGCGCCGGCGGCACGGTCGGCAGCCAGGACTGGATGAAGGCCGCGCTGCTCGCGCGCTCCGCAGGAGTGGACCCGAGGGCGATGCGCTTCGTTGCATTCGAAGGCGGCGGCGAGGCGTTGACCGCGCTGCAAGGCGGTCACATCCAGGTTTTTACCGGCGATGCCGCCGAGACTTCGCAGCAGATCAAGGCCGGCAGCAAGGTGCGCGTGCTGGCGGTGATGAACGACAAGCGCCTGCCCGGCGATATGGCGAACGTGCCGACTGCCAAGGAGCAGGGCGCCGACATCGAGTGGCCTATCGCGCGGGGCTTCTACGTCGGGCCCAAGGTCTCCGACGCCGACTACAAGGTCTGGAGCGATACCTTCGCCAAGATGATGGCCTCGCCCGGTTTCGCGAAGCTGCGCGATGAGCGTGGCCTCTATCCGCTGTCCCTGACCGGCGCGGAAGTCGACACCTACGTGAAGAAGCAGGTGGCCAGCTACCGCAAGCTGGCGCAGGACTTCGGCCTGGCCGTCACGCCGGCCAAGTAGCCAACCTCGTTCGGCCGAGCGCGTGTCGCATCGGCCGGTCCTTCCAGGAGTACTTCATGAGTGACCGTATTCTCGGAGCGGCGTGCGTTGCCGCGGCCGCCGGCATGGCCTGGGCCGCGCAGGGCTATACCGCTGCCATCTCTTATGAGCCCGTGGGGCCACGGGCCTTCCCGATGTTGCTCGCGGGACTGCTGGCAGCGGGAGGCCTGTGGCTCGTCGTCAAGCCGACGCTGCAGGGCGTTGTCGCCTATGGCGGTGTACCGCTGCGCGCCACGCTGATCGCCGCCGCTGCGGTGGCCGTGTATGCGGCGCTGTTCGAAGTCCTCGGCTTCGCACTGGCCACCGCCGTGATGGCGGTACCGCTGGGCCTGGTGTTCGGTGGCACCTGGCGGCAAGTGCTCGCCACCGGGGTCGCGCTCGGTGTGACGCTCTTCCTGCTTTTCGACAAGCTGCTCGACGTCACGCTGCCGACCGGCCTCCTGTCGTTCGTGCTCGGAGGTCATTGATGGACGTCCTGCAACACCTGATCGCCGGTTTCGGCGTTGCGCTGTCGCCGACCAACCTGGCCATTGCGGCCATCGGCGCGCTGATCGGCACCATCGTCGGGCTGCTCCCCGGGCTCGGGCCGATCAACGGCGTCGCGATCCTGATGCCGCTCGCTTTCGCGATGAAGCTGCCGCCCGAGACGTCGCTGATCCTGCTCGCGGCGGTCTACATCGGCTGCGAGTACGGCGGGCGCATCTCGTCGATCCTCCTGAACGTGCCCGGCGACGCGGGGGCCATCATGACCGCGCTCGACGGCTACCCGATGGCGCGCAACGGCCTGGGCGGCGTAGCGCTGTCGATCTCGGCGTGGAGTTCGTTCGTCGGCTCGTTGATCGCGACCGCCGGCATCGTGCTGTTCGCGCCGTTGCTCGCCAGTTGGGCGTTGTCGTTCGGGCCGGCCGAGTATTTCGCTCTGATGTGCTTTGCCTTCGCCTGCATTGCCGGGCTGATGGGCGACGCGCCGATGAAGGCCGGCATCGCCGCGGTGATCGGCCTGGCGTTGTCTTGCGTGGGCCTCGATTCGAATTCGGGCGTCTACCGCTTCACGGGCGGCGACGTGCACCTGTCCGACGGCATCCAGTTCGTCGTCGTCGTCATCGGCGTGTTCTCGATCAGCGAGATCCTGCTGATGCTCGAGCAGCACCACAGCAGTACCGGGCTCATCACGGACACCGGGCGCAAGATGTTCAACATGAAGGAGCTGGCCTACACCTGGTGGGGCACCGTGCGCTCGAGCGTCGTCGGCTTCATCGTCGGCGTGCTGCCTGGTGCCGGGGCCACGATTGCCAGCGCGATGACCTACTCGATGGAGAAGCGCCTGACCGACAAGGACGGCAGCTTCGGCAAGGGCGACATCCGCGGCGTGGCTGCACCCGAGGCGGCCAACAACGCCGCGGCCACCGGCTCGTTCGTGCCGATGCTGACGCTCGGCGTGCCGGGCTCCGGCACCACCGCGGTGATGGTCGGCGCCCTGGCGCTCTACAACATCACACCGGGCCCGGCACTGTTCACCCAGCAGCCGGCGCTCGTGTGGGGTCTCATCGCCTCGCTGTTCATCGCCAACGCCATCCTGCTGTTCATCAACATCCCGATGGTCGGGCTGTTCACCCAGGTGCTGCGGGTGCCGAACTGGGCGTTGGCGCCAGGCATCCTGGCCGTGAGCGCGGTCGGTGTCTATGCGGTTCACGCGACCACCTTCGACCTGCTGCTGATGACGGTGCTGGGCGTGGTCGGCTGGTTGCTTCGCAAGCAGGGCGTGCCGATGGCGCCGCTCATTCTAGGTTTCGTCCTCGGCGACATGATGGAGCAGAACCTGCGCCGCGCCCTGTCGATGACCCATGGCGACGCGTCCATCCTGGTGGGCAGCCCGATTTCCATCGGCCTGTGGATCGCCGCCGCGCTCATGGTGCTCGTGCCGCCGCTGATGCGGCTGTTCAGCCGCTCCGGCGCCGTCGCCCATCCTGCTGCCCCGGCAGCCTGAAGCTGGGCGATGGGGCCATCCGTCGTCACGGTCGTGCAGGCGCTGGACGGCGCCGGCGACACGCCTTTACCGCCGTGCGCGCTACGGCAGTACGTAACGACCGGCGGAGATGCTGCCGTTGGCCATCGTCACCTTCACCAGCACCCGATCGCCCTGGCGCAGCCGGTGCGGCAGGCGGGCGACGAGCCGGTTGCCGCGGTCGTATCGGACCTCTGCCGACGCGGTGGTCGTGCCTCGGGTCACCGTCACGGTGCCACGCGACCCCTGCATCGGGATCGGCGTGCCGTGGTCCTCGACGTAGAACACCACGACCGGGCCGCGGCCGACCAGTTCGAACGAGGTCTCTCCGCCGTCGTTCATCTGGCCCCCGTGCCTGGCCGGCCAGTCACCGTGCGTCCACGCTGCCCCGCTGCATGCGAGCAGCGTGGACGCGACAACCCATTGAAGTCTTCTCATGGCGCAGAGCTGCCGGCGCTTGCCAGGCACTGGCGTCGGGCGAGGTGGGCGAGGTACATGGGGGTCTCCTGCGATGGCCCTCGTAGCGGCCGAAGCGGGCATGGTGACGAGCGGCGCATGTCGTTTTCCTTTCATTCGGTCGAGGCAAACCCCCACAGGGAAGACCCGCCGCAGCTGAAAGGAAGGTGAGAGGTGGCTTTGTTGACGATCGGGTCCTGCGCTGTCGGCACGCCCTCTTTGCCGGCCGACCCTTCAAGGAGACCTACCATGAGATTCACCCGAGCATCCGCACTCGTCCTGTCAGCCAGCGCGCTGGCGGTCGTCGTCGCTTGCGGCGGCGGCGAGACCGCATCGACGCTGGACGCGGGCGGCCGCGCCTCGGCCCTGTCGGTCCAGCCCGAGCAATCGCAGCGGCCCCCCAAGTCGATGGACATGACCTGGTTCGGCATCACCAACTGGCACTACCAGATCGGCACCACCGGCATCCTGCTCGACGGCGAGACGCGGAACCAAGGCAGCACCGCCGACGCTGCGTCGGTGAGCAAGGCGCTCGCTTCGCTGCAGCGCAACAACGGCTCGATCGACGTGATCCTGGTCGGCCATGACCACGGCGACCACTCGGTGCAGGTGCCCGAATGGGCCAAGCAAACCGGCAAGACGGTGTACGCCCCGCCCACGGTGTGCACGAAGCTTGCCAACGCCGGTCTGCCGACCGCGCAATGCGTGCCGCTGCTCGGCGGCGAGAAGATCACGCTCGACCGCCACGTCGATGTGCACGTCGTGCGCTGGGTGCACAGCGTGGACTGCGACGAACTCAGCAACGGCACGGGGGGCCCCGAGACCTTCGGATTCCTGATCGCTGCGCGCACGAACAAGAAGGACGAGGTGCTGAACGTGTTCGTTTCCGACAGCGGCGCCGGTGGCCCCGACCTGACGACACCGCGGGTGGCAAACGGCGTCACCTACGGCTCCCCGCTCACCAACCTGGCTGCCGCGCTCAACGCGGCGGGCCTGAGCCATCTCGACATCTGGCAGGGCGGGCCGGAATCGCGCATGGTGTATCAGGCGCGGGCCGTGGTGCCGACGTTTGCCGTGCGCACCTTCATGCCGCACCATCTGAACGCACGTGCCAATGCGCAAGGCCGCTTCAACCTGAGCTACGGCATGCACTACCCGTACACCCTGGACGACCAGCCGAAGCTGCGCGATTTCCTGGAGGCCGCCGGCGTGCCACAGGTCTTCCCGACCAACTACTTCGACAAGTGGAACTACAGCAAGGACGGCATTGTCAAGGTCGACAACAGCGCGGCCAAGGCCGACTGGGGTCTGCCGGCCGAAGGACCGGGGCCGGGCGTGCAGGGACCGAACCCGCGTGCCGGCAACCTGGAGTGCTCGCAGGATTGAGCGGCCGGTAATCGGCGGTCTCTCAGCCCCGCAGAATGATCCAGCGTGCGCATTCTTCTCGTCGAGGACGAACGCCCGCTGGCCGAGTGGCTGGGAAAGGCACTCGGCCAATCGGACATCCACGTCGATTGGGAGCCGGATGGCACGCTGGCACTGCGCTCGCTCGAGCGGCAGGACTACGACGCCCTGGTACTCGATCTGGGGCTGCCGGGCCGATCGGGGCATGAGGTGTTGCGCAACTTGCGGAGCAGCGACTTGCGTCTGCCGGTGCTCGTGCTGACGGCTCGCGACTCGCTGGCCGAGCGCGTCGCGACGCTCAACGAGGGCGCGGACGACTTTCTCGCCAAGCCCTTTGCGCTGCCGGAGCTCGAGGCTCGCCTGCATGCGCTGGTGCGCCGCGCGCGGGGCATCGAGCACCCGCGGTTTCGCTGCGGCCCACTCGGCTTCGACGCTCTGTCACGCCAGTTCACGCTCAACGGTGAATCGCTTGCGCTGCCCCGGCGTGAACACGGGCTGCTGCAGGCCCTGCTGGCACGCAGCGGCGAACCGCTGTCGCGCCAGCAGATCATTGACCGCGTGTTTGCCGACGACGACGAGGTGCTGCCCAGCGCGGTGGACGTCATTGTTCACCGGCTGCGCAAGCGCCTGGAGAATGCCGGCGTGCGCATAGCCACCTACAGAGGTCTGGGCTATGTTCTGGAAGCGCAGGACGACGCTCGGCCTTAGGGCGCAACTGCTGGCCGTGCTGCTGCCCGGCTTGCTGGTCATCCTTTGCGCCGAACTCTGGCTGACGCGCAGCGATGCCATCGATGCCGCCAACGCGGCCTTCGACCGCTCGCTGAGTGGCGCCATTCGCTCGGTCGACCATAACGTGTCGACAGCCTCTGGCGGCTTGTCGGTCGAACTGCCGTACCGTCTGTTTGAGTTCTTCCAACTCACCGCAGGTGGCAACGTCTACTTCCGCGTCTCGACGAGCGACGGCCTGGTCGAGATTGGCAGCCCGGACCTGCCGTTGCCCGAAGAGCCGCTGGAGCCAGGAGTTCCCGTTTTCCAGGATGCCGTGTACTTCGGCGAGCCGGTGCGGGTCGGGACCTATCTGCGCGTGCTCGACAAGCCCTTGCGCGATGCGGCTGCGACTCGGCTCGTGATCCAGGTGGCTGAAGGCACCTCGTCGCGTCGCGCGTTTACCACCAGCTTCGTGATGCGCAGCGCCTTGCGGGATGCGTTCTTGCTCTCGCTGGTCGGTCTCGTGCTGGCGGCACTGGTAACGCTGACCTTGCGGCCGCTGGCTCAGCTGGCGCGTCAGGTGCAGGCGCGTCAGCCTTCGGACATTCGGCCCCTCGACGCGATGGTGCTGCCTCGCGACATCCGGCCGCTCGTCGACGCGGTGAATCACCAGCTCGAACGCAACCACGCCGTGTTGTCTCAACAGCGCCGCTTCATCGACGATGCCTCGCACCAGCTACGCACGCCGCTGGCAACGCTGCACACCCAGGTCGGCTATGCGATGCGCCTGAGCAACCCCGCCGATTTGGTCGCCACGCTCGGCTCGATCGCGGATCACCTCGATCGCGCCACGCGCGGCGGCAACCAGCTGCTCGCGCTGGCCCGCAGCGACGCTTCCATGCCCAGCCACGAACGCTTCGATCTGAACGACCTGGTGCGTGAGGTCGCGCGCGACCTGATTCCGCTGGCCCGCAGCAAGAGTCTCGACTTCGGCGTCGAGCTGCCGGCGCAACCCTGCTGGGCCGAGGGCGACCGCGCACTTCTCGGCGAAGCGCTGTCCAACCTGGCGCACAACGCTGTCGCTTACACGGACGTACACGGCGCCGTCACGCTCATGACGCGCACCGATGCCGGTTCGAGCGAGATGCACGTGGTCAGCGCAGGTGCGCCCGTGGCAGCGCAGGTGCTCGAGCGCCTGGGGGAGCGCTTCGTGAAGGGAGAAGCCAGTCGCGGCGCCGGCCTGGGCCTGGCGATTGCAAAGTCGATCGTCGAGCGCCACGGCGGGACGCTGTCGGTGGAGCGCCAGAACGAAGCGCAGACCAATACCTTCATGCTGCGCTGGCCGGTGGGTGCGGCATGAAGCTCACTCGCCGCCTTGTGCTGGGCCGGCTGTGCGCGATGGCGCCGGTGATGACCTGCGGCGCTTCGAGTTCCTCCCGGGCCGCGGAATCATCGCGCTGCATCGTGCCGGCCAAGGCGGGCGGCGGCTTTGATGTGACCTGCCGGCTCGCCCAGGAGATGCTGACCGAGCAAAAGGCGGTGCAGCTGGATTACCTGCCAGGTGGCATCGGCGCGGTGGCGTACACGCGGGTCGTCACCGAACGACATGCCGAGCCCAACACGATCGTCGCCTTCTCCAGCGGTTCTCTCTTGAACCTGGCGCAGGGAAAGTTCGGACCGTATACCGAGCGCGACGTGCGCTGGGTGGCCGTGATCGGCGCTGACTACGGCGTCGTTGCCGTGCGCCAGGACTCGCCCTTCAAGAACTTGCGGCAACTGCTGGCGGCGATGAGAGCCGAGCCGCGTGCGCTGACCTTCGGCGCAGGTGGCACGATCGGCAGCCAGGACTGGTTCAAGTCCGCGTTGCTGGTGCGCAGCGCCGGCGGCAATGCGCGCAGTTTTCGCTTCGTCGCCTTCGAAGGCGGCGGTGATGCGCTGCTGGCCCTGGCGGGCGGGCATGTCAGCGCGTTTGCGGGCGACGCAGCCGAGGTCGGGCAGCACGTGGCCAAGGGAGGATCGGTGCGTCTGCTCGCCGTGCTTTCCGAGCAACGCCTGAAGGGCGCCTTTGCGGACGTGCCCACGGCACGCGAGCAGGGTGTCGACGTGGTGTGGCAGACCGCGCGGGGGTTCTACATGGGCGGACGCGTGACCGACGACAGCCATCGCGCGTGGGTGGCGGCATTCCAACGTGCGATGGCAGACGAGCGTTACGCGAAGCGGCTTGCCAGCCATGGCCTGTTCCCGCTCGCGTTGACCGGCGCCGAGCTCGAGCAGTTCGTCGCACGCCAGATGGACCGCTTCCGAACGTTGGCGACGGAGTTCGAGGTGATGAAACGCCAGGGGTGATCGACCACCTTGTTGACCCGCGGATCCGTGCCACGGGGTGGCTCAGGGCCTGGCGCCGGGCGCCGCTGTGGCGACCGACGCCGTTGCGGTGCCTCGGCACGCCAGGGTGCGAATCACGTCCATGAAGGCCAGCGCGGCCGGGCTGGGGGGCTCGCCTTGCGGCGTGATCAGGCCGTAGTCGGGCATGCGGTCGGGCAGGTCGGCCACGATGCGCGTCAGCAGCCCGCGCCGCACGTACTTGTCGACGAGCGCGGCCGGTTGCAACGACAGCATGTGGGTGCTCTGCATCAGTTCCAGCGCGAACAGGAACGAGGGCGTTTCGACAATCCCCGAGGTGAGCGACAGGCCGGTGCTGCTGAAGATGTCGTCCGAGACCTTGCGCAGCGCCGTGGTGGTGGGATAGAGAATCCACGGCCAGTTCGAGAGCTCCAGGAGCCCGTGCGCAACCGGCCCGCGCAGCGGATGGTGCACGCCGGCGGTGATGTGCAGGCGTTCACCGGCCAGCCGTTCGTACTGGAACTGGTCGCGCTGCGCTTCGTCGGTGAAGCGGCCGATCATCACGTCGATCTTGCGTTCGGCCAGCCACACGATCAGCTGGTCGCTGCTCTGTTCGAGCACCTTCACCACCAGCAACGGCCGCAGGCGCTGCAGTTCGGCAACCGCGGCGATCAGCAGGTGCGCCGCCGAGCCCGAAATGGCGCCGACCGTCAGGTGGCCGTGGCCGCCCTGTTTCAGCGTGCTGAACTCGTCGACGAACTTGCGGTGGCCGTCCAGCGCGGCGTGGGCATAACGCAATGTAAAGAGTCCCAGCTCGTTCGGCTGCACGCCGCGCGGCAGGCGATCGAACAGGCGCGACTCCAGCATGTCCTCGATGTCCATCAGAACCTTGGTCGCAGCCGGCTGCGTCATGTGCATTTGCTCGCCGGTTAGACGCAGATTGCGCGTCTTTCCGAGGATGTCGAGGAACTGCAGATGCCGGAAACGCAAACGCGAGACTTGTGCGAGCAGCAAGGGTTTACCAGCGGCCTGATCGTGACTCATCAGCATTTGGAATGGACGCTAGCAAAAAAGTCAGTGGACCGGCAGGGGGTGCTCACCTAGCCTGCGGGCGAAAGCTGCCACCTTGCCGGCGCGACGAGCACGCACCGCGGCCGCAACCCATCACTGAAAGGATGCGAATGATGATCAACCGATTCAACCGATTCAACCGATTCAACCGCAGGCGCACTTGGATGGCACTGCCCGCCGCCTTGATGTGGGCGACCGCCGCTTCGGCCGCCGAGCGCCCTGCGAATCCCGCAGATTGGCCGGCGTTGAAGGATGTGTACAAAAACCATTTCCTCATCGGCAACACGAATCTCAACGCAGCGAATTTCGGCGCCAATGTGGTTCCGGGTGAGAACTCGGTGGCTGCCATGACGTTGAAACACTTCAACGCGGTGACGCCCGACAACGCGATGAAGCCGGCCTCGTTGTGGAGCGCGGGCATCGCCAATCCGACCCCCTCGTTCCTGACCAACACGACGACGGGCATCAACAACGATGTCCGCGCGGCCAATGCGCGCGGCTTCAAGGTCACGGGGCACACGCTGCTCTGGCACAACCAATCCAACCAGTGGCCCGCCGCCAACATTGCGACGGCGGGCGGCGGATTCGAAACGCCCTGGGACTACGCGACGGCGAAGATGAACCTGGAGTTCTACATCCGCACCGTGGCCGGCCACTTCGACCGCGAGCCGTTCAACGTCTACTCCTGGGACGTCGTCAACGAAGCCTTCAAGGACAACCCCGACAACCCGGCCGACTGGCGCAACTCGCTTCGCACCGGTTTCAACCCGGAGGAGCGCCCGTCGCGCTGGGCCCATGCCTACTCGAACGGCGGCAAGAGCTGGGAGTACATGTACGACTCCTTCTTCTTCGCGCGCCAGAACACGAGCGCCTTGCTGAACTACAACGACTTCAACGACAACGAGCGGGCATCCAAAACGGATGCGATCGCGGCGATGGTGAAGGAGTTCAACGAACGCTATGCGGCCGAGTCGGCTGCGGGCAACGGCCGGGTCCTGCTGGATGCCAGCGGCAAGCCCAGGCCGCTGGTCGACGTCATCGGCACGCAGGGGCACTGGTACATGGGGCTCAAGCTCGACGCCGTCGAGAGGACCCTCAAGACTTACTTGGCGACCGGTGCGGACGTCGACATCACCGAGCTGGAGCTGGCGCCCTCCCTGGGTCTGGACAAGGGTCAGCGGATCCAGAACGGACCGGAGATGAATGCCTTGTTCCTGGAGCAGGGTGTCGAGTACGCGAAGCTGATGAGCCTGTTCAAGGAGTACGCCGCCGGCCCGGCCGGTCTTCACCGCGAGTACAAGGGCGGCTTGCGTCGCGTCACCTGGTGGGGGATGCTGGATCCCGGCTATCACACCAACGGGTATCTGTGGTCGGGTGTCGGCCAGCCCAAGGAAGCCTACTGGGCCACCGTGAACCCGGAGCAGTACCTGATTGATGCCGGCTTGCCGCCGCATGGGGTCTCGGCGACGTTCCGGTACGGCGACCAGATCCTCACGGCCCGGACGTGGGGCGGCAAGAGCGGCCAGGCAGCGGTCGACGTCAACGTGCCGGTCCGGACGAAGAACGTCGTCTTCACCGCGGACAACGTCTCGCTGCCCGCCGGCTTCGCCGTGGAGAGCATGAAGTACAACCCGACCGACTGCGCCGTGCTGCCCGGCAAGCCGTGCCACGTGACGGTGACCGCGAGAGGCCCCGCGCCGGCCGCGGCGTATGCGGCCGTGGGGGTGGAGAACACGGCCGTGTTCGTCGTGTCCTTCGGGCACATGACCGTGTCGTGGATGGACGCCACCAATGCCCTGGAAGCGCCCCTGTCCTATGCCGAAGTGCGCTTCAGTGACGGCATCTCGCAGTTCAAGCAGTACAAGACCCGGTACGGGGCCGACGGCGTGGCGCGAGCGTCCGGCGCAACCGTCGTGAAGAAGGTGCCGAAGCACGGTCGCGAGACGCTCGTCCTGGCGCCGGGGGATCTCATCTCCGGACCGCACTACGGACTGCGCCTCGCCAAGGAGCCGGCGACGGAAAAGGCCTGGCGGCTCGTCAAGCGATTCGAACCCGGCCGAACCTACATGGTCGCGTCGGCGGAGTCGTCCACGGTGCTGACCAACCGGACCAAGCCCGCGACGGCGACCGCGCCGGAATCGCTGTCGCGTACGCCGGTCGTGTTGAGTGGCGACACGCTCGTGCCCTTGCGCAACTCGAACTCGCCTGCGAGCGAACCGGCGCTGGCGCAAGACAACCACAAGTTCGTCATCGAGGAGTTCAGGAGCCCCGCCCCGGGGCCGTATGCGGCGGAGCAAGGGCGCACGATGCAGAGCTTCATCCACGGCACCAACGTCTACCCGCAGACGGTGTTCAGAGGCAATGGCGCGGGCGGCTCTGTCGTGGCGGGACAGCATTCGCTGATCACGAGACAGACCAACGGCCAGGAGGGGTCACCGGTCGCCGACCGGGTGCTGGATCAGGCGGTGTGGTTCAACACGCCCATCGACGCGCGGACCGGCGAAGCGAAGATGTTCCTGTACACCGGCAAGGGCGCCACCCAGCAGCATTACGTTCTGAAGGAAGTGGCGGATGGCAGCACGCCGAACCGCGACGCCGGCAACGCCATCAGTCAGCGGCAGGGAGCGGTCGGCGGGTTCGTCGCCCGGCCGGCGGGCAGCCCGGAGGAAGGCACGGGCATCAAGCTGTACGTGCACGACATCGAGCCGTACGTGCCGGGCGATGTGGACGGTGACGCCCAGCTGACGTGCGCCGATGTGGCGGCCGCGACGGCGTCCGTCGGCAAGCGCTCGGGCGAAGCCGGCTACGTCCGCCGTGCCGACCTCGATCAGGACGGCGTTGTCGAGATGCGCGACATCGTGGCCATCCGGCAGTTGCTGCCGGAGGGCGTGCGGTGCAAGTGAAGCGTCCTGCGCCGCGTTGACACGCGGAACGGGAGAAGGCCGGTTCCAACCGGCCGTGGACGCCCGGTGCGCTGCATCGGGCGTCTTCGATTTTGCGTTGTAGCCATTGCTCGCTGAGGAACGCTGGGCCCCCGCGGTTGGGCGTCGTGATCCGCCTCGTCCAACGGCCGCTATGAGGCGCGGCCCAAAAGCTTACGCAGGCCTTCCCGGGGTTCAAGATGCCCGGTCCCAACGCTTGCCACCAGCCAGAACCTGATGCTCAAGCCGGGTTGCCACTTTCGGCGCGGGCCAGGCTGCGCGCCACGCGCTCGCCGGCCACGCGCAGACGCTGCCTGAGCGCCGGCGGCTCC
>LNAP01009114.1_pt1 | contig 12527 bp, 12 predicted proteins | sample 602601 | NCBI WGS metagenome assembly LNAP01 (sample SAMN02440304, study PRJNA202911) | soil metagenome | biome: Subtropical and temperate rainforests or woodlands; isolation source: soil samples (1 kg each in a 20% v/v slurry with milli Q water) were... ... | reverse complement strand
GCAGCACCGCAAGGAACACACGCTGCACGCGGATCTGAAGCGCGATGACCGGCTGATCTACTTCACCACCACCGGCTGGATGATGTGGAACTGGCTGGCGAGCGCGCTTGCCACCGGCTGCACGCTGATCCTGTACGACGGGGCGCCGTTCGTGCGCCCGGCCGAGCTGTTCGACATCGCCCAGCAGGAGCACGTGACGGTGTTCGGCACCAGCGCCAAGTACCTGGCCGCGGCCGAGAAGGCGGGTCTGAAGCCCGCACAAAGCCATGATCTTTCGGCCCTGCGCACGCTGCTGTCGACCGGCTCGCCGCTGGCGCCGGAGGGCTTCGACTACGTCTACCGCGACATCAAGGCCGACGTGCTGCTGTCGTCGGTCAGCGGCGGTACCGACATCTGCGGCTGTTTCATGGCCGGCAACCCGATCGGCCCGGTCTATCGCGGCGAGCTGCAGGCGCGCGCGCTGGGCATGGCGGTGCGGGTCTATGACGAGGCCGGCCATGAATTGCTGGGCGAGAAGGGCGAACTGGTGTGCGTGAAACCGTTTCCGTCCATGCCGGTCGGCTTCTGGAACGATCCTGACGGCAGCCGCTACCGGGCCGCTTATTTCGAGAAATTCCCGGGCGTGTGGTGTCACGGCGACTATGTGGAGCTGAACGCCCGCGGCGGCATGATCGTGCATGGCCGCTCGGATGCCGTGCTCAATCCCGGCGGCGTGCGCATCGGCACCGCCGAGCTGTACCGCGAGGTGGAGCGCTTTGCCGAGATTCAGGAAGCGGTGGCGGTGGGCCACCAGACCGACGACGACGTCGAGGTGGTGCTGTTCGTGCGCCTGGCCGATGGCTTGGTGCTGGACGAGGCCCTGCGCCAGCGCCTGCGCGCGGCCATCCGCGCCGATGTCAGCCCGCGCCACGTGCCGGCGCACATCCTGCAGGTGGCAGACATCCCGCGCACCATCAGCGGCAAGATCGCCGAGCTGGCGGTGCGCGAGGCCATCCACGGCCGGCCGGTCAAGAACCTGGACGCGCTGGCGAACCCGCAGGCGATCGCCCAGTTCCAGGGTTTGCTGGGCGCCTCCTGAACCCCGCAGCGGCCGTGGGGAGCGGCGCCCTTGTGGGAGCGGCGCCCTCGCCGCGAATCCTTGATCAAGCCTTCGGCCCGATGGCGGGCCTCCCACGGGTGTCAAATTCCCGCCGCCGGGACTGGAGGCAGTGGGGGTTCGTGCCGGCGACACGGCGTCATGAGCGCAGGAAATATTTATAACTAATTGAAAAAATTAAATAAATAATTTGGCATCACGCTTGCTTAGTCTCGGCCTGACTCTTACACGGGAGCGAATCAGGCATGGCGACTCGGGAAGCGGATCTGGAGCTCGGCGGCGACGCCAAAAAGAAGGCGGGCGGTAAAAAATCGCTGCTGATGATGGGTGGCGGCGCGCTGGCGCTGGTGGCCGTCAGCATCGGCGCCACCGTGTTTCTGGTCGGCGGCAAGTCGGGGTCGGAACAGGCCGCCGAGCCCGTCCCGGCGAAGGTCACGCTCAAGGCTTCGGGCTTCAGGCGCTTGCCATCGCAGTTCGGGCACGCGCTGCCGACCATATAGCGCGATGCGCGCTTCTTCATCAACGCGCTCTGCGTGGTGGCGAAGGTGTGCAGCACGTAGCGGCGCGCGCCCATGAAGGTGCCCTGGTAGCTCGGCGCCAGCTTGCGACGCAGCGCCGCGCGGGTCTCGGCCGGCGTGAAGCCGGCGTACACCGGCACCGTGGGCTGCTCGTCGGTGAAGAGGATCCAGTCGCGGTCCTTGCGCGGCAGGTCGCGCCACGGCGTGTCGACGTCGTAGCCCAGCGTCACCAGGATGTCGCGCAGGTTCTGCCCCTGCCACGCGGGCGGCCAGGCGGCGATGGCACGCTCGCGGATGCTCAGCGAGTCGTCGGGCACCATCGATTGCTCGGTCACTTCGTACACATGGCCGAGGCCATGGCAGGTCGGGCAGGCGCCCTGCGCGGTATTGGGCGAGAAGTCTTCCGCGAACAGCATCGCCTGGTGTGGCGGGTAGTGGCCGGCGCGCGAGTACAGCATGCGCAGCAGGCTCGACAGCGTGGTCACGCTGCCGACCGACGAGCGCGTGCCCGGCGTGCCACGCTGCTGCTGCAGCGCCACGGCCGGCGGCAGGCCGTCGATGGCGTCCACCGCAGGCACGCCGACCTGGTCGATCAGCCGCCGCGCGTAGGGCGCGACCGATTCGAAGTAGCGGCGCTGCGCTTCGGCGTAGAGCGTGCCGAAGGCGAGCGACGACTTGCCCGAGCCCGACACGCCGGTGAAGACGACCAGCGCATCGCGCGGGATGTCGACATCCACGTCCTTGAGGTTGTGCTCGCGCGCACCGCGCACCCGCACGAAGGCGCTCAGGTCGCGCTCGTCATGCCCGTGTTGCCCGCCCCGCGCTTTCACGGCAGCAGGACCAAGGCGAGCCGGATCTGCAACGCGCGTTCGTGATGTTGCCCGTTGACGTGCAGCGACACGGCGTGGCCGGCCGCTTGAAGGTCGGTGGTCGTTGAAAGGGTGGGGCGGTCCACGGTGTGTCCTTGAAAGGGGCGGGTGGTTGTGTGCATCGGAGGCTGCACGGTCACCGACGTGCGCCGTGCCGCGTGTAAGACAAAGGAGGGAAAGCGCCGCGATGGCGCGACGGCCGTGCGCTGCGTGCTAGCGTCGCGCCTCTCAAGAATTCTCCCATTTCAGCCATGCGCCAGACCGACAAGAAAAGCCCAAAGGGCCGCCTGACCACCATCGTGCTGACGGCCGTGCTGACCCTCGCGGCCACCCTGCTGGTCCTGAACTTCACCGGGGGCGAGAAGAAGATCGACGAGCAGATCGTGCGCGAATATGCGCTGGACGACCCGCAGTTCCAGCGCGCGCTGGGCGTGCTGCTGGGCCCGCCGATCACCGAGGGCAACCGCTTCGAGGCGCTGCACAACGGCGACCGGATCTTCCCGCCCATGCTGGAGGCGATCCGCGGTGCAACACAGAGCGTGACCTTCGAGACCTACATCTACTGGTCCGGCGACATCGGCCGTGCCTTCGCCGAAGCGCTGAGCGAGCGGGCACGCGCGGGCGTCAAGGTGCACGTGCTGCTCGACTGGGTGGGCAGCGCGAAGATCGACGAGGAGTTTCTCAAGGAGATGGAAGCCTCGGGCGTGGTCATCCGCAAGTTCCACAAGCCGAGCTGGTACGACATCGCGCGGATGAACAACCGCACCCACCGCAAGCTGCTGGTGGTCGACGGGCGCGTCGGCTTCACCGGCGGCGTGGGCATCGCGCCCGAATGGACCGGCAATGCGCAGGACCCGGAGCACTGGCGCGATTCGCACTACCGGGTCGAGGGGCCGGTGGTCGCGCAGATGCAGTCGGTCTTCATGGACAACTGGATCAAGGCCTCGGGCGAGGTGCTGCATGGTGAACGCTATTTCCCGAAGATCGCGCCCGTGGAGGCGGCCGCGCGCGCCATGGCCGACGGTGCGCAGAGCGGCGGGCGCGCCCAGATGTTCAGCAGTTCGCCCACCGGCGGCAGCGAGAGCATGCACCTGATGTACCTCTTGGCCATCGCGGCAGCCACCCGGACCATCGACCTGTCGAGCGCGTACTTCGTGCCCGACGCGCTCACCGTCGATGCGCTGGTGGCGGCGATGAAGCGCGGCGTCCGGGTGCGCATCATCACGCCCGGCCCGCTGATCGACGCGAGCACGGCACGCCGGGCGTCGCGCGCCACCTGGGGGCCGCTGTTGGAAGCCGGCGCGCAGATCAGCGAGTACCAGCCGACCATGTTCCATTGCAAAGTGTTCACCGTCGACGGCCTCCTGGTGTCGGTCGGCTCCACCAACTTCGACAACCGTTCGTTCCGCCTCAACGACGAGGCCAACCTCAATATCTACGACGCGGCCTTCGCGGCGCAGGAGACGCGGGTGTTCGAGGAAGACCTGAAGCGCGCGACGCGGCTGAGCCACGACGCCTGGCAAGCCCGGCCCTGGCACGAAAAGGCGATGGAGCATCTGTCGTCCTTGCTCGCCACGCAACTCTGAAGGGATGGCCACCCCCGCGCGGGCGGGCGATTGTCACGCCATCTACGCGTAAACGCTGTACTGTGCCCGATTGTTGCTAGGGAAGAATTCCCGACGCACCGTCGCACTGGAATTCCGGTACAGCATGACCCTCTTTCGCGTTACATCTGCCGTCGCACGCACCGTGGCGACCGCCGCCCTGGCCTGGGGCACCCTCGTCGCCGCGCAGGCCGCGGCGAATCCGCCGATCCGCATGGCCGACGGTGTCGAGTACATGTGCGGCGGCGCGGACAAGACCGAGGCGCAATTCCTGCAGATGGTGTCGCCGCGCTGGGCCGCGACGCTCGAATTCGCCCTCGGGCAGGGCGCACGCGGAACGCTGCCGTCCGACGTGCAGGTCCTGGTGCGCGACAAGTACAACGGCAAGCTGGTGATGGAGACCACCGCCACCGGCCCGCTGATGCTGACGCGGCTCGAGCCTGGCTCCTACGACGTCGAAGCGACCCTCGGCGGTATCACGCTGACCCAGCAGGTGAACGTGTTCAACGGCATCCCGGTCAAGGCGCGCTTCGTCTGGCCGTCGAACATCGACGTGCCACCGCTGGCCGGCAGCACCATCGTGACGCAGGACGCCTCGGCCGCGCGCCGCTGACGCACCGAAGGGGTCCGCCGCGGCGACCCAACCTGGCGCCCACACGCTCCCCGGCGCCTTCCTGGCGCCATTCTTCCCACCGCTCCCCTCGACGCTGGCACGGGCCTTGAATGCGCCCCTGCCGCCTCGCATCTGCGCCCCCTCGGGTTTCCCCCTTGCGCCACCCGCGCACCGCTCCGTCTCGTTCGCCGTCTCCGATCGCTCCCGCATGCCGCTTCGCCCCCTGTCCATCCTCACCGCCCTGCTGCATGTCTACATCGGTCTTCGGCTGCTGCCGGCGCTGTTCGCGCTCACGCCGGTCGGGGCGCTGCTCCTGCTCGCCGCGCTCGTCGTCTCCGCGGCGACCATCCCGCTGCCCTTCGTGGGCCTGCGCACGGCACGGCCGCCGCTGCCCGACGCCTGGCGCTGGATCGGCCTGATCAGCATGGGCTGGTTCTCGTCGATGTTCGTCCTCACGCTCGCGCGTGATGCGGGGCTCGCGCTCACCTGGGGGGTCCAGTGGGCGGCCGGCGGCCCGATCGACTGGCCGGGCACGCAGGGGTGGAGTGCCGTCGCCGTCGTGCTGCTGGCCACGCTGGTCACGACGATCGGCTTCTTCAACGCACGCCGCACCGCGCGGGTGCGGACGGTCGAGGTGCCGATCGATGGCCTGCCGCCGGCCCTCATCGGCTTCACGATCGCGCAGCTCAGCGACATCCACGTCGGGCCGACCATCCGGCGCGGCTACATCCAGCGCATCGTCGACGCGGTGAACCGGCTGGAAGCCGACGCCATCGCCATCACCGGCGACCTGGTGGACGGCAGCGTGGCCGAGCTGCGCGACCACATCGCGCCCCTGGCCGACCTGCGTGCGCGGCACGGCACCTTCGTGGTGACCGGCAACCACGAGTACTACGCGGGTGCGCACGCCTGGATCGACGAACTGCGGCGGCTCGGCCTGCGGGTGCTGCTCAACGAGCATGTGCTGCTGGCGGCGCGGCGCGCCAAGGGGGCGCAGACCGACGAGGAGGTCGGCGCGATGACGCTGGTGCTCGCCGGCGTGACCGACTACACCGCGGTGCATTTCGACGCCGCGCATGCCAGCGACCCGCAGGCCGCGCTCGCCGGCGCGCCCGAAGCGATCACGACGCGGGTGCTGCTGGCGCACCAGCCGCGCAGCGCCCCGGCCGCGGCGGAAGCGGGCTTCCAGCTGCAGATCTCCGGCCACACGCACGGCGGCCAGTTCTTTCCCTGGAACCTGTTCGTGCCGCTGCAGCAGCCCTTCACCGCCGGCCTGAACCGCCTGGAGGGCATGTGGGTCTACACCAGCCGAGGCACCGGTTACTGGGGACCGCCGAAGCGTTTCGGCGCGCCGTCGGAGATCACCTTGCTCCGACTGGTCGCGCGCTGATCAGGCCTCGGGCTGGGCGCCGAGCCGCCGCGCGTTGGCCGTGGCCTTGGCGTGGATCGGCTTGAGCCCGCGCTGCACGACACGCGCACTGGCACTGCTCACCTGCGTGGCAGTGGCGATGGCGCGATGACCGGCGTTGAACAGCTCGTGGCTGTGCACGGCGGCCTGCGCCGGCGTGACGCTGGTCGCCAGCCCTGCCCAGGCGGTCGCGCCACTGAGCCAGTGGCGTATCGAGCGGTTGAGCAACGCGTAGCCCGTGGTGTGCATCTGGTTGACGATGGCCGTGCCGGATTCGCTCGCGGCAGCGAGTTTTTCCTGGCCCATCAACTGGAACTCGACCAGGTCGTCCTCACTCGGCGTGAGGCCGGCGCGGGCCATGCGTTCGGTGCGAATCTGGATGACGGAGCTGGAGGACAGGAGCATCTCCTGGGTCTTGAGCGCAACGTCGACCCACAGCATGAGGGGATTGAAAAAACGCGATGCGAACGAGGAGGACATGGGCGTTTTTTGCGGTGGCGAAGGGGCCACTATAGGCCGCGCCCGCCCTTTTTGCTGCAGTGCAGCATTCAAAAGGCGGACGTCCTACGCTTGCCTCGGTGAATCGCCAATTTTTGCGCGTTTTGCGATCGCATCGGGCATTCGCGGCAGCGGTCGGTCGCCTGCTTCAGCGGGGCCAAGGCTTCGACGAGGTCGGATGACAGGGTCCTGATGCAGCCAGGGCCTGCGCCTCGTCGGGAACGCCGGCCGCAGCGCGCTGCAGCGGCTGGTAGCAGGTGAGCCACAGCGCCTCGCCCGCATCGGGCGGCGGTGCATCCTCGCGCCGCGCGCCGGGGCCGATGTCGAGGTGGCCACCCTTGGCATCCTCACCGCCGTCCTCCGGCGGGAACCAGCGCGCCGACCGGCGCGGTGTGAGGATGACCCAGTGCATCTGCGTGAAGCGGCGCACGAAAAAGGGCGCGACCGCTTCGACGATGTGGTGCTCGGGCTCGAACCATGCGACGTGCAGCGGCGGCAGGCCATCCCCTTGCGCGATCGGACGAAAGCGCACGAAGGCCTTCATCTTGTGCATCTCGCGGCGCACCGCCTGCGCCATGTGTTGCGCACGCACGCGCTCCGCGTCGAGCGGGTCGTGCCGCAGTCCGGGCTCGTACACCAGACGCCATAGCAGGCGGTAGAGCATGCCGAAACGGGCCGGGTCCGCATGCAGCACCACGGTCTCGCACAGCCGAACGAAAGCCGGTGGCACGACGGCGGATGCACTGCTGTGACCGACCACGGTGCGTCGCGCCTCCAGCGCGGCGAAGAGGCCGCCCTCCGCACTGGCCCGCGTGTGCCAGACGACCGCCTCGGGCGGCACCTGCCGCGCCAGCAGGGTCCGTGCTTCGTTGCGGAAGCCGGGCCAATCGGTGTCGCCTGCAAGCGTGACGGTCTGCGTTGTCATGCAGGCAATCTCGCGTGCGTGCCGCGCGCGCCTTGTAGGCGCTCAGGTGGAAAAGAGCGAGGCCTGCACCGGCGCGGCGCGCAGCAATGCATCGCTCGAGGCCGACGGCCGCCGTGGTGGGCACGCTGATCGAACCGCTGGTGGCCGCCCTGCTGGCCTGGCTGCTCGGGGCCGCGCCGATGCTGCCGCGTCAGTGGGGGGGCGCCTCGCTGTTGGGGGCTGCGATGGGGCTGCTGGCGCGGCGCGCGCGCAGCTCCATCGCCACGTAGGCGACGGTCGCGATGGCGAGCGGGGCGGCGCGATACCCGATGAGCCCCGCGAGGATCTGGCCCTGCGGCAGCCTGTGCGACAGCAAGGCCACGAACACGGCCTCCAGCACGCCCAGGCCCGCCGGTACATGCGTGATCACGCCGGCCACCGCGCCGACCAGCAACACGGCCAGCACCTCGGGATAGGCCACCTTCTGCTGCAGCAGCAGCCACACCACGCCGCCCATCAGCGACCAGTTGGCGCACGACAGGACGAGCTGCAGGAGCGCCATACGCAGCGTGGGCACCTCCAGCGCGTGGCCGCGCAGGCGCAGCGTCTTTTCGTGCGCGGTGGCGCAAAGCACGAGGTAGCCGATGCCGAGCGCGAGCAACACAGCGCCGAGCACACGCAATCCGCCACTGCCGATCTTCCAGTCGGCCGGCAGGTCGAGCGGCCAGAAGCAGAAGGCCGCGCCAGCCACCACCACGTAGCCGAACCAGTTCGTCAGCATGCTGAAGCCGAGCACGCGGGTGATCGTGGGGGTGTCCAGCCCGAGCCGCGAGTAGAGCCGGTAGCGGAAGGCGACGCCGCCGACCAGCGACCCGAGGTTGAGGTTGAAGGCGTAGCTCACGAAGGTCACGCCCATGACGGCGCCGGCGCCGAGGGCGTGGCCGGTGATGCGGCGGCCCAGCAGGTCGAAGGTGCTGTAGAGCACGAAGCTGGCCGCGGCCAGTCCGGCCGCCAGGGCGAGGGTACTTGCCGGCAGTTTCGCCAGCACGTCGTCCCAGTCGATGCCGCGGGCCTGCTTCACCAGCAGCCAGGCGACGAGCGCGAAGAAGACCCAGGTGCCGATGCGCTTGACCCACGGCCACCAGGGCCGCCGGCCGGACGAGGTCGTCTTTGCGGCGGCAGCGATCGGGGCCGCGGCCATCAGGCGGCCGTCTCGGTGTGCGTTGCACCGCCGGCCGGCTCGGGCGGCGGATCGAGCGGCTTGAGCCGGGGCGCGTGGCGCGGCAGCCAGCCCGTGAGCGAGGGGTACCAGCGCAGGATGTGGAAGATGACGAAGCTGCGCACCAGGCGCCAGGCGCTCCACTCGGTGAGGTCTTCGGTCCGGATCTGCTTGCAGCCGTGTTCCATGAGGTGATCGAGCCGCTCCGAGAGCACCTGGTTGAAGGCGCGGTCGCGCACGATCACGTTGGCCTCGAGGTTGAGCGACAGGCTCAGCGGGTCGAGGTTGCTCGAGCCCACCGTGCTCCAACGGTCGTCCATCAACGCCACTTTGCCGTGCAGGGGACGCTCGGCGTATTCATAGATGCGCACCCCCGCGTTCAAGAGGTGGTGGTAGAGCAGACTGGCGGCGGTCTTGACGATCGGCATGTCCGGCTCGCCTTGCAGGATGAGGCGCACGTCGACGCCCCGCCGCGCGGCGCGCCGCATTTCCTTGATGAGCCGGTAGCCGGGGAAGAAGTAGGCGTTGGCGATGACGATGCGCTCGCGCGCCGTGCGGATGGCCGCACGGTAGTGGCGCTCGATGTCGTTGGTGTGGCGCCGGTTGTCGCGCGTGACGAGCTGCACTTCGGCCTCGCCGACGCGGCTGTTCAGCTCCGGGTGGTGGGCCGCCTTCAGGCGCCGACGGAACCAGCCCGGGCCCTTGCCGCCGACGGCGATGGCATGGAGCACGAAGCGATGGATCTCGGCGACGATCGGGCCTCGAAGCTCGACCGCATAGTCCTGCTTGGCCTTCGGCCCGAAGTCCATCAGGTGGTCGGCCGAGTAGTTGATGCCGCCGACGAAGGCAAGGTGCCCGTCGACCACCACGATCTTGCGATGCATCCGGCGGAACACGTTGAGGCGTTGGCCGAAGAATCGCCGGCCCGGGTCGAACACGCGCACCCTCACGCCCACCGACGTGAGCCCGCCGATGAACTCGGGCGACAGGTCGGGCGAGCCGAAGCCGTCGATCATCAGGTCGACCTTCACACCGCGCTGCGCCGCCGCGCGCAGGACCGCATGCAAGCCTTGCCCGACCTTGTCGTCGAACAGGATGAAGGTCTCGACGATCACCTCGCGCTGGGCCTCGCTGATCGCCTGGAAGACACGCGGGAAGAACTGCTCGCCGTTCTCGAGCAGCGCGAGCGCGTTGCCACCCAGCCATCGCCGCGCGTTCACAGCTCGATCTCCGCCACCAGGGGCGCATGGTCCGACAGGTGGGACCAGGGCTTGCGCGGCAGCACGATGGGCGCGTGCACACCGGCGTTGCGCACGTAGATGCGGTCCAGCGGCAGCAGCGGGAACCGCGCGGGAAAAGTCTTGGCGGCCGCGCCGTGGGCGTGCACGAAGACTTCGCGCAGGCTCGCGCCTTCGGCCAGGACATCGTGCGCCCGGCCGCGCCAGTCGTTGAAGTCGCCGGCGACCACCAAAGGCGCGTCCGCGGGCACCTCGTCGCGCACGATGTGGCAGAGCAGTTCGAGCTGCTGCTGCCGGTGCGACTCGGCCAGACCGAGGTGCGCGCAGATCACGTGCACCTCGCCCACGCGCCCCGGCACGCGCAGCGCGCAGTGCAGGAGGCCCCGCTTCTCGGGCCCGGCGATCGACACGTCGTGGTTCGTGTAGCTCGCGATCGGAAACTTCGACAGCACTGCATTGCCATGGTGTCCCTTCGGATAGACCGCATTGCGCCCGTAGGCGAACTGCGGCCACATGGTGTCGGCCAGGAATTCGTAGTGTGGCGCCTCGGGCCAGTTGCTGTGCTTGCGGGCATGGCGGGCATGCGTGCCCTGCACCTCCTGCAGGAAAACCACGTCGGCACCGACCGTCCGCACCGCCTCGCGCAACTCCGGCAGGATGAACCTGCGGTTGAGCGCCGTGAACCCCTTGTGGGTGTTCACGGTCATGACCTTGAGCGACAGGGGCATGCGCTGATCGGGGTTCGGGGTGGCGTCGCTCACGGCAGCAGAAGAGAAAAAAGCATGGCTTCGTTTGTAGGGCGATGCCCTCTCTCCCGCTGTAGGACGCCCCAGCGTCTTCGCCCGACCGATGCCCCGTCCTACAGGCCCGCGCCCCGACGCCTCACAGCGTCATGCAGCACCGGCTTCTACGGTGGGCTTCAACGGCGCGAAGAAGCTGTCGACGCCCATCCCTTCTTTCATCACCCTCCAAGGAACACGACCATGACCAGAACCCTGACCCCGGCCATCGCATTCGCCGCCCTGCTGAGCGCAGGCGCCACCTTCGCACAGGCGCCCGCGGCGGTGATGCCGCCTTCGACCGCCGGCCAGGCCAGCACCGAAACGCGTGCCGGCGTGCCCAACCCCACCCAGCGGCCGGACGGCAGCATGCCCGCCTCGCGCGACGCGGTGAAGGCCGAGGCCCGCGCGAACAACCGCAACCCGGCCAACACCGCGACCCCGGGCGGAGAGGCCAGCACCCGGATGAACAACCAGCCCAACACCATGCCGCCGATGATGAGCGGAACGACCCGTGCCGAGGTGCGCCAGGACGCCATGAAGCCCAGGCCGCAGTTCGGCCAGAAGGGCGAGCGCCCGGACGTGCCGACCAACCCGAAAAATTCGACCGGCACGCCCAAGTGAGCACGACGCCCCTGTGAAAAAGCCCGCGGCATCGCTGCCGCGGGCTTTTTTTTGTGGGCGCCACCGGCCGCAGGCCGGTGTGCCGATCAACCCTTCGCGGGCGGCTGACGATGGCCGTGCGGGCCCTGGTGCGGGCCGTGCTCGCCGTGGGCGCCGCGCGGACCGAAGCGCATCGCTTCCGCGTCGAAGGTCTTCTGCTGCGCCGGGGTGAGCGCCGCGTAGAAGGTGCGCGTCGCATCGGCACGCTGTGCGAAGCGCGCGGCGCGCTCGCTCTGGCGGGCCTGCATGCGGTCCAGGCGCTGGGGCGTCGTCAGCTTCTCGAACTCGGCGCGCATGGCGGCACGGTCGGGGCGCTGTGCCGGCGGCTGGATGGCGCTGGTGAAAGCCGACCAGGCGCCTTCCTGCGAGGCCTCGATCTTCAGCTTGGTCTTGAGGTCGGCCAGGTGCTTGGCGCGGCGCTGCTGCATGCGCTCGAAGCCCTTGCCGTCACGCGGCTGGTGGGCGCGCACCTCCGGCTGGGCCGGCGAGGCGGCCTGCGTGATGGCGGGCGGCACATTGGAAGGCGGCGGCGTCTGGGCCGATGCGGCGAAGGTGGCCGAGGCCAGCAGGCTGGCCCACAGGATGCGTTGACGTGCGGTGATCATGAGAGCGTTTCCTTTCAGAGTGAGGACGCCGGCCTGCCGCGGGATCGTTCATCGAGGCTGCGGCGCCGGGGTCCTGCCTGTCGCCGTTGGGCAGCAGGTGAAGGGAAGTGTGGCGTCCGGATGTTTCGCCGGCTTGCCGCTGCGGTCAACGCTCGGTCAGCGCGCGTAAAGATGCGTGAACGGCGCTCAGCCCGGCGCCGCGATGCGCGCCAGGGCGTCGCGGATGGCCGCCGGGTCGGTGGGCCGCACCAGCCGCTCGACCTCCTGGCCGTCGCGCAGGAAGACCAGCGTGGGCCACAGCTTGACGCGGAAGCTCCGCCCCAGCGGGCGGCCGCTGCCGTCTTCGACCTTGAGGTGACGCACCTCGGCGTGTGCGGCGAAGGCGGCGTCGACCAGCGGCTGCGCCGCCTGGCAATGGCCGCACCAGTTGGTGCCGAAGTCGACCACGGCGGGGCCGCGCCATTGGTCGATGTCGGCGCGGGTTTCGGTTTCGGGAGTGTAGGGTGTGCTCAT
>LNAP01004657.1_pt1 | contig 12531 bp, 16 predicted proteins | sample 602601 | NCBI WGS metagenome assembly LNAP01 (sample SAMN02440304, study PRJNA202911) | soil metagenome | biome: Subtropical and temperate rainforests or woodlands; isolation source: soil samples (1 kg each in a 20% v/v slurry with milli Q water) were... ... | reverse complement strand
TCAAAAGCCTGAAAGAAGGCCAAACCGTTTCCTTCGTGGCTGAGAAAGGCCAAAAGGGTATGCAAGCTGCACAGGTTCGCGCAGAGTAATCTCTACGCCGATCTAAAAAACCCCGTCCATGTGACGGGGTTTTTTATGGGTGACACAAAAGTGTTGTGTTATCAGCCGCAGTTGACGCGGGTGATCACTAGATTGTCATCGGTGTTGAGGTTCAGGCGATCGGAACGGTATTCGAGGGTGATCATGTCGTTGGGCTTGAGAATACGGGCATTCTGCGCACCGGCACGGGTACGGGCCTGCTCCAGCAATTGCGGCGAGGCCTTCTGGCCGATGGCGAACTGCGCAGCCTGCGATTCACAGCGCGTGTGAACAGGCTCAGCCGCGGCCGTGTCTTTGGCCGGCTCGGAGGTACCCGAAGTACTGCAACCCGCGAGGACGGCTGCCGCCAACAAGGTACCGAATGATGCGAGCTTCCAAGGCATGAAGCCTCCTTTGAGAAAAATGGACAGAGATCGTGCGACCGTGATTTGGCCAATTGGTTTCAGAATTGTCACAATTGGCTGTAGGCGAGTCTGCCTGACTCTACGCCATGGCTTGATGAATCAATCGTCACCAGATATGAATAAATCTCAGTAGATGTCGATGTAGTCAAACGGCGGCTTTGGCCAGTTCTGCTTCAGCGCATTGAAAATCTGCATCACCCACACCTCATCACTGGCCGCCACCTTGCCGACATAGCCAGACCCAGCTGCCCAGGTCTCCAGGCGAAACAACAACCCATCAATCTGCATCCCTCCCACCACACAGGAAGAGATATAGGCGATACCGGCCTTGGTAACCCGTAGCTGGGTGTGCTGATCGTCGCTGGCACTGGCAATCATTTGGCGAACAGCCTCCAATGTGAGGCTCTTGGGGTTGGTCAAGTCGATGTGCACGTGGCGTGTCCTGGTAATTAAACAGGGGGCCAGTGTCGCACAGCGTCCCCCTCATGCCTAAGTAGCAGTGCCAAACGCAGCGCAAAATGGTTAACTCTGCAGGCCTGTCCAGCCTTTGCGAGCCGCGAGAACCCGATGACCATCGTTACCATCAATGCCGACATCAAAGCCAAGTGGCCCCAAGGGCAAAGCTCCTACAGCCCGGGCAGCCCGGAAGAGTTGGCGATCATCGGCATCGACCTGCTGGTCAAGGAGCTGGGCACCCAGGCAGCGCAGGCCTTTATCGGCCAGATATTCGAGAAATACCCGGCCGACCATATGGGGGTCGAAGACCCTCTGCGCGAATAGTTACCGGTCGACGAGCGCCGACCGGCAGGCAGCTTACTTCAGGCGCGCAAGGCGCTCGGTGAGCAAGTCGAAAAACCCCTGGGCGTCGCCGTTTTCCACCCAAAACACGTTTTTATCGTGCTTGAGGCCATCGTACCAATCGACGATGGTCTGGCCGAACGTCGGGCCTTCGCGGCTATCGACCACCATGTTGGCCTGGCGTCCGGTGAACAGCTCGGGCTTGAGCAGATAGCCGATCACGGTGGCGTCATGCACCGGGCCACCCGTCATACCGTAGTGCTCCATATCCCCTTTGACGTATTCGTTGAGAATACTGCCCACTATCTTGCTGGCGTTGTTGTTCAAGTCGGCGATCTGCTTCAGGCGCGCTTCGCTGGTGAGGATCTTGTGGGTCACGTCCAGCGGCAGGTAAGTCAGCTTGACGCCACTTTTGAGGACGATTTCAGCAGCCACCGGATCGGCAAACAGGTTGAACTCGGCCACCGGCGTAATGTTGCCGCCGTTGAAGTGCGCGCCGCCCATGACCACCACTTCCTTGATGCCCTGGGTGATTTCCGGTGCCTGGGTCAACGCCAGGGCCAGGTTGGTTTGTGGGCCTAGCATGGCAATGGTGATGCTATGGGGCTTGGCGGTGCTCAGGGTCTTGATCAGGTAGTCGACCGCATTGCCTTCGGCCAGGCCTTTTTTCGGCTCGTGCACGGTGACACCGGAAATACCTTCCTTGCCATGGATATTCTCGGCATAAATCGGCGTGCGCAGCAGCGGCTGTGGCGCGCCGGCATACACCGGAATCTCTTCACGCCCTGCCCACTCACGGGCCAACCGTGCGTTGCGCGAGGTCTTGTCCAGCCGCACGTTGCCGGCCACGGTGGTCAACGCCCGGATATTCAGCTCCTGCGGGGACGCCATCGCAAACAGCAGCGCGACCACATCGTCAGCGCCCGGGTCGGTATCAATGATCAGGTCGATTTTTTCCGCCGCCTGGGCGCTTGCAGCAGTTAGCACGGACAAAAGCAGCACACTCCGAAACAGGTGTCGCAGGGTTGGGGTTCTACGTTGCATGACGCACTCCTTGTCATTGTGGGAAACGCTAGAAAGTCACGCCAGACACCAGCGCGATATTACAGTAGGGCTGGCACTCGCCTGTGCGCACCACCGCGCGCGCCTTGTGGCTGAGCAGCTTGAACGCGTCATGACTCAGCAAGCGACGCTCGCCCAGTTCGCCCTGGTCCAGGGCATTGAGGTCAGCCAGCGCCGGTGGCTGCTTGTGCAAGAGTTCCTCGGCCAGTACGTGGCTTTCCACCTGCATCTCGCTGAGCACCACGCGCAAGGTGCTGATGAAGTCAGGAATACCCTGGGTCAGCGCCAGGTCGATCAACTCCACACCCGGCGGCACTGGCAGGCCGGCATCGCCGATCACCAGGATGTCGCCATGACCAAGGGAGGCGATCAGCCGCGACAGGGCAATATTGAGCAATGGGGTCTTTTTCATGGGCGAACAAAGCCTTGGACGTCATGCAGCGTAGGAATAGAGGGTTGGGCTCCGGCGCGGGTGACCGACAGGGCCGCCGCGACCTGGCCAAACCGGATGGCCTCGGCCTCGCTCTGGCCGCTGGCCAGCGCTGCCGCAAAGCCACCGACAAAGGTGTCGCCTGCCGCCGTGGTATCCACGGCCTGCACTTTGGGCGCCAACAGGTGCTCGAACCCTTGGCCGTCGGCGAACAGCGCCCCCTGCGAACCCAGGGTCACGATGACCTTGCCCGCCCCGGCTTTGAGCAGATGGGTCGCCGCAACCTTGGCGGAGTCCAGGGAATCGACCGGCACCCCGCTCAAGGCCGATGCTTCACTTTCGTTGGGGATCAGGTAGTCAATGCAGGCGTACCAGTCTGCCGGCAGCGGGCCGCTGGCGGGCGCCGGGTTGAGGATCACCGTCTTGCCCAACTCACGGCCACGCTTGAGGGCATACCCCACGGTGTCCATGGGCACTTCGAGCTGGCAGACAATCACCTCGGCCGCCTGCAGCACGGCGTCGAACGCCAACAGCGACGCGGGGGTCAGTTGGCCGTTGCTGCCGGCCACAATCACAATCGCATTCTGACTGCTGTCATCCACCACAATCAGCGCGACACCACTGGAACCCGGCACCTCACTGACGGCCTGACAGTCGATCCCTTCCACCAGCAATGCATCGCGCAATTGAGCGCCGTAGGCATCGCTGCCTATGCAGCCGATCATCGCAACCTCAGCCCCCAGGCGCGCCGCAGCGACCGCCTGATTGGCGCCCTTGCCGCCCGGAACGGTGGCAAACGACTGGCCAACCAGGGTCTCACCGCCGCGAGGCAGCCGGCTGGCCCGGGTCACCAGGTCCATGTTCAAACTGCCTACTACCACTACTGTTGCTGGCATACGTCAATACTCATCAATTCGTTCAGCGGTTTGAGGCAAACACAGCAGCCAACGGCGCCGTTGACTCACGCAAGACAATGCTCGGCGTGACAATGCGCTGGTCAACCGGCAATTGCGGTGTCGCAATCCGTCGCAGTAACAACTCCGCCGCCGTTTCCCCCAATTGCAGGATCGACTGACCCACAGTGGTCAACGCGGGGTACACATAGCGGCTCATTTGAATGTCATCAAAACCAATCACCGACAGCTCGGCGGGTACCCGCAGGTTGCGCTCGGCGGCCGCCCGCAATACGCCAAAACCGATCATGTCGTTGCCGGCAAATATCGCGCTGGGCGGGTTGTCTGCCAGCAACTGCACCGCCGCCCCATAGCCACCGGTGCTGGTGAAATCGCTTTCCAGCACGCGACTGGCGGGCACCGCGATCCCGGCCTCCTGCAACGCACGCTGGTAGCCGGCCAGGCGCATCTGCGCCACACGGGTATGGGCGGGCCCGCCAATACAGGCGATATCCCGGTGCCCCAGCGCCACTAAATGCCGGGTCGCCAGGTAGGCGCCCTGCTCGTGGTCAATGCGCACCAGGTCCACATCCACGCCTTCCAGGCCCCGGTCGACAATGACCATGGGCGTGCGCACGCCTTTCAAGCCAGCGGCCAGGCCATCGTCATCACCACCGACGGAGGTGACGATCAAGCCGTCGACACGCTTCTCCAGCAACACCCGCAAATAGTTGCGCTGTTTCTCGGCGTTATCGTCGGAATTGCACAGGATCACGCAGTAGCCATTGCGCTCGCAGTAATCCTCGATGCCCCTGGCCAGCTCCGCGAAATACGGGTTGAGGCTGTTGGGCACCAGCAGGCCGATGGTCGCCGTGGTCTTGGCCTTCAGCGAACGGGCGACCGCGCTGGGCACATAGTCCAACTGCTTGATCGCGGCTTCGACCTTGAGTCGCACGGGCTCGCTGACCGGGCGTGTCCTGTTCACCACATGGGACACTGTGGTGTAGGAAATCCCCGCAAGCGCCGCCACATCCTTGATGGTTGCCATGGCTTAGCCCCGCCGACTGGCGCGTTGACTGCGGTAGGTGTCGAGCACCACGGCAATCACGATAACGGCGCCGGTAATGATGCGTTTGGTCGGCTCGGTCGCACCGATCTGCGCCAGACCGGCCGCCAATACAGAAATAATCAGCACCCCAAAGAATGTACTGATCACCGAGCCACGCCCGCCCATCAGGCTGGTGCCGCCGATCACCACTGCGGCAATCACCTGCAGCTCCAGGCCTGAGCCAGCGTTCGGGTCGGCCGCTTCCAGGCGCGAAATCTGGAACAGCGCCGCCACCCCAGCCAGCAGCCCCATCAGGCTGAACACCAGGATTTTGTAGGGTTTTGGATTGATACCCGCCAGGCGCACCGCCTCTTCATTGGTGCCGATGCCGATCAGGTAGCGACCAAACACGGTACGCGTCAGTACCGCGTGGGCCACGATAATCACCAGCAACGCAATGATGAACGACGGCGAGATACCAAAGGCCACCGGGTTGGACAGCCAGGCAAAGGAGTCACCGATATAGGCAGTGCGCGACCCGGTCATCTGGTAGGCCGCACCACGGGCCATTTCCAGCACCCCCAGGGACACAATGAACGACGGAATCCGCCAGGCCACGGTGATCGAGCCGGTGATGGTGCCGGCCAGTGCCGCGCAGCCCATGCCGAGCAAGGCTGCGGGTATCACGCTCCAGCCCCAGCCGAGGATCGCCACGCTGACCGCAGACGCGGCCAGGGCCAATACCGAGCCCACCGACAGGTCAATGCCGCCGATGATCAGGATGAACGTCATGCCCACCGCCAATACCATCAGGTCGGGAATCTGGTTGGCAATGGTGCTGAAGGTGCCATAGGACCAAAAGTGGCTGCTCAGCGCCGAGAACAGCGCAATCATCGCCAGCAATGCACCAGCCAGACCCAGATAGGTGCCCAGGCCGTAGAAATTACCGCCGGCTTTGGCGGTTGGAGTTGCTGTTTTCATGGGTTTGTCCTGGGCGCGGCTTCGTTGAGCAACGCATCACGTTTCTGATAGCCGGCAAATGCGGCAGCAAGCAATTCATCCTGGGTCCAGCTGGCACGCTCGAAGGTCTCGATCAAGCGCCCGGCAGACAGCACACCGATGCGGTCACAGATCAGCATCAGCTCCCGCAGGTCGCTGGACACCACCACCAGCGCCTTGCCCTGACGAGTCAAGTCACCCAGCAGCGCATAGATATCAAACTTGGCACCCACGTCGATGCCACGGGTGGGTTCATCAAACAGCATCACTGCGCAATCACGCTCCAGCCAGCGGCCGATCACCACTTTCTGCTGATTGCCGCCCGACAACTCAGACACCAATTGCACCGGGCTGGAGCTGCGGATACGCATGGCGTCAATCTGCCGCTTGGCCAGGGCCGTTTCGTCGCGCCCATTGACCAGGCCGGCGCTGGACACCTTGGCCATATTGCCCAGGGCCGTGTTGGCGCTGATGGACTGGCTCAACAACAGGCCCTCGCCCTTGCGATCCTCGGTAATCAAGGCAATGCCATGGCCTACTGCATCCACCGGCGAACGAATGCTCACCACCCGGGCCGGCGAGCCGAGGGCTACCGTGCCACTGTCGGCCAGGTCGGCACCAAAGATCAGGCGCAGCAACTCCGTACGGCCGGCGCCGATCAAACCCGAGATGCCGTAGATTTCACCGGCTCGCACTTCAAAGGACACGTCGCGAACCTTGTCCGCTCGGGTCAGGCCCTTGACCGTCAATGCCGGCGCGCCGATGGTGCGCGGACCTAGGTCGATGTGCTCACCCAGCTCACGACCGACCATCAACGTGACCAGTTGTTCGCTGTTGTAATTGGCCATCGGTTCGACACACACCAACTGGCCGTCACGCAGCACTGCAATGCGTTGGGCTACCCGTGCCAGCTCTTCCAGTCGATGGGAAATATAGATAATTGCCACGCCCCGGGCCTGCAGGCGGGTAATTTGCTGGAACAGCATCTCGACTTCACGGGCGGTGAGCATCGCCGTCGGTTCGTCGAGGATCAGCACATGGCAATCGCCGATCAGGTTGCGGGCGATCTCGACCATCTGCTGATGGCCAATGCCCAGGCTGCCGACCAGGGTGTCCGGGTCAATGGCATCCAGGCCCACGTGTGCCATGGCCTCAATCGCGGCCTGGCGCAACTGCTTGCGGCTGATCCAGCCACCGCGGTTGGGCAGGTTATCGAGGAACAGGTTTTCGGCCACGGTCAGGGTCGGCAGCAGGTTGAGCTCCTGCATCACCATACGGATCCCCTGCTTTTCCGCCTGGGTCCGGCTGGCGGGGGTGTATGCCTGACCATTGAACTGCATCTGGCCAGTGGTTGGCGTGACCAGACCGCCGATGATCTTCGACAAGGTGCTTTTGCCCGCGCCATTCTCACCCGTCAACGCCAGCACCTCGCCGCGATTAAGCGTCAGGGTGATGTCGGACAGGACGGGCTGGGCATAGGTCTTACCGATACCACTGACCGAGAGGACAGGGGTCGGTGCGGAAGATGACATAAGAAAATCTCCAGGCGCCCGCTCCATGTGAGCGGGCGCTGTAGTGCGCGGCCAGGGGTTATTGCTTGAGGACGAGCTCTACCGGCGTTTCGATCACGCCGTCCACGGACTCGACTTTTTCGCCCTTGACCAGCTTCAGCGCATTCTGGATACCAAATACGGCTTGCTGGGCAGCCGCCTGGTCGGCGGTGGCCAGGACGCGACCGTCGTTGAGCATCGGCTTGATCGCAGCGATGTTGTCGTAGCCAACCACTTGGACCTTGCCCGCCATGCCCGCTGCGCGCACCGCTGAAACGGCGCCCAGGGCCATGTTGTCGTTACCGGCCAGCAGCGCCTTGAGGTCCGGGTATTCGCTCAACATGGCCGCCGCCACCTTGTTGCCCTGGTCGATTTCCCAGTTACCGGACTGCACGGACACAATCTTCATACCGGCCGCACCCATGGCGTCCTTGAACCCGGCGGTGCGTTGCTGGGCATTGGTGGTGGTCGGGACGCCTTCGATAATGCCGACTTTATCGCCACTCGCCAGCTGTTTGGCCAGGTACTCGCCGACCAGACGCGAACCCTTGCGGTTATCCGGGCCTACAAAGGGAACCTCGAGGTTTTTGCTTTTCAACACTTCAGGGTCCAGGCGGTTATCAATGTTGACCACCTTGATCCCGGCATCGGAGGCTTTCTTCAGCACGTTGACCAACGCCTTGGAGTCGGCGGGTGCGATGACGATTGCGTTGACTTTGGCGAGGATCATCTGGTTGACGATATCAATCTGCGCCGAGGTATCGGTTTCGTTCTTGATCCCGTTGGTGATCATGTCGAAATCGGCGGCATGGGCTTTCTGATAGTCCTTGGCACCGTCTTGCATGGTGACGAAAAACTCATTGGCCAGGGATTTCATCACCAGGCCGACCTTGGGTTTGGCGGCGGTGTCATCAGCGAATGCAGAGGAGAGAGGCAGGGCAGCGGATGCGGCAGCCAGCACGGCGGCAGCAAGCAAACGTCCAGCGAATGGAAGCTTCATGGGTTCACTCCGATCTTATGATTATTGTGAGCAACGCCTGCACATTCACTTCACTCACCGAGTGCCGTGAAACACCTCGCAAACGTTTGCGCTAAACAAACTATGCGAAGGCTGCCGAATTTTGTCAACGAAAGAAAAGGGCTTTTTCTTCGTTGGCTCTACCTCCTGCCCTACAGCTCGACCAGCTCCTGGCTAAACATCCGGGCTGGGTGATCGTTCTCTAAAAACGACAGATCGGCAGGCACACCTCAGAAGGATGCTGCTGATTTTCCCAGGGTGATTTTCGGACAACCGAACACCACAGCCTCCTGCGTTCGGATATTCGGACACGAGCTGAAGCCAAGAGATCACGCAGCATCAAAAAATATGATTTAAATCAACAAGTTAAAATCAAACCCCAAACAAAATCCCGCTGGTACAAATCCTGCTCTTAATCAGCACCTTGTGGCGCTCAGCGCAGCCCGGGGTGTTCTGGATGAACCTGCACAAGCACTCATCAAAACTAGAGAGAAAAATAATGAAATCTGCACTCAAGAACTTTGTTCCGGGCGCTTTAGCCCTGCTGCTGCTCTTCCCCGTGGCCGCCCAGGCCAAGGAAGTTGAATCCAAGACCAAACTGTCCAACGTAGTCGTGCTGGCCACTGGCGGCACCATTGCCGGCGCTGGCGCCAGCGCGGCCAACAGCGCCACCTACCAGGCGGCCAAGGTGGGTATCGAACAACTGATCGCCGGCATTCCGGAGCTCAGCCAGATCGCCAACGTGCGCGGCGAGCAAGTGATGCAAATTGCTTCCGAAAGCATCACTAACGAAAACCTGCTGCAACTGGGTCGTCGTGTCGCAGAACTTGCCGACAGCAAAGACGTGGACGGCATCGTGATCACCCACGGCACCGACACCCTCGAAGAAACCGCCTACTTTCTCAACCTGGTGGAAAAAACCGACAAGCCAATCGTGGTCGTGGGCTCCATGCGTCCAGGCACTGCCATGTCGGCCGACGGCATGCTCAACCTGTACAACGCTGTGGCTGTTGCCGGTAGCAAAGACGCACGCGGCAAAGGCGTCCTGGTGACCATGAACGACGAGATCCAGTCGGGTCGCGATGTCAGCAAGATGATCAACATCAAGACCGAGGCCTTCAAAAGCGCCTGGGGCCCACTGGGCATGGTCGTAGAGGGCAAATCCTACTGGTTCCGCCAGCCGGCCAAGCGTCACACCATGAACTCGGAGTTCGATATCAAGAACATCAAGAGCCTGCCCGACGTTGAAATTGCCTACGGTTATGGCAACGTCAGCGACACCGCCTACAAAGCCCTGGCCCAGGCTGGCGCCAAAGCCATCATCCATGCCGGCACCGGCAATGGCTCGGTACCGGCCAAGGTAGTACCTGCCCTGCAGGAACTGCGTAAGGAAGGCGTGCAAATCATTCGTTCTTCCCACGTCAATGCCGGCGGTTTCGTTCTGCGCAATGCCGAGCAGCCTGACGACAAATACGACTGGGTTGTGGCCCATGACCTGAACCCGCAGAAAGCCCGCATCCTGGCCATGGTCGCCCTGACCAAGACCCAGGACAGCAAGGAACTGCAGCGGATGTTCTGGGAATACTAAGTTACTGACACACCGCTAACACCCTTGTAGGCGCCGACAGGGACAACAGGTCGTTGTCGGCTCCTGCAAAAAATCCTCGCTGTACACCAATCCGCGTAAACCGTTGTCACACGGACTTCTTGAATTTTAAGCAGTTGCGAATTTACTCACAGTTAAATACTGTATGTTCGTACAGCTAATTAAGGACTCCTCCGTGGCCAAGCCCTCCTCTGCAGCACCGACACCGCCCGACGCCTATCAACGCCTGGCGATCCGTGTGCAAAAAATCATCAATTCCACCAACGCCCAAAAAAACAAGGCCGCGTTGATTTTCCGTTTGCCGGAGGAACCCGAGGACGAGTGGGCACGACTACTGGAGGAAATCGCAGAAAACGACAACGTCACCCTCGCTTATCGCGATGATGGCGGCGTGCAGATTTTCTGGGTCGTACCGAAGGAAGATTGAGTCAATGAGTGTCCGTTTTATCGCCCTGTTCTGTGTTTTTTTTGCTACTGCCGCCCACGCCCAAGCCCCACGTACCTTCAGTGAAGCCAAGAAAATCGCCTGGAAACTCTACGCCCCGCAATCCACTGAGTTCTATTGCGGCTGCAAGTACACGGGTAACCGGGTCGACCTGAAAGCCTGCGGCTACGTTCCGCGTAAAAACGCCAACCGGGCGGCGCGCATCGAGTGGGAGCACATTGTCCCGGCCTGGCAGATCGGCCATCAACGCCAGTGCTGGCAAGACGGCGGACGCAAGAACTGCACGCGCACCGACACCGTCTTCAAACGCGCTGAAGCTGACCTGCACAACCTGGTACCGAGCATCGGCGAGGTCAATGGCGATCGCAACAACTTCAGTTTTGGCTGGTTGCCGGTGCAGAGCGGGCAATATGGTTCATGCCTGACCCAGGTGGACTTCAAGGCCAAGAAAGTCATGCCCAGGCCATCCATCCGCGGCATGATCGCCCGTACTTATTTCTACATGAGTAAACAATACGGCTTGCGCCTGTCGAAACAGGACCGCCAACTGTATGAAGCCTGGAACCGTACCTATCCCGTGCAGCCCTGGGAGCGCCAGCGCAATCAAACCGTAGCCTGCGTGATGGGGCGTGGTAATGAGTTCGTCGGCCCGGTGAACCTGAAAGCCTGCGGATAAACATGAGCGGGATCCACGGATCCCGCCAACCACCGTATTACGGGCGGGCCTTGTGCTCGATCACCAGCGACTCGGCGTCGGTCTTCTTCTTTTTCACCAGTCTTTCCTGCAACTGAACCTGGCGAGCCTCAGCCTCGGCCTTGCTGGCGAACGGCCCCAGCAGCACCAGATCCTTGCCGTCTTCCTTGGCCAGATAGAATGTGAAGCCGTTTTCCAGCAACCAGGCGGTCAGGTCGGTCAGCGCCTGTAATTTATTGTCGGGCGAGCGCACCAGGATATCCCACTGCACAGCGGCAACCGCAGGAGCCTGGGCCTTGGCGGCTTCAGCCTTGTCTCGGGGGGTGTCGAGATTGGGCCCTTCACCGCATCCGGCCAACGCCAATACCACAATTGCCATCGCTACTTTACGCACTGCCCTGCCCCTTTAAGGTTCAAAGAGGCAACTTTATCATTCACTGTCTATTCTGGCCGTCATAAACGTTGGCTTAAACATTGCGAAGGATGTTTCCCAGACCTGTATGATGGCGCCATGGGAATTAATGCCGCCTCCATGCGTCCTAAAAGAGGCAGCCACAGGGAAGCGCTTCACAGTAAGCTACACATAACCGACATCCGCCCTGTTAGAAACATGCGTCCTTCAAAGCAATCAAGGAGAAGTCCATGCTGATACTCACCCGCAAAGTCGGTGAAAGCATAAATATCGGTGATGACATTACGATCACCATTCTGGGCGTTAGCGGCCAGCAAGTAAGAATCGGCATCAATGCTCCCAAGGATGTTGCCGTGCATCGCGAAGAGATTTACCAGCGCATCCAGGCAGGCCTGACTGCACCGGACAAACGCGAAATACCTTGAAGCCTCCCCAGTAGCCAGCCCGCTCGTCCCCTGTAACGGCTGGCGAAAGCCCCCTTGGCCTGTCTACGGTATCCCGTGATCAGCGCAGCTCGCGCCAGGCCCTGCCACCGGTTGTCAGCATGCAGGTTCAGCCACGGAACTTGCTGACCGTATCGCAGACAAACCCCTCCAGGAACGTAACAAAACCTTACAGTGCCTTCGGAGCGCGTTGATGAGGCGATCCCGCAAAGAGCCCTACACCTGCAAATCCTGGATGATCGCCCTACTGATTGCCCTGGGTTTTGTGACAATCGGATACGGCCTCAGGCTGTACATGGAAGGCAGCACCACCGCGCAGGATGCCGATACATGGCCCGACCTGGCGCTATTTCTCGGTGGTTATCTGTTCTGCTTCTGCCTCAAGCCCATTCAGTCTGCGATCCAGCGAAAACTCAACCGCCGTGCGTTTCGTCACGCTCGTCAGAAATCCCCCTCCTGACGCACCGATTGGATCCTCTACTTGAAATATGAGGAACTATCCGCCCCGGTAGCACCCATACCCTTACACTTCATAAAAAACGTTATCGATATGGACATAGAACATAACGCTAAAAACCTACAGTCCTTGATCGAACAACTTTCAATAGATAAGCCGAAATCTTCCAGCGA
>LNAP01004655.1_pt1 | contig 12535 bp, 9 predicted proteins | sample 602601 | NCBI WGS metagenome assembly LNAP01 (sample SAMN02440304, study PRJNA202911) | soil metagenome | biome: Subtropical and temperate rainforests or woodlands; isolation source: soil samples (1 kg each in a 20% v/v slurry with milli Q water) were... ... | reverse complement strand
GTTTGCCACCGGCGCCCGCGCCGCGCCGTGCGCGCCGGCATCTGCCTGGGCTGGCGGCTGCGGCAACCCTGTTGTTGTCACTGGGCATCGGGGCACACCTGGCGTGGCCGCAGAACCTGCACTACATCGCGGCGCATGGCGCACCGCGCCAGGTCGTGTTGCCCGACCAGACCGTGCTGCACCTCAACGCAGAGAGCGAGGTCAGCGTGCGGTACACCCTGCTGGGCCGCCGCGTGGAGCTGGAACGCGGCCAGGCAAGCTTCGTGGTCGCCGCTGACCGCCGCCCCTTCGCCGTGCACGCCGCCGGTCTGCAGGTAACCGATATCGGTACGACGTTCGACGTTTCGCTGCTGCGTGAGCAGGCCCGCATCGGGGTCAGCGAAGGCCGCGTGCAGGTGCGTGGCGACGGCGGGCGGGGCCGCATGCTGGCCGATCTGGTGGCCGGCCAGACGGCGCAGGTGGACTACCGCGACCAGCGCGTGCGCATCGACCGCGAGGATCCGGCCACCATGACCGCGTGGTGGCAGGGGCGCATCGTGTTCCGCGATGTGCCGCTGCGTGAGGTGGCCGACCGCTTCAACCGCATCAACGAGCAGCGGCTGCTGGTGAGCGACGCCGCCGGCGCGCTGCGTCTGACCGGCAACCTGCGCGCGGGCGATCTTGCCTCGCTGCGTGCCTTCCTGGACCAGCAGCCCACGCTCACCACGACAGAAACAGGCCAGGGCATCTACGTGCGCCCCCGTGCCCCCGCCCACGACGGCGCATACGAACACTGAGCATTGCGAGGCGGTGCTGCGCAGGAAAATGTTGCATGCCGATGTCAGTAGCGCGGCACGTGCGGCCAGCGCGCTGTCAGAAAAAATTCATCAAGAAAGCGGTGCCCGATCCGCGCTGTGCACCGTCGTAGTCAGGGCATGCGCGTACGATCCCGTTGCGCGCCACCGCCATTCCCAGACTGGATTCCACGATGCGTCGCACTCTGTTCCTCTCGATTGCTCTTGCCCTGCAGGTGGCCGCCGGCACCGCCGCCGCCGACCCCGCCCGTGCTGCCACCCAGGCCATTGCCGCCCAGCCGCTGGACAGCGCACTGAACGCCCTGTCGCGGCAGACCGGCCTGCAGTTCGTGTACAGCGCGCAGGTGGCGGGCAACCCGCGCTCCCCCGGCGTGCAGGCCGGGCTGTCGGCCGATGCGGCACTGGCCCGGCTGCTGTCGGGCACCGGGCTGCGCTACCGCTATCTCAATGCGACCACGGTCACCATCGAAGCGGACACCGACGGCACGCCAACCTCGTCCCTGCCGGACGCGGCTGCACCGTCACTGGCCGCGGCCACGCCGATGGCACCCACTGCGGAAGGCATGGGCGCGCAGAACCTGGAAACCATCCAGGTCACCGGCAGCTACAGCCGCAGCCTGGAACAGGCGGTGGACCTCAAACGCGCCAACATCGGCTTCTCCGATTCGATCGTGGCCACCGACGTGGCCGACTTTCCCGAGCAGAACCTGGCCGAAGCGCTGCAGCGCGTGCCGGGCGTGACCATCGAGCGCAGCAAGGGGCTGGGCACGAAGGTCAACGTGCGCGGGTTGCCGTCGGAGTACACGCTGGTGTCGATCAATGACCTGGCCACCGCCTCGGGCAGTGGCGGGCGTGACGTCGAGTTCGACATGTTCGCCTCGGAGATCATCCAGCAGGTCACGGTGCAGAAGTCACCGACCGCCGCTGACGAGGAAGGCGGCATTGCCGGCGCCGTGAAAATCTCCACCGCGCGGCCGTTCGACTACAAGGAACGCAAGCTGGTGCTGTCGGCCGAGGGGGCGCACAACAGCATCTCCGAAGAGGTGGATCCGCGGTTTGCCTTCCTGGCTGCCGATACCTGGGGCGACTGGGGCGGGTTGGTGTCCTTCTCCAAGGCCAAGCGCACCAACCGCACCGATTCCACCTCAGGCATCAACTTCCGCCCGATGTCGCGCTTCCTCGGCGCGTCCGGCACGCGCGGCACGCAGGCGGCGGCCGTACTGGCGCGCGACGCCGGGGTGAACGTGCAGAACCGCACCAACACCGATGAAACCAATCTGATCGTGTTCCAGGACAAGGTGGGCGATCGCGTCTACCTCAACGAGCAGGACAAGTGGGGTGCCACCGCGTCGCTGCAGTACCAGCCCAGCAGCACCTTCAGCGTTACCTTCGACGCCATGCTGGGCGGCTACGACACCACCGAAGACGAGTACGACGCCGCCGCGTACTCGGCCTCCAGCCGCAGCACGCTCGATACCATCCACGATTACGATGCCACCACCCTGGCCGAGTACGGCATGGTGGTGCTGCGTGATGTGTCCTACACCGCCACCCAGCACGAGATGCTGAGCAAGGAACGGATCAACAAGACCGACTACAGCCAGTACAGCGTGGCGCTGGACTGGAAGGGCGAGGACTGGCAGGTCGACGCGATGGCCGGCTTCTCCGGCGCCGAGAAGACCTCCGATTTTTCCAACCTCAAGCATGTGGCGTATGCACCGTCGCGGACCCGATGGACCGGGCGCAGCGGCGAGACCGTTCCCAGCGCCGCGTCCAACGGCTTTGACATGTACAACTCGCCGGACAAGTACCTGTTCGAGGCCTACGAAACCACGCTGGAGAAGGTCAAGGACGACAAGTACGCCGCCCAGGTCAACGTCACCCGCATGCTCGACCTGGCCTTCCTGCCCGCGCTGCACAGCGTGAAGTTCGGCGCGCGCTACACCGACAAGTCCAAGCAGCGGCAGTACGGTGAGCTGAAGATCACCGGTCCCGCCGCCGGCGACAGTGCCTGGGTGAACAAGCGCACCCTGGCCGACAGCCCGCTGCAGTGGATCAGCGACATCGTTCCCGGCGGTGACTACTCCATCAAAGACCTCGACTGGCAGCAGGTTTCCAACGACTACGCACGCAGCGCCTTCCGCTACCCCGGTTTCCACACCCCCTTCGATGCAGGGCAGTACTACCAGGTGGATGAGAAGGTCACCAGCCTGTATGCGATGACCGATTTCGCCTTCGACATCGGCAGCGTCCCGGTCACCGCCAATGCAGGCGTGCGTTACGTGGACACTGCGGTCACCTCATTCGGCTACCACCCCATCCAGCGCCCCGACGGCGGCACCGGCTACACCGACACCCCGGTGTCCAAGGACGGCAGCTATGACGACCTGCTGCCCAGCCTGAACATGACCGCCGAGCTGGCCCATGGACTGCTGCTGCGCGCGGCGGCGTCCAAGACCATGATGCGCCCGGCGCTGACCGACATCGCCTACAAGCGCACCGCCAGCTGGAGCTCGTTCCGCTTCACCGACGGCAACCCGGACCTCAAGCCCACCTATGCCAAGCAGTGGGAAGTGGGCCTGGAACAGTACCTGGACAACGGTGCCCTGCTGGCCGCCTCGTACTTCCGCAAGAACATCGACGGCGTGGTCATCAACTCCTTCACCGGCATCGTGCCCAACGTGGCGGTGTACAACGCCAACGGCAGCCTCAACGGCATCTACGATTTCGACGTGTACCAGCCGGTCAACGCCAAGGGGGCCTACCAGGTGGATGGCGTGGAGCTGGTGGCGCAGCTGCCGCTGGGCATGTTCCACCCGCTGCTGGATGGCTTCGGCATCAACGCCAACTACACCATGCTCGACAGCTCGCTGGCGGGTGAGTCCTCGCTGGGCATCCGCACGCCGATGCCAGGTCTGTCGGAGAAAACCTGGAACCTTACGGCGTACTACGAGAACAGCCGCTTCGACGCCCGGGTGTCGTACAACCACAAGGACGAGTACGTCGAATCGATCGGCTATGACATGTACCCGATCTGGCGCGATGCGTATGGCCAGCTGGACGTCTCGATCGGCTACCGCATCACCGATAACCTCAAGGTCAGTCTGAAGGGCATCAACCTGACCAACGAGATCACCAGCGGCTACACCATGGATCCGTCGTTCCCGACCATGTATGAAGCCTCCGGCCGTCGCATCAGCCTGGGCCTGCGCGCCGACTTCTGACCGCCGCATGCCCTGCACACGCGGCCGACGCGCTCGGCCGCGTGTGTGCCGGCTTACATGAACAAGGACACCCATGCGTGAATTGATTCTGCTGGCCGCACTGCTTGCGGCCGGCCCGGCGTCGGCCGCCGTTCCCTCCATCGCGCCGGACGACGGCCGCCAATGGTTGGCCGGCGACCACCACGTACACAGCGAGTGGAGCGTGGACTGGGACCGCAGCACCACCCCGCCCACGCCGATCCGCGGCGGCGATTCGTCTTACACCCGCAGCCGCAACGCCGTGCAGGCACAGGCCTTCGGGCTGCGCTGGGTGGTGCATACCGACCATGGTGGGCCGGGCCACTCGGCGGTGACCAGGGATCATGCCTATCCGGCGTTGCTGCAGGCGCGCGCCGACGTGCCGGGCCTGATCCAGTTCAATGGCATGGAGTTCGACGTACCGGCCGGCGAGCACGCGTCGCTGATCATTGCGCCGGGCCCGAGCGAGCGCGACCAGCTGGTCACGGTGGAGCGGGAGTTCAGCCGCGGCGAGCCGTTGGTCGACGGCAGCCGTGATACCGAGCAGGACATGCTGGCCGCGCTGTCGCACCTGCGCACGCTCTCGCCATTGCCGCTGATGCTGATCAACCATCCCTCGCGCACCGCCACTGGCGTCGGGCAATGGGGCGAGGTTACCCCGCAGGAGCTGCGCAGCTGGCACGATGCGGCGCCGCAGGTGCTGGTCGGCATGGAAGGTGCACCCGGTCACCAGGCCACGCGCGACGAGCGTGGCCTGTACCGCAACGGCGCCGCGCCCACCTTCGGTGGCTTCGACCAGATGACCGCCACGGTGGGGGGCGTCTGGGACCAGATGCTGGCCGAGGGACGCCGCTTCTGGGTCACCGCCAGTTCCGATTCGCACGTGAACCAGCGCGACGGCGGCAGCGACTTCGATCCGGGCGAGTACAGCAAGACCTACGTGTGGGCGCGACCGGTTGCCGATGACGTGCTGGACGGCCTGCGCGGCGGCCGCACGTTCGCGGTCACCGGTGACCTGATCGATGCGCTGGACCTGCAGGTACAGGCGGACGATGGCAGCGGCCCGGTCGGCCGCATGGGCGACACGCTGCCGATGAAGCGCGGCGCGCGCATGCGGGTGCAGCTGCGCGTGCATCAGCCCACCGTCGCCAACGCGGTGGGCCAGCGCCCTGCGTTGCAACACCTTCAGCTGATCGTGGGCAGCCCGGGCGACGGCGGGCCACAGATGCTGACTCGCCGTTTCACCGCCGCCGACTGGCAGCGCGACGGCCAGTGGTACAGCGTGACCTGGACCTTGCCGGTGCCTGCCAACGGTGGCTTCGTGCGCGCCCGCGGCAGCAACACGGCCGAGCCCACCCCGCTGGCCGACCTGAAGGGTGAAGACCCGTGGCAGGACCTGTGGTTCTACGCCAATCCCGTGTTCATCGACATCGTCCCCCGGTAGAGCCACTTCATGCGTGGCTGCGACCCCATTCGCGCATAATCAGCCCGAAGCGGGGGGAAAGGTGGGTGCGCAAGCCGATATCGTGCTGCTCTGCGGTTCATGGGCTGGCGTTCTGCGTCGCCTGCCCGGTGAATGTAGCGCAGGCGTTCTCTCCCGATCCTCGTCCAACCAGGAATCAAACATGAAATACCTGTGGAGCCTGATCATCGTACTGTGCGCATTTACAGCATCGGCGACCTCCATAGTGCCGAAGTCCCTGGAGGAGATGGTGGCCGAGTCGGACCACATCGTGGTGGCCTCCATCCGTGCGGTGGACATGGTCAATGCGCGTGGAGTGCCCGTCCTTTCCCCTGACGCGCGTACCGGTCCCGGCGAATCCAACCAGATGCGCCTGCAGCTTGAGATCAGTGAAGTATTGTCGCCGCGCGACGGTGCCATACCCGTTGCGGTGACCGTGCCGCTATGGAAGATGTGGCACTACCGTCTGGGCACGATGCAGGAAGAACTGGTGGGATCACGCGGCATCTTTCTGCTGGTCGGCCCGCAGCATGCGCCGGTGTATCCGATCGGTTTCCAGCGCTCACCGGAGGAGCGTCAGGCCATTCTCGCCTTGCTCCGGAACTGAGCGCCCGCGCCCGCGCGTGAAGGGTATGACAGGAACTGTGCACGGCGCGGTCACCGCGGCGCGCCGACGCTGGCAGCCTGTCCCCAACCCGGATCCGCCATGACCACGCTGACCCTGCCCGAACTGGCCAAGAAGATGGCCAACATCGACTTCACCATGCTGCAGACCCATGCCGACAGCGGCGAGATCGCGGCGCGGCCGATGAGCAACAACGGTGATGTGGACTACGACGGCGACAGCTGGTTCTTCACCACCGAAGACACCGACATGGTCCGCGAAATCATGCACGACCCGAAGGTGGCGCTGAGCTTCACCGGGAGCAAGTCGCTGCTGGGCAAGCCGCCGCTGTTCGTGGCGGTGCAGGGCAGGGCGACGCTGATCCGCGACAAGGCGGTCATGCAGCAGCACTGGGTGAAAGACCTGGAGCGCTGGTTCGAGCAGGGCGTGGACAGCCCGGGACTGGTCCTGATCCACGTCGCTGCGGCGCGCATCCATTACTGGGACGGGGAAGACCAGGGCGAAATCCTGCGCTGAGGGGGGGGGGGCTGGCATGGCCGCGTCGCGTATGCCGAAGATCGGGTGTGCCGGCTGGTCGATCCCCAGCCGCTACGCCACGCACTTCGGGCCCGGCGACAGCCTGCTGGCGCGCTATGCCACGCGCTTTGATGTGGTGGAGATCAACTCCTCGTTCTACCGGCCGCACCAACGCGCGACCTACGCGCGCTGGGCGGCCACCGTACCGGCCCACTTTCGCTTCTCGGTAAAGCTGCCGCGGACCCTCTCGCACGATTCCGGACTGGTCGGCGTGGGCCCACTGCTGGACCGCTTCCTGGACGAGGTGGGCGGACTGGGGCGCACGCTGGGCGCCCTGTTGCTGCAGTTGCCGCCATCGCTGGTCCTGGACACCCGCCGCGCCGGGAGCTTTTTCCGCGCGCTGCGTCGACGCACCCCGGTGCCTGTGGTCTGCGAGCCCCGCCATGCCAGCTGGTTCAGCACGCAGGCCGATGCGCTGTTGCAGCGCCACGCGATTTCCCGCGCCGCAGTGGATCCGGCACGCGTTGCCGCCGCCGCGCTTCCGGGCGGCAAGCAGGGGTGGCACTACTGGCGCTGGCACGGTTCGCCGCGCATGTATTACAGCGATTACTCCGATGCCGCATTGGCCCAACTGGCGGCACAGGTCGCGCAGCAGCCCGGACAGGCGCAGGCGCCGTGGGTGATCTTCGACAACACCGCCCATGGCTTTGCGATCGCCAATGCCCTGCGCCTGAAGGAGATCGTCACGCATGCCTGAAGGTCCCTCCATCGTCATTCTGCGCGAAGCCGCCGCCAAGTTCCGCGGCAAGACCGTGCGCCGCGCACTGGGCAACAGCAGCCTGGACCTCACCCGCATGGAAGGGCGGCGGGTGCTGGCGCTACGCAGCTGGGGCAAGCATTTCCTGATCCAGTTCAGCGGCTTCAGCCTGCGCGTGCACATGCTGATGTTCGGCAGCTACCGCATCGACGAACGCAAGCCCTCACCGCCGCGCGTGTCGCTGCAGTTCGACAACGGCGAGTTGAACATCTACGCCTCGTCGCTGAAGTACATCGAAGGGCCGCTGGAAGACACCTACGACTGGCGCGGCGACGTGCTCTCACCCGACTGGGATCCGCGCCTGGCCCGGCGCCGGCTCAAGCAGCAGCCGGACACCCTGATCTGCGATGCGCTGCTGGACCAGGCGCTCTTTGCCGGGGTCGGCAACATCATCAAGAACGAAGTGCTGTTCCGCACCCGCGTGCATCCCGAATCGACGGTGGGCAGCATTCCGCCGCGCACGCTGGGCAAGGTGATCGCCGATGCGCGCACCTACAGCGAGGCCTTCCTGGCCTGGAAGAAGGCCGGCACGCTGCGCCAGCACTGGCAGGTGCACACCAAACGGACGTGCCCGTGTTGTGGCGGGCCGCTATCCAAGACCTACCCGGGGCGCAGCAAACGGCGGACCTTCTTCTGCCCCAACTGCCAGGTGAAGTACTGACACAACGGGCGTCTGGGCCGCTGTAGAAGGCATCAGACGGGTGAAACTGCCGGTGGGCAGGCTGCTGTAGGATGGCTGCGTCACACGCCATTACGCGCGTCCTGCGCGGTCCGCACCTGACCGCCCGCTTCGCTCCACTTTTCGGGTACGGCGTCCAACAGGGCCGCCGTGCTCCCCGTGTCCAACGGAGCGCACATGCCGGGCTATACCACCCGCATTCTCACCATCCCGGTCGGTGGTCACGACTTCCGTATCCGCGCGCTCAGTGATCTGCAACAGTTCGCCGATCCCACCGGACGCGCCCAACGCGCCGGCATCCATTCCTCGTTGTGGAGCCTGTTCGGCCAGATCTGGCCGGCCGGTCGCGTGCTGGCCGAAACGATGCACAGCTTCGACGTGGCCGGTAAACGCGTGCTGGAACTGGGCTGCGGGCTCGGTCTGGCCAGCCTGGTGCTGGCCCATCGCGGCGCCGACGTGGTGGCCAGCGACCACCATCCGCTGGCCGAATCGTTCCTGGCCTACAACGCGGGGCTCAATGACCTGCCCGCGCTGCACTACCGCGATCTGCCGTGGGAACTGCCAGATACGACACTGGGTCGCTTCGATCTGATCATCGGCAGCGATGTGCTGTACGAGCGCGGCCACGCGCTGCAGATCGCCCGGATGATGGAGCGCCACGCACGGCCCACCGCCGAACTGCTGCTCACCGATCCGGGGCGCGGCAACGTGGGCTCGTTCTCGCGTGCCATGGCCGCGCAGGGCTACACCGTGGACGAGGCCTATGGCCTGTTCGACGACGAAGGCGATGCGCCGGGGCGCGGGCGGCTGCTGCGCTACACGCGCGAGGCGGCCTCCCAGGCAGCCTGAGGCGGTCCGGCGGTTTCCGCGCGGTCGCGATGTGGTGACTGCGTGAGCCTGCTGCGCGTTCGCATATCGTAGGCTCGGCGGCATTCAACTGCAGGTGGGAGTAGCGATGCCGTCGAGTCTGTTTCGCTGTCGTGTCGACAGCGCACCCGCGCGTTGGCGGTGCCGGTGAGCGCGCCGTCGCCGGCCCCGGCGCGTACCCGTTCGATGATCGTGGCCGGGTTGTCGACCGTGGTGGAGTGGTACGACTTCACCCTGTACCTGTACCTGGCCACGGTGCTGTCGCGGGTGTTCTATGGCGGCGGCGACAACGCGATGCTGGCCACGCTGGCGGGGTTTGCGGTGTCCTACCTGATGCGCCCGCTGGGCGCGCTGTGCTTTGGCCACCTCGGCGACCGCTTCGGGCGGCGCTACATGCTGTTGGCCTCGATGCTGCTGATGACCTTGGCGATGCTGGCCACCGCGCTGCTGCCCACCTTCGACAGCATCGGCGCCAGCGCCGGGGTGCTGCTGTTGCTGCTGCGCTGCCTGATGGCGTTTTCGGTAGGCGGCGAGTACACCGGCGTGGTGGCCTACCTGCTGGAGACCGCGCCCGCCCGCCGGCGTGGCCTGGTCACCTCGTTGGCATCGGCGGCCAGCGAGGTTGGTGCGCTGCTGGCGGTGGCGCTGTCAGCCTTGACCGTGGCGGTGTTGAGCACCGCGCAGCTGGACGGGTGGGGCTGGCGCATTCCGTTCTTCGTCGGCGCGGCATTGGCTGGCGCGATCCTGCTGGCACGCTCGACCATGCACGAATCGCCCGAGTTCGAGCGGCAGCAGGCGGCCGGCACCGTGCCCACCTCGCCGATCCGCGACACCTGGCGCTACCACCGGGGCGCGGTAGCCCGCACCTTCGCGATCTCCGCACTCGGCTCGATAACCTATTACGTGGGCATCACCTACGTGCCGGCGTTCCTGGGAACGGCAGGTGAGGTGGGGGAATCGGAGGCGCTGTGGCTGTCCACGGTGGCCGCGGTGGCGGTGATCGTGGTGACCCCGCTGGCCGGCGCATTGTCTGACCGGATCGGACGACGACCGGTCTTGGTCGCCCTGGCGCTGTTGTCGGCGTTGCTGCCGTTGAGCATGTTCAGCCTGATGGCCGGTGGCAACACCTGGTTGATTGGCAGCGCGGCGGTGGTGTTGGCCTGTCTGGCCGGTGGCGTGAGCGCGGTGGCTGCGCCGGCCACCGCCGAACAGTTCCCCGGCGAGGGCCGCCTCAGCGGCTTGGCGCTGGGGGTCACCATGGCCACCGCGTTCTTCGGCGGCGCCACCCCGCTGCTGGCCGAGCTGCTGGTGCGCCACACCGGCTGGGCCGCCGTACCCGGCGCGATGATCGCCGTGGTGGCACTGCTGGTGTTGCCGGTGATGTGGACCCTGCGCGAGACCCGTCCGCCGCGGTGATGGCCGTTGGATGGGCGCGTACGATCAAGGTGCGGCATCGACCGGTGGTCGCTGCATCGCCCTGCACCCGAAACATCGCGCACACCCGGGTAGGTACCGACCGTTGGTCGGTACACCGCGATGCACCGAAACATCGCGCGCACCCGGGTAGGTACCGACCGTTGGTCGGTACACCGCGATGCACCGAAACACCGCGCACACCCGGGTAGGTACCGACCGTTGGTCGGTACACCGCGATGCACCGAAGCATCGCGCACACCCGGGTAGGTACCGACCGTTGGTCGGTACGCCGCACCCGGAACATCGCGCACACCGGTGGTGCCGGCCGCTGGCCGGCTCCGCACCATGTTGGATCGTTAGGAGCCGGCCAGCGGCCGGCACTACCGGGCGGTCAGCTTCCACCCTCGGTGGGCAGCGGCGCGGGCACGTTCAGCAGCCCGCCCGAGGCGACGTAGGCGGCCAGCGCCTGGCCCTGGCTGAGCAGGTGGCGTTCCATGGTGCGTTCGGCCGCCTCGGCATCGCGCTCACGGAAGCACGCCAGCAACTCACGGTGTTCGGCCAGCGACTGCGCGGTGCGGCCCGGTGCCAGCAACTGGCGGCCGCGGTGCATCTTCAGGATGCGGTGCAGGTCGTGGGTGATGCGGATCAGCCACGGGTTGCCGGCGTAATGCTGCACTGTCTCGTGGATGAGGTAGTTGTTGCGGTAGTACTCGGCGATGTTGCCCTCGGCGGCGGCCGCTTCCATCGCCGCGTGCAGGTCTTCCAGCTGTTGCACGCCGGCGTCGTCGATGTGCTTGACCGCTTCATGCGCACATCGGCCTTCCAGCATCGCCATCACCGGGAACAGCTGGTTGAGGTCTTCCAGGGTCAGCCGGGTTACCCGTGCGCCGCGGCCGGCATCGATCTGTACCAGGCCTTCGGCGGCGAGCAGCTTCAGCGCTTCGCGCAGGGGCGTACGGCTGATGGCCAGTTCCTCGCACAGCGCCGGCTCGTCGATCCACTCGCCCGGCGGCAGGCGGTAGTCATAGATCCGCTCGCGCACGTGTTCGGCCACCTCCTCATACAGAGGGGCGCGCTTCTTCGGAGGACGCGGAGCGGGAGCGATGGTCATGCGGAAAGTGTAACGCCAGGTAGTGCCGGCCGCTGGCCGGCACTACCGCACAGTTACATCCAGCCCGGCACCACGAACACCAGCCACGCCAGCAGCGGGCCGAATGCCACCACCAGGCCGCTATAGACCAGGAAGCGGCGGAAGAGCGTTTCGCGTTCTTCCTTCGCGGCCGAGGCCACCACCAGTGCGCCGTTGGTCGAGAACGGACTGCAATCGACCAGAGACGAGGAGATCGCCAGTGCGATGACCAGACCGGTTGCATTGACCTGACCGGTCATGAGGAAGGGAATTGCCAAAGGGATGAGTGCGCCGAGGATTCCCGTGGTGGACGCAAACGCCGATACGATAGGGCCGATCAGACAGATCAAGAAGGCCGCGAGAAGAGGAATGCCCACGTGCGCTACCGAATCCCCGAGCCACTGGACGGTGTTCTGGTTCTGAAGTAGGGCCACGTACGTGACGATTCCGCCGATGAGGAGCACGGTGCCCCAGCTGATCTTGTCGACGGCTCCGCGGGCGGAGGCCGGGAAGATCAGGGTGAGGAGTACCGCGACGGTCAGTGCGGTGAATCCGACGTCGAGGTCGAAGACCAAGGCGCCGAGGGCAAGTGACGCCAGTCCGAGCAGGGTGAGTCGTCGCTCGAGATTGAGTGCTCCCTCGTGCGGAGCGGTCCCACCCGAGGACCTGCCGCCACCCTTCGAGCTGTCGCCGGAACCCGAACCGGTGATGGTGTCGCCACCGCCCGACGCGTTTCCGACTGCGCTGACGAGCACGCGTTCCGAGGCGCCGCGCGCGATCAGTGCGCGACCGCCGAACGAGACGTACGCGATGGCAGCGACAACGGCCGCAGCCGCGAAGGTCGAGACGAACAGCAAGGCCGGGCTCGACGGGAGACCGTTCTGGCGCATGACGTCGTTGGTGATCACGCCGAAGATTTCGTAGAACAAAAACAGCGCGGCGATTTGCAGCGGGCTGTAGCCCAACGCATGAAAATGCAGCACCACCA
>LNAP01008677.1_pt1 | contig 12537 bp, 14 predicted proteins | sample 602601 | NCBI WGS metagenome assembly LNAP01 (sample SAMN02440304, study PRJNA202911) | soil metagenome | biome: Subtropical and temperate rainforests or woodlands; isolation source: soil samples (1 kg each in a 20% v/v slurry with milli Q water) were... ... | reverse complement strand
GATGGTAGTGTGGGGTTTCCCCATGTGAGAGTAGGTCATCGTCAAGATTAAATTCCAAAACCCCTATCTGCGCATGCAGGTAGGGGTTTTGTTTTTGTGCCCGATTTTTCCCCTGTAGGAGCGAGCATGCTCGCGAAGAACCGGAGAGCGCCACGGTATATCAGGCCCCAGCCTTATCGTTAACGATCATCGTCGAAACGCCGCCCGGAGCATGCTCGCTCCTACAATGAAACCGCTCAATTCCACTCCCCTCGCTTCAAGAGAATGCTACTGCCGGCCGATAACCTTTAGGTCGCAGCGAGCTTTACATCTCACAGCTTCAACAGTCATCAGGTTTCGAGAAAAACCCCTTGATGACTAATGGCTAACCGCTATCATCTGCGCGCCGTAAAGGGCAGTGAAGCTGATCTTGTTCGTGCATTCGCCTCTCGGTTCTTCTTCTTAAATTGCCTGGAAATCTTCGATGCTGTCGTATCACCAAAAGAGTTTTCTGATCGTCGACGATTTTTCGGATTTCCGCAGTTCGGTAAGGTCGATGCTGCGGGAGTTGGGTGTCAAGGATGTGGACACGGCCGACACTGGCGAACAGGCGCTGAAGATGTGTTCGCAGAAATCCTACGATTTCATCCTCCAGGATTTCCACTTGGGCGATGGCAAGAAGAACGGTCAGCAGGTGCTCGAAGACCTGATGATCGACAAGCTGATCAGTCATGAAAGTGTATTCGTGATGGTCACCGCTGAAACCAGCCAGGCCATGGTGCTCAGCGCCCTGGAGCACGAGCCTGATGCTTACCTGACCAAACCCTTCAACCGATCCGGTCTGGCTCAACGCCTGGAGCGACTGGTACAGCGCAAGACGTTGCTCAAGCCGATATTGCAGGCCCTCGACCGTGGAAAGCCGGTGGAAGTGCTCAATGCCTGCATAGCCTTGTGCAAACAGGATATCCGCTATTCGCCGTTGTGCTTGCGCTACCGCGCTGATGCCCTGCGTGACCTCAATCAGAACGAGGTACTGGAGCGTCTCTACGACGGCATCATCGCCGATCGACCCTTGCCATGGGCATTTGCCGGACTGGGCAAGTTGTTGTTCAAGCGGGGCCAGGTCACCCAGGCAAAAGCTGTCTACGAAAAAGCGCTGAAAGTGTTTCCGATGATGCCGGCGCTCTACGATGGCATGGCAGAGGTGCTGATTGCCGAAGGCGATACCAAGGCCGCTCAACGCGTTCTTGAAGAGGCGATTCGCTTGTCGCCACTGGCGGTGCGCAGACAAGCGCAATTGGGAAAATTGGCAATGACCAATGAAGATTTTGACACGGCGTCCAAAGCTTACCGCCAGGCTGTTGCCCAAGGTGCCCAGTCACGCTTCAAGGATGCGGAAAGCAACCTCGGACTGGCTCATGCCTTGATCAGCAAGGGCAGTGAAAAAGGCCTTGATACCCGCACTCGTCTGGAAATCAACACGACCCTGAGTGCGGTGGCAAAGGAGAACCCGTCCGATCCCGGTCTGCAAATCAGGGCGCGGTTGATGAAGGCGACCAGTCTGCTGCTCAACGACGCCGAAACGGCGGAAAAGCTGACTGAGCAAGCCATCATGCGGCTCGATGGCATGGAGCAGTTCATGAGTGCCGAAGCGGCGCTGTTGGTAGCCAAGCAATTACAGATGCTGGGTCAGGCCAATGCGGGCGCTTCGATGTTGAAAAACTGCGCAGAGATTTACGGCGACGATCCTGCGGTCATGAAGGGCATCGCCAAGTTGACTGATGATCCGAGCATCCTCAACTCCGGCAACGTTGCAGCCGATCTCAATCGGCAGGGCGTGCGCGTGTACAAGACTGGTGACTTGGTGCAGGCCCGAGGGATTTTCCGCAAAGCCCTGGCGCTGCAGCCCAAGAACATCAGCATCGCGTTGAACCTCGCACAGGCGTTGCTGCATGGTACCGATACCAATGTCCCCTCAGAGGAACTGGAGGAATGCCGGGCCTGCCTGAAAATGGTCGGCTTAATGCCGGACACCGACTCGCGTTTTGCGCGTTATACGAAGCTCAAGAACAAGGCATTTGGCGAATGAACGAACACCAACAGGCACTGGATTTCTCGACGGTGATTGCGTCCACCGTACACGACATGAAGAACTCGCTGGCCACGCTGATGCAGGCCCACAGCCAATGCCTGGCGAGCTTGCCGGCGTCTGCCCGCCACACTCCTTCGCTGGGTGTGATCGAGTTCGAGTTCGCGCACCTCAATGGCATGCTGGTGCAGTTGCTGGGCCTGTACAAACTGGGCGTCAACCAGATGCCCCTGCAACCGGCCTACCACGAACTGGACGACTTCATCGAAGCGCAATTGGCGTGTCATCAAGACGTGTTCGCCAGCCGCGGTATTGCCGCCACGTTTGAAGTCGATCCCTTGAGTCCGTTGGGTTTCTTTGATCGAGAGCTGATCGCTTCGGTACTGGCCAATAGCATCAACAACGCGATCCGTTATGCCCGTCACGCAGTGTTGATCAGTGCCAGCGACGAAGCCGGGCAGTTGGTCTTGACCATCAATGACGATGGTGAAGGCTATCCTGCGCAAATGATCGAGCACCAGGCCGAGTATGTGCAGGGCATCAACCACAGCACCGGCAGCACCGGCCTGGGGCTGTACTTCGCCGGTCGGATTGCGGCACTGCATCAACGTAACGGCGTAGGCGGGCGCACGGAAATCAGCAATGGCGGTCCTTTGGGTGGGGGCGTCTTCAGGCTCTATCTTCCTTGAACCCTCGGGACCTACATATTTGAGAATCCTGCTTGATATTCTGAACACGCGGAGCCTATTTTGTACGAGTTGCCGCTCGCGGCTCGTATAAAAACAAGGATTGCGTCATGACAACCGATGGCCTGGGTTCACTCGCGCAGCGATTGACGGGCATTGATGAGATCGAATGCGTTACACCGGATTTGAATGGCGTGCCCCGAGGCAAGGTGATGACTGCCGAGGGCTTCCTCGAAGGACGTCGTTTGCAGATGGCGCGGGGAGTGATGCTGCAATGCATCATGGGCGGATATCCGCCGGCACGCTTTTACGGTTGCGATGACGGCGACCTCGCGCTCGTCCCTGATCCGGCGCAGATCCACCGCTTGCCCTGGAGCCAGCAACCTCGGGCATTGGCCATCTGTGATGCGGATGAATTGTCGGGCGAAAGCTCCAGTCTGTCGACCCGCGGCCAGCTCAAGGCGGTCATCGCGCGTTACGCGGCGGTGGGCCTTGCACCGGTGGTGGCGACTGAACTTGAGTTTTTTGTCTTCGCTCCCAATACCGATTCGACCCAGCCCTTCCTGCCGCCGACTGGCTTGGACGGTCGACGCGAGGAAGGTCACTCGGCGTTCAGTGTCAGCTCCAACAACGGCCTGCGGCCGTTCTTCCGCGAGGTCTATGAGTGCATGGCTGCGCTGGGCTTGCCGCGCGATACCTTCATGCACGAGATGGGCATCAGTCAGTTCGAAATCAACTTGCTGCACGGCGATCCTTTGCTGCTGGCAGACCAGACATTCCTGTTCAAGCATTTACTCAAGGAAGTCGCGCTCAAGCACGGCCTGATCGTGGTTTGCATGGCCAAGCCATTGGCGCACACGCCAGGCAGTTCGATGCACATTCACCAGAGCATCATAGAGATCGGTACGGGGCGCAATGTCTTCAGTGACGAAGCCGGTCAACCGACTGCTGCCTTTCGCCATTTCATAGGGGGGCAGCAAGCCGGCATGGCGGATTTTACCGCGCTGTTTGCACCCAACGTGAATTCGTATCAGCGCTTGTGCCATCCCTTTGCATCACCGAATAATGCCTGCTGGTCCCATGACAATCGGTCGGCTGGATTGCGCATCCCCGCCAGCTCGCCGGTCGCTCGTCGGGTCGAGAACCGATTGCCGGGAGCTGACGCTAACCCATACCTGGCGATCGCAGCGAGCCTGGCCTGCGGGTTGTATGGCATTGAGCATCGACTGGAGCCCGACGAACCGGTTCAGGGTGAGTTCCAGGTACCGGATAAACTTTCATTGCCCTGTACCTTGCATGCAGCGCTTGAGCGTCTGAAACGTAGCCATTTGGCAATTGAACTGTTCGGCAAGGAATTCATCGAAGGCTACGTCGCTTCGAAGACCATGGAATTGACCAGTTTCCTTGATGAAATTACTCCCTGGGAACGGCGTGTCCTGGCCGCCCAGGCCTGATGAAATGTCGACACCGGGCTATCGTTTAATAGCCCGTCACCCACTGCAAGGAGTCGCTCGTTGCGCCTAATCTGGAAGTCCTTTCGAGCGCTTTATTTCGCGTCGCTGATGATGTTGATCGGCTCGGGCCTGCTGAGTACTTACCTGGCTTTGCGCCTGGCTGCCGATCATGTCGATAGCCTGTGGGTCGGCGCGTTGATGGCTGCCAACTATTTCGGCCTGGTGCTGGGCGGCAAGATCGGCCATCGGTTGATAGCCCGGGTCGGGCATATTCGAGCCTATTCGGCCTGCGCCGGGATAGTCGGCGCGGCGGTGCTGGGCCATGGCCTGGTGGACTGGTTGCCTGCCTGGTTGTTCCTGCGGGTGATCGTCGGTCTCGGCATGATGTGCCAGTACATGGTCATCGAGAGCTGGCTCAATGAGCAGGCCGATGCCAAGCAGCGCGGCCTGGTGTTCAGCGGATACATGATCGCCTCCTACCTGGGGTTGGTGCTGGGTCAGTTGATTCTGGTCATGCACCCGGGGCTGGGGTTGGAACTGCTGATGCTGGTAGCCCTATGTTTCACGCTTTGCCTGGTGCCGGTGGCCCTGACCCGACGGATTCACCCGGCGCCTTTGCATCCCGCACCGATGGAGCCGCGGTTCTTTATCAAGCGGGTGCCACAGTCATTGAGTACCGTCCTGGGCGCAGGCCTGATTGTCGGCTCGTTCTACGGTCTGGCACCGCTGTACGCCTCCCAGCAAGGGCTGTCCACGGAGCAGGTCGGCCTGTTCATGGGTAGCTGCATTTTTGCCGGGTTGCTGGTGCAGTGGCCGTTGGGATGGTTGTCCGATCGCTATGATCGGGCGCTGTTGATTCGCTGTTTTGCGTTTAGCCTGGCGTTGGCTGCCTTGCCGTTGGCGATCATGGAGCGGGTGCCGCTGGAGGTCCTGTTCGTTGCCGGTTTCCTCTGCTCGTTGGTCCAGTTTTGCCTGTATCCGTTGGCAGTGGCCTTCTCCAATGACCATGTCGAGGGCGATCGACGGGTTTCGTTGACGGCGATGTTGCTGGTGACCTATGGCGTTGGCGCCAGCATCGGTCCATTGGTGGCGGGCGTGCTGATGAAGTTGTTCGGCAGCCAGATGCTCTATGCGTTCTTCAGTTTCTTCGCGTTGGTGCTGGTGTGGCGAATTCGTCCGAAAGCGGTGACCAATTTGCATCAGGTGGACGACGCACCGCTGCATCACGTCGCCATGCCAGACAGTATGTCGAGTTCACCACTTGTGGCGGCGCTGGATCCAAGGGTGGACGAGCAGGTGGTGCAGGATCAGATGCAGAATCCACTTCCCTCCGATCCGAGTCCGGAACCGGAACCGGAAACCGATCCTCCCCCGCAAGAACCGGATTCTGGCAGGGAGCAGAGTTTTACCGAGGCCAGGCCCTGACATTCAGGCAAAAAAACGGGCAGTCACCGCAAGGGGCTGCCCGTTTTTGCTTGAAGCGTTGCCTCAGAAGTCGTCTTTGTCGAAGCGCCGCGCTTCGCGTTGCAGCTGGTAGACGAACCGCTCGACCTGACGTTGCACCAGTCCGCTCATGTTGTGGAAACGAACGCCAGCGAAAGTGGTGGAGATCTTTTCTTCAAAGTGCAGGTAGCGCAGTTCAACCGGTGCCGTCATTTTGCCGAAAGGCAGATCGGCGTTGAAACGGTCGTAAACCTGACCCAGTTGCAGGCTGCCGGTGATATCGCCTTCAAAGCGCAACTTGCAGCCAGTGGCGGAGATGTCCAGCAGCTTGCCGCTGATCGATGCCTTGAGTTTTTCACCGTCCAGATTGACGTTGACCAGTTGGGCCAATTTCAAGGCAGCGCGGAATGCATTGCGGCGCTGGTGGTAGACGACTTCATCGGGCAGGGTGCCACGGTAGCAACGGCTGCCGTTGGATTCGTCGATGGTCAGCGGGCCATTGCTTTCCCACGCGATGCGCACGCCTTCATGAAAACCTTCGACTTTGAAGGGTTCGCCGGCCAGCAGGAAACGTTCGCCATCGCGGGGAATCATTTCGTCCAGGGCAATCATGTTGCGCTCACGATCGAGGTCCACCAGATAGCTCTGGAAGCGCTGGCTGCGCTCGTGGAACGTGATGATCAGCGGGTCATGGCTGTCTAGCAGCTGGCGCAAATTGCCGGAGATCTCCAGGGGCGTTCTGAGCACCTTGGGAGGCTGCGGAGCATCTTCCGCGTTTAAGGCATTGGACACGGTTAATCAATCTCCAGACAAATGTTGACTACGGCAAGCGGCATTTTGCCATCATGTTTCGCGTCTTGATAGAGCGTGCTTATAGACAGGCTCAAGCCTGACTGAGCGGGCGCGGTTTCACTAACCGGGAGAATGATCCGCTGGCGTCATAGAGCGCGGGCTGGTCACCGCCGTTAAGGATTCTCAGCTGGGTGGCCGTGGCAGCCTGCTGTACAAGGATCGACTGTCCATTGTCGGCGTTGGCGGCGTGGCATTGAGCCAACAGGTCGGTCAGCGCATCACTTTGCACCAGCAGTTCTTGACCAATGCTCGATTGACTGGCCAGTTGCTCCAGACCGCTGCGGTTGGCTGGCAAGTTGAGGCTGGCGAGAATCTCACTGCGTCTGCGGCCATGCTGATCGAGTTCGATGACCAATGCCTGCTTGTGCGCCAGAATTTCTTCCAGCAACCGCATGTCGCGGCCGTGCAGGGCGAGGGATTCGGTTTGCAGTAATTCCAGCAAGCGTTGCGCTGGAGCAAGGTCGTCGGTGATCAGTTGCAGTAAATTAGTGTCGTGCATGGCTGGCCTTGGGGTTTAAGCGTCCAAAAGCCTGGCGCGGGCCTAGGCCTAGCGCTGGGCTTCGAAGTTGAGCAGTTTGCTGGCTACACGGTTGCTGTCGACTTTATAGCTGCCATCGGCGATAGCTGCTTTCAACTCAGCCACGCGGGATTTGTCGACGACAGGCTGATCACGCAGCGTATCGGAGATCTTTTGCAACTGTTGCGCCTCATTGCTCAGATGTACCGACTCCCCGCTTTTGACGGTACTGGCCTGTTCGGCCGCGGAGGTAGGCTCGGCAGGTTTGCCGGATTCGGCGGTTTCCCTGGCGGCGCTGGTACGTGTACTGCCCGTGACTGACGGGGAGCTGTTCAATCGGCTGAAATCGATAACCATGTTAAAAACCTCTGGGAATTTGGACGCTTGCCATGTTTTCGGCCATTCCCTGAAAAACTTTAGGCTCATTCATCAAATGAGCTTGCGCGCGCCAGCGCTTGCCGTGCCTGGCACACAGTTTAGGGAACCGCCGAGGCCGGCGCCACATCTTCACCCACAGTAAATCCTACATGGACACTTCCACCTGGCCTGGTGCGATCACCTGTGCCTTGATGACCCGTTTGGAATTGAGATTCTTGACTCGAATCTGTTCGCTCAGGCCGCCACTGGCCAATGCCTCGCCGGGCATTCGCACGCTGAGCGTACCACTGCGGGCGGTAATCACTACCTGGTCGCCCTTGCGTATCACTTCCGCTTGTTCGATGTGCACCAGGCTGATGACCTGATCGTTGACCATTGGTCGGGTAAGTCGCTGCCCGACAGCCTGGTCCACGGCAGTCAGGTACCCCTGGTTAAGCAGGCTGATATCGCGCTCACGCAGCATGACGTCCTGCGGCTCGATAATACCGGCGCGGCGCAGTGGCCGGGTGGTCGTGACGACCTCGCGAAACAGGCGTACTTGAGCGGGCACGAAGACTGTCCAGGGGGATGTTCCCTCACAGCGAACCTTGACCGTTACGCGGCCCAAGGGCTTGGCCGGACTCTCCAGCGTGGCTGTCAATTCCTTGTCGCACATCGGCATGCGCAGACGCGGATCGAGCGGGTTTACCTGGATTTCATAGCGACCCTGGGTTTGACTGGTCGCTACGGTGAATTCAAGAAAGCCCTGGGTGACGCCGATAAGCATGTCAGGCAAGGTAACCGCGTCAGCAAGGGCAGGGCTGCCAGCGTTGAACAGGCAAACAGCCGACAACACCCCCAGCCATTGGCGGCAGCGGGTGGTCAGGCGTCGGAATAATGTCGGTTCTGAGTTCATGACATGTAAAAAGCAAGCGCCGTGCCGTTTAGTGAAGAAGGCGCGTCGCAACAACACTTAGCGTTGGCGTAGGAGTCAGGCATGGCTGGTGTAATGGATTCGGTGAACCAGCGCACGCAACTGGTGGGGCAAAATCGCCTTGAGTTGCTGTTGTTCCGTCTCGACGGCCAGCAGCTGTATGGGATCAACGTGTTCAAGGTGCGGGAGGTGCTGCAATGCCCCAAACTGACGCTGATGCCCAAGTCCAGTCCTGTCGTGTGTGGCGTGGCAAATATTCGGGGGGCGACCATTCCGATCCTTGATCTGGCGATGGCGACCGGTTCCGGTGGCTTGAAGGACAAGAACAACCCCTTCGTGATCATCACGGAGTACAACACCAAGACCCAGGGATTCCTGGTTCGCTCGGTGGAACGCATCGTCAACATGAACTGGGAGGAGATTCATCCACCACCCAAGGGCACCGGACGTGATCACTACCTGACGGCGGTGACCCGGGTCGACAACCAGTTGGTGGAAATCATCGACGTCGAAAAGGTACTGGCGGAAGTGGCGCCGACCCCGGAAGCGATCTCCGCTGGCGTGGTGGATGTCGAGACCCAGCACAAGGCGCTCTCCTTGCGCGTGCTGACGGTCGATGATTCGTCAGTGGCGCGCAAACAGGTCACCCGGTGCCTGCAAACGGTCGGTGTTGAAGTGGTGGCGTTGAACGACGGTCGCCAAGCGCTGGATTACCTGCGCAAACTGGTCGACGAGGGCAAGAGGCCAGAGGAGGAGTTCCTGATGATGATTTCCGACATCGAGATGCCGGAAATGGACGGATACACCCTCACGGCGGAGATCCGCAACGACCCTCGCATGCAAAAGCTTCATATCATCCTGCATACTTCGTTGTCGGGTGTATTCAATCAGGCGATGGTCAGGAAGGTCGGTGCCGATGACTTCCTGGCCAAGTTCCGTCCTGATGACCTGGCATCCCGGGTAGTCGACCGGATCAAGGCAGCAGACATCAGCTAGGGGCGTTCGGCCCCCGGCAGTCAACACGATTTTAGAGGCGGCAGCATTGTCTACGGGTAATTTGGATTTCGAACAGTTCCGGGTGTTCCTGGAAAAAGCCTGTGGCATTTTGCTCGGTGAAAACAAGCAATATCTAGTCTCCAGCCGTCTCAACAAACTGATGGAGCAGCAAGGCATCAAGTCCCTGGGTGAGCTGGTCCAGCGCATTCAGACCCAGCCGCGCAGCGGGTTGCGCGAGATGGTGGTGGATGCAATGACGACCAACGAAACCCTGTGGTTTCGTGATACCTATCCGTTTGAAGTCTTGAAAAACAAGGTGCTGCCCGAAGCGATCAAGGCCAGCCCCGGTCAGCGTCTGCGGATCTGGTCGGCGGCCTGCTCGTCGGGTCAGGAACCGTATTCGCTGTCGATGTCCATCGATGAGTTCGAGCGGTTCAATGCCGGGCAGTTGAGAATGGGCGTACAGATCGTGGCGACCGACCTGTCGGGCACCATGCTGAATAACTGCAAGACCGGCGAGTACGATAGCCTGGCCATCGGTCGCGGCTTGTCTCCCGAGCGGCTGCAGCGTTATTTCGACCCCAAGGGGCCGGGGCGCTGGGCCATCAAGGCGCCGATCAAGAGCAGGGTCGAGTTTCGCTCGTTCAACCTGCTGGACAGCTACGCCGGCCTTGGCAAGTTCGACATCGTGTTCTGTCGCAATGTGCTGATCTACTTCTCCGCCGAAGTGAAGAAGGACATCCTTTTGCGCATTCACAGCACGTTGAAGCCGGGAGGTTATCTGTTCCTCGGTGCTTCCGAAGCGCTGAACGGATTGCCGGACCATTACCAGATGGTCCAATGCAGCCCGGGGATTATTTACCAGGCGAAGTGATGCAAGCGCGACAGGCATAAAAAATGGGAGCCCACAGGGCTCCTTTTTTATGCCTGTCGCGCTTGCATCACGTAGGAGCTGCCGAAGGCTCGGGCCGCGTTCGGACGATCTTTTGGACTTGATCTTAAAAAACAAAATCAAAAAATCGCAGCCTGCGGCAGCTCCTACAGGGTATGTGTTGTCCACGGGAAGCGGCAGAAAAGCGGCATCCAGCGGAAACCGGTTGCCGCTTTTCTGTCGTTGCCGCATGGGTCGTTGCCCGCAAAGCCCCGGTTTATGGGGTTTTCTAAATTGGCATGACGCTTGCTTTGACCATCTCACGAAAAACAGGTCAGCCGAAGGTTTCCCGCCATGAGCATCAGCTTCGATAAAGCGCTCGGTATTCACGAAAAGGCATTGGGCTTCCGCGCTCAGCGTGCCGAAGTCCTGGCCAACAACATTGCCAACGCCGACACCCCCAACTACAAGGCTCGGGACCTGGAGTTCTCGAAAGTGCTCGAGGCGCAGAACGACAAGGCCAAGAATGGCACCTTCGCCTTGAACATGACCAACAGCCGTCACATCGAGGCCCAGGGCCTGGGCAATGGCGACGAGTCGCTGATGTACCGCACGCCGATGCAACCGTCGATCGACCAGAACACCGTGGACGCCCAGCTGGAACAGTCGAACTACGCAGAAAACTCGGTCAACTTCCAGGCCAGCTTCACCCTGCTCAACAGCAAATTCAAAGGGCTGGTGTCAGCCCTGCGCGGAGAATAAGTCATGTCTCTCTCCAGTGTTTTCAACATTGCCGGTAGCGGCATGAGTGCCCAGACCACGCGCTTGAACACCGTGGCTTCGAACATCGCCAACGCCGAGACCGTCTCGTCGAGCATCGACCAGACCTACCGTGCGCGTCACCCGGTGTTCGCCACGCTCAAGGTGCTGGCAGCGATTCTCTGTTCCAGAACCAGGACGCAGCCGGGCAAGGCGTGCAGGTACTGGGCGTGGTCGAGGACCAGAGCAACCTTGAGGCACGCTACGAGCCGAACCATCCGGCCGCCGATGCCAAGGGCTATGTCTACTACCCGAACGTCAACGTGGTGGAAGAAATGGCTGACATGATTTCCGCGAGCCGTTCGTTCCAGACCAACGCCGAAATGATGAATACCGCCAAAACCATGATGCAGAAGGTCCTGACCCTCGGTCAGTGATAAGGGGCGACTCAGATGAGTGTTACCGATACCACCAGTGGTCTGAGCCTCAACGACATCCTGGCCAACTCGTCGATCAAGACCAATACCAATTCCGACAGCCTCACATCGGCGGCCAGCAGTGCCACGGGCAAGAAGGCCCTGGGCAAGGATGCGTTCCTGCAATTACTGGTGACCCAGCTGAAAAACCAGAACCCGCTGGAGCCTCAGGGCAACGGCGAGTTCGTGGCACAACTGGCGCAGTTCAGCAGCCTGGAAGGCATCACCACGCTCAACGATACCGTGTCCGGCATCGCTGGCAACTACAACTCGTCCCAGGCATTGCAGGCTTCGGCACTGGTCGGGCGTTCCGTCATCGCACCGGGCGACAAGGCCGTGGTCGACACCACGAAGGGCATGACCGGTTCCGTCGTCATTCCACAGTCGGTGGCTGAAGTGTCGGTGAAAATCACCGACAAGGATGGCAAGACCATCCGTACCATCACCCTGGATGATCAGAAAGCCGGCACTGGCAGCTTCACCTGGGATGGTAAGGACGATGCCGGCAAGGTCGTTGATTCGGGTACTTATACCTTTGTGGCGAACACCACCATCGATGACAAGGCCGTGGCACTGGTCACCAATCTGCCGGCAACGGTCAACAGCGTGACCATCAGCCAGACCGGCGGTGAGTTGATGCTCAACCTGGCCGGGCTCGGCAGTGTCGCCCTGTCCAAAGTGCAAACCATTGGTATATAGAGCCGACTAACGCGGCACAAAAGGAGTGGAATATGTCTTTCAACATCGGCCTTAGCGGTCTCTATGCCGCCAACAAGCAATTGGACGTCACCGGTAACAACATCGCCAACGTGGCAACCACCGGCTTCAAGTCGTCCCGCGCAGAATTCGAAGATGTGTACTCGGCGTCGAAGCTGGGTACCGGCAGCAAGGTCACCGGCAGCGGCGTGCGCCTGGCCAACGTTTCCCAACAATTTACCCAGGGCGACATCAGCGCCACCGGTAACGTGCTGGACATGGGGATCAACGGCTCAGGCTTCTTCGTACTGAACAACAGCGGCTCGTTATCCTATACCCGCGCGGGCACGTTCAAGGTCGACAAGGAAGGCTACGTCACCAACAGCGATGGCACCTCGCGCCTGCAGGGCTATGGTGTTGATAACAAT
>LNAP01004654.1_pt1 | contig 12539 bp, 14 predicted proteins | sample 602601 | NCBI WGS metagenome assembly LNAP01 (sample SAMN02440304, study PRJNA202911) | soil metagenome | biome: Subtropical and temperate rainforests or woodlands; isolation source: soil samples (1 kg each in a 20% v/v slurry with milli Q water) were... ... | reverse complement strand
GTTCGGCTGCCGTATCACTGAAGTGTTCCAGGGCCAGCAACACTGGAACCTGCTGGACGCCGACGGTGGCAACCATGGCCCCTTCAGCCACGTAATCATTGCCACCCCGGCGCACCAGGCCACGGCCCTGCTGGCCGCGGCGCCGAAACTGGCGAGCACGGCAGCCGGGGTGAAAATGGACCCGACCTGGGCCATTGCCCTGGCCTTCGACACGCCGCTGGATACGCCGATGGAAGGCTGCTTCGTACAAGACAGCCCCCTCGACTGGCTGGCCCGCAACCGCAGCAAACCAGGGCGTGACGCCACGCCAGATACCTGGATCCTGCACGCCACCAGTGCCTGGAGCAAACAGCACCTGGACCTGCCCAAGGAAGCCATCATCGAATTGCTGCACGGCGCCTTTGCCGAACTGCTGCATTGCAGCATGCCGGCGCCCTCCTTCAGCCTCGCCCACCGCTGGCTGTACGCCCGCCCGGCGGGCAGCCATGAATGGGGAGTACTGGCGGATGCCGACCTGGGCCTGTACGTGTGTGGCGACTGGTGCCTGTCAGGCAGGGTCGAAGGCGCGTGGCTCAGCGGCCAGGAAGCCGCGCGGCGCTTGCTCGGACACCTGCAATGAACCGCATCAATCCAACAAAACTGCTGCTCTCCAAATGGACAGCAACCCACCCGCGAAACAAGGAAAAACATTTCCTGGTCACCGAGTTGTTTCGCGATGAAGAAGACAACGTACTGGAGATTGAACTACAAGCCGTCTTGACCCGGCGCGGAGAACGCCTGACCTGGCAGAGCCTGCAAGATGCCGAGCGCTGGAAAATGGGCTGGCAATAACCTCATCAAAAAACTTGTACAAACTATTTGACTTGTACAGCGCAAAACCTATGATGAGATTAGTTGTACAGAAAACATAAACTGTACAGGAATCTTGTCGAGGCTTTGCCATGTCCTGCAACGTGTCCGTCACCGGCAAACCAAAAATCGCCATCAGCGCCTGCCTGCTCGGCGAAAACGTGCGCTTCAACGGCGGGCACAAACAATCCCCCCTGTGCAGCCAGACACTCAGTGACTATTTCGACTTCGTGCCACTGTGCCCCGAAGTCGCTATTGGCCTGGGCATCCCCCGTGAGCCGATTCGCCTGGTGGGCGACCCACTCCAGCCGCAAGCCGTGGGCACGGTCCACCGCGAACTGAATGTGACCGGCGCACTGGATGAGTACGGCCAGCGCATGGCCGCCGAACATACGGACCTGTGCGGCTATATCTTCATGCAGAAATCACCGTCCTGCGGCCTGGAACGGGTCAAGGTCTACCGCGACAACGGCACCCCGGCCGAGGGCGGTGGGCGCGGCATCTATGCCCAGGCATTCTGCGCACGCCATCCCAACCTGCCGGTGGAGGAAGATGGCCGCCTGCACGACCCGGTGCTGCGGGAAAATTTCCTGACCCGGGTCTTTGTCTATGCCACATGGCAACAATTGCTGGCGCAGGGTCTGACCCGTCACCAGCTGCTGGCCTTCCACTCGCGCTATAAATACCTGCTGATGGCCCATAGTCCGGCCCACTACAAAAGCCTGGGCAACCTGCTGGGCAGCATGAGCAAGGACTGTGACCTGCCAGTGCTGGCCGCCGAGTATTTCAGCGAGCTGATGACGGCCCTGAAAAAGTGCGCCACCCGTGGCACCCATTCCAATGTGTTGCAGCACATCAGCGGTTACCTCAAGCAGGCCCTGAGCGCCGCAGACAAACAGGAAATGCAGGCGCTGATCAGCCAATACCGGCAAGGCATCGTGCCGCTGGTCGTGCCGCTGACCTTGCTCAAGCATCACTTTCGCCAACACCCGGACCGCTACATCGCGCAGCAGGCCTACCTGCAACCGCATCCGGAAAATCTCAGCCTGCGTAATGCGATCTAACCCATGAATGTTTCCCCGCAACCCCCTGCCCAACCCGTCGAAGATGTGGCCCTGGCCCTGGAACAAGGCTGGCTGCCGATTCGCGAAGTGGCCCGCCAGACCGGGGTCAACGCGGTGACCCTGCGCGCCTGGGAACGGCGTTACGGCCTGATCGTGCCGCAGCGTACGCCCAAGGGCCATCGGCTGTTCAACGCCGACCATGTGCAGCGCATCCAGACTATCCTGACGTGGCTCAACCGAGGCGTACCGGTAAGCCAGGTCAAGCAGTTGATCGACAACGCCCAGCCGGTGGACGACAGCGTCGAAAACGAATGGCAGAACCTGCGCCAGACCTTGATCCAGGCCATCGGTCAACTGGCCGAGCGCCGGGTCGACGACGTGTTCAACCAGGCCATGGCCCTTTACCCACCGCGTACCCTGTGCGAGCAACTGCTGTTGCCACTGTTCAAGGAGCTGGAGCAGCGCTGGCAAGGCCAGTTCGGCGCGCAGACGGAGCGGGTGTTTTTCCATTCCTGGCTGCGCAGCAAGTTCGGCGCACGGATGTATCACAACAACCGCCAGCTCAACGGCCCGCCATTGTTGCTGATCAACCATTCCGACCTGCCGCTCGAACCGCACCTGTGGCTGAGCGCCTGGCTGGCCAGCAGCGCCGATTGCCCGGTGGAAGTTTTCGACTGGCCGTTGCCCACCGGCGAACTGGCCCTGGCTGTCGAGCACCTGCAACCGCGCGCCGTGCTGCTGTACTCGAGCAAGGCCCTCCATTTAGCGACCTTGCCGAAACTGCTGAGCGGCACCCACTGCCCGATCCTGATTGCCGGACCAACGGTGTGCATCCATCAAGCCGAGTTATCCGTATTAACTCAGGACACCCCTCAATTGGTGCTGGCCGAAGACCCCTTGTCGGCCCATCAGCTCCTGATCCAGCGTGGGCTTCTCTAATGCATCTGATCTGGCTGCGCAGCGACCTGCGCCTGCATGACAACACCGCCCTCGCTGCCGCCTGCCAGCGCGGCCCAACAGCGGCGGTGTACCTGATTACCGCCGATCAGTGGCTGGCCCATGACGATGCGCTGTGCAAGGTGGACTTCTGGCTGCGCAACCTCAAGGCCCTGAGCCTGGCCCTGGGAGAGCTGAATATTCCCCTGCTGATCCGCCATGCCGACACTTGGGACCAGGTGCCACAGGTACTGGTGCAGGTGTGCCAGGCCCTGTCAGTCGAGAGCGTGCACACCAACGAAGAATACGGGATCCACGAAAGCCGGCGCGATGCCGCCGTGGCCCAGGCTCTGGAAGCACACGGGGTGGGGTTTCACAGCTATCTGGACCAATTGCTGTTCCAGCCTGGCAGCGTATTGACCAAGACCGGCACTTACTTCCAGGTGTTCAGCCAGTTTCGCAAGGTCTGTTACAACCGCCTGCACAGTGCCCTGCCGCGCCGGGTGGCGACGCCCAAGGCGCAGGCCGCGCTGCCGTTCGCCAGTGATGCAGTTCCCGAGCAGGTCAAGGGATTTGCCCCGCCCAGCGACACCCTGCGCGCCCTTTGGCCGGCCGGTGAAGACGAGGCGCAGCGACGCCTTGCCCAGTTTGCCGACGCACAAATCAGCTATTACAAGGATGAACGCGACTTCCCGGCCAAGCCCGGCACCAGCCAACTGTCTGCGTACCTCGCCGCCGGCGTGATTTCGCCACGCCAGTGCCTGCATGCGGCGCTGCAAAGTAACCAGGGTGAATTCGAAAGCGGCGACATCGGCGCAATCACCTGGATCAACGAATTGCTGTGGCGCGAGTTCTACAAACATATCCTGGTGGGTTACCCACGGGTGTCGCGCCATCGTGCCTTTCGCCCGGAAACCGAAGCTGTGGCCTGGCGCCACGCTCCCGCTGATCTGGCCGCCTGGCAAGAGGCACGCACCGGCCTGCCGATCATTGATGCCGCGATGCGCCAGCTCTTGGAAACCGGCTGGATGCATAACCGCCTGCGCATGGTGGTGGCGATGTTTCTGACCAAGAACCTGCTGATCGACTGGCGCGAAGGCGAGCGCTTTTTTATGCGCCACTTGATCGACGGCGATCTGGCGGCCAATAACGGCGGCTGGCAATGGAGTTCGTCCACCGGCACCGACTCGGCACCGTACTTCCGCATTTTCAGCCCGTTGAGCCAGTCCGAGAAATTCGATGGCGAAGGGCGTTTTATCAAGCAGTGGCTGCCACAACTGGCGGGATTGAACAAAAAGGAAGTGCACAACCCCGACGCTGTCGGCGGGCTGTTTGGCGTGGCCGACTACCCACGGCCCATCGTCGATCTGAAGTCTTCCCGCGAGCGGGCGCTGGCGGCCTTTCGTGCCCTGCCCTCACGCCAGGCGGCAGGGGGTGTGTATGAGTGATTTCCTGCGCCAGTTCGCCGAGTCCTTCGCCACCCTGGACAAACACAACCTGCACCGGCTCGACAGCCTGTACAGCCAGGACATAGCGTTTACCGATCCACTGCACCAGGTCCACGGCATCAGCGCGCTGAAGGCGTACTTTGCCGAGCTTTACAGCAACGTCGACCCATTGCATTTTGACTTCCACGGTTTCGACCACGTGGCCGAAGGCGAAGGTTACCTGCGCTGGACCATGAGCTTTTGCCACCCGCGGTTGGCGGGCGGCCAACAGATTCAGGTGCAAGGCTGCTCTCACCTGTTATGGCACGACAAGGTTTACCGGCACCGCGATTACTTTGATGCCGGAGCGCTGCTTTACGAACACCTGCCGGTACTCGGCCGGTTGATCCGTTGGTTGAAAGGGAGAATGGCATGAGCCTGACATCGCCACGCCGTTATTGGCTGACCGGGGCAAGCAGTGGTATCGGTGCGGCCCTGGCCGAAGAGTTGCTCGGCAGTGGGGCGCAGGTCGCGCTGAGTGCGCGCACCAAGGCGCCGCTGGAGCAACTTGCGCAACGTTACCCCGGGCAAGTGCTGGTGGTCCCCGGTGACTTGACCAACAGCCAGGTGGTCCGGGAAATCGGCGAGCACATCATGCAAACCTGGGGTGCCCTGGACACCGTGATCCTGAATGCCGGTACCTGCGAATATGTGGATGCCAAGCAGTTCGACGCGTCGATTATCGAACACGTGGTGCGCACCAACCTGCTGGCCAGCAGTTATTGCATCGAAGCCGCATTGCCGCTGCTGCGCGCCGGGTCAACCCCGCATCTGGTGGGCGTCGCCAGTGCCGTCACCTACCTGCCGATGCCCCGCGCAGAAGCCTACGGTGCGTCCAAGGCGGGCCTACGCTATTTGTTTGAATCGCTGCGCATCGACCTGTCTCCCGAAGGCATTGATGTCACGGTGGTCAGCCCCGGCTTCGTCGATACGCCGTTGACCGAACGCAACGACTTCCCGATGCCCTTGAGCTGGCCGGCCGACAAGGCGGCGCGGCATATTTTCGGCAAACTGGAAAAACGCCCACTGGAAATCGCCTTCCCGGCACTGTTTATTGCCACCCTCTGGCCGCTGTCGAAACTGCCGAACCGCGCGCAACTGATCATCGGCAAGCGCATGCTGCGCAGCCCACCGCCACAAAAGGACGACCTGTGAAGATCGCCATTATCGGCAGTGGGATTTCCGGGCTGACCAGTGCCTACCTGCTCAGTCGCCGCCACGACATCACCCTGTTCGAAGCCGCCGACCGGATTGGCGGCCATACCCATACGGTAGACGTGACCGTCGATGACAGACATTACGCGGTGGACACCGGCTTTATTGTGTTCAACGACTGGACCTACCCCAACTTCATCCGTTTGCTGAGGCAGATCGGCGTGCCGTTCAAACCGACCGAAATGAGCTTCTCGGTCTGTGCCCCAGAGGAAAACCTCGAGTACAACGGCAATAACCTCAACAGCCTGTTCGCCCAGCGCAGCAATATCCTGTCCCCCGGCTTCTGGGGGATGTTGCGCGATATCCTGCGCTTCAATCGCCAGGCGCCGCTGGATTTGCAGGAGCAACGCATCAGCGCACAGACGACCCTGGGCGAATACCTGCAGGCGGGCAACTACGGCCCACGCTTTATCCGGCACTACATCGTGCCCATGGGCGCGGCGATCTGGTCGATGCCCCTGGCGGACATGCTGGGGTTTCCGCTGCAGTTCTTCGTGCGCTTCTTCAAGAACCACGGCCTGCTGTCGGTGAACAATCGGCCGCAGTGGTGTGTGATCGAGGGCGGTTCCAGCCGTTATATCGAGCCCCTGACCGATTCGTTTCGCCAACAGATCCGCCTCAACTGCCCGGTGCAAAAAGTCGAGCGCACACTGGAAGGTGTGGTCATCCACAGTGCCGATGGCCGCGAAATTTTCGACAAGGTCGTCTTCGCCTGCCACAGCGACCAGGCCCTGGCCCTGCTGAACGACCCGAGCCAGGCTGAGCAGCAAATTCTTGGGGCAATAACCTACGCCGACAACGACGTGGCCCTGCACACCGACACCCGCTTGCTGCCCGATCGCCCACTGGCCTGGGCCAGCTGGAACTATCGACTGGACGCCAGTATGCACAAGCCAGCGGCCGTCACCTACGCCATGAACATCCTGCAAGGCATCGACAGCCCCACCACCTTTTGCGTGAGCCTCAATCAGACAGCAATTATCAACCCGCTGAAAATCCTTGCCCGCTACACCTATGCCCATCCCCAATACAGCCTGGCGGCGGTGGCGGCGCAAGCGCGCTGGGAAGAACTGCATGGCGCCCAGCACACCTATTATTGTGGGGCCTACTGGGCCAACGGCTTTCATGAAGACGGCGTGGTCAGTGCCCTGCGCGTGGCCCAGGCCTTCGGGGAAAACCTGTGAACAGCGCCCTCTACAGTGGCTGGATCGCCCATCGGCGATTTACCGCCAAGGGGCATGCGTTTCGCTATCGCATCGGCCTGCTGTACCTGGACCTCAGCGAACAGGAGCAGGTGCTGGGGCTGTCGCCGTTCGCCGGCCGTGGCCGCTTCGCGCCGTTTTCATTGCGCCAGCAGGACTACCTGCCTGAATTGACCCGCGACGGCACCTGTTTGACTGATGCCGTGCGCCAGGTGCTCAGTACGGCGTTGGGGCATACCCCACAGGGCACTGTCTGCCTGCTGACCCAGGTCCGCAGTTGGGGCCTGGCGTTCAACCCGGTGAGTTTCTTTTACTGCTTCGAGGCTGATGGGCAACTGGCGGCGATTGTCTGTGAAGTGACCAACACCCCGTGGCGCGAACGCTATCACTACGTGCTGCCGGCCCGCGCCCTGGCGGGCGGCGAGCACCAGCATTTCGCGGTGGCCAAGGCGTTTCATGTGTCGCCGTTCTTGCCCCGAGACCTGGAATACCGCATGAGCTTCAGCCCACCCGGCCAGCGCCTGGGGGTGCATATGGCCGACTGGCAGGGCGAGACCAAGGTGTTCGACGCCACCTTGAGCCTGCAACGCGAAGCCCTGGACCGCGCCAGCCTGCATCGCTACTTGTGGCGCTTCCCGTGGATGACCGCCAAGACCGGCCTGGCAATTTACTGGCAAGCCCTGCGCTTGCTGCTTAAACGCACACCGATTTTCCCCCATCAGGCCGCCGATGGCGCCTGTGCAACTGGGTATCCCAAGGATCGCCGCCATGAAATCCCCTAGCTTATCGGTCAAATCCAATCGCCTGAACGTCAATGGCCTGACCGGCGCGTTGTTGCGCAAGGCCGTGCTGCGTCAACTCGGCAACCTGCGTCACGGCCAACTGGTGGTGGTCGAGGACGGTGAGCGCCAGGTGTTCGGCGCACGGGAGGCGCACTTGCTGGGGGAAATCCAGATCCTCGACCCGGCGGTGTGGGGCCTGGTAGCCGCCAACGGTTCCATCGGCGCCGGCGAGGCGTTTATTCATGGTTACTGGAGTAGCCCGGACCTGACCGCGGTGGTGCGGGTGATGGTCAGCAACCTTGAGGTACTGGATGCCCTGGAAGGCGGCCTGGCCAAGTTGGCCCGCCCATTCACCCAGGGCCTGCACTGGCTCAACCGCAATACCCGCAAGGGCTCGCAAAAGAACATCGCTGCTCACTACGACCTGGGCAACGACCTGTTCCAGGAGTTTCTCGACCCGACCATGATGTATTCGGCGGCGCAGTTCCTCACCGCCGACGACACCCTGGAACAGGCGCAGCTCAACAAGCTCGAACGCATCTGCCAGAAACTCGCGCTCAAGCCTTCGGACCACCTGCTGGAAATCGGCACCGGCTGGGGCAGCATGGCCCTGTACGCGGCGCAGCAGTATGGCTGCCGGGTCACCACGACCACCTTGTCCAAAGAGCAGTTTGCCTACACCGAACAGCGCATCCAGGCCCTGGGTTTGCAGAATCAGGTGACATTGCTGTTGCAGGACTACCGCGACTTGAGCGGGCAGTACGACAAACTGGTGTCCATTGAAATGATCGAGGCCGTGGGCCATCGTTTCCTGCCCACCTACTTCAAGCAATGCGCGCACTTGCTCAAGAGCGACGGGCTGATGCTGTTGCAGGCCATCACCATCCGCGAACAACGCTATGAACAGGCCAAGAGCAGCGTCGACTTTATCCAGCGCTACATTTTCCCCGGTGGCGCCCTGCCCTGTGTACAGAAGATGTTGCAGATCGTCAGTCGCGACACCGATATGAACCTGCTGCACATGGAAGACTTCGGCCTGCATTACGCGCGAACCCTGCGCTTGTGGCATGAGAATTTTCGCCGTGCCCATGGCCGCCTCACGGAACTGGGCTACGACGAATACTTCCTGCGGTTGTGGGAGTTCTACCTGTGCTACTGCGAAGGTGGTTTTATGGAACGCACCATCGGCACCGCGCAATTGCTGCTGGCCAAACCTGGCGCGGTGACACAACCACTGCTCGGGCGCTTCAATGCTTAAAAACCTGGCCAATGCCGCGCTGTTCCAGTGCGGCTGGTTTGCCTGTGTGATGGGTGGCGACAGCCTGTGGTTATTGCTCGGGCTGGGCGTGCTGGCGATCCACCTGCTGTGGATAACTTCGTGGGCCGTTGAAGGGCGGTTGATCTTGAGCGTGACCGTGCTGGGTACCCTGCTCGACACACTGTTGCGCACGGCCGGTGTATTTGAATTCAGTGATCCAGGCCCGTTGATTCCTCTGTGGTTAATCTTGCTGTGGGCGCTGCTGGCGACTACCTTGCGCCACTGCCTGGCCTGGAGCGCCCGGCCCTGGTGGCGGGCAAGCCTGCTGGGAGCAGTGGGCGGGCCGCTGTCGTACTACGCCGGTAGCCAGTTGGCAGGCGTGAGCTTCGGGTTTGCCACGGCCCCGACCCTGGCGGCCATCGCACTGCTGTGGGCTGTGGTGTTTCCTGGCCTGCACCGGCTCGCGCGCTGACGTCCGTCAGAGCTTTCACACGCGCCCGACCGGCTTGCCTTACACTGCGCGTCTATGACCAACATCCCCCACACCCAAATCACCGAACCCGCCGTCACCTGTTCCACGTGCGCAGCCTGCTGCTGTCAATTGGAAGTCATGCTGATCACCGACACCGGCGTGCCTGATCGCTATATCGACACGGACGATTGGGGCGGCGAAGTCATGCTGCGCCTGGACGACGGCTGGTGCGCGGCGCTGGATCGCGACACGATGATGTGCACTATCTATGAGAAGCGACCGCTGATTTGCCGGGAGTTCGAGATGGGCGCGCCGGAGTGCCTTGAAGAGCGCCAGGGGATTGCGACGGTCTACCGCTGACCGTGAAAACTGCCGAGCTCAAATGGGGGAGCGGGCTTATGTGGGAGCTGGCTTGCCTGCGATAGCATCACTTCGGTTTGTCTGAAGCACCGAGCCATCTGCATCGCGGGCAAGCCCGACTCCCACACAAGCCCGGCTTCCACATGGGTTCTGCTGTGCCGGGGAATATCAGAGCGGCAGGGTGTAGTTCAACGAATAGCTCTCGATACCATCGTTGTGACTACTGATGCCTGCGTTGGAATAGTGCGTGGCACGGATCCCCACCTGATGCCCGCCGGCAAAACGCAAGCCGAAGCCCAGGCGGTCTTCGAACTGGAAGGCCCCGCCGATGTTGTTGTCCTCGATCCGGGTGCGTGAGAACAGCGCCACGCCGATCCCCGCTTCGATATAGGGTTTCACCGACTCGCCGGCGAATTCGTACACAAACACCGGCGAAAACGACAGGCTGCTGACACTCGCACGTTCATCACCGTCCCAGAAGGTATAAGCGCCGCTCCAGTAGCCGGTCAGGCGCCCCACATCGCTCTGCCACCAGCTCTTGTCCCAGTCCGATTGCAGGCCCAGACGATAAGTCATGGTCGAATCGCTGGTATGCCCTACCGCAAATTCCAGGCCGGCAGCCTGGGCCGAAACCGAGTGTCCCAACACAGCGGCTGCAATCGCAGCCAAACAGAACAAGCGCTTCATAAGAAACATCCTTTCCAAACGAAGTTGTATGGTTGTGTACCGCTAATCAAGAGCTATAGAAATCACGGACTACGCAGAAGTTCAGCTAAAAAACCCGCTATTTCACGAATTTTTCACAGACCGAAGCTTCGCACAACGCCGCTGAACTTCCACAGTGTGGGTAGGATATTTCTTAGATGCTGCGGATCACCGCTAGTCCAGAACTGCGCAGCCCGAGGATTGCCCTCGGCCAGCAGTTGGCGCTCGCCCAGCAGACGCTGCAACTGACGCGCCACGGCCGCCCCGGTGTCGATCAGGATGACCGTCGGTGGCAGCATCGTCGCCAGCAATGGCTTGAGAAAAGGATAATGAGTGCAACCGAGGATGATGGTGTCGCACCCGGCCTCAACCAGCGGCGTGACGTACCCCTGCAGCAACTGGCGCAGCGCCGGGCTACCCAGGTCGCCGGCCTCGATCAACTCCACCAGCCCCGGACAGGGCTGGGTGACCACCCGCACATCGCTGGCAAAGCGGTCCAGTAACGCGGCGAACTTGGCGCTTTGCAGGGTGCCCGTGGTGGCGAGCACCCCGATCACCCCGCTGCGGGTCGCGGCGGCGGCCGGTTTGACTGCCGGCTCCATGCCCACCAGGGGCCAATCCGGATAATCAATACGCAAGTCCGCAACCGCGGCTACGGTTGCCGTGTTGCAGGCGATCACAAAGGCCTTGGCGCCCTGCTCGCGGAAAAACTCCGCGACCACCCGCGAACGTTCGCGAATGAACGCCGGGGTTTTCTCGCCGTAGGGGATATGCCCGCAATCCGCCACGTACAGCAGCGACTCATGGGGCAATAAACGATGAATTTCGTCCAGCACCGACAGGCCGCCAACGCCGGAGTCGAACACACCAATCGGTGCATCCTTAACCATGCTGGCTGCCGCAGACGCTGCAACCGGGATCGCGCTTGACCCGCAGTTCGCGAAAACGTGTGCCCAGGGCGTCGATCAACAGCAGGCGCCCAACCAGCGGTGTGCCAAAGCCAGCCAGCAGCTTCAGGGCTTCCAGGGCTTGCAGGCTGCCGACCAACCCCACCAGCGGGCCGACGACGCCGGCTTCGCTGCAGGTCAGCTCGGTATCGCTGCCGTGCCCATATAAGCAGTGGTAGCACGGGCTTTCCGGGCGCCGCGGATCAAACACCGAGAGCTGGCCTTCGAGGCGAATCGCCGCGCCGCTGACCAGGGGCTTGCCAGCTGCCACGCACGCCGCGTTCACCGCTTCGCGGGTGGCGAAGTTGTCACAGCAGTCGAGCACCAAGTCCACATTGGACACAGCGGCGGCCAACGAATCAGCGTCCAGCGCCGTGCGGTGGGCAATCAGTCGGATCTCGGGGTTGATCGCGCTCAAGCGGCCGATGGCGGAATCGACCTTGCTCAGGCCGATGCTGTCGGTGTCGTGGATGATCTGGCGTTGCAGGTTGGTCAGGTCGACGGTGTCAAAGTCCGCCAGATGCAGCTCACCGACGCCAGCCGCTGCCAGGTACAAGGCCACCGGAGCGCCCAGGCCGCCAAGGCCGACAATCAGCACGCGGCTGTTTTTCAGGCGTAACTGGCCGTCGATATCGACCTGTTGCAACAGGATCTGCCGGCTGTAGCGCAACAGCTCCTGATCGGTCAGCACGGCCGGCGCCCCAGGCTGATGCGCTCATGGCCGCCGAGGTCGATACGGCTGTGGACCTCTTCGAAACCTTGCGCCAGCAGCAGGTCGCGCACGGCCGGAGCCTGGTCGTAACCATGCTCGAGCAACAACCAGCCAGCGGCCTCCAGGTGCTGCGGCGCCTGGGCGATGATCAGGCGCAGGTCGTCCAGGCCGTCGTGGCCGGCCACCAATGCGCTGGCCGGCTCGAAACGCACATCGCCCGCCGCCAGGTGCGGATCGCTGTCGGCAATATAGGGCGGGTTGCTGATGATCAGGTGATAGGTGTGATCTTTGAGGGCGCTGAACCAGTGACTATTGAGCACCGTGACGTTATCCAGGTGCAGGCGCTGGCGATTGCGCTCGGCCAGGGCCACGGCTTCCAGCACGCGATCCACCGCCGTCACGCGCCAGGCCGGGCGCTCGCTGGCCAGGGCCAGGGCGATGGCGCCGCTGCCGGTGCCGAGGTCGAGCACCTTGGCCGGCGTGGCGGGCAACAATTCCAGGGCCGCCTCGACCAGCAGTTCGGTGTCCGGGCGCGGGATCAGCGTGTGGG
>LNAP01004653.1_pt1 | contig 12540 bp, 14 predicted proteins | sample 602601 | NCBI WGS metagenome assembly LNAP01 (sample SAMN02440304, study PRJNA202911) | soil metagenome | biome: Subtropical and temperate rainforests or woodlands; isolation source: soil samples (1 kg each in a 20% v/v slurry with milli Q water) were... ... | reverse complement strand
ACACCTGGGGATCGCCCTTGGCCGACAGTTCAAACTGCAGCCGGCAGCGCTCCATCTCTGGTGCGCTGACCCACAATTCGGACTGCTCCAGCACGTTGGGCAGGAACACCTGGCCACCGTCCTGCACCAGGGTCACGAACTCGCCGCTGGCGGTACTGACAGAGGCGCCACGGGGCAGCAACGCCCCCTGCGCGGTGCGCGCGGTGAGCAACACTCGACGGGTCAAGGTCACGCCGAATTCGACCCGTTGCACGGCGCCGCGCCCGGCCGAGATCATGGTCAGGCCGTTGTTGATATCGGCGTTGCGCGGCAGCGAGCGGGTCTGCACTTCCACCGGGCTGCGGCCATAGGCGCTCACCTGGGGCACCACGGCCTGGCCTTGCCAGTCGGTCCACACCGGGCCGCTGGGCGTGCTCAGCTTGATACCGCCCATGTCGCCCAGCGCCACCACGGCAAAGGTGTCGCGCACCGCATACGGCGACAACGTGACACCGCCACCATGCAGCACCACGCCCCCCCGGGCGCTGCCCTGATAGCTCGAACGCTCGGCATCGGCGCGGCTGTAGCTGAAATCGAGTTGGCTGTAGCGGGGCAGGGCCGAGAGGCCGAGGGTGGTTTCGACCTGCTGGTCGCGGGTGTCGTGTTCGGCGCTGACGCGGTAACTCAATTGATCGTCGATCTGTTCGTTCAGCCCCAGCCCCGTGCGATGTTCGCTGCCCGAGTTGCGGACCCAGGCCCGCACGCGGCGGCTCTCGCCCAGGGGCAGGCTGACGTTCAGGTACACCGCGTTGTCCTGCTGCTGGCGCCCGCCCATCTGCCACTCGGCACTGGCCGACAATGACACCCCGCCGACGCTGGTGCCCCAGGACGCCAGGCCGCGACTGCTGCTCTCGCCGTCAGCGCTGCTCGAGCGCGAAACCCCGGCACTGAAAGCCCCCAGCCACGGGTGGGACCAGCCCAGCGTGGCGCTTTGTTGATCGCGATAACGGGAGCGCGGTTGCTGGGTGGTGTCGGGCGCGTAGGTGGCTTCTTCCAGTTCCCGATAGCCCGGTGTCCTCCAGGAATTGGCCACGCTGAACGACCATTGATCATTCAGGCGCTGGGCCCAGGACAGGTCGGTTTGCAGGCCACGGACCTTGTCCCGCGCCTGGGTATCGGCGAGCTGTGTGGACAGCTGGATCTGACTGTCCAGCCACGGCAGCCAACCCAGGCTCAGCCCCGCAGCCCGGTATTCACTGGACACCAGCACGCCGCTGCCCAGGGACAGTTGCGAGTGCACGGCACCGGTCCAGCCCGCGCTGGCGACCCACGGATCGTCGCCCTGGGCATCGCCGATATTGCGCACACGGCCCACCGCCACCGAGTACCCCGGTGCTGGCAACCCGAGGCCGAGCATGGCGGCGGGGACGGTGAAGCGTCGCTCGCCGCCGCTGCTTTCCTTGACCGTGACTTCGACGTCCGAACGCGAGTTCAGGCGCCGTACGTCCGTCAGGGAGAACGGTCCGGCGGGCACCACCGTGGAGTGAATCAACGCGCCGTTCTGCCGCACCTCGACTTGCGCCGGGCTGTTGGCAATACCGTCGATGGTCGCGCTTTGCCCCTGTGCCAGTAGAGCCTGTTCGGTCAGGACCTGGACCCCGGTGATCTGCGCACCGGATAACACCGGGTTGTAGAGGCTGATCTGCCCGGCTTGCAGCACGGCTTGATGGCTGGCAAAAGTGCGCTGGGCATAGGCCTCCAGATGGGTGCTGCGCGACAGCCCATCCTGCCAGGTCTGTACTTGGCGGCTGCGCACGATCCAGTCGCCGGCGTTGAAACCCACCTCGGTATTGGCCGAGCCAAACCGGCTGTTGCCGTCGCCGAAGCGGTTATAGAACCCTGTGAGATCGTAATTGAGCAAGCCGGCGACGCCGCCGGTTTCATAGCCCGAGACGTCTTGTTGCACCGGGCGCAATGCATCGGTCGGCACCACCAGGGACACGCTGAGGCTGGCGGGGTCCGGCTCCACCAGGCTTTGTGGGTACTGCGCGAGAAAATCATGGCAGGGCCCTTCGTCGCCGGGGATCGTCAGGTTGGCGGCGTCCAGCAAGGATCGGTCAAAACACAGTACGCCCTGTTGATCAAAACCCACCTCCAGGCGCCCACGAGGCTGGCCGTTGACCCGCAGGCTCACCGCCTGCCTGCCGGCGGCAAAGCGCGGGGCGTCCAGCAGCAGGTTGGCCAACTGTGGGTCAATGCCGCGCTGGTGCAGGGTGGTGGCGTCGAAGCCGGGCCGTGCTTCGGCCCAGGCTTTGCCCGGCAATAAGGCACAGGCCAGCAGCATCGCGGGGAAGGCAAGGCGAGCGGGAGTGTCGGGCACTGCTTCGCCGTCACGGGAGCTCAATATTGTTTTCACGAAAGGCACTCGATTGAAGGGCGTCTGTGGCGGGTCGGGAACCTCTTGTTGCTCGTCAGATGATCGGGGCTTCGTAGGCGGCAGCCGCAAAGCCGTAGACGGTGGCCGGTTGCAGTCGCACTTTAGTGGCGGGGCCGCCGCTGGCCTGCACACTCAGGGTCTCCCCGGGCAACACGTAGGTGCGAGGCAGCATGGCTTTGCCGTCACCGGGCAGCAGGCGCAGGTCCTGGGCCAGGCGCACCACATACGGGCTGTCGTTGCGCACGTGCAAGGTACTGCCCTGTTGCGACCAGGTCAGGCTGGTCCAGGGCGTGCGATTGAGGGCCAGACCCTTGGGGTGGATGATCACCGGCAGGTTCTGGCGCACCGTCACGCCGACCTGTGCGTGCCCGGCTTTGGCCGCGGAACGGCCCTGGGGCATACCTTCGAAGATCGCCCGTTTGAGCCGCTGGGTACGCAGCGGTTGTTGGCTTTGCAGGATGAAACGGACCAATTGCGATTTGTCCGGCTCCACCCGCGACAGTGGCGGCGTGACTACCAGCAGGGGTTCGGTGTCTTCGGGAATGTCTTCCAGGGTGACGTGCAACAAGGCGAGCTGGCCGTCGGTGTTGGTCACTGAAACGGCGGCCTCACCCTCGGCTTCGTAAATAATCACCACGGAGGTGTCCGGCACCATGCCGTCGGCCTGGGCCTGTGCGCCAAGCAGCAGCGACAGGGCAAGCCAGCAGGTTGCTGTTTTGAGTAAGGTTGTGGTCATGCCGGGGTCTTCCATTGGGGCAGCGTGAAGAGGTCAGAGGTAACGCAGGTCCAGCACGATGGAGCCATCGAGCGGCACCTCCTGATTCAGGGTCAGGTACTGGGTGAAGTTGATCGACGTGTCGATGCGCAATTGAGTCGTCAACTGGCCGATGAAGTCCGGCTGGCGATCTCCGGGCAGGGCAAAGCCGACATAGGATTTGGGGTACGCATTGGGTTCCGGGCGCCAGGTTTCGCCACTGTCGGTGGAGGCCAGGACCTGCATGGGCTGTGAGTCGCCCTGGGGGTTGCGATAGGACAGGGCGATGGACCCCAGGCGCTCGGCCGGGACGTGGATGTTTCGGCCCAAGCCATAGAAGAACCCAGGGGCCAGTGAGGATTGCGCGCGGTTATCGAGCCCCACCAGGGCGAACAACATCGGCCTGGTGCATTGCACCTTCAGTTCCAGCAACTGGCCCGGTAGTACGGTGAACTCGTTGGCGTTGAGGGTGTGTGCGGGAATTTTCCCATGATTAACCGTGCCGTCCTCTGACAGCGTCACGTGGCAGGCATCCGGCGTCAGCCGCCCCGTTACCGTGATATCGACAGAAGACGCGGCGAAGGCCGCTGCGCCATTCGTCAGCAAAAGCCAGATCGCCAGAAGGCGAGGGTAGGTGTTCATCGGTGGGCGCCACTGGCCGAAGTAGACACGGCCGATACGAAAGAAATACCCATGCCCGCAAGTCTCAGCCAGGCATGGGCGTCCAAGGGTTACAGGTACTTGACTTCAAGGGTGGCGGAACCATCGAGGGTGACCTCGTTGCTCAGGTCCAGGCCGTCGGTACGGGCAATGCTGGTTTCCACCACCAGTTCCGCCACCAGCTCCTGGATGGAGGCCGGCTGGGTGGCGTCATCCATGGTGGCTGCGGCCATGTACAAACCTGGATTCCAGAACTTTTCGCTGTACCAGGTATTGCCGCCGTCTGCGGATGCAATCGGCTGCATCGGTATTCCGTCGGCGACCGCGTTGCGTAGCGTCAACCCGAACCAGCCCAGTTTTTGCGTGCCGTTGATCAAGCCCAGGCCGAACTGGGCCGCAGTGGGGGACGAGCCGGCGCGGTTGTCGATGGCGTGCAGGGCAAATTGAATCGGGGCATCGCACGTGACCCCCAGGATCAGGACGTGGGTGCCGATTTGTGTGGGGCTGTCCGCACGCAAGTCTTTCGCGGAAATCTTGCCATGGTCGACGATTCCGCCATGGTCCATGTTAGGCGTACAGGCGCTGGGGACGATCAGACCCTTGACGGTCAGGTCGACGGTGGAGGCCGCGTAACTGGTGGCAGAGCCAAGCAGCAGCAGGCTGGTGGCGATGGCGGTGAACACGGGTTTCATGGGAGCGAGTTCCTTTCGATTGGGGCTGTGTGTGGCGTTACAGATAGTTGACCTGGACCGTGGCGTGCCCATCGACGGGGACTTCGTCGGTCAGGGTCAGGCCATCGGCAGGCGCAATGTGGGTGTACAGGCGGATCTCCGCGTCCAAGGCGCGGACGGCGATAGGTACCAGGTCATTGCCCCTCGCAACTGCCGTCACCAGGGTGTGGTTGAGCATATTGGTCAGTTCCCACGTCACGCCGCCGTCTCGCGAGGTAATGGTCCGTACCGGGGCACCGTCAGCTATCGGGGTGTAGAGATGAAAGGCGGACCCTCCCAGTTTCTCGCCCCCGGGCGTCATGCCCAGGCCATGCCAGTTGTCGTGGTTGGCCGAGGAGCCGGCACGGTTGTCGACAGTGTTCAGGGTGAAAAGCGTCGGTGCTTCACAGCGCACGCTCAGTAGCATGGATTGATTGGGCAGTTTGGTGTGCTGGTCGGCGTTGAGGTCCTTGGCCGACATTTTCCCGAAGTCGATGGTGCCGTCGCCTGAGATCAACGGTGCGCAGGCGCTGGGCGTAATGGTGCCTTTGACGGCGAGGTCGGTGGTGCTGGCGGCGAATGCCGCCGGTGTGAACAGCAATGTCAGTAGGAGTCTGGAGGCAAAAGCGTTCATAGACATAGGGCCCTTTATCTGGAGTGGTCCAAGCAGCGTCGACCGGTTTAGAGGTACTTCACTTCCAGGGTTGCCGAACCGTCCAGCGCCACCTCATCGGTCAGGGTCAGCGTGTTTGCCGGGGCAATCCAGGTATTGAGCACGATCTCCACGGATGCGGTTTCGAGGGGGTGCGGCAAGTAGCCGACATCCGGGACAAAGCTGCCGAATGCAATCAACCGGTTGGGCGCGACATAGTCGTCGTCCCACTGCATGCGCCATGTGCCATCGCGAAATTGCAGCATTTGCGATGGGATGTCGGCGACGGGGTTACGCACGATCACTACATACATCCCGAGTTTTTCCGTGCCATTGATCAGCCCCAGGCCATAGCCTGAGGCATTGGTGCCGTGCGATGTACCTGCCCGATTATCGACAGGGTTGATCGCAAACAGCGTCATGGCCTCGCAATTCACAGTCAGTTGCAGGGTCTTGTCTTCAATTCGTGTTTGTGTGTCCGGGTTCAGGTCTTTGGCCGAGATTTTCCCGAAGTCGATAGCGCCCGGCACGGTGAGGGTGCAGGCGCTTGGGGTGATAAGCCCTTTGACCGTAAGGTCCACGGTGCTGGCGGCAAAGGCCGATGAGGCACTGGCGAGCAACAGGGCGGTGCCCACCAGGTTTAACGACTTGTTCATGTTCAGGTTGTTCCAGTGCAGGTTCGGCTGATAAGGCGCACACGGCAATACCTGCCCTTTGTGAAGGGTGGCTTACAAGGCGGCTTGGCTTATGGGTTTCAGGGCTGCTGCGGGGCGGCGCCTGAGCTCCCTCTTCTCGGGGTAGGCGCAATTTAGCGGGGAGACTGGGCAGGGGAAATACAACTATTACGACAATCGGCGGGAGAGGGAAATCAGTTTGGAGCGTGTCGGAATAAGTTAATTTGTTTTGTAGGAAAGTTGGTTTTTTCGTAGTTTTTGCATCGTCATGACCGCCTTCATAAGGCTACTTTTGTAGTGCGATAGCAGTCGTGTGAAGTGTTCGCACGTCCCCTGGCTGTTGCGTCAGCGTTGCCGGCCTACTACGAGCGCTGGGCGTTGCAGGACCCATCGCAATCATGAGGTGACCATGGAGACTGGCGTATTTTCCAACGCAGTGCTTTCCCGTGAACCGACACCTTCGCCTACACCGCCTGTGCACTGGCAGCACCTCAAGGTACTGGTGGTGGAAGACCACTCCGCCTACCGCATCTTAATGGGGTGGTTCCTCAAACAGCTCGGGCTGGGCCATCAATTGGTCGGCGACGGGCAGCACGGGCTGGCAGCCCTTACCGAACGGCGATTCGACCTGGTGATCAGTGATTGCCAGATGCCGCATATGGACGGCTACACCATGAGCCGTGCAATCCGTCTGCGTGAACACGCTAACGCCCAGAGGCGGGTACCGATCATTGCCTTGACCGGTAACCTGGTACATGACGACCCCCAGCGTTGCCGCGATGCAGGCATGGATGCCTGGTTGCTCAAGCCGTTGTCCCTGGGGCAATTGCATAGCGTATTGGCATTGTGGCTGCCAGGCCCGGCCGATGTGCAGGCGCCGGTGCCCGTTTCGGCACTCTGGCCGACCCGTGCCGGCCTGATTGAAACCTTTGGCGATGCTCTTGTAGTGGACCAGATGCTCGCCAGCCTGCTTTGCGAAGCCCGGGAGGACAGTGTCGGCCTGGCTCATGCGTGCCGGACTCTGAATGCGCCTTTGACCGCCGAGCGCTTGCATCGCCTGGTGGGGAGCCTGGCCTTCCTCGGGGTGGCGGACCTGGAGTTGCGAGGCATGCGCCTGATCGAGCGCGTCCATGCCCAGGGCATAGCATTGAGCGCGTCGCAGCTGGAAGCGTTCCAGGCTGACTTGCATACCTACCTCACTTACTTGGGCTCGCTGTGATGCCTTTGTCGATTTGTAGGTAAATGGAAGTCTGTGTTGAAAGTTTTTGGTGTAGGCGTTTTCTTTTTATTTTGTAGGTGTTGCCGGGCTGGCTACCAAACATTGATCGTGATGAAAAAACCGGGAGCTCAGGCAGTTGTTGAAGGGGACCGGCGCAGGTATTTTGCGCGGATTCAAGTTGCCATCATCCGTGGGTATTTATGCTTCGCGTAATTATTGCTGACGATCATCCCATTGTGCGTATCGGGCAGAGAGTGGTAATCGAGGCGAACGGCCGGTGCAAAGTCGTGGGGGAGGCCGATGGCCCCGATGAACTGCTGCGGTTGCTGGAAACCACGCCCTGCGACGTACTGGTGACCGACTTCGCTATGCCGGGCGGCCAGCAGGCTGACGGCTATGGCCTGCTGAGCCTGTTGCACCGCCAGTACCCGAGGTTGCCGGTGATTTTGGTGACCATGTTTGCCAACGTCGCCACCTTGCGCGCCTCCTTTGCCCACGGCGCACAGGCGATCGTCGCCAAAAGTGCCTCGGCCAAGGAGTTGCCCCTGGCTATCAAGACGGTGCACGCCGGCCAGACCTTTGTCAGCGAATGCCTGCGGGTGCAGTTGGTGGAGGCGGGTACGGGCGACCAGTCGCAACAGCCGCAGTTGTCCGGCAAGGAGCGCGAAGTGGTGCGCATGCTCGCCAGTGGCATGACGGTCAGTCAGATCGCCGCGCGGGTCAATCGCAGCATTTCCACCATCAGCAAACAGAAAAGCACGGCCATGAACCGCCTGTGTATTTCCACCGACGTGGATCTGTTCGCCTATGCTCGCAGCTGCGGGATGGTGCCCTAGGTATTCCGCAGATCAATGCCGATGGTGTTGCAGGCCCATGCACACTATCGTAAGTGACTTTCAACCCTTCGCCGGATGCTGCCCATGAGCGACGCCCATAACGCCCTGATCAACGAGTTCTATGGCGCCTTCCAGCGCCTGGATGCCGAGGCCATGAGTGCCTGCTACACCGAGGATGTGCTGTTCAGCGACCCGGCGTTCGGCGAATTGCGCGGGCGCGATGCCGGCGACATGTGGCGCATGCTCACCACCCGGGCCAAGGACTTTTCCCTGACCTTCGACCAGGTACACAGTGACGACAACAAAGGCAGTGCTCATTGGGTGGCGACCTACCTGTTCAGCCAGACCGGCCGCACGGTGGTCAACGATATCCAGGCGCGCTTTGTGTTTCGCGACGGCAAGATCTGCGAGCACCACGACCATTTCGACCTGTGGCGCTGGTCGCGTCAGGCCCTTGGCACCAAGGGCCTGCTGCTGGGCTGGACGCCGCTGGTGCGCAACGCGGTGCGCGGCCAGGCGTTGAAAGGGTTGAAGGCGTTCCAGGCCAGTCGTTGATAAGATTGGCGCTCTTTTCGTTTGCCAGAACCTTTTGTGAACAGCCCACCTGAACCTGTCGCGCCCAAACCCTGGTTTGTCTACCTGGTCCGGGCGGCCAATGGCGCGCTCTATTGCGGGATCAGCAACGATCCGCTGCGCCGCTTTGCGATGCACCAGAGCGGCAAGGGCGCGCGGTTTTTTCTGTCCAGCCCGGCGGTGGCGCTGGTGTATACCGAGGCTTGCGCGAGCAAGGGCGAAGCCCTGCGCCAGGAACGCCTGATAAAGAAGCTCAAGAAAAGCGCCAAGGAGTGTCTGGCCCGGGCTTATCAATCTGACTGATCAGTTCCCATCAGGCCAATGGCTAGGCCGCCGGGGTTTTGCGCGATAATCTGGCCGCTCCTTCATCTGGCGGAGTCCGGCATGTCTGAGTTGATCCTGCACCACTACCCCCAATCCCCTTTCGCGGAAAAAGCCCGCCTGCTCCTGGGCTTCAAAGGGCTGTCCTGGCATTCGGTGATCATTCCCCCGGTGATGCCCAAGCCGGACCTGACGGCCCTGACCGGCGGTTACCGCAAAACCCCGGTGCTGCAGGTGGGCGCGGATATTTATTGCGACACCGCGCTGATCGCCCGCCGCCTGGAACAGGAAAAGGCCACGCCGCCGCTGTTTCCCGAAGGCCAGGAACTGCTCAGCCAAAGTTTTGCCGCCTGGGCCGATTCAGTGGTGTTTTCCCATGCCGTGGCCCTGGTGTTCCAACCCGAATCCCTGGCCGTGAAATTTGCCAAGGTGCCACCGCAGTTGCTGCAGGTGCTGGTCGCCGACCGTAGCAAGATGTTCGGCGACGGTAGCGCCGCCCGCATGCCGCTGGAGGTGGCGCGGCACCAGTGGCCGGCAATCATTGCGCGGCTTGAGCAACAGTTGCAGCGTCAGTCAGGGGATTTCCTGTTTGGCGAACCGTCGATTGCCGACTTCGCCATGGCCCATCCGTTGTGGTTCCTCAAAGGCTCATCAGTGACCTCGCCGCTTGTGGATAACTATCCGGCTGCCAGCGCCTGGCTTGCTCGGGTGCTGGGCTTCGGGCATGGCACCGCCAGCGAGATGAATGCCGGGCAGGCCCTGGAAATCGCCCGCGATAGCGCGCCTGCGGCGTTGCCGGATGAAGTGTTTGAAGATCCCAACGGGTTCAAGGTCGGCCAGCAAGTGACCATCGCCGCGACCGACTACGGCGTCGACCCGGTGGCGGGGGAGTTGGTGTTTGCCGGTCGCGAAGAGTTGATCCTGCGCCGCGAGGATGAGCGTGGCGGCACCGTGCATGTGCACTTTCCGCGCCTGGGCTTCTTAATCCGTTAATCAAACCGCTGTAGGCGCGGGTTTGCTCGAATGCCGTTCAGTCAGGCGTAGATCCCACATTTGGTCTTCGCTGCGTTGAGCATTGCGTTCGCTTAACGGGTCGGCATTAGGGCTTGCTCGCGCCTACAGGTTCAGGGCGGACAGGATGGCATCCGGGTTGTAGTCGCGGATCTGCGTGCCATTCACGTCCACAAATGGAATCCCGCCGCCTCCCAGGGCCTCATAAGCCTTGCGTCCCTGGGCGTCCTTCTCGATGTCCACGGTCTTGTAGGGGATACCCTTCTGATCGAGGAACCGCTGGGTCTGCTTGCAGTACCCGCACCACTCGGTGCTGTACAGCGTGACCCGGGCAGTGGCGCGTACCTGCTCCGGGACGACCTGCGACGGATTGAACAGTCGCTCGATCTTGCCCCAGTTCTGGATCGCCACCACTACCAGCAACACCAGCAGGACTTTCTTCAGTACCCCGCCGAGCATCAGTTACGGCGCTTGAGCTGGTCGGTCAGTTGGGTCGGCAAGCCCTTGATGATCAGGGTGCCGGCGGCTTCGTCATACTCGATCTTGTCGCCCAGCAGGTGCGCTTCAAAGCTGATCGACAGGCCCTCGGCGCGCCCGGTGAAGCGGCGGAACTGGTTGAGGGTGCGTTTATCCGCCGGGATTTCCGGCGACAGGCCGTAATCCTTGTTGCGGATATGGTCGTAGAAGGCCTTTGGCCGATCTTCATCAATCAGGCCCGACAGTTCTTCCAGGCCCATCGGCTCGCCGAGCTTGGCCTGGCTGCTGGCGTAATCCACCAGGGTCTTGGTTTTCTCGCGGGCGGACTCGTCCGGCAGGTCTTCGCTTTCGACGAAGTCACTGAAGGCCTTGAGCAGGGTGCGAGTCTCGCCCGGACCGTCGACGCCTTCCTGGCAGCCGATAAAGTCGCGGAAGTACTCCGAGACCTTCTTGCCGTTCTTGCCCTTGATAAACGAGATGTACTGTTTGGACTGCTTGTTGTTCTGCCATTCGGACACGTTGATGCGTGCCGCCAGGTGCAACTGGCCCAGGTCCAGGTGGCGCGAGGGCGTCACGTCCAGCTCGTCGGTCACGGCCACGCCTTCGCTGTGGTGCAGCAGGGCGATAGCCAGGTAGTCGGTCATGCCCTGTTGATAGTGGGCAAACAACACGTGGCCGCCGACGGAGAGGTTGGACTCCTCCTTGAATTCCGGAGCGTCACTAACTGTTATATTAGATTTATCATTCATAAATCAATTACTTACCTAATTTAACTTTTTTTCGTGATTTTTTGTGCGGAGCGACTTAGTGCTTCTTCCCTCGCCTAGCATTATTTCCATGGTAACCGTTCAAGGCATGCGGAGTGGCTGTGCATGACCACCCGCCGCGCTACTTCGCTTCGCCCTGGACAATTCAAGCACTTGATCCGTGTTGCATCCGTAACTGGCCGCATGCCAGAGCGTGATGTGATGCTGTTGTGGCTCACCCACACCACCGGCATTCGCGTCACCGAGCTGGCTATGCTGGAGGTGGACGACGTGCTCTATCCCAGCGGTGCCATCAAACCCGAGGTCTACTTGCGGGCTGACATCACCAAGGGCTGCCGACCGCGCAATGTGTACCTGACCCATGCCCGCTGCCTCGCCGCGCTCGATGCGTGGCTTGCCGTGCGCCTACAACGCCGCTGGGGCTTCTCCGGCGCCGATGAGTATCGTGGGCTTCGCCCAGGATCAAAGCTGGTCATGACGCACAAAGGGCAAGCCTTTGAACTGGCGTTCAAGCACCGCCAGTTGGACGGCGGGCCAATGGCCTAGCTTCTGACCACCGACTTTGAATTCAGTAACATCGGTTACCCACTTTTTATTGGGCTGCGGCGCCGCAAACTCGCGCTTCAGAACATTAGGCGCGGCGTTGCCGACTTCCCCTTTGTAGGCGCGGTATTTCTTCACGCGCACCAGGCTCTTTAGCCCAAGTTGCGCCATCAATCGCTGAACCGTTTTGTGGTTGACGAGGTGGCCAGTGTTTCGGACCGCAGCCGTTATCCGACGATAGCCATATCGCGCCTTGTGCTGGTCGAACGTCGAACGAATCCGGGCTTTCAGAACCGCATATTTATCCGCTGCTTGCAGCGCCTTTTGCTGATAATAAAACGTGCTTCGTGCCAAACCGGCAAACGTCAGCAGGCTTTCGAGAGAGTGCAGCGGCCTCAGTCCTCGACTGCGTAATCGAATGCTCCCAACGCCCGGAGATAGCCGCCTGAGGCTAGGGCGTAGTAAATCGAACGGGTGATTTCGAACGCCTCACACAAGCCGTCAGCAGGATCAAGAACGAGGTTTGCCAGTTTATGGGCTACCTTGGCAGAGCAATCGGCTTCGTTAATGCAGGTTCAACGCGCCACGTAGCGACTGGATCCTTGCCCCCCCTGTTTAAATCCCCCTCCTTATCAAGATCCTATTTTTCCAAAAATATCACTATATGATATTAATAATCACATATTGACAACTTTGATGCTGAATCCTAATCTGCCCACTAAACGTCACAGGCGACTTGTTCGCCTTAACCTCGAAATCACAATCACAAGAGAGGGGAGCATGGTGGGTTTTCAAAAGCTGAAAGTTGCCATTATTGGTTCCGGCAATATCGGCACCGACTTGATGATCAAGATCCTGCGTAACGCTAAGTATTTGGAGATGGCGGCCATGGTCGGTATCGATCCGGCCTCTGACGGTCTGGCCAGA
>LNAP01005229.1_pt1 | contig 12542 bp, 15 predicted proteins | sample 602601 | NCBI WGS metagenome assembly LNAP01 (sample SAMN02440304, study PRJNA202911) | soil metagenome | biome: Subtropical and temperate rainforests or woodlands; isolation source: soil samples (1 kg each in a 20% v/v slurry with milli Q water) were... ... | reverse complement strand
ATTAAAGGTTGAATCATCTGCGATGGCGTTGCCCCCCATTCGTTCTGGCTGAAATATGCAATTTCATAAGCCTTTGTCGTATAGGCCATCTGCGTTATGTCATAGATAGGCTCAGTCTCGGGGGGCAAGACCAGCAGGGTCGCGGAGTGGGTCTGTTCGTTGGGTAGATTGTTCGGGATGGAGTTCAGCACATATTTCTTCGTATCAATCTTGACCGGGGAGAGCAAGGCGCAGCTCGATAGCAAGACGACGCATAATGCGACGAGAGCCGCCCTGTCCATGAAAAATCTCATTTTTTTTCCCCCGGTCCGGGTGGCGGCGGTGCGGAACCACGAATCAGGATTGAGGGGTCTCGATTGATCTTGGCCGTTACCGTAGAGAGGGACCTGGTCAGATTTTCAAGGTCGGACAGGGCCCTGTGCGCTTCCGGCAAGACTTGAGTAGAGAAGGAACTGGACAGATTTTCAAGGTCGGACAAGGCCTTGTGCGTTTCCGGCAAGATTTGCATCTGGAGCGCACTCACGGTGTCATGGCTCAATTTCAGGAGCGGTTCAAATCCATGACTGGTGCGCTCGATATTGGCAACGATAGCGTCCAGCTTCTCGGTATTTTCAGCCAGTGCCTTGGTGACTTGCTGCATGTTGTCGGCTGATTGCTTCAACGACACAACAGTCTTCTCGTCGAATAGCGATTTCAGCACTGTGGCCAGTGCCTGGAAATTTTCGTTTACCTGATTTATCGACGTATCGAGCGTCACGATTTTCGAGGGTGCCGTCGGAATGATCGGATAAGGCTCGCCCGGCAATGCGGTCAGTTGCACCGAATTGGTGCCGACGTCTTCGAGCGCAATGTAGACGTAGCCGGTAAATCCTCGTGTTGCTAGTCCCCTAGAGGTAATCGTCGCCACACGGGACAGTCTTGTCGATATTCAACACGATGGCCACTGAATGCGGATTGACCAGTCTGATGCTTTTCACCTTTCCCACATCGACGCCGTGGAACTCAATCGGGGCATCGATCAGGAGGCCAGAGACCGACTCTCGGGTATAGATCTGATAGGTTGTGTATTGGCTTAATGAAAAGAAATACCAGATTGCCCCGATGACAATCGAGATAAGCAGGAACGCCACAAACGCGAGCCTTGCCTTCGTGTTGATGCGGTTTTGCATTGCGCATCGCCTCCAGGAGTTGGGGATTAGCATGGGCTCGTGCGAAATCCTCCTTATATGCACGTTAGCTTTAGAGATGGTGTCGGTGCTGATGGAAAATTGACCCTGGGTGAGTTGCTGATTTTTGCCTCAACAACGGTAAAAAAGCTGAGCAGTCGAGCAGCTTTTTGAAGGTTTCTTACTAGCACCCCACTGGCATTCGTACATCCAGGCACTGGCGCCCCAAGAGGAACCCGCAGGAAAAGGCATCCAGCTCCGCGACGGTTGCCACGGCCGGCCTAGACCCAATCGCAGCCAGGTTTGCCTCGGCACAGGCGACGGTCAAGACTCCAGGCGCCACCACCGGCCGCAACCAAGTATAGAAAAATGAAGCAGAACAGGATCGCCGGTTCACCGTTATTCAGCAGCGGGAACAGCCCTTTGGGGGCGTGTGCGATGAAATAGGCGAAAGCCATCTCTCCGGACAGGATAAAGGCCACCAGACGCGTGAAAAGGCCGAGCACTAGCAGCAGTCCGCCAACCACTTCCAGCACTCCGGCAAAGCCGATCAGGGAAAACAGGCTCAATTCATCGAAAAAAGCGACATGAGGAAATCCAAACAACTTGGCGGTGCCATGCTGGAGGAACAGGAAGGCCGTGATGATCCGCAAGACACTAAGCAGGCGTGGTGCCCAAAGCGTATTGAGTTGGGAAATGAGGGCAGACATCGACTGATCTCCTGAGCGAGGTTGAGCGCTGGATGCCACTTAGAATGGCCGTAGCGGACTGCGTAAGACCAATTGTAGTCGCCGGGGGAAATATCTGGACCAAGTTGGGAAATCTAGCTTGTAGTAGTCAACCCATCCCGGACAGTGGGTTAAGTTTTGCTTCGGCCACCGCAGGGGGTAGCCCTTCATTGAATTGATGCGGCCTGATCCAGTTGTAGCGATGCATCAGGTAATGGCTGATGTCCCGCTGGTCCTCCTGCTCCGTCAGGGGGATGTAATCAAATGCGTCGTTGCGAGATAAAAATTAGAAGACGATCGAAATTCTTCGACAAATTCGATTAGGACCGCACGTTTCCGCTGCGGTAGGCTCGCGTTTTTTGATATCGAAGAGAGGGACTCAGGACAGGGGGCACGCGAACGAAACCAGATACCAATCTGGGTACTAGCATTGGTTGCGACAACAGTAGATGGGCTTATGGTTCCTTCAACGGTAGTTGCAGACGGGAGGTTTACTTGCCGCTGCGCAAGGACTTGATCAGTGCGAGAATCGCGAGGACAAGCACCGCCAGTATGAGCAGTCCAAATACAACACAGACAGCCATCATGCAGCTCCCCATCATGGTCATGCCGGGCCCGGCCCCTCTGCTGCCTGGGCAAGCCCCATCATCAATAAGAACAGAGTCGGTACCAAGCACGAAATCAGTCGTTTCATGTGTTGAGCCCTCGGTTACTGGCCGACGGCTTTTTGATGCCTCCGTCATTCAGGTACTACTGATGGTCCTGGAATGTTCAACTGCCGCTAAACCAGTTGTAACCCTGATCCTCCCAATAGCCGCCGGGATAGTCATTGGTTACAAAAATCTCCACGACATGTTTAGGGTTCTTGAAACCCAGTTTGGTCGGCATACGCAGCCGTAGGGGGTAACCGTATTCCGGCGGTAATACCTGATCGTCATAGCGCAGGGTGAGTAGTGTTTGCGCGTGCAAGGCCGTGGGCATGTCGATGCTGGTGTAATAGTCATCGGCGCATTTCAGCCCTAAATATTTGGCGCTGGTATCGGCGCCCACACGTTGTAGAAAGGTCGAAAGGGTCACCCCACTCCATTTGCCGATGGCGCTCCAGCCCTCCACACAAATCAGGCGCGTGACCTGTGTGGTTTGCGGCAGCTGATTCAGCTCGGCGAGAGTCCAGCTGTGTTTATCCTGGACCAGGCCGCCGACCGCGAGTTTGAAACCATCACCGTTGATGTTCGGGATGCTGTTGCGGTCGTAATAGGCATTGAAGGGAAACGGCCGTGCCATCATCGACTCGGGGTAAGTCGGTGCCAGCCTGCTCGGGTCGAATAGCGCCGCCTGAACCTTGTCATTGAAGCGTGACACCATTTTCAGCATGGACTCCACGGAGTCGCTGTCATCAATACGACAGCCCGTCAGTAAGGCAATCCCACCCAGCGTCCAGGCATAGCGCAGAAACTGTCTACGTGCGGGTAGATCAAGTTCCTGCGCCACCGACTTGATGATGACGGACTCATCAAGCCTGTCTTTTTCAGTTTTTCTGATCATGGCTTAGTGCCCGCGCAGCATGGCAATCAGGGTGCGTGGCACGAGGGCCACCATCACCAGATGCACCACGATAAAGGCGACCAGCAGGGCCATGCAGACAAAATGCACGATGCGCGCTGAGTCATAACCTCCCATCAGCTCCCTCAGCAAAGGAAACTGCACTGACTTCCAGATCACCAGTCCCGACAGCACGAGCACAATGAGATCGAGCACGACAAAGAGGTAGGCGAGCTTTTGCAGGGAGTTGTATTGCCGCAAGTCCGCATGGGCGAGCTTGCCTCTGAGGGCCGCCAGGAAATCATGAAAGACGTCGGTGGGGCGGATGGGAAAAAATTTGTAAACGATGCGGCCGGAGAAGATATTGAGCAGAAGGTAAACAATGCCGTTGATGACCAGTATCCACATCGCCGCAAAATGCCAAAGCAGTGCACCCGCCAACCAGCCGCCCAGGGTGATACTGGCGGGAATCTGAAAGGAAAAAATTGGGGAGGCGTTATAGATACGCCAGCCGCTCATCACCAGGACGAGCACTGCGATGACGTTGATCCAGTGGGTCAGCCGTAGCCAGATCGGGTGAATAGTTTGGGGGCTACTCATAACTCCTATCCTGTCGGCACCGCGCCGGCGAATCCCCCCGACCACCACGAAATGTGTTGGCTCAATCCCCCCATTGTTAACCAGCAACTCCAACGGAGTCGCAAACAACGCCGACCTAGCGACGTATCTATCAAGGCTAGCATCGGCTTATAGACGCCGTTTTAGATTATTCGTCCTGGGTAAGCAGCATTACTCATGCTCCAGTGCCTCGATGATTGGACAATTCAACCTTCCATCCCCGGCGTCACATTGCTCCACTAAGCCGACCAGATTTTTTTGCAACGCGGCAAGGTCGGCAATTTTCTGTTCAATTAGCGCCAGCTTACTGACTGCTAAAGCCCGCGTCTCAACGCACGCACAGCCTTTATCCATCCGTAACAGTCCACCGATTTCCGATAGCGTAAAGCCGAGTGCCTGTGCTCGTTTGATAAAGCGCAGGCACTCTACCTGTTCCACCGCATAGCGGCGGTGACTGCCCAACGGCTTGGTGGGCTCATCCAGTAGGCCGAGTCGCTGGTAATAGCGAATGGTCTCGACATTCACTCCAGCTGCATCCGCCAGCTTTCCAATAGTCAGCTCTTTCAACACCCCCGCCCCCTTGATTCCGTACCTAGGTACAAGGTTTAGAGTATCACTTGGGCAAACAGACTCAAGGAAACCGATATGGCATTAATCACGGGGAAAAGCTCGCTGTTAGCCAGTGCGTTTGCCGCCATCGGGGCATCAGTCTGTTGTGTCGGACCACTGATATTACTGACCTTTGGGGTCGGTGGTGCTTGGGTGGCAAATCTGACGGCATTGGAGCCCTATCGCCCGTTTTTTATCGGGCTGACACTGCTGTTTCTCGGTTTAGCCTTTTACAAGCTCTACCTTGTACCGCAGACCTGCGCTTTGGGTTCGTCTTGCGCTGTCTCTCGTACCCTCAAACGGCAACGGTTCATTTTCTGGCTGGCTGCAGTACTACTGCTCGGCCTATTGGCCGTGCCTTGGTTCGCCCCACTGTTTTACTGAGAGAAGATCACCATGCGCCAACTACTGATTGCCCTGCTGGTCAGCTTACCTTTGGCAGCGCTGGCCGCCCCGCCAATATCCGTAACGCTCGGGGTGCAGAACATGACCTGCGAGGTTTGTCCAATCACAGTGAAGAGGGCACTACAGAAGGTGCCGGGCGTAAATGCAGTCACGGTCGATTTCGACAAGAAAACGGCCACGGTGACCTTCGACCCGGATCAAACCACATACGAAGCGCTCACCAAGGCGACCATGAACGCAGGCTACCCCTCCACCGTACAGAGGTGATGTCCCATGAGTACCATTGTTCTTGAGTCCGTGCTGACCTGCCCGCACTGTGGTTTCGCCAGGCAGGAAACCATGCCCACAGATGCCTGTCTGTACTTCTACGAATGCAGCAACTGCAAGAAACTACTGCGCCCTGATCCAGGCCACTGCTGCGTGTTCTGCTCCTTCGGTTCGGTGAAATGCCCATCCATTCAAGCGCAGCAAAAGTGCTGTGAATAGGAAGCACAGTAGGCTGATGCGCTGTTGCTGTTTTGATACAACAACTGCACACATCAGATGCATAAGGACGCTTGATCCAACACTCACAAACTGAATTTTGGCCTATCCCTTGGAACGCTCAATCTGAGGAGTTACTCCAATGTTTGCCCCGCCTGTGCGATAGCTTTCCAGGTCTTACCTTCGTCTTGCGACAGATAGACGTTCCGCTTGAGGGTCGCTATCGCCCACTCCTGAGCATTGGCCGGACTCTGCGCCAAGTAAGCGACGGCATCCTGATTGAGGGGGGGCAAACCGAGGGCGCGGATCTCGTGGGTCTTCAGGTCCAAGATCGAGAGCTGCGGTACCTTGTTAAAACTGCCGAACCATAAGTTCTTTCCGTCGATGCTGAAGCTGACGCTTAGCACCTGAACGTTTTGGAGAACAGGCTGGAAGTGCTCGCCGGAATCGCTCGATAAGAACAGGCCGCTGCTCGTCGCCACGGCAACTGTTTTGCTGTCAGTAGGATGCACCGCCAAGGCACTCGGCTCTGGCCCCAACCCTTGAGCCGAAGCGTGCTGCCAAGCGGCTCCGTCATTCAGGCTGTAGTACAAGCCCGAAGTGGTCATTTTCGAGTTCGGGTGCGTGTTGTAAACGTAAATGGCCCCGCTGTCGAAACCGCTGGCTAACAGATGAAAGTCCGACTCTCCTTGAAGCCCGAGCTGCTGCCAGGTGCTTCCGCCGTCATTGCTCTTGATTAGCCCGAGAGGGTTGACCAGGTCACTGCCACTAGCGGGATGGCCACTGCTATAGATCGCCTGACGGCCGGCAGAAAAGCCCATGTAATCGTGTTCAGGTCCAGGTGCCTTGCTCCAGTGTCCATCACGGTATATTGCCAGCCCATTATGACTGGGGATGGAAAGCTGCTGCCCATCCTGGCTGAAAGCGAGCCCGTGAACATGCATCAAGGTAACCGTCGTCGCGGCACCGGCAGTCAGGTGGGTGAGCCCCATCAACAATCCAATCGATACTGCCCGGCGTAGACGCTCTCCCAGATCCATAGTCCATTCTCCAATCGTGACTGAGCCCTTTCCAGTGGATATCTGGCTAACGGCCAACCTTATCTGCGGATGAACCACCGCAGATGAAATTAAAAGGGTGCCTAAAGTCGGCACCCAAAGCCTGGCTCTCAACCAAAGGGGAACGTAGAGCTTAGGCAATACAACTGTAGCTCACAGCCCCTTGATTGTTTTCAACTGCTAAAAATCCCGTGGCAGTCAAAATACATTGCGCTATTTATGGCGGGGCAATTAGATACCGCGCACTGCCGCTTGACCTTCCCTCAATGACAAGGTGCAGCCTTATGGTTGAGAGGTACTTCAGACGTTGGCCGAGTCGCATCTGGCCAAGCATTGCGATGACTCTGAGCAACCATCTGGGCCCGCTCTGAATGATGCCTCTCTCGACTTACCCGATAGGAGAGCATCATGACTAGTAATAAACCCTCAATGGTTCAGCTGGGCATCGGTGCAGCCATTATCCTGGCGGCTGCCTATGTTTTGTTTCCCGCTCTTCAAGCCTGGATTGCAGCGAATGCGCTGATCTTTCTGGTGCTGCTGTGTCCGCTGTCGATGGTGTTTTGTATGAGTAACATGCACAAGAATCCGCCAACGACCGATGACACACAGAAGATCAAACCAACCAAGCGTGATCCAGACGATCGGCCGTGAGCGGTAACTTTTTCCATGGCTGAACGCGTTGGGCTTGGCTGTACAGCGAGTCCTTGTTCCCGAGGAAGTGAGTGCCAATTGATCCTCAAACTCTAGCCATTGGGCTCTTTCTGACGGATTTATAATTGTCCGGTTCGTTACTAACGACTAGACTCCCCCGCATGAAACGCTACCTGCGGTGCTGTCTCATTTTCCTGATTAGCTTGGCGCTTCCCCTCAGTGGGATGGCGGGCATTCAGGCACCGACAGAGCCTTGCCCAATGAAAATGGCGGGCATGGCGATGATGGACGACATGGGCATGGACTGCTGTAACGATATGAAAAGTCCCTCCGAGCACGGCAAACCCTGCAAGCCAGGCCAGGAATGCAAGACTGGTGGAATGCTGCAAATATCGACCATCAAGCCTCCTGTTACCTTATCCAGTCCCGTAGTGCTTTCCCTCTCCAGCGATTTCCTGCCTGCACAGACCCCGTCCGGGGTATGGCGACCGCCCCGCGCCTGATTCCTGTACCACACTGAGTTTCATCCTGCCTTGGCGGGATGGCATTTCTGCGTGCATGTCTAAAAGGCGCGCAGTGGAACATCACAGGAATCATGAGCATGAACTTCCTACGTTATTGCGCAGGCGGGCCCGTCGTGGCCGCCTTGGCGGCAAGCGTACTGGCATTGCCGAGCGTCGCCGCCCCTCTGACCCTCGATGAAGCCTTGCGGCTGGCCGACAACAACGCCCCATCACTGACGGCCCAAGCGGCCAAACTGCAAGCCGCCAGCAGCTCCGCCATTCCCGCTGGCGAGCTACCCGATCCGAAGTTACTGCTGGGTGTGCAGAACTATCCCATTGGTGGCCCGGATCGCTGGAGCATTGACCAGGACTTCATGACCATGCAGATGGTTGGGGTCATGCAGGAGGTGCCCAACCGCGACAAGCGCAAAGCGCGTATCGAGGTCGCCGAAGCGGCCGTTGATCGAGCCGCAGCTGAAAGTCGCGTTGAGCATCTGAAGGTCCGCCAGGCCACAGCACTGGCCTGGATCAATAGTTATTCCGTGGAGCGTAAAGAGGCGCTGTTCCAGGAGTTTTACAAAGAAAATCGTTTGTTGAGCGATACCGTGCGCGCCCAAATAGCCGGCGGTCGGGCCCAGCCTGTTGATGCAGTCACGCCGAAACAAGAGGCAGCGCAACTAGCGGAACAACAGGATGATCTGATCCGCCAGCGGGCGCAGGCCCGAGCGGCCCTCAAGCGCTGGATTGGCGTTGCTGCCAATGACCAGCCCGTAGGCCGTCTGCCCGAATGGCCCGTCGATACCTCAAGCTACTCCCATAAGTTGCAACACCACCCTGAACTGGCAGCGTATGCACCAATGACCCGCGAGGCCGAAGCCAAGGTGCGTGAAGCCGAGGCGGAAAAGCAATCCGACTGGAGCTGGGAGCTTGATTACCAGCGACGCGGACGGGAGTTCGGCGACATGGTCAGCGTGCAATTCACCTTCGACCTGCCGCTGTTCCCCGGCTCGCGACAAAACCCCAAGATCGCCGCCAAACACGCCGAGCTGAATCAACTGGAAGCCGAGCGCGAAGCCCTTACACGCGAGCATACCGAGCAACTGGAGGCGGATCTGGCCGACTACGAGCGTCTGAACCGTGCTGTGAGCCGCAGCCAGGACAGCCTGGTCCCCCTGGCCAAGGAAAAGGTCGGACTGAGCATGGCCAGCTACCGTGCCGGGAAAGGCGACCTGGGGGCTGTTATCGCGGCCCGACGTGAACTCATCGAGGCTCGCCTCAAACAAATCGACGTCGAAGAGCAGCGAGCGCTGACCAACGCGCGCTTGTATTTCAACTATGGGGACACCAGCCAATGAGCACTCGAATCTGGAAAACGGCTGTGTTGACCGGCTTATCGGTCGCCCTGGGTCTTGCGGGTGGCTATTGGTTCGCTCAGCAGCGTATGAGCGCAACGCCTGGTGCGCTCGCCGAGCAGAGTCCCAAGACGCAAGACGAACGCAAGGTGCTGTATTGGTACGACCCGATGGTCCCGCAGCAGAAGTTCGATAAACCGGGCAAATCGCCCTTTATGGACATGCAGCTGGTACCGCAATACGCGGATGGCGCGACCAGCGGTGCCGCCATCAGCATCGACCCGGGTCTGACTCAGAATCTGGGACTGCGCCTGGCGACCGTCACCCGTGGAGCACTTACCTCAAGCCTGGAGGTGACAGGTGTGCTGGCCTTCAACGAGCGGGACGTTGCCGTGATCCAGGCGCGTACCGCCGGTTTTGTCGAGCGGGTTTATGCCCGTGCTGCCGGCGATGTGCTCAAGGCCAATGCACCATTGGCGGATATCCTGGTACCGGAGTGGGCTGCTGCTCAGGAAGAATTCCTCGCGCTTAAACGTAATGGCGATGCCGACTTGTTGGTGGCGGCCCGCCAACGGTTGCGCCTCACCGGGATGCCAACGGCACTGATTACCCAGGTGGAACGCAGCGGCAAGACTCAGCCGTACCTGACCCTCACCAGCCCCATCAGTGGTGTGCTGCAAGAGTTGGATGTCCGTACGGGTATGACCGTGGCGGCCGGCGAGACGCTGGCTCGCGTCAATGGCTTGAGCAGTGTCTGGCTGGCAGTGGCGGTTCCAGAGTCGGAAACTGGATCGATCGTTGTCGGGCAAACGGTCGAAGCACGCCTGCCAGCCTTCCCGGGGACTGTACTCAAGGGCACGGTCAGCGCAATTCTGCCCGAGACCAATCCGGACAGCCGCACCGTTCGCGTACGCGTCGAGCTGCCCAACCCTGACGAGCGTCTCAGACCCGGATTGACGGCGCAGGTGCGCCTGAACCACACGACCGACCAAAGTGCGTTGTGGGTGCCGAGCGAGGCGGTTATTCACACCGGCCGGCGCACGCTTGTGATGCTCGCTGAAGATGCGGGTCGCTACCGTCCGGTAGAGGTGCAACTCGGGCAGGAAAACGATGGTAAGACGGCGGTATTGAAAGGCTTGCAAGAAGGTCAACAGGTGGTCAGCTCCGGCCAGTTCCTGCTCGACTCCGAGGCCAGCCTCAAGGGCATCGTCGCCAGCACGCTGGAAATGCCAGCACCTACCACCGTAGCCCCGGCCCTTCATGAGTCGGAGGGGCAAGTCCTGCAGATCAATAGCAAAGACGTCACGCTCGCCCACGGTCCCTTCAAGACATTGGGTATGCCCGGCATGACCATGACCTTTCCGTTAGCCGACCCTGCGCTCATGCAGGGGCTCAAGTCGGGTGACAAGGTTCGTGTATCAGTCAGCCAAACCAATGATGGTTTGCGCGTTGAGCGCCTGGAAAAACTAGGGGGCCAGCCATGATCGCGGCCCTGATTCGCTGGTCAGTCGCCAACCGCTTTTTGGTACTGCTGGCGACGCTGTTCGTCACGGCCTGGGGCGTTTGGTCGGTGCAGAGCACCCCCATCGATGCGCTGCCGGATCTGTCCGATGTGCAGGTGATCATTCGCACCCCGTATCCAGGCCAGGCACCGCAGATCGTCGAGAATCAGGTGACCTACCCGTTGGCCACCACCATGCTCTCGGTACCCGGCGCCAAAACCGTGCGCGGCTATTCCTTTTTCGGCGACAGCTTCGTGTACGTGCTGTTCGAAAACGGTACCGATATGTATTGGGCCCGCTCGCGGGTGCTGGAGTACCTGAGCCAGATCCAAAGTCGCCTGCCCGCCAGTGCCAAACCGGCGTTGGGGCCGGATGCGACGGGGGTGGGCTGGATTTATCAGTACGCCCTGGTGGATCGCACGGGTGGACACGACCTGGCGCAGCTACGCGCGCTGCAGGACTGGTTTCTCAAGTTCGAGCTCAAGACCCTCGCGAACGTCGCCGAGGTGGCGACAGTCGGCGGGATGGTCAAGCAGTATCAGGTGCAGCTCGATCCGCTCAAACTGGCCAGCCAAGGCATCACCCAGGCGCAGGTCACCGAGGCGATTGGCAAGGCCAACCAGGAAACCGGTGGTGCGGTGCTGGAGATGGCGGAGACTGAGTTCATCGTGCGCGCTTCCGGTTACCTGAAGACCCTCAATGATTTTCGTGCAATCCCGCTCAAGCTCGGTGCCGGTGGCGTGCCAGTGACCCTTGGCGATGTGGCCACGATCCAGCTGGGGCCGGAGATGCGTCGTGGCATCACCGAACTCGACGGTGAGGGTGAAACCGTCGGCGGCGTGGTGATTCTGCGCAGCGGCAAGAATGCCAGCGAGACCATCGCAGCAGTCAAAACCAAGCTCGACGAGTTGAAGAAAAGCCTGCCGGCCGGGGTGGAAATCGTCACCACCTACGATCGCAGCAAGCTGATCGACCGCGCCGTGGAAAACCTCAGTCACAAGCTGCTCGAAGAGTTCATCGTCGTCGCCTTGGTCTGCGGGATATTTCTTTGGCATCTGCGCTCATCCCTGGTGGCCATTATCTCGCTGCCGGTCGGGGTACTGATGGCCTTCATCGTCATGCGCTACCAGGGAATTAACGCCAACATCATGTCCCTCGGTGGGATTGCCATCGCCATCGGCGCCATGGTCGATGCCGCGGTGGTGATGATCGAGAACGCTCACAAGAAGATCGAGGCCTGGCACGTGGCCCATCCAGGGGAAGAGCTCAAGGGCGAACATCACTGGCATGTAATGACCGAAGCGGCGGCCGAGGTGGGTCCGGCACTGTTCTTCTGCCTGTTGATCATCACGCTGTCGTTCATCCCGGTGTTCACTTTGGAGGCGCAAGAGGGACGGCTGTTCGGTCCGCTGGCTTTCACCAAGACCTATGCCATGGCCGCGGCGGCCGCGTTGTCGGTGACCCTGGTGCCTGTATTGATGGGTTACTGGATTCGTGGACGGATTCCCAATGAGGAACAGAACCCGCTGAACCGCTGGCTGATCAGGCTCTATCAACCCGCCCTGGACGCGGTGCTGCGTCGACCCAAAGTCACCATGCTGGCCGCACTGCTGGTGTTCCTCAGCGCGCTATGGCCCATGTCCCGATTAGGGGGCGAGTTCCTGCCGCCGCTGGATGAGGGCGACCTGCTGTATATGCCTTCGGCGCTACCAGGGTTGTCGGCGCAGAAAGCGGCGCAATTGCTGCAACAGACCGACCGCCTGATCAAGACTGTCCCCGAAGTCGAACATGTCTTCGGCAAGGCTGGCCGCGCCGAAACCGCCACGGACCCGGCGCCACTGGAGATGTTCGAGACCACCATTCAGTTCAAGCCGCGTGAGCAATGGCGACCCGGCCTGACCCAGGAGAAGCTGGTGGAAGAACTG
>LNAP01004650.1_pt1 | contig 12542 bp, 5 predicted proteins | sample 602601 | NCBI WGS metagenome assembly LNAP01 (sample SAMN02440304, study PRJNA202911) | soil metagenome | biome: Subtropical and temperate rainforests or woodlands; isolation source: soil samples (1 kg each in a 20% v/v slurry with milli Q water) were... ... | reverse complement strand
CGAATAAATTCTAATCACAATTAAATCATGCGCATCAACAGAATGATCCTACAAGCCTACCCACCTGCTGCCGGAGAGGCAAACATGTTGCGTTTTCTACCCCTGCAGAGTGCGATGAAACACAACATTTCGGACATCTCTCTCCTCACCGAACTTTTGCTAGCATACCCCACCGCCGCGTCTGTGGTGGACAACCACAACCGAATTGTGCTGCATTATTGTGCGTCACGCAATATGGATTTAGACTTTGTGAAGCGCTTATTGGAAGCAAATCCCCAGGGGGCGAAAGCCAAGGACAAAAACGAACAGATTCCGCTCCACTTGGCGGTCACACGTTTGTGCGAGCTTTCGCTCATCCAGTTATTATTAACGTACCACCAAAATGGTGTATTGGATAGCGACCGGTTCGGACTGAACCCTCTGAACTACGCGGTTGAAAACAACGCGGCCATCGATATGATCCATGTGTTAATTCAAGCCAACCCAACGTGCACCCAGCATAAGATTAGCCAGAACAGAACAGTGTTGCATCAAGCTGTGGAATTTCGAAGAAGTACTGAGACAGTCCAAGCAATTGTTCAGGCTTACCCGGAGGCGACCCAGATACAAGAAAGTGCTCAAGGTAAAACATACTGTATGTTATTTAGTTTCTTGCTTACATAATATACACGTCGTATAATGTGATTCAATTGTTGGTTTGTGAATACATAGTATAATGTGTTTATTTTTATTATTCATGTATTATTCTCCACATTTCCCTTGCCTACCAGGTCGCCTGCCGTTGCACTGGGCAATTGAGCGGCTGCTGCCTCTTCCCACTTTGCTTTGCATCGACGATGCCAATCCGATCCAAGCAGCCTTTGTACACGACCACAAAGGTATGAAATGAAATGAAATGTTTTACGGTAGTTTCTTTGAATTGCGCAATGGTTGTCGCTTTGAACAGTAGTGGAGAAAAACTCATCGTTATTGTTACAGTTTGTTATTTTTTTGTTTTGTTTTGTTCAGGTTGGCGGTCGATCCATTACGCCATACAGTACCCAACCCCTACCCCGATAGTCACACGTATACTTCAAGCAAACTCTTCTATTGCTACAATACGCGACGATATACTACACCAACAGTACTACACTACGCAGTATGAACAATACTACACGGAACTGTATAAAGACTATGTAGTACCAGTAGTAGCCGACAAAGACGCCTTTTTGCTGTTGCACTACGCCATCGCGCACGACGCGCTGCCTGAAACGGTCGCGGAGATATTATTATACACCATGCCATTCAGTCTGAGTGGTGTATTCAACCCGCACCATTATGATACTTGGATGTATATCACAGCATACAGTGGGGATAAATACTGGCGCAGTATTGACATTGTGCTGACGCGGTACGAGCACAATCAAAGTATTATTACACAATTGGCTGAGTTCCGCGACCAGACGACGGTACGCTGTATGGACATTGCGACACCGCGCTGTTTGCATGAAATTTTGCGCCGCATGTACTATTATTCCCGCTACGAAATGCACAACAAGCTGTCCATTCATAAGTCAAGGTATAGTCTGGTACATAGTGCGATTTATCACAATACGGTATTCGGCGCTACTATTGTGAACAATCCGACTAATGTGGATAGCTTGCCTAGTGGTGCTAACACAACAAACAACAATCGTCACAATAATAGCAGTAGTGTTGCTAATAGTCGCGACAAGAGTACAAACGATACCGTCACTACGCCGGTAGTGCTTAAATTCACCAACCAGCGCTCCAAGTACATTCGCGAAACGGTCATTCGTACGAAGAGTGTAGTTGCATCTGCTAGTAGTGTACGTACGAATAACACCATGTTGAACTCGGAGTATATAATCGAAATGCTAGCGTGGCACAATGCACAAGAGGATCTTAAGTACGGTAGCGAGATTGTTTTAAAAGGATTCGAGAAGTATCCATTCTTATTGGTCTTCAAACAGGTTAGTTCTTTTTATGCTCTCTATTTTTTTTTATAAATTAACTGGATCGTGGGACTTGGGACCCCTCCTTGCACCATCTACGAACTAATTATAAAAAAATATCCATATAAACCTTCTGTGTACATCTATAAATTCCTCATTTTATTATTTCATTACATCTATTTATGATTTACACAGGGTGACCGCGATCTCGGCAGTATCTGCAAGCACGAACATCTCACAGCCAACACTGATGATGATGGCGAAGACTCCAGTTTGGACCTCATCCGGTCCTACATGGTGATGATACTAAAGTGTGTTCAGTATCTACACGACGACGTAGGAGTGGTTCATGGAGATATCAAACGTAAGTGTAATACTTGTGTAGAGCACTGTGTTTGGGCATATTTATGTTTGTGCTGTTTTGTCATTGTACATCGTACGCTCATTGTAGTGTAGATGTACTTGCAAAACGAACTAGACGTCCACATACTGCCTTATTGCTGATAACCTCAACTAACTTTGTACACCATCTCTTGTGTTCCTGACAGCCTCCAATATCATCCGTGAAAACAACACGCTGAAACTGACGAACCTCGGGGCGGCCTGCAAACACACAGACAAGGAGTTAGTGTCGGCTGAATTACAACAATTGGCGTATGCGGCACCGGAACTGGCGCTACTACAGCGACATACCGACAATGTCCACCGCAGTGCTGTCAGCCGAGGAGCAGAGCAGGTACAATCAATTATGAGTGTTTAAGGATTTTGTCAGGGTATATTTGTCTCGTTGCTTGCATGAACTATTGACACGTATTCTTACATACATTTTTTAACCGTTTCAAACACACAAAATTCTTTCTTTTTCTCTCTTATCCAGGCTACCCAAGATCCTCACTTCCTCAATGCAGCGGCTCAGTTGCGCCCCGCTCCATCGTCTGCAATTGATTTCTCTCTCCCACATTCCCACCCTTCCGACCTGGCCCCGGTACCGAATGTAATCCATGCGCGAATTATAGCGCACCCAAGTCAGGATATGTGGTCCGTTGGTGCGATTTTCTATCTACTGCTGACTGGTAAGGATGTAATTGCTGTTTGTGTTGTATATTTGTATATTTGCGTATGTTCTTAAACTCTTGTGAAACTGCTCTGGCGTGTCAAATTGTAGAGAGTTGAAATACGCCATTTTCAATCCAATTTGCATAACGCAAACTTTTGTATCAAACTATACATGTAGGCGAGAGTTTGTTTCTAAACAACGTGAGCGAAGATATTGATTCCGATCAAGTCGACATGCTCATTGAATGGCCCGAGTTCGTCAAGCAGCGTCGGTTAGAGAAAGTACAAAACGTCTATGCTCGTGCCTTGCTGTCACAACTGTTATATAAGGACCCCCAGCAGCGACCCAGCGCGAATTATTGCTTACGGAGTGTGTTCTGCACGAATAGCGTCAGTTCTGTGAGGTTCTATGGAATAGGCGCGGAATACGATGTATATGTGTGTTATCGGCGCCAGTCGTATGACAACGGTACGGCAGTGGACGCGCCGCTGTTACTGGATAACAACGAAAAGACAGACGAAGTAGAAGAAGTCGTTGTGCCATATGTGGACAACACCGAGCAAACAAACGTCGAAGAAGAGGATCAATACCGTGTTAAATCGACTTCCCAGCGGAAAGACAGTGCCTTGAATAGAATGTTCGGAAACATCAGTCTGTCTGACTCGGAATTAAACGAAGAAGACAGCCTTCTGTCGGAAAATCCCGAAAATAACTCCTTGGACGCCGACAGTGCCGAAGTGAGTACGTTTGATGACCAAATGAGTAACACAAACAAGGCTGAGAATGTCAATATTGTGAAAGCGATTGATACCAGCACCGACGACGGGAAATATTCATTGTTGCAACAATATTGTCGCTCTGTGGGTCTGTCCGCCGCGCCTACTGCGACCGTGCCACTCAGCCTGGCTCCCACCACGGAAAATAATGCTGTTAATCCTACTCCTAGCTCAAGAGATGTTATGCTGACAAAATGCAGCGCAGCGGTGATTATGGTGACTCGCGAAACCTGGAAGTGCCTGGAAGATTTAAACAATCGCCTTATCAAAGAAGAGAAGAAAAACAACACCCGAGGCAGTATGAAGGCAAACAAAACCGATGTTGCTGTCTCGAGTGTGGAAAATCCTGAGCAAGACGCGTTGCTGGAGGATTTTCTGTACGAATTGCGCATAATCATGGAATTACAATCCATGGGCTTGTTGGAACGAGGCGTCTATGTCTATGCCATCGGCAGTGCTACGGTGAACACCACTGTAGATAAGACTAGCGCAAATAACATCAAAAGTATGCATGGTGAAAACGATACTGTCAATGAAATCGCTACGGTGGAGGAGTACATACTGGATTCGTACTTTCAGCACTTCTTAGGGGAAATGGTAGGCCGCTATGGCAACAGCCATCCACCCTCCTCGATGCCGAATGTCACTATGCCTTCGCTAGAGAAACGTGTTGCTGATTATTTGACGCAGTACGGGTACGGTGTGCAGTCACGCCATGCCAACATGTCACTGTACGAAATGTTTCGTTTTCTGGTACGAATTCCTACCTTTCACTTGTTGGGGCCAGAGAAGGAGGCTTACCAGTTGGCTACTAATAACTTAATGAAGGTAATATCTGGCACTGGTCGCATCAACCAGAGCAATAGTGAAGGCATGAGTATGTATGGCAGCGCCAGCCGACCGAACACCGGTGCGTTTAATATGTTACGAAGCAGTCGATTAGGCAGTCCACAGGTGTTACCGCGCCTGACCAGCGCCAACAACCGCACAACTATGCACACAGCAATCAGTAACTTCCCCGCAATTGGTAGCTTTACTAACCCGCATAGTAGCAGTTTTTCCTACAACAATATGGGCAGCCGCAACATAGGATCCATCGCTGCGGGCATTACCGCAGGTGTTAACACAGGCATTCTTGGTATGGGTGGTACTGTACCGCGTACTTTAAGCAGAGGTGGGCTGCACTCTAGCAGCGGTCGGCTGCATACACCACATTCACTGAGCTATAGTATACCTGCTACGCCTACCAACAACATAGTCACAGTGGGCACAGTGACACTGCCTGCTATTCACACCCAAAACATCGACTATGCTAGTCATCATCATACTAGTCTAAATCCCAACAACCAGTATAGCGATACTGTATATTTCCCACCAGCCCGCTCTCCTGTGACGGGGTTGAGAGTGCGGACGTATTCTCCTAGTAGAACTCCGCAATGGGTTAACTACACCGATGTCACCAACGAACACATCGGTACTGTACACAACCTGCACAATAACAATACAAGTGATGGAGTGAGAGGCAAAACACCTCTGAGTGCACAGAAGCGACCCATCACAGCCGGAGAAGGCTACAATCATGCACACACCATCCCTGTGCGCTCCTGGAGCCACGACGAGGCTGAACACACGCACGGCAACAATCACCACGCGTTCAATCATGGGTTTGAGCCGCTGTTGGAGAACGAGGTTACCTTTTACAACAACCAAGACATCGTGACGGTGCCGTATTTCACCGAGATTATCGGCGAAGACCGGGTGCGCACGGCGAATGCCATGTCTTATATGACTAGCAAATTGGAAGAAAGCGAGAACACCATTGCGAACTTGGAGGATGAATTGGCGTTGCTTCGACAGCAAGTGCACAACAAAGACGCTGAATTGTCGAAATTGCGCACCGTCGTTCGAGCCAACCAGTCCGTGCAGCCCGCGAACAGCCCCGGTGCTGCAAGTATTGCCGGAAGTAGTGTAGTTGTTGCACCTGCAGGTGGAAAGAAACGGTAGATAAAGTCTGTTGGTCAGTATTTTCTGTTTTTTAGTGTACAGAGTCTCCCGGACACAACAGAGGAACGTTATTACACAACCCTTTCCTGTTGAGAAGTAACCCTTTCCGACACCCAGGATGGTCGAGCTTCGGGTGAGGGGCGGGTTTGCTCGCACAATTTGCTTGCTTCTGCGTTGACAAACAATCGAATTGAATTATATAACTAAAATGAATTCTGCGAAAGATTATCTGGGTCTTGATGATAAGTACGCCAAGGTGATCGGAAGTTTGCTGGGTGAAGCCAATTTGCCTCTCCGAAGAACGAGAAGCGGTGAGCAAGATTTTGCTTCACTTATGGCAGAAGCGGATTCTGGAACAAAGATGATGTTGTTGGAAAGTGTCATTTCTTCTGAGGTTGAACTTTCTGCCATTGGTGCGGCTGGTGAACAATTTACGAAGTGGTTACAATCCGATTCTGCCGTCCTCAGAAGGCTCGACGACTGGACTTTCAGTGAAATCTTGGATACAAGCATTTCTTGTTGTCTGGAAGGGAATGAGGAGATAGTCGGCGTTCACTATTCTTCTCTGGAAAGAATTGTGACTGAGTTGACAGAGTCTGTTGCGAATTCTTTGGAAGGAACTGCTTTCGCATTCCAATCCTTGCAGCCTTTCGGATCTTCTGTCAGCCAGCTCTGTGTTGCTGGTAGTTGCGACATTGATGTCGTTCTTTGCGTCGCTAACCAAGTCAAGGGTGATACGACTGGTGACGACAATGCTGTGGAAGTGACAACGGACAACCGTGAAGAGTCTTGTGACGTGCTCGCCCTTGTGAAGGAGGGGTTGTTGCAAGGTGATACCTTTGAAGTCAAGGAACTTGTGACGATGGCTAGAGTACCAGTGCTTAAGCTTCGCCACGTAGAATCGGGGACTGAGGTACGAAGTAACCGAATAACGCTATTGTTTGTTGAATTTTCTAATCTCCTTGTTGCTAACATGCGTCTTTTACCTTTTCTTCGTAGATCGATCTTGTGGTGAATCGCACAAACGGCCTGGCAAACACCGCGTTGCTTGTGCAGTATCTCTCTTTGGACGAGCGAGTGCGACCACTCATCATTGCCATCAAGCAGTGGGCCAAGAATCGAGGCATCTGCAATGCCCGTAACTCAACATTGTCCTCTTATGGCTGGACCCTGCTAGCGTTGCACTTTTTGCAGCATACTTCACCACCCGTGCTGCCAATGTCGTTGGCGATGCAAGCAGAAGATCCTGCTGCCATCTCGACCGAAACGTTGAACACCGACTCGGTGGGCACCCTGCTGCTGATGTTTTTCGCGTACTATGGCCTGCCACATGTATCTCGGTCTGTGGAGGAGCTTCCCTTCACCACTGAGCAGGGTTTCAATCTGTTCCGCCAGGTCGTTACACTAGACGGCGATGGCGGCCAGGCCAAGACCAAAACAAGTTCTCCTGTTACGGTCACAGAAGTTGGCCCTGCCAGTGACGCTGCGGGCTTTCCCACGGCTCCGTGGTGGCGGTTTAGCATTCAGGATCCGCTGGACCCAGGCTTCGATGTGGGTCGCGTCATTCACTGCGTCGAAGGACAAGTGCTGATCCTGAACGAGCTGCGTCGCGCTCTGAGCAGTTTGCTGAAGCTTCGCCATCAAGGTACTTGCGGCAGTAGCACAGAGGTCAGTTACGGCGAGATAAACTACCCTTACGAAACGCTGTGTGCGATGAATGAAAACGTGCCCGATCTGGCCATGAAGTGTCACCTCTGCGGAGGGTCTGATCATCTCAGCGCGGAGTGCCCAGATGCTCGTTGCGAGCAGTGCCACAGCCGGGACCACGCCTCGCGGAACTGTCCGAACAAGATCTGCTACCGCTGCCGAGGGTACCATGTGAAGTCACAGTGTCCTTTACTGTTGCGCTCTTCTGGTGCAGCGGCCACTGATGGTGTTGTTGGGGGTGGTGGTGGCAGAACAACCTCTGTCATTCCACTCGCTTTGTTGGAGAGTGATGATTTGCTTGACGAAGGCGAGGATCGTTCTAGGATGCGCCGAGGTTGTGACGGTGACGGTTTCATGGAAGAAGTACTCCGATGGCAAGTGAAGGACTTCACGAACGAGAAGCTGTTTCAATCTGAGCTTCGCCGCATCCCTCTTGAGTTTGAAAGCTCCACTGCCTGGTACCGGACGTTTCACCCCTTCCTTCTCGAAGAGATGCGCTCGCAGATCCAGAAAGTCGCCGTGGGATCTTTCTATATGACACCGCGCAGCCCGGTAAAAATCTACAACCCAAACAAACCGGATGAAATGATGATCATGTCCACCCTTCCGGCGTACATGATTCTCTCTACGGGACTCGATGAAGCCAAGTACGAAGAGGCGTGCACCTGCACGGTGGGCCTGTTGGTCAATACCGCCAAGAACGCGAACAGAGAGCTCACTGCGGAGACGTTGGCCAAGATCCCTCACTTGTTGGTGCGCATTGAGTTTCGTCTCAAGGCAGACGGTTACAACCTAGCCGGTCATGAATTAGAGCTCCTGCGCCAGCATCCTGGTTGCATGATCTTCAACATCATGCTTCCGAACTGTCCCATTGCCGTGGATCTGCTGAACACAGCACTGTCGAAAGGCGCGCCACAGTGGGAGTTACTAGCTATTGGCGTGGGTACCTACAGTTCCATCCGTACCTGCGACGCCTTGGCCAAGCAAGAATCGCCCCGACTGATCATGGAGGATGTTGTGACCGGACAAAACGTTTGCGCGGCCGTGTCAGACACGACCCTGCCACTCCGTGGGTCGCATGATGAAGACGTGTCGGATGAGTTCACAGCTTCCTTGAATGACTCCCAGCAGAATGCCGTTCGACAGGTGCTAGAAGTGGGCTCCCCACTGGGTATCTCGACTCTGCAGATTGTAAAAGGCCCGCCAGGTAAATTCTAAATGTATTTGCACCTTTTAAAGAGTTTCGTGATGTCCAAAATTGTACTTTGTTTGAGTAGGTACGGGCAAGACGGCAACATTGGTGGCGCTCCTGCAGAGCTTGTTCAAGTGCAACCTGCGTACGCACGCCTGTGCGCCAACCAATGTGGCAGTCTGTGAACTCGCACGGCGCTGCCTTGCCGCCTTCACCACTGCGGTAACTGCGGGCGCAGCAACGTTGAAAGGAAGAAGATTGGCGGATTTTCTGCTGATCGGTGTGCGGAAGCGTTTGAAAGTGAAGACAGAAGAAGAAGGTGTGGACCCTTTGCAAAGCATTTTGTTTGACGATCGCGTTGACCGACTTCGTGTAGCGGGGGACAGCGTGCAGAAGCATTCGCTGCAGCTGCGCGGCGCGTTTCGCACGTATACGTCTCTCTTGTTCGAAGAAAACGATGGACTCGCCAGCTCCAGCTCTAGCGTTAGCAACACCAGTGATGCCACAGACATAGATCGGGTGCGTGAATTATATGTTCAGATCACGTCCTCCGCAGAAAAGCTGCATATCGGGTTGCGAGTTCTGTTTGAGGAGGCACCGCCGGGGGCTCTGCATGGCATCACCTTGAAAGACGTGCCACAACTGCTGAAATGTCTTGCCGTGCTTCAGAATCTGTCCGAAGAAGCCTTTCGACAGTGGAAGGGGCTACAGTATGTGGCCACTGCACCCTCCTCCACAGAAGCAAGCGAAAACGACAGAGTGCACAGTGCGTTCGTCAAAGTGAACACCAAGCTCAAGAACTTGCTAGTCGAGACCAACAAGCTGAAGAAGCTGGAAGTGGTCCAAGCCGCCTCGCTCGTGTTTTCCACAGTGAATGTGGGCGGTCGGGATATTTTCAGTCTCGTGCACTTCGACGTGGTGGTGATCGACGAGGCCACGCAGCTGCTGCAAGGCGAGACAGCGATTGTGCTGCGCCGAAAACTACGCTGTTTGGTGCTGGCGGGCGACGACATGCAGCTCCCCGCAACGGTCATGTCGGCACAATGCAAGAAACTAGGATACGGAGAGAGCCTTTTCAGCCGCTTGTTGAAGCTGGAGTACCCTTATGTGTTGCTCAATGTGCAGTACCGCATGCACCCGGCCATCAGCCGTTGGCCCCGGATGCAGTTTTACAACGGCGATGTCATCGACGGACCGAACGTGGAGTCCACTGCCTACCGCAAAGAATGGCACTGTACTTTTCCTCCATTGTCTGTGTACGATTTGACCGCAGGAGGCGAGGAGCTGCACGAGCACGGGAGTAAGTACAACGAGGCGGAGGCTGTGCTGGTGCGACGCATTATCGCAGAGATCCGCGCCTTGAGGACGCCTTTAACTGTAGGCATTATCTCTCCGTACAGTGCGCAAATCATGATGCTGGACCATTTGTCGACCTTTGCTGTGTCCACGGCAGTTAGTAACAATAATAACGCCAGTGCCCTAGGTGTCCGCGTCAACACCGTTGATAGTTTCCAGGGACAAGAGTGCGACATTATTATCTTCTCAACCGTTCGCTCCAACGAGGACGGGAAAATCGGCTTCTTGGAAGATACACGCAGACTCAATGTGGCCGTTACACGTGCCAAGTATGCACTGGTGGTCATCTGCAGCGTGCGCACGCTCAGCAAAAACCTCGTGTGGAAAAGTTTGTTCGATCATGCCCGGCGAGAGGGGTGTTTGTTTACCACGGAGACCAACGCAGTGATCAAGTTCGCGGCAAAAAAGTACGAAAAGACGGAGAATCGTATGAATTCCCTCCAGAAGACGGATTTGTTCGAGGAAGCGCCTTGGAAAATCGTGTTTAGCGGCGACGTGAAGGTGTCAGCTGCACTCCTGACAGGGAACATGCGGGCCAAAATATTCAAAACGTGCCTGGGTCTAGCGCATGGAGAGTGGCCCAAATTTGAGTTTGTGGCCAGTGAAGTGCCTGTGGCGTATCAGGAGATTCTTCATGTGCACCGGGTATTGCAATACCGACTGGTGTGGTCGGTGGATGTGGATCGCACCACACACGAACAGCATCTGCGGGTCTGGAATGCCGTGTTAGAGAATGACGTTGCGCAGGCTGTGCGCAAAGCGGTCACGGTGTTGAATACGTACTCGTCGGAATATCTTAGCCGGTGTGCTGCCAAGCAGTGCGTGGGTCGCTCTGTCCGCGGAGCCACGGCCTCTCATACTCCGATGAAATGGGCACCAGACACAGACTTTGTCTGGCTGCGATCTAAGGAGGCTGTTACTGTCAGCACGATCCGCAGTGAAGGACCGGATCTGGAGCGCAGCAGTGTCGGTACTAGTGCAGTCTTGACCAAGTTTTTTGCGCTGACGTCCAGTGTGGTGCGGATGTTCACCAGTTCAAACAGTTTCGCGTCGATTGAGCTTCCTTTCATGATGAGCAACACGGAGGAAGCAATCGTACGCCACGAAGGCTCTGTCTTCATTCTGGGCCGCAGTGGGACCGGCAAAACCACTGTGATTTTGCACCGTATGTTCCTGCATCGCAAGCACAACCAGCTACTGGAGAGTAGTGGCAGTGGGACTGATGCGAGCGTGTGCAAGCAGCTATTGGTCACGGCTAGCCCCATTCTGTGCGAAGCGATCCGCCGGAGCTACAATAGCATGTGTAAGACGTCTGACCTGTTGGCAGACAGTGCTGTCAAAGATGCCGCACCAGATCTCACCGCATCCAAGAACAGCACCATCCCCGCGGAGCGCGGTGATTTTCATGAGGAAGAATTGGAAGTCCCATATACTTTTGACGCCTGCACACCGAAGGATTTTCCGCTCATCGTGACGTACATGTCGTTTTTACGGATGCTGGATGCGTCATTGGAGAACCCATTCTTCTCCGTTGATGGTTACGTAGGGAAAGAAGTGGACTTTCCACGCTTCTGCACGCATTATTACCCACACTTCAGCAGTGACGTCAGCAAACAGGCGGACGCGGCGCTGATCTTCACTGAGGTCATGTCGCACATCAAGGGGAGTCTGGCCGCATTGCATTCCGAGGGAGGTTGTTTAAGTCGCGAGGACTATCTGGAACTCTCCAATAACCGCAGCTCGACGCTGAGTCGCGACCAGCGCATCTTGCTCTACGACGTGTTTCTGAAGTACGAGAAGCTGAAAACTCAGACCTATCCTGGTGACTTTGATGTGCTAGATGTGGTTTACCACGTGTATCACACTCTCCACGTGCACGATCGCACCTCATATTATCTAGAGAACGTCATGACCACAGTCTCGGTGGACGAGGTGCAAGATTTAGTGCCAGCGCAAATCGTGTTGTTCAAGTTTGTCTGCCCAAATCCCGCTGGCTTCGTCTTTGCCGGAGACACTGCGCAGACCATCGCCCACGGCGTCGGCTTCCGTTTCGAGACTTTAAAGGACATATTCTACCACGAATTTGTGCCTGGTTTTACCCATACCGAGGTGGAAGAAGAGAAAGCTGCACTGGTGCCGAAAGTCTGGCACCTGTCAGAGAACTTCCGCACCCACACGGGTGTGGTGACCATCGCGAACAGTGTGGTGGAGCTGGTGACTCACTTCTTTCCTCACTCGATTGATAAATTGGATCCGGAGTGTTCTCGAGTTGTCGGGCCCGCACCGATCTTCATCGATGGCGAAGCGGATCTCGTAATGTCGCTGTTTCAAAACAGTACGATGCATTCTTCGTGTGAGTTTGGCGCCGAGCAAGTGATCCTCGTGCGTGATGAGGCGACAAAACAACGAGTATTGGGCGTCAGCGGCAATCGCGCGCTTCAATTCCGGCAACTGCAACGCCTGAATCCGAATAAACAGCGCCAACATGGCCAGGT
>LNAP01019942.1_pt1 | contig 12543 bp, 10 predicted proteins | sample 602601 | NCBI WGS metagenome assembly LNAP01 (sample SAMN02440304, study PRJNA202911) | soil metagenome | biome: Subtropical and temperate rainforests or woodlands; isolation source: soil samples (1 kg each in a 20% v/v slurry with milli Q water) were... ... | reverse complement strand
CTTCGCCGACGTCGAAAAGGCCCTCAACAGCATTCGCGGACTGGATGAACAGCGCGGGTGGCAGAGCGAAGAGCTGAGCCAGGCACAGACCGCGTTCAACATCGCGCAAAGCCGCTATCAGGCCGGGGCCGAGGATTTGCTGACGGTGCTGGAAACCCAGCGCACGCTGTATGCGGCGCAGGATTTGAACGTGCAACTGCGGTTGTCGCGGATGCAGGCGAGTATTGCGCTGTACAAGGCGTTGGGTGGCGGGTGGCAGGTTTTGTAATCTTTGTCGTCAGTGAGTACGCCTTCGCGAGCAGGCTCGCTCCTACATGATTTGTGTCGTGCCCGAACCATGCGGAAAACACTAAACCTTGTAGGAGCGAGCCTGCTCGCGATTGAACGATAACGCGGTATCAAGCCTGGCTCTGTTTAGCCTTCAAATGCCGCGCATACCACGGCCGTTGTGGCACCTTACGGAACAAGCCGGCAAGTTTCTTCTCGTCTTCGCCAAAGGTAATGCGCAGCGCCAGCTTCATGGTTTCCGGGTCCATTTCCACCGACTTGCCCGCCTGCAACCCCGGCGTGGTGCTGCAGCCATGGGTGCTCGGCCCGAGCCACGGGTCATCGATCTCGACCCAGCGCCCTGGCGCGAACCATTGCACGCCGTTGACCTGCAGCCGACTGACCTGCCCCGGATGAAAGCGCTCGTGAGCGCGGAACCAGTCTTCCAGGCGATCGTCGATCCAGCCGTGGAAATGCCAGAACACCGGGCTCACATGGGAAGAAAACGGGTCGCCGAGAAAATCGTTTTCCGCTGCAAACCAGCGTGCGGAAAAGTCCGCCGGATCCCGGGCGAATGGCACCGGCTGACCGTTGGACGGATCACGCGGCACCGAAGCCCAGCGCATGTGCAGCCAGTCGTGCAGGCCCAGTTCGACCTCCGAGCCGAACTGGCCGAGGGTCAGCGTCGACAGGTAGCGTGGATCACGGTAGCGCGATTCCCAGACCTGGAAATTGCTGTGGTACGTCTCAGCGGTCTTGATATCGCTGACCCATTGCGTGTACTCGTCATCGTCCTCGGCCAGCCAGGTCGGCGGCAGCGCGGTGCCGTCGTGATTGTCGAAGTAACGCGCAAAGCCGAGCCGGTCCCGCGCCAGCTCTGGTTGCGGCAACGGGAAGTGCGTCCAGCACGGCAGGTCCTGCATCGAACGCGCGGTGCCGAGCATGTGCCGGTGCATGAAGAAAAAGTCCACGCCAGAACCGTTGCGATCCTTGCGATCGCCACGGGCATCGCGCTCCTGGTCCCGCGGGCCGGGTTGCCAGCCGAGCCCGCGCAAGGCGCCGCGCTGGTCTTCGGACAGCTTGTGCCACTTGTCCCGGGAGGCATGCCAGAGCTGGTGGAACAACCGGTGCTCCGGCGATATCAGCCAGGCGAGCAGGGTCGGATTGAGGCCGGCGCGCTCGCGAGCTTCAGGGAATACCCGTTTGACGGCAACAAATCGATTGTCCTGGGCCGTCAGCATCAGCGGCCGCTTCAAGTCCAGCACCCGCCCACTGAGGCTGCCACTGCCGGCGTTGCCGAAACCGGCCCAGACCTCGTCCAGGGTCATCTCGAATTCGTATTCGCAACAGCCGCTGGCGCCCAGCAGTCGCCAGGCCAGCTGCTTCGGGTTGGCCCCGGACAGATCGCCGAGCACTCGGTAACAGGGCGCTTCGGTAGAGCGCAAACGCTCGGCGGTGTCGAGATAACCACTGAAGCCACGCCCCTTGTGGCCGATGTCGAGGAACACTTCCAGACCTTCGAGGGGCACGCCTTCGATGCCGGCGTCACGACCTTCGAAACGAATCTGCCAGACCCCGCGCAAGGTATCCGCCAAGCGTTGGCCGGCAACATCCGCCACCTCGAACGAGGCTTCGCCGGGGGTGATCGTCGGGTCCGGCCTGGTCAGTTCGCGATGCCCGTAATACACCGCCGGCACGGCGGCACCGGTCAGCGCCAGACCCGCGAGGAACCATCGTCGAGAAATCGTCATTGCCCTACCTGTGTCAGCCATGGAGCAGGCTTTATCCAAGCTAGAACGATTGTTGCACCGCAGAATTTAAGAGCATCGCGAGCAAGCTCGCTCCCACACTGGATCTATGTCGCACTGAAGATCCCTGTGGGAGCGAGCTTGCTCGCGATGAGGCCATCAGCCGCGCTAAATTTTCCGGTCAGCCACTCGTTCCCCCCAGATAGCAAAGGCCCCTGCGCCTGATCCGGGGCGGCGAACCTGACTGAGACGGCAATGACAAAACCACGTTCGAAAAAGGCTCTTTTCATCGGCCTGCCGCTGGCCCTGGCGATCAGCGCGGGGGCAGGCTTCGCGGTCTGGGATCACTGGTTCAGGGACAACCCCGGCTACCCGGTCAAGGTGATGAAACAGGCCGAGCAACTGCAGGAACGCATCCTCTCGTTCGACAGCCACATCACCGTGCCCATGGACTTCGGCACCGCCGGCAACGAAGTCGACAAGGATGGTGAAGGCCAGTTCGACCTGGTCAAGACCGGGCGCGGGCGCTTGTCCGGTGCAGCCCTGACGATTTTCGGCTGGCCGGAAATCTGGAACGGCCCTAACGCCCCCCATCGCCCTACCGCCGGCTTCGTCGACGAAGCCCGCTTTGAGCAGGAAACCCGCTACAAGATCATCAGTGCGATGGTGCGTGACTTCCCCAATCAAGTGGCCATCGCCTACACCCCCGACGACTTGCGCCGCCTGCACGGCGAAGGCAAGTTCGCGGTGTTCATCAGCATGCTCAACGCCTATCCGCTGGGCAATGACCTCAATGCCCTGGACAAGTGGGCAGCGCGCGGCATGCGCATGTTCGGTTTCAGCTACGTGGGCAACAACGCCTGGGCCGATTCGTCGCGGCCACTGCCGTTCTTCAACGATTCCCGGGATGCCTTGGGCGGGCTGTCGGACATCGGCAAGCAAGCGGTGCATCGCCTCAACGACCTGGGCGTGATCATCGATGTGTCGCAGATGTCGACCAAGGCCCTGGAGCAAGTGGCGCAACTGAGCCGCACGCCGATGGTCGCCTCTCACTCGGCACCGCGCGCCCTGGTGGACATCCCGCGCAACCTCAGCGACACGGAAATGCAATTGATCAAACACAGCGGCGGCGTGGTGCAGGTCGTCGGTTTCCCCACCTATATCCGCCCGCTGAGCCAGGCCACCCAGGACAAACTCAACGCCCTTCGCGCCCGTTTCGACCTGCAACCGCTGCAAGGCCTGGAGATGGCATTGATGCCCGGCGACCCGGTGATCACCGTCTGGCCCGAGCAGCGTTTCGGCGAGTACGCCAGCCAGCTCTATTCGATCCTCGACGAAGAACCCAAGGCCACCCTCAAGGACTACGGTGATGCAATCGACTACACCGTGAAAAAAATCGGCATCGACCACGTCGGCATCAGTTCCGACTTCAACGACGGCGGCGGCCTGGACGGTTGGAAAGACGTCAGCGAGGCCCGCAACGTGACCGCCGAACTGATCAGCCGCGGCTACAGCGACGCCGACATCGCCAAGCTCTGGGGCGGCAACTTCCTGCGGGTCTGGGACCAGGTGCAGAAGTCTTCCCGGCCTGTCGTAAAAAACTGATTTTTCCTTTTGCCAAAGCGAACCGAATCCATGACCAACCGTCGTTCATTCCTCAAGCAGGCCGGCATTCTGGCGGCCGGCATTCCCCTGGCCTCCGCCGTGAGCCTGCCAGCACGGGCCGACAGCCCCGCGCCGTTGCCCAAGGACAAATGGGACCAGTTGCGCCAACTGTTCACGCAGGACCCGAACTACCTGCACTTCGCCAACTTCCTGGTGACCTCGCACCCGCTGCCTGTGCGTGAAGCCATCGAGATGCATCGCGCCAATCTCGATCGCAACCCGGGCCTGGCCATGGACTGGCATCGCGGCGAAACCGAACGCCGCGAAGAAGAGGTGCGCGTGTGGGCCGGTCGCTACTTGAAGGCCAAGCCGTCGCAGATCGCCCTGACCGGCAGCACCACCGAAGGCCTGGCGATGGTCTACGCCGGTATCCACGTGCGCCCGGACCAGGAGATCCTCACCAGCGAACACGAGCACTACGCCGCCAACAGCGTGTTCGAATACCGCACCCAAAAGGACGGCACCCAGGTTCGCGTTCGAAGACCCGTACAAGGTCTCGACCGCCGAAGTGCTGGCCGCGATTGAACGCAACATTCGCCCCGAAACCCGTGTACTGGGCATGACCTGGGTGCATTCCGGCAGTGGCGTGAAGCTGCCCATCGGCGAGATCGGCAAACTGGTGGAGGAGAAAAACCGTGGCCGTGCCGACAAGGACCGCATCCTCTACGTGATCGATGGCGTACACGGCTTCGGCGTGGAGAACGTCGACTTCCCGGACATGCACTGCGATTTCTTCATTGCCGGCACCCACAAATGGATGTTCGGCCCACGGGGCACCGGGATCATCTGCGCCCGCTCCGACGAGCTCAAGGACGTAACCCCGACCATCCCGACCTTCTCTGAAGCCACCCAGTTTTCCACTGTGATGACCTACGGCGGCTACCACTCGTTCGAACACCGCTGGGCACTGACCGAAGCGTTCAAATTGCACCTGGAGCTGGGCAAGGCCGAGGTCGCGACGCGCATTCACGACATCAACAGCTACCTGAAGAAACGTTTGCAGGCACACCCGTCGGTGGAGCTGGTCACGCCGCTGTCGCCGGAGTATTCCGCCGGTTTCACCTTCTTCCGCATCAAGAACCGAGACTGCGAAGCAGTCGCCAATTACCTGATGGATCAGCGCGTGGTGTGCGATGCCGTCGACCGTGATGTCGGGCCGATCATTCGTGTGTCGCCGGGGCTGCTCAATACCCAAGCGCACATCGACCGCCTGATGGAACTGCTGGCCAACCAGGTCTGACCGAGCGAGAGCCATTATGAAAAACACCCTGAAAAAACTCGGCGCCCTGACGCTATTGACCGTGCTCGGCAGCGCCTTGCCCGGCCTCGCCCAGGCCTACACCGCGCCGTTGCCCGGCAAGGTCTTCAAAGATTGCCGTAACTGCCCGGAAATGGTGGTGTTGCCCGCCGGCACCTTCACCATGGGTACCCCGGAAGACGAAGTCGGCCGTGAGCCTGATGAAGGCCCGATGCATGAGGTGACATTCGACAAACCCTTCGCTACCAGATCACCGCTGGCGAATGGGACCAGTACCTCAAGGAAACCGGAATCACCCTGCCCGATGGCGACACCCGCCCCGGCCGCGAGTGCATCAACAGCAAGCCGCGTTATCCACAGAGCCCGCGCCAGCCGGCAGTGTGCATGAACTTCGCCGAAGTCAGTGCCTACGTCGCCTGGCTGTCGATGAAGACCGGCCAGCACTACCACATCGTCAGCGAGGCCCAGCGCGAATACGCCGCCCGCGCAGGGTCAACGGGGCCCTTCCCCTTTCCGTTCGACCCCGGCACCGAGTACAGCATCGCCGCCCACGCCAACACCTACGGCCCCACCGATGGCTACAGCTACAGTTCGCCGGTCGGCAGCTACCCGCCCAACGCCTTCGGCATGTACGACATGCATGGCAACGTCTACGAGTGGATCGCCGACTGCTACCACCCGGACTACGTCGGCGCTCCCACCGATGGCAGCGCCTGGACCGAACCGAACTGCGATACCTTGCGCATCCGTGGCAACGACTGGGGCGAAGCACCGGTGTTTTCCCGCTCGGGCAACCGCAATGACATCGACCCGCAAACCCGTGGCGACTGGATCGGTTTTCGCGTCGTACGCACTCTCTGACCTCCAGATCCCACGGGTTTGGCACCACCTGTCTGCGACCGTTTAAATAAAGCCTTTCACCAGACGTTCTACTGGGTATCTGCCTTACGACCCAAGGAACTGTCTGCCATGACCCAGCCTAACCGAGGCGCCATCGGCGAATTACTGGCCCTGTTGAAACCGTTTCGACTGATCGTCGCCACGTCCATTTTCCTGGGCATGGTCGGCGGTCTGAGCGTGACGGTGCTGCTGGCGACCATCAACAATGCGCTGCACTCGCCGGACGGCCTGACCCAAGGGGTAGTGGCCCTGTTCGGTGGTCTGTGCCTGCTGGCCCTGGGCAGTTCGATCTGCTCGGATATCGGCACCAATTACGTCGGCCAGCACATCATTGCCAGGCTGCGTAAAACGCTTGGGGAGAAAGTCCTTTCGGCGCCCATCGAGCAGATCGAGCGCTACCGCAGCCACCGGTTGATTCCGGTGCTGACCCACGACGTTGACACCATCAGTGACTTCGCCTTCGCCTTCGCGCCGTTGGCGATTTCCCTGACCGTGACCCTCGGCTGCATGGGTTATCTGGCGCTGTTGTCGTGGCCGATGTTCCTGATGATGGTGCTGGCGATTGCCATCGGCACCGGCATCCAGTTCTATGCGCAGGGCAAGGGTATCCAGGGTTTCATGGCCGCCCGCGATGCCGAGGACGATCTGCAAAAGCACTACAACGCCATTGCCGGTGGTGCCAAGGAGTTGCGCATCCACCGCCCGCGCCGCCAGCGCATGTTCGTCAAGGGCATCCAGGGTACCGCCGATTTCATCTGTAACACCCAGGTGCGTTCGATCAACACCTTCGTGATCGCCAAGACGCTAGGCTCGATGCTGTTCTTCGTGGTCATAGGCCTGGCGCTGGCGCTGCAATCGTTCTGGCCGAGCGCCGACCAAGCGGTGATGAGCGGTTTCGTGCTGGTGTTGCTGTACATGAAAGGCCCGATCGAGCATCTGGTCAGCACCTTGCCGATCGTGAGCCGGGCGCGGATTGCCTTCCGCCGCATCGCCGAGCTGTCGAGCCAGTTTTCCTCGCCCGAGCCGCACCTGTTGCTCAACGACAACGGCATCCGGCCAACCGTGGTCGACCGCCTGCAACTGAACAACGTCAGCTACGCCTTCCCCGCCGCACCGGGCAGTGACGCGTTTCGCCTGGGCCCGGTGAACCTGACCATCGAGCAAGGCGACATCATTTTCATCGTCGGCGAAAACGGCTGCGGCAAGACCACCCTGATCAAGTTGCTGCTGGGCCTCTACGCGCCGCAACAGGGTTCGATCCAGCTCAACGGCCAGGGCATCGATGCGCACAATCGCGACGACTATCGCCAATTGTTCACCACGATTTTTGCCGATTACTACCTGTTCGATGACGTGGTCCAGGGCGACCAGCACATCCCCGAAGATGCCAACGCCTACCTGCAACGGCTGGAGATCGCGCACAAGGTCAGCGTCAGGGACGGCAGCTTCACCACCACCGACCTGTCCACCGGCCAGCGCAAGCGCCTGGCGCTGGTCAATGCCTGGCTGGAAGAACGCCCGGTGCTTGTGTTCGACGAATGGGCCGCCGACCAGGACCCGACCTTCCGCCGCATCTTCTACACCGAGCTGCTGCCGGACCTCAAACGCCTGGGCAAAACCATCATCGTCATCTCCCACGACGACCGTTATTTCGATATGGCCGATCAACTGGTGCGCATGGAATCGGGCCGGGTCGTCACCGAGCGCGCAACCGCCTGAGCGCCGTGGCCGCACGCAAATCATTGTTTTTTGAAGTTTGTTTTCCGGTTTAGCCAAAGTGGTCCGTCTAATAATAATTATCATTAACTAAAAAACTGCACACACCATTCTGGAGCGATTCGAGCAATGCAAAGCCTTACTCTGTCCCGCGCACCCTTGGCGTTAGCCATCGAACGGCAAAAGAAATTCCGAACGGTCGTGCCGGGCGCGCTGCTGACCCTGTTGCTGCTGGGTACGTCCCAGGTCGAGGCAGCCCCGGTGAACGTCAATGTTCCGGCTCAGTCGCTGGCCAGTGCATTGCGCCAACTGGGCCAGCAAACCAACCTGCAGATTCTCTACAGCCAGGACATGGTCAACGGCATCAAGTCCACGGCGGTGTCCGGCAACATGGAACCGGAACAGGCACTGAAAACCTTGCTGCTGGGGAGCGGCATCAATTTTCAGTTGAATGGCAACACCGTGTCGCTGGTGCCATCGGCCGGTGACTCCAGTGCATTGCAACTGGGTGCGACGTCCATCACCGGCGTGGCGCTGGGGCCAACCACCGAAGGCTCGCACTCCTACACCACCAATGAAGTCACCATCGGCAAAGGCAACATCAAGCTCAAGGACATCCCGCAGTCGGTGTCCGTCGTCACGCGCCAGCGCATGGACGACCAGAACCTGAACAGTCTGCAGGACGCCATGCGTCAGGTCACCGGCGTGACCATCAAGACCTACAACTCCGGCTCCAGCCTCAATGACGTCTACATGCGTGGCTTCCTCGTCGACCAGGTGCAGGTCGACGGCGTCTCGCAGCCCACCGGCCAGGGCGACATGGCCACCAGTTTCGACCTGGCGATGTACGACCGCATCGAAGTACTGCGCGGCCCGTCGGGCCTGTACCAGGGCGCGGGCGAACCCGGCGGTACGATCAACGTGGTGCGCAAGCGCGCCCTGAGCAAATTCGCCCTCGGTGGCGAACTGGCCGCCGGCTCTTACGATCGCTACCGTTCTTCGGTGGATGTCACCGGCCCGTTGAACGAACAGGGCACCGTGCGCGGTCGTTTCATCACCGCCTACGAGAACAACCAGTCTTTCGTCGACTACGCGCAGAACGAACGCCCGATGGTCTACGGTCGCCTGGAATTCGACCTCGACCCGGCCACCACCCTGTCGGTCGGCGGCGCTTACCAGAAGAACAACTCCACCCCGGCCTTCGGCCTGCCGGCCTACGCCGACGGCTCATTGCTCGACGTGCCGCGCTCGACCTTCGTCGATGCCAAGTGGAACACCCTCAACGAAAAAGTCTGGGAATCCTTCGCCGAACTCGACCACGAACTGGACAACGGCGGTCAGTTCAAGACCACCCTGACCTACCGCGATGCCGAAACCCCGGAGCGTAACTTCACCTGGGCCGACGGCGCGGTCGACCCGGCCACCGGTGACAGCTGGGCCGTGGCCTACGACTACTACACCCACATCAAGACCGTCGGCGTCGACAGCTTCGTGACCACGCCGTTCGAGTTCGCCGATCGCCGACACGAGTTCACCGTGGGTGCCGAGTACCAGCACCTGGACAAGGATTTCACCTACGGCGGCGGCGAGTACTTCCCGATCAACGTGTGGAATCCGGGCAGCATCGACATTCCCCGCAATGACTATGCGCACGTCAACGGCAACTGGTCCAAGTCCGATCAGTACGGCGTCTACACCCGCGCCAAGTTCAACGTCACCGACTGGCTCGATGTCATCGGCGGCAGCCGCGTGACCTGGAAGAACGCCAACGCCTTCTTCAACAACTTCGGCGAAGCCCACACCAGCATCAACCGCAAGGTCGTGCCGTACGGCGCCATCATCGGCAAGATCACCCCAGAACTGTCGACCTACTTCAGCTACACCGGCGTGTTCAAACCGCAAAGCGAAATCGGCACAAACGGCGAGCCGGTCGGCCCGCGCGAAGGCAAGCAATACGAAATCGGCCTCAAGCGCGAATTCTACGACGGTCGCCTGAACGCCAGCATCGCCGCCTTTCGCATCTACGATGAAAACCGCGCCGAATACGACAACACCTCCGGTGCCTACATGACCGAAGGCAAGGCACGCAGCGAGGGTTGGGAAACCGAGCTGAGCGGCAACCTGACCGACAACTGGAGCATCGTCACCGGTTACGCCTACACCTCCACCAAGTTCCTGGACGGCGACCAGGCCAACAAAGGCAAGACCTTCAGCACCATCACGCCCAAGCACAACTTCAACCTGTGGACCAAGTACGAGTTCACCGACGGCCCGCTCAAGGACTTCAGCGTCGGCGGTGGCGTGCGTGTGGTCAGCGACACCTACTACCAGCGTGACGTGAAGTTCCATCAAGGCGGCTATGCCGTTACCTCGGCGCAAGTCGGCTACAAGTTCAACGAACACCTGTCATCGACACTGACCGCCAACAACCTGTTCGACCGCAAGTACTACGACCGCGTCGATGCCTCCTGGGGCACCAACTTCTACGGCGACCCACGCACCCTGACCCTGAGCCTGCGTGCGCAGTACTGATGGCTGAGTGCTCTCACTTGCAGGAGCGAGCTTGCTCGCGATGGTCGTTAACGATAACGCGTGTTTACTGGTTAAACGCTGCGCCTATGAGTCCATCGCGAGCGAGCTCGCTCCTACATTAGTGGCCCGGTGCCGTTTTCTGCTTGCGCAGCGGCCCTGAGTTGCTCGGTATCGACGCGGACAAACGTGGAGTCCCCGACAGCGGTCAGGACATCCCCGGCGAAGACCTCGCAAATAACCCGACTTTTACGCCCGACCTCGCCCTCGACTTTTGCACGCAGTGTCAGGGGGACACCCATCGGGGTGGGTTTGATGTACTTGATGCCCAGGTTACCGGTGACGCAGGTGATGTGGGGCAAGCTGCCCACCTCGCGCTGTTCTGCCCGGTAGTGATAAGCCATCGCTGCCCAGTTGGAGTGGCAATCGACCAGCATCGCGATCAAACCGCCGTAAACCAGACCCGGCCAGCCGCAGTATTTGTCATCCGGCATGTGCTGCGCCATGACATGCACTCCGTCTTCATGCCAGAAGCTCTTGATGTGCAGCCCGTGCGGGTTTTGGCTGCCGCAGCCATAACAAACGCCTTCAGGCGCGGCGATGTCTTGAAGCGAAATGTCCTGCGTGGTCATACCGTGTCCATCCTTAATACCGGGTGGTTCAAAACGGACCGGGTCGCCCTGGTCCGCACCGTCTGATCAATACTGGCAGAAGCGAATCCGGTTGCCGAACGGGTCGTAGACTTGCAGCTCCTTGCCCCAGCCCTGCTGAACAATATCCGGGCGTCCGTATCCGTAGCGCTTGCCCTGCAATTCGTCCCTGAGCAGTTCGATGTTGTGCATGGGCACGAACACCGTCGAGCCCGGGCTGGCATCGCCGTGGTGCTCGGAAAGGTGCAGTTGCAGCCCGTCGCGACTGATGCCCAGGTACAGCGGCAAATCCGCCTCGAAACGATGCTCGAACTCGACGCTAAAGCCCAGGAAATCCAGATAGAACTCACGCGCCTTGGCTTCGTCGAACATCCGCAAGATTGGAATGGGTTTGTCGAACGTTGCAGCAGGCGTGGACGGGGTGTTTGCCTGGGCAAGCATCGCTGACGCGGTGTTCCAGTCCTTGTAGCCCAGTTGCTGGGCGACCAGTTCCAGCGCAGTGGAATGGGTCACCACTTGATTGCGTTCCTCCAGCGAGGCGCGCAACTGTCTGGCCATTTGCTTGGCTTGCTCGATTGAAAACATGACTGCTCCTGTAGCCGAGATGCTTTGGTGCTCGCGTTGCCAAACCTCGACCGTCAAGAGAGGCGACAGGGTTTGTAGAAGGAGGAGACGCTTTCACCTTTCCCAACGGGAGCGAGCGGCGGGCAGCATCGGGCCGAGGTCGATAATACATAGCCGATACGGGATGCGGAAGATGGCTCGGCAGAACCCTGTCCTAGGCCTGAGGATTATTCCTTTAGACGTGAAAGTTGCTGAACCACAAATGCCCCGGCGGTCACCGCGCTGGCTGCCCATGCGCAAGCCACCTGCCAATATCTGAAGGGACCGAGCACATCTCCCATCAGGAAACCGGTCGAAAGCAGAAACAGAAACAACGCAATGGCTGCCAGGACGACGCGCGGAATCGCCATCAACCACCGGTTCAAAACGCCGCGCCACCCATCGAGTCAACGCTGTCAGGCCCGCAAACAAAAATGCGGCAATGACCAGCAGGAGCGGAATGATAAAGAGAGCCAGCGTGGGCTCGACTTCTCCGCCGTCCTCGCCGGGTGTGTAGAAGTTTTCTGTCCAGATTTCCCTGCACAGGGCGGAGGTCAGGAAAATGACGGCCACAGGGGCGATAGGGAAAATCAGGCAACTGATGAGGTTTTTTTTAAGTTCCATCAATGAGTCGTCCTTGGTTTTTTTTCAGAAGGCCGATGGGCTTGATTCTGCGTGGTCCGCTACCGCGTCCATTAGACTTTGATTCGAGAAGAGCTCGCATATCAACCATTACCTGATCATGCAGGACGTTCGGGTACGGGCTTTTAAGCGAAGCCTGCACCTTGGAGCGGAACCAGCAGTCATAGCTGGCGGCATGTTCGTCAGTTTCGAACTTTGGGGTGGTGGTGGAAAGCTCGGTGCTCACATTGACCTCCGGGATCGCTGTCGTCGCTGACAAGGTGGTCTGTCATTTGCCGGTCCAGCTGTTCATTGCGCGATAGATCGTAAACACCAGACTTCCGACGGCCAACCGCAAACTTTCGTAGGATTCTTCCGGCCGATTCCGAGGTTTTCAACGCTCTCTGACAAGGCAAAACAGCGGGTTAAATGCCACTCGACAGTGTTTGTTTAATCGGCCTACAGGTTACTTCGTGAAAGCCACAATGCCTTGCGTCGTTGCCTACAGGTACGCCAGAATCCGCCGGCTTGTGCGCCTTGGGGGTCGTCGGTAACTTGATTCGGGTCACTGATTGTCGGTGATCGG
>LNAP01004649.1_pt1 | contig 12543 bp, 14 predicted proteins | sample 602601 | NCBI WGS metagenome assembly LNAP01 (sample SAMN02440304, study PRJNA202911) | soil metagenome | biome: Subtropical and temperate rainforests or woodlands; isolation source: soil samples (1 kg each in a 20% v/v slurry with milli Q water) were... ... | reverse complement strand
GCAGTTCGATGATCTGGTCGCGCGGCAGGCGGGCCACCAGCGTGCTGGCGGCGATCTCATCCAGTTCATTGAGCCGTGCGGCGATGTCGGCAATGTGCTCGCGGCCGAGCGGCGGCATGCGCGCGGCATCGCCGGGGCGGGCTTCGGTGGTCCGAATATCGTTCATTCTGGCTCTTCTTTCCGTCGACCGGCCGCAGTCGCGGTCGCGAAAGAGCCAGATCGTTGGGACGAGCCCTTACGCGATCAGGCCCCGGCGGCCGCCGGCGGCTTGGCCGGCACGAGATCGGCCAGCGCCGTAACCTGCTTCTGCGTCTCGGCCATCGCATCCGCCTTCGGCGTGGGCGGCGCCGTGGCGGCAAGCTTCGGCTCGTCGGGCTTGGCTGCTGGCTTGGCTTCGACTTTGGCTTCGACTTTGGCCTCGGCCTTCGGCTCCAGCCTGACTTCCGGCTTCGTGGCCGCCGCAATCTCGGTCTTCGTCCCGCCCGCCAAGAGGCGGCGCAGCTCGGTAGGGCCGATCACCAGCACGGTGCCGACCAATGCGAGCAGACAGAAGGCAATGAAGGCCTTGGACGCGGTGATCATCAGGACATGAACCTTGGCTGGCAAATCGGCCGAAGGCGGCAAATTGCGCCGATTTGGCTGCGGCAGCAAGACGGTCGATGGGATGAACCGGCGCGGGCCCCTCGGCGTCAAATGAGCGAGGCCGCGCTGCGGCATTTTTCAAGGATTTTCCCGTGACCGCGCTTTTTCGCACCGCGCCATGGCTGGCGCTCGCCTTGACGCTCGCCGCCTCCCCCGCGCTTGCCGCATCCGGCCCGCCGCCGGACTACGTCCTCACTGACAAAGCCGATCTCGCCTTCACCTCGCCTGACGGCGCCACCGGGATCGAGCAGTACATGAGGGAGGGAAAGGATTTTGATGTCAAATGGCAGGTCTGGGCACGGCACGGCAAAGGGATGACCGAGCTGAAGCCGGAGCAGGATTATCCGGCCGGCTTTCGCTTCACCCCCGACTCGCAATGGCTGGTGCGGATGCAGAAGACCGGCTCCGGCGAGCAGGATCTGTTTCTCTACCATGTCGAGAACGGCGCCTTCGTGAACGCGACCAAGACGTCGCTCGGCGATCTCGCCTGGGCCTATTTCCACAGCCGGGCGGACACGAAGGAGATGAAGCTCGACTATCACATCTCGGCCAATCTGATGAAGGGCACTGAGGATGCCTATCGCTGGCTTGGCGTCGACTGGCCCGCCAACCGCTACCTCGTGATCTCGCTGTCAGGCGAAATGGACAAGCATCCGAAGAACGTCGCCGTGAAGGGGCTCGCCGACTGGAAATGCCGTTACGACCTCACGACCGGCAAGTTCGACGTGCCGGAGATGTTCGCGAAGGGGAACGCGGAAGCGCTGAAATGGGAGATCAAGCGGTGAACGCGCCGGCCGGTGCACCAACCCGCTGATTCCGTTCCGATTCATCATTTCCTAACCCTTGCTGGTAACGGGGTCTTGGCGGTTTTGCTGCATCTTGCATCCCACGGGAGGGCTGGATGGGCACATCGATCCGATGGACCGCGCGCATGCGCGCGTTGCTCCGGCGTTGGCAGGGCGCGCCGCTGACGTGGCTGATCGCCGGCGGCGTCGTGCTGATGGTCGCGATGGCCATCGGCACCGCGCTGACCGTCGACCGCTTCCGGCAGAATGCGATCGTGAGCGGCCGCGACAGCCTGGAGAGCGCCGTGCGGCTGCTGGCCCGGCATTTCGACCGTGAGTTCGAGGATTTCGCGGTGCTCCAGAAGAGCATCATCGCCGAACTCGAAAGCCACGGCATCGAATCCACCGAGATCTTCCGCAGCGAGATGGGCACCCTCGCGATGCACGAGGCGCTGCGCGCCAAGGCCAGCGGCTGGTCCGATGTCGCCGGCGCCAACGTGTTCGATTCCAGGGGCGTGCTGATCAATTCGTCGAAGCGCTGGCCGGTCGCCGACATCTCGGTATCGGACCGCGGCTATTTCAACCGCCTCATGAACGATCCCGCCGCACAGGAAGAGATCGAGGTCGTGCCCGGCCGGTTCGGCGACGGACCCGCGATCGTGTTCGCACGCCGCATCTCCGGTCCGCACGGCGAATTCCTCGGCATGGTGTCGCGCGCGATCGCGCCCGAGCAACTGGAATCCTTCTTCGCATCGAGCGGGCTCGGCGAGGATTCCTCGATCGCGATGCACCACCAGAACGGCCAGTTGCTCGCGCGCATTCCGCATGTCGACGCGATGATCGGGCAGAACTACCGCAAGGGCACGCCCGAGCAGATGGCGGTGTTCGAGCGAACTTTCGTCACGACCCAGCTCGCCAGCCCGATGGACGGCAAGGACCGTATCGTCGCCTCGCGCATGCTGACCGGCGAACCGCTGGTCGTGGTCGCCACCCGATCGCTGGACGCGACGCTCGCCACCTGGCACACCCAAACCAAATTCTTCGTCGCCGTCGCCGTGCTGTCGATCGGCCTGCTCGTGCTCACGCTCTATCTGATCTTCCGACAGATGACGCGCCGGCTGTCGATCGAGAAGCAGCGGCTCGACACCGCCATGAACACGATGACGCAGGGCCTTCTGATGTTCGATCAGGACGAGCAGCTGATCGTCTGTAACCGGCGCTACGTCGAGATGTACGGTCTCTCCACCGACGTGGTGAAGCCCGGCGCCTATTTCCGCGACGTGATCCGGCACCGCCACGACACCGGCTCGTTCGAAGGCGACGTCGATGCCTATTGCGACGGGATCCTGAGCCAGGTCGGGCTCACGCAGAGCGCCATCGTGGAGACCGCCGACGGCCGCCTGATCGAGATCAAGAACCAGCCCGGCGCTTCCGGCGGCTGGCTCGCCACCCATGACGACGTCACCGAGCGCATCCGCGCCGACGAGCGCATCGCGCACATGGCGCATTACGACGCGCTGACCGACCTGCCCAACCGCGTGCTGATGCGCGGCCATCTGGAGCGCCGCGTGGCGGAGCTGGCCCAGGGCAAGCCGTTCGCGATCCTCTATATCGACGTCGACGAGTTCAAGGGCGTCAACGATTCCCTCGGCCACGAGGTCGGCGACGAATTGCTGCGCCAGGTCGCGAGCCGCCTGCGCGCCTGCGTCAGCGGCAACGATCTCGTCGCGCGTCTCGGCGGCGACGAGTTCGCCATCGTCAAGGCCGGAACCAGCGACCCGGCCGAACTGACGGCATTGGCTGAAGATATCCTCAAGGCGCTGCGCTCGCCCGTGAACTGCAAGGGCCAGGAGATTCCGACCGACGCCAGCATCGGCATCGCGATCGCGCCCGACCATGGCGACAATCTCGACGACCTGCTCAAGCGCGCCGATCTGGCGATGTATGCGGCGAAGTCGGAGGGCCGCCGCACCTTCCGCCTGTTCGTGCCCGAATACGACGCCAAGGCGCGGCAGCGCCGGCAGCTCGAGCTCGATTTGCGCCAGGCGCTCGCCCGCGGCGAATTCGAGGTGCATTACCAGCCGCTGGTCGACCTTGCGGCCAATGTCGTCACCGGCTGCGAGGCGCTGCTGCGCTGGCGCCATCCCGAGCACGGCATGATCTCGCCCGCCGACTTCATCCCGGTCGCCGAGGAGACCGGATTGATCGGCGAGATCGGCGAATGGGTGCTGAAGCAGGCCTGTACCGAAGCCGCCAGCTGGCCGGGCAATATCCATGTCGCCGTCAACGTCTCGCCGGTGCAGTTCCGCGCCCGCACGCTGGCGCTCAAGGTCGCCGCCGCGCTCGCGGAATCAGGCCTCGCGCCCGGCCGGCTCGAGCTCGAGGTCACCGAAACCGTGCTGATCCGCGACGACGAGGAGGCGCTGACGATCCTGCAGCAACTGCGCGAACTCGGCGTGCGCATCGCGCTCGACGATTTCGGCACCGGCTATTCCTCGCTGAGCTATCTGCATCGTTTTCCCTTCGACAAGATCAAGATCGACCGGAGCTTCATCAGCGACATCGGCGAGCCCGAGGACTCGTCCGCGATCGTGCAGGCGGTGGTGCACATGGCCGCCGCCCGCCACATGGCGACGACCGCGGAAGGCGTCGAGACCGAAGCCCAGCGCGACGTGCTGCGGCAGCTCGGATGCAGCCAGATGCAGGGCTGGCTGTTCAGCCCGGCGGTTCCGGCCGCGAAACTGAAACAATTGCTGGCCGCGCAGGCGGCGGCTGCCTAGCGCTCCTCGCCGCGCCCCGTGCGGGTTTCGGACCGCGAATTGACGTCCAGGAACGCCTTATCGATTGACACGGCCGCCCGGGAGTGTTCACGTCGCCCCCGAACTGTATCGCGATGCCAAGTCGCTCGCGTGTTCGAGGCCGGCGGACCAGATCGCCGTTGCTGTCACCCTCACGATCGCAATGAAACTCCTGCGCAATCGGCTGCGTGCAGGACTGCCTTATTTCGCAGCCCAGCAAGGAATTTCAATTGCAGGTCCTCGTCCGCGACAACAACATCGATCAGGCGCTTCGTGTTCTGAAGAAGAAGATGCAGCGCGAAGGCGTTTTTCGCGAGATGAAACAGCGGCGCTCCTACGAGAAGCCTTCCGAGAAGAAGACGCGCGAGAAAGCCGAGGCCATTCGTCGGGCCCGCAAGCTCGCTCGCAAGCAGATGATCAGGGAAGGCCTGCTTCCCGCGCCTCCGAAAAAGAAGCTTCCGGAGCGCAAGCCCGGCCTGCCGCAGACCGCACGACCCGCGAGCTGAACGCAGCCGCCCCGGCGGCTCCGCTCTTCAGCGCAAGGGATCGACCATGCGGAAGGCTTCGTCCAGCAGATGCGGCGTGTGCTTTCCCGGCGAGAGCCGGCACGCACGGTCGAAATAATCCTTCAGTGCCGGCCGGAACGACGGGTGCGCTGCATTGCCGATGACGACCGCGGCCCGCTGTTTCGGCGACAGGCCGCGCAAATCGGCAAGACCGTGCTCGGTCACGATGATCTGCACGTCGTGCTCGGTGTGATCGACGTGCGTCACCATCGGCACGATCGCCGAGATCGATCCACCCTTGGCGGTCGACGGCGTCATGAAGATCGAGAGATAGGCGTTGCGCGCGAAATCCCCGGAGCCGCCGATCCCATTCATGATGGTGGTGCCGCGAATGTGGGTCGAGTTGACGTTGCCGTAGATGTCGGCCTCGATCAATCCGTTCATTGCGATCACCCCGAGCCGCCGGATCACCTCGGGATGGTTGGAGATCTCCTGCGTGCGCAGCACGATTTTCGTCTTGAGGCTTTCGATGTCGCGGTCGAATTGCCGGGTCGCGTCGGCACTGAACGACAGCGCGGTGGCGGAGGCGAGCACCATCCGGCCGGAGCGAACCAGGTTCAGCATGCCGTCCTGCAACACTTCGGTATAAGCGGTCAGCCCGGAGAACGGGCCGTTCTCGAGTCCCGCCATCACGGCATTGGCCACGTTGCCGACGCCGGACTGGATCGGCAGCAATTCCGGCGGCAGCCGGCCGCGGCGAACCTCGTGCCCCAGAAATTCGAGGATATGACCGGCGATCGCTTCGGATGTCGCATCAGATGCAGCGAAGCTGGTGTCGCGGTCCGGAGCATTGGTCTCGACCACGGCAATGACCTTGGCGGGATCGCAGCGAAACGTGGTCTCGCCAATCCTGTCGCCGGGCGCGATGATGGGGATGGGCTTGCGATGCGGCGGCAGCCGGGTGCCGTAGTAGACGTCGTGCATGCCCTGCAGCGCCGTGCTCATCCCCGAATTGACCTCGAGAATGATGCGATCGGCCTGGTCCAGCCAGGTCTTGTTGTTGCCGATGGACTTCGAGGGCACCAGGCTGCCGTCCGGCAGGATGGCCGTGACCTCGATCAGCGCGACATCCAGATGTCCGAGAAAGCCGAACCAGACGAACTGCGCGACGTGGCTGAGGTGAATGTCGACGTAATCCATCGCGCCGGCATTGATGCGCTCGCGCGTGATCGGATCGGATTGGTAGGGCAAGCGCAGCTCGACGCCGTTGACCTTGGCCAGCGCACCATCCAGCTCGGGCGCGGTCGAAGCGCCGGTCCACACGCCGATCCGGAACTGTTCGCCGCGCGCATGCGCCCGCTCGATCCGGCGCGCCAGCGCCGTCGGGACCGCCTTCGGGTGACCGGATCCGGTAAAGCCGCTCATGCCGACATTCGCGCCGTGCGGCACGAGCGCGGCGGCATCATCGGCCGACATGATTTTCGAGCGAAATGCCGGCGACGCGATGCGCGAACGATCAAAGGACACGTGAACCTCTCTGGTTTCGCGGATTCTCCATCAAATCGGCCGTGTGCGGATGATTTAGATCAAGAGAGCCGGCGCGCCTTCGAGACGCGTGTAGCGGCGGCTACCAGGCGATCGGAGTGAATTTCAACCCGCGTTCGACGATTTCCTCGCGAAGCCGCTCGGCTCGCTCCCTGGCGGCGGTACCGACCAGGCGATATTTGTCTCCGAGTGCCCTATCGGCGTCAACCTGACGGCGGATGCCGTCGTAGAGACGCAGGACGCCCTCATCGCTGAGATGCTCGAAACTCCTGACGGGGGCCTGGGCGGGTCTGGCCGAGGAGTCTGTGCGCAGGCCTGAAAGAATATCCTCGATCGATTTCTTGTCGTCCATCATTCAATTTGAATCTGTTGTCGTATCCAGGCGGTGCCGCCCCGCGTTCAGGGATATTTACATCTTTTTCCCGACAACGACCGGGACATCAATAAAGTTCCCATTTGGCCGGGAAGGTCAGCACTATTCACTGCCCTCAACATGATCGTTCGGAACGATTGCATGTTTTTCCCGTTAGGACCGCGTCCTGCTTCATGGGACGCGATCGCGGGTGTTCATGCCTATCGTCAAATATCTCGTCTTCGTCGGCGGACTATTGCTGTCGCTGCTGTTCGCCGCCGATCATTTTCTTCCGCCTGCTGTAGAGCCGATTTCGGCCGCCGAGGTGGACAGAAGCATCATCCGGATCAACTCGACCCGCCCTGTCCCTGAAAAGATCGTGTTCGACGTCTCGCATCGTCCACCCCTCCCTGCGGCTTCCGTGACCGCCGACATCGCGCACGACGAGCAGCCGCCGCGTGAAGCGCTTGCGATGATGACGCAGGACCACGCGACCGAGACGCAGCCGATACGCGCCGTCACCGAACATGTCACCAAGCCACGGCACGCCCGCCGCTCCTCTCGATCCGCCCGCGGCGCATCGGAGCGGCGTTTGGCTTTCGAACACCGCGAACTCTTTGGCCGCTGGTGAGACCGAAATTCGAATACGTGGGGACCCGGCCCCGCGTGCCCGATGTGACCCGGGATCAGAAGAGCAGCAGGAGAGAACGACCATGAGACTTTTGGGACTGGCCGCAACGGCGGTCGTGATGGCGACGATCGGACTGTCATCGCCGGCTTCGGCACGGTTGGGAATCGCCCCCTTGAACGACACGCAGAGCGACGCGGTGATCCAGGTCCGGGGCGGCCATGGCCACGGTCACGGCCATGGCGGCTGGCACCGCAATCGCGGCCATCATTATGGCTGGTACCGGGGACGTGGCAACTGGCGTCATCACCACTAGCCGAAACTGGCCTATCGCGGACTTCCGGCCAAAGACCGATCGCTTCCAAGCGGTCGGGGATCGGCGCGGCATCGCGCCGCTGCTAAAATGTCACGTCACCCCGGCGGGGACGAGGCCCGGAAACGGAGGCGAATCCAAACCGGACCTCGGACCGTGACCTCACCGCGAAGGCGAGGCCAGCGATCGGTCAGCTAACGTCTCAGGAGGCCTCGAAGTTCACATCAGCCGCTGCTTTGCGGCACGCACTTCGGCGAATTCGGAGTCGGGATGGCTGACGATGGTGGCGACCATGATGCCGCTGATAATCAGCGACCAGGCGGTGTTCCAATAAATCCAAAACATCTACCAGCCTCCGTTCGATCTCCACCGCCCGCGGGATCAAGGTAACGGCAAGGCAAGGCTGCCGTTCCCGGCGCGATTGCGGCACGACGTGGTGCGGGCGAAGCGCGGCGCTATTTTTTGTTGGTCGGCGGTAACGTGCGATCGGTTTGACCGGTGTGGCGCTTTGCCACGACGTCTCCATCCCGCGCGCCTTCGCGCGGGCGCGGCGGGGGTTTGGGCTGGCCGGCCTGGCCGCCATGCTTGCCGCCGATGTCTGGCTTGCCTTCGAGATCGTTGTCACGGGACATGCGGGGTCAATGCGCCGGCGCGGCAATTGTTCGCATCGGTTGCGCTGTTTTCGGCTGTGAACGAGTTCATAGGGTCGCCACTATTTGCAGCGCACGATAGCGCGAGCTTTCACCGACGGATTTGGCTTGATGCGGGACCGACTCGTCGCCTGGACCATCCTGACCTCGGCCCTGGTCGCGGTGGCCGTGTGGACAGTGCTCGGACCGCCTGACCACCCGACCGGTCCGCGTCCGCCCTCCCGCGACTTGACCGCAGCGGTGCGCTAGCACTCGCGACCGATACGATTTCGGTATCGATCGATCCTCTTTGGAATTTGGTGCGGCGGCACGCCTGCAGTTATCCTCCCCGGCAAAATAACAAGCCCGCACCGGCTCGAGGAGGACGCCCATGTTCAGATCCATGTTCAGACCGGCACGCCGCACCGCATCACGCGCTGCGTCACCGCCCTCGCTTTCCTTGCCCTCGTACCTGGAGTCCGCGCCGGCATGGCCGACACCTTCGCCTATGTCGGCAACGCCGACAGCAACGACATCAGCGTGTTCAAGATGGCCGAGAGCGGCGAGATGACGCCGGTGCAGACCGCCGCCTTCACCGGCGTCGAGAAGCCCGGGTCCTCGACGCCGCTCGCGGTCACGCCCGACCGCCGCGTGCTGGTTGCCGGCGTCCGATCTCAGCCCTTTCTCGCGGTGAGCTTTGCGATCGATCCCAGGACGGGCCAGCTCAGCCACATCGGCAACGGGCCGCTCGCCGACAGCATGGCCAATATCGCACTCGATCGCGGCGGCAAATTCCTGTTCAGCGCCTCCTATGGCGGCAACAAGGTCGCGCTCAATCCGCTGCAGGCCAACGGCGTCGTGGGCGAGCCGAAGCAGATGATCCCGACCGGACTCAACGCGCACGCCTTCCTGCCCTCGCCCGACAACCGCTTCGTGTTCGCGACCAATCTCGGCTCCGACCAGGTGCTGGCCTTCGCCCTCGACGCGACAGCCGGCACGCTGAAGCCGAACGATCCGCCTGTTATCAAGCTGCCGGAGAAATCCGGGCCGCGGCACTTCGTGTTCCATCCCAATGGCAAGTTCGTCTATCTCATCCACGAGCTGAATGGCGACGTCGCGGCATTTGCCTATGATGCCAAAAGCGGCGCCTGGGACGAGATCCAGCGCAGCACCGCGCTGCCGGAAGGCTTCAATGGAAAAGAGTCCGGCAAAAAGCCCTGGGCCGCCGACATCCACATCACGCCGGACGGCCACTTCCTCTATGCCTCCGAGCGCACCACCAACACGCTGACCGGCTACAAGGTCGACGGGACAAGCGGCAAGCTGACCTTGATCGGCAGCGTTCCGACGGAGAAGCAGCCGCGCGGCTTCCACATCGATCCCTCCGGGCGCTATCTCGCCGCGGTCGGCGAGATGTCGGACAGCATGACGGTCTATGCCATCGACCAGAGCAGCGGCGCACTGGCCAGGCTGAAATCCTATCCGACCGGCAAGAAGCCGAACTGGGTGGAGTTCTTGAGCCTGCCGTGAGGGGGCACAGTCCCTCCGCGTCGTCATGGCCGGGCTTGTCCCGGCCGTCCACGCGGTTCGGCATAAATGGAGCCAAAGACGTGGATGCCCGGGTCAAGCCCGGGCATGACGGGTTTGCTGGGCGGCACCGCCAGCGAACCTCTCGGCCTTGGCGGCGACTAATTCAACAGGTGGCATCGCGCCGCCTGCTGCTGCGGCATTCTCATCCGGCCGGACCATGGCCCGCCGCGGTCGCTTCTGCTAACGATGAGGCCGTCAAGGCCCCAACCGGAATGACCGATGCGTCCATTGCCTGCGCGTTCCTTTTCCCGACATCTCGTTGCTCTCACCGGGCTGCTGCTGTCCGCCCAGCCCGTGCTCGCCGCCGATGACGACGCGCCCAAGGGGCCGGCGGTCACGGTGCTGAAGGTCGCAAAATCCTGCTTCTCGGACATCGTCGAGGCGACCGGCACGATCATCGCGCGCGAGGAGACTTCGGTGCGGCCCGAGCGTCCGGGCCTGAAGGTCACGGACTTGCTGGCGGAAGCCGGCGACACCACCACGGCCGGCCAGGTGCTGGCGCGGCTGGCGCTGCCGGAAGGCGGCTCGCTTCAGGTCACCGCCCCCGTGGCGGGTGTGATCGCGACGTCGACCGCGCAGATCGGCAACCTCGCCTCGGCCAAGGGCGAAGCGCTGTTCACGATCGTGGCGCGCAGCGAATACGATCTGGTCGGCCTGGTGGCGACCACGGATATCAGGAAGCTGGCGATCAATCAGCCGACGACCGTGCGCATTGCCGGTGCCGGCGACATCGACGGCAAGGTGCGCCGCATCGGGCCGACCGTCGAGCCCAACATCCAGCAGGGCCTGGTCTATATCGGCATCTCCTCGCAGAAGCGGCTGCTGCTGAATGCGAGCGGACGTGCGCTGATCAAGACTGGACAGAGCTGCAACGTCGCGGTGCCGCTGACCTCGGTGCAATATTCGACCGCCGGCACCGTGGTGCAGGTGATCCGCCGCAACCGCGTCGAGACCAAGCGCGTCGAGATCGGTTTGATGTCAGGCGGCAATATCGAGGTGCGGGAAGGCCTCAACGAAGGCGATATCGTCGTCGCCCGCGCCGGCGCGCTGCTCCGCGAAGGCGATCCGGTGCGCCCGGTGATGGCTGCGGAAGCGGCGAAGTAGCAAACGACTCCGTAGGGGGGCAAAGCGAAGCGTGCCCACCAATTCTGTTCGCGATTTTGGAAAGATGGTGGGCACGGCGCGTTGCGCCTTTGCCCGCCCTGCAATTTTCGACTAGCCGCCGGCTGCGTCGAAATGAACGTCTTCGAGCAGCGATGAGGAGACGGTCGGGACCTGGTCGCCTTCGGAGGCGCGGGAGATGGCGACGCGGGTCTTGTTGAAGACGCTTTCGGCGCTGCCCTGCGCATTGAGATTGCCGAGCAGCTCGCTGACCAGAACGCTGTGCTCGCCCTTGCCGTCGTCGGCGACCTTGCCGGGCGAGGCCGAGGTGAGGATCAGCGCGTTGTCGGACGCGCTGATCGGCGCGAGTCCGTGGCTGTAGGAGCGGAAGCGGCGCTCGTAAGGGTTACGGCGGGAGGCGTCGACGACGACGAGCTTGGCCTTGGCGCCCTGCTCCTTCATCATGTCGAGCACGCCGTCGATGGAGACACCCTGGCGGCGGACATCGCTTTCCTTCCAGATCACGGCATCGACCGGCAGCATGTAGCTCTGGCGGCCGGCCTGCACGCCGAAGCCGCCGAAGAACAGCATGACGACGGTGTCGCGCTTGATCCGGGACTTCAGGCGGTTGACGGCACGGACCATGTCGTCCCTGGTCGCGTCTTCCACCATGTCGACGTCAAAGCCGTTCTTGCGCAGCGACGAGGATAGCGCGCGGGCGTCGTTGATCGACTGCGTCAGCGGCGCGCCGGCGTCGGGATAATGTCCATTGCCGATGACGAGGGCGAGGCGCGAAGCATGGCCGATCGAGCCGGTGACCTGGTCGGTCGTAACAGCCTTGGCGGCATCGAGCGCGCGCATGTTGAGGGCAGCATGGGCGCCGATCACGAGCGAGACCGTCCCGATGAGGGCTGCGGCCACCGCGATCGTGCGTCGGGAAATGTCGAGCTGCCTTACATTCATCTCGCTTCATTCCTGTCAGTGCCAAAGACCAGCCAAGCGCGCGCACACAGTTTAAGTAGCGCGATAGCGTCTTCAGGTTTGAGGGATTGGCCGGGGGTGTGCCCCCGAATTGCGCGCAATTTGCGGCGCCGCACCAAACAAACCCTTAACCGGATATCGCCTTCCCGGCAATAGATTGCCCAAAATTTGAGCTAAGCCACTGAATATATTAATTAATTCAGCGAACATAATTTGCGCATTTTCCCGATCCCCGTAGCCTTCCGGGGGTCAAATATGCAGCCCTCGTGCCGGGTTTTGCCGTGAGATCCCTCACATTTGTATTTCCTGCGAATCCGGGTAGCCTTTTCAAAGACTTGCAGGGGGTGGCACGCAGGTGGGAGCGTGCCGGCCGGCCCCCGGCCGAGGCCCCGCGACCAGGTATTTCATGAGCTTTCATTATTTTGCCGGCGCCGCCTGCCGGGCGCTGCTGGCGCCGAAGGACGGCCCCTCTCTTTATGACGTCTGCGATCCCGTATTGTCTGCGACCACCAGCGGCGATCCGCATCTGGCCAAGTTCTACAAGACCGCGCTCGGCAATCCCGCACTGCGGGTGCTGCTGCGACGTGCCGGCCTGCCCGAGCTGCGTGACGAGGCGAAGCTCGGCAAACTGCGCGCGGCGCTCGCGCACGCCCGCGACGAGGCCGAGCCCGAC
>LNAP01004648.1_pt1 | contig 12543 bp, 12 predicted proteins | sample 602601 | NCBI WGS metagenome assembly LNAP01 (sample SAMN02440304, study PRJNA202911) | soil metagenome | biome: Subtropical and temperate rainforests or woodlands; isolation source: soil samples (1 kg each in a 20% v/v slurry with milli Q water) were... ... | reverse complement strand
TCCTGCCGCTAAAAGCAGCAGGTTAGGGTTCTTACGTGGGTCAGATTTGGATGGAAATCGCCGGGCTTAGTGGGTCAGTTCTGGATGGAAATCAACAGGAGCGCGCATAGCGTGGCCACAAGCAGCGCGCAACACAAGTTCAGAGGATTCGCATCTTGGCAAACGGCGACACAATGCGGCTCGCGGTGCTCATCGACGCAGACAATGCTTCGGCATCGGTCGCGAAAGAGCTCCTTGAGGAGGTTGCAAAATACGGACTCGCGACGGTGAAACGAGCCTTCGGCGACTGGACCACGCAAAACCTGGTGGGCTGGAAGACGCACCTGCATCGGCATGCTATTCAGCCGATTCAGCAGTTCGCATACACGCAAGGGAAAAATTCAACGGACTCGGCGTTCATCATCGACGCGATGGACCTGCTCTATGCGGGGAACGTAGACGGGTTCTGTCTGGTGTCAAGCGACAGTGATTTCACGCGACTGGCGACAAGGCTGCGAGAAGCCGGCAAGCTGGTGTACGGCCTGGGCGAGCGAAAAACTCCTGAGCCATTTATCGCTGCCTGCGACAAGTTCATCTTCTTCGAGGTATTGAAAAAGCCCGCCGAGGCGGCGACACCAGTCCAGGTTCCAGACGTGCCAGACCTGAAGGAACTGTTGACCCATTCAGTTCGGGAGACGGTCAGAGACAGTGGCTGGTCACGTCTTTCGAACGTTGGCGCCTTCATCAGCAAGACCCACTCCTCATTTGACGCGCGAAACTACGGCTACAAGAAGCTCAACGAACTCGTCCGTGGACAGCCGTACCTCGAAGTCGTGGATGCTCCGGACAGCACTGGCTTTGTTCACGTCGAGGTGCGCCTGAAGTAGCGCGTTAGTGAAGCGCAGGCGTCCCGCCACGCCGACCGGCGAGGGGGCGGCCGAGGGGCATGGCCGTGGCAACCCGCGCGCAACGTGGGCGCGCGTACGGCGACGCAGCGGCTCAGGGTGCGTGTCGGGTCACTTCGAAATGCGTGCCAGCCTGTCGGCCAGCAATGTCAGCAGCGAAATCCACGTAGCCAGGCTCGATGTGGACGGGTTCGAGGTCCCTATCCAACGTCGCAACTTCGCGCCAGTCCTGCTGCTGGTGCGCCGCCGGAAGGTCCGCTGGCGTCTGATTTGGGGCCATGGGATATGGCATGGCGTAAACGCGGCGTGGAGGGTGGCCGGGGGCGATATACAGGGTTTCAATCCACTCTCGAGAGGACATTGTCTTGGTGCTTGGTGCTTGTGGCTTCCGGCGGCTCCAAATGTAGCGGGCCAGGATGACAGTTCTTCCGAGGGTTTTCACGCCTTGGTTCGAAGTCGCCTTAACGGCGGATTCAGACTACGCAGGGAGACAAAGTCGGCACCGTGTTTTGCCTGAAATTGCCAGTCCGGTTGACGCTCCTTTTCCCGAACAGTTTCATCAGCATTTGTGCGAGCGACCCCAAACTCGAGCGCCTCGATAGGCCCCTCCCCACGGACATCACTGCGGCCGCCGGGCTTCAAACTGACTGCACTCCAGGAAACGCATTCTTGAGACCATGCTTCAAAACCGTCCAAATGCCATCGTCGCGCGGCTGGGTTGCAAGTCGCCCCCTGTTAGCACGCCCCGTTTAACAGCTACCAACAGGCAGTTGAACGGTAGGCCGTCCGGTCGAGGCAGCAAGGACGGCTCGCAAGTGCTTATGCAAACAGAGGAAATCGGTCACTTCGCCTGTTGCAACCCATCTTCCCGGGCCACTTCGGTCGACCATTCGGCCCGGGGGCCTCTTCCGTCGTTGAGCACCGGACCAAACCGCAGCCTACGAGGCTGCAGAGCTCTCTCTCTCTGTAAGGCCCGCGTACCGAGGGACGGCCAATGACGGTTCGCTACAAAAGCCAAAGCCGCTCGCGCTGCTACCAATTTTTCGTCAGCAACCAGACCCCTCTCATGTCATCAATCAACACTCACTTCGCGCAGAGCTCAGCGCAGCGCGCGTCGCAGTGCAAGTACCCGGCTCGCACCAGCGGCGGGCACAAGACGTCTGTCTCCAATCATGCCGAACTTCTCACCGGCGACCTGCGCACCGTAGGCACCTGCGAGTCATTCCGAACTGTCCTCAACGACGCGTGCATGAGCGTCGAGCCTGAGCCCGGCAACTCGCGCAGTCAAGGCATCCGCATCGAACTCGAGCGCCAGGTCGCAGCCCTGCGCGCCGGCTAGCCCCCGCTTCGCTGTTTCCATTTCTTCAGCCCCCCCTCATCGACAACACAGCGCCAACAACTAGGACACCCCAAGGTGAACACTTAATTGACATGAACCATCGCTCCCTCGCAACGGCTGACGTTCATTGACCTGCTCACAGTCAAAGTCGGCAAAGAGAGCGGCGTCTTCGTCGAAGCCCGAGGTGCGCGGCGAGCCCATGCTCATGCTCCTGAGCGCGCGCCATCGCGGCAGACCTTGAGTGCGCCGCTGACGCCATCGAGGCGCTGACCCTTCCCTTCATTGATAGCAAAGGTAGCCTCCCGAAGCCTCGTCAAGGTGCCTTTCTAGTGGGCAGGCAGGCACCCCTTCTTTGCGGGCAATTTTGGGCGTGCATCCTGCGCCGGTGGACTACGCCTTCATTGCAGACAAAGGGGAGTTCACCTGCGCAGCTAGGTGGTAGCGAGCGCAGCGAGCGGGGTGGGGAGGTTGAGCACTAGAAAAGAAGTTCTGGGGTCCCCTCTTGGGGGCTGCCTGAGGGACAAGCGAGGGCGTACAGAAAGGCGCTCGAGTCGAGCGGCAAGCGAGGCTTGTTGCATGCAAAGAAGGGGCGTCTTGCCTGCGTCGGGAGGGTCTGTGGGGAGACTGTTCCTGCGCCGGGCGTGGTAGCGAGCGTAGCGAGCCGGGGGGTGGCGTGGTGCGTGCGCGCGTTTTACATGCTCGACGTAATTGAGCGGAATCGCGCCGGGTTGCGTGCGGTGTGCGGGCAGGTTTTTTGTCCGCAGCTCTTGCGGGTGGGGAGACTGCGCCGCGTCTTTCTGGTCAGGGCGCAGTCGACAGTGCTCCGCTTTGCACTCTCCTCATACCCGAGGCGACTGCTCGGGCGAGCGCAGCTCCCCCCTGGTCACTTCCCCGCGCGTGCTCGGATATGAAGACGTTTTCCGGGGCTTGCTATACACAGTATCAACAACAGAACGCGCTCACCGCAGCGCACGGAGACAAGCAAATGGCATCACTCAAGAAGTTCACTGAAATCGACCCGAAGGCCCGCCTCAACCTGTCACTCAAGCGCAGCACCCGCGCGGCCCTCGAGCAGTACCTGCTCTTCTACGCAAAGGCGTACGGCGAGACCGCCGAGCGCGGCGGTTGGTGGGGGAATTGCTGAGCGCCTGGTTCGAGCAGGACAAAGATTTCGTCAAGTTCAATGAGACGCTCACGCCGGCGCAGCGCGCCGACATCGACGCAAAGGTCCGCAAAGCGGAGAAGGACGACAAGGCCGCCGTCTGACGTCCTCCCCGGTCTCAACCCCCTGCCCCCGCTCTGCGGGGGTTTTTGTTGGCAGCTCGCTGGGCGAGCTGCTGGACGCGGCGACAGCGTGCTGCGGGCGCAGGGGGAGCGCGGCGAGGCCGCGTCCATCCGCTCGCCTAGTTATTGCGAAACAGGTCCGCGGGCAATCCGGTTTGTACCCCGTGCCACGCCTCCCCGACCGTACCTCTCGCATGCCAATGTGCGTCGACATACAGTGTCGCAGTGACCACTTGGAAAATCTCGCCCATGGACCCCGAAGAGGCCGCCGCGCCACCGAGGCGGATGGACGGGCGAGTGTTCGAGACCCCTGACGGTGTGCGTCATGCGGCAGGCTGCGTTTACGAGGGCGGCGGCGTGCGCGAGGGTCGAGTCACGGCGCAGATTCAGTCATGGGACGCAACTACCGCTACGCTCACCACAAGCACCGGCCACCGGTACACCCTCCATCGCAAGCCTGGCTTCGTGCTCGACGGCGAGTACGTCTTCAATACTTGGTGCGCTCGCAATGGGGTCACCGACCAGACCCGCGATGCGTCGGCGGAGGTTTGGTCTCAGATGGTCGAGGCAGGCGCTGTTGATGAGCGCGGGATGCCGCGCAAGAGGGACTAGGTGTGAAGCGTCAAGAGGTTATTTCTTGACGAGTTAAGTCTGGACATAGGCGCGAGGCCGCCGATGCCGCTGTGCGGGCGATGCCAGCTGTAGTGGTGATGCCAGCTTGCCAGGGCATCGGTTCGGTGGGCCCATTTCTGGTAGGTCCAGCCGTAGGCCCATTCGCGTAAAGCCGTCTGTCGGCGCAAGCAAATGCGGGCCTCGTGGCCCGCATTCAAATCCCTATCACCGAAGCCGCCACCTGACACCCCGCTTTCCTATGAGCCCGCCGACCCGTCAATGACGTTAGCGTCGTGGCATGCACACGCACGCTGAAGCCAGCGCACCGATTCAGGCAGCTGGGAGAACCCCATAGGGTCTTGGCCGGATAGCGCCGAGTACATCGATATCAACGCTCTTTTTGCATCCGGGGACAGCGAGAGGAGCTCTTCAGGAAAGGCCACGCCCAAGCGCGGGTCAGCCAAGGCAGCTTGCAGCGCCCGGTCGAGCAACTCCTCCTCGTCGACCCTGGGTAAGTTGAAATCTCTGCTTCGAATACAACCCGCAACGAGCATCACCATAACGGGTGCGACGCCAAGGAACTCGGCACAGCCTCTGACGAAGTCCCTACTCACGTTCTCGACCGGTCGCCTGCCCGTCCGAAGTTGCGATATGTAGCCGACCGTCACCCCTACCTCGTTCGCCATGTCCTGCATCGCCATCCCACGTCGGCGCGCCTCATCAACGAGCCAGCCGACAAGCGCGCCTCCTTCTGCACGGTAGAGCCTCGCGACCCTTTCCGACGCCGTCTCAGCCTCACCAGCCGAGTTCTTCTTGGCCTTGAGTCGACCTTGTCCCACGTTGTTCGTTCTGGTCTTTTTATTCATCTATGTCCTTCGATATGAACATGCTGAGTGCATGCATGGACGTATAGAGACGCGATTTCGTGCGGGTCCATGCAGGAGCTTCCAAGCTCCGTCACAACAGGAAAATCATGATGTTCTGGGACCGGAACGAGATGATTTTCTGAGAGGCGTTCTCACATATCCAGCTCCTAATCTCAGGATGCCGAGAGACATCGGAAGGACGATTAAAGGCAACAAGAAAAAGGGCCACCTTGCGGCGGCCCTCAAATCAAATAATCTACCTAAAGGCGCTCACCCTCTGCGTGCCACACGGTTGGCCGCACGCTCGAGGTGGACACCTGCACGCGAAAGCCAAAATTAGATGGCTCCACAACCACCGAACCGGTGAGTTCGGCTAGGCACGCACCGGGCCTGAACTCCAGCTCAAAGACGCTGACATACCGACCTTTCTTTTCAACCAACTCGAAACGCTCGACAAGACGCCGCAGCGTGGCGCGTACCTTGTATGCCTCCGGTTCACCGTCAAGCAGTCTTTCAATCAGCGGTAGCGGGTCGATGTTTGCCTGCAACTCCACTGCCTCGGCTGTCACGTGAGACGCACGCTTCCTCAAAGCAGCAAGCAGCTTGGTCTTAGCATCGCGTTCGCTACCCAGTTCGACCATCTGCTGCGCCAACCACTCCTCTCGCATGCCTTCCATGAGCAAAGCACGCTGGAGCTTCTGAAAACCTTGGTCGATTTCGGCAAGTCGGTGCTGAAGGACGGCCTCCTCCTTCGATGAGCCCTCGGCGAGACGAGACCTCAGCCGTGAACGAAATTCCGAAAGCACATCGCCGGTGAAGAGTTGACGAAGCCCGAAGTCGAGCGCCTTCTTTGCCGCTGCAAGGGATGTGTATCCGACGAATCGAGAATGACCGCCAACCCGCTTGGCCTGTTCACACTGAGGGCAATGGACGCTGAACGTTTTCGGTCCACCCTTGATGGACAGCTTGGCCTTACATTGTCCGCAATGAATGACCCCCGCAAGCGCGTGTCGGCCACCCCCTCGCAGCCGCTCCGTCGACCGAATTGGATTGCATGAAGCCCAGAGTTCGTCTGAGACCAGCCGCAGACCGGGACGCTCGTAGGAAATCGACTTGATTTTCTGACGCTTCTTCTTCGCCCGGGCTAGCGTGAATGCTGAACCATTCCAGATGAAGATGCCTTTATAGACTGGATTCGAGAGGACCCGATGAGCGCTCGCCGGCCTCCAGTACGCCGGTCCTTTGCACCGCTTGTGGCCCGGCGGAAGTACGCCCTCCTCGTTCAGCCGCTTGGCAATCCGAGCCGCTGACATGCCTTCAAACCGCCACTGGAACATTTGCTTGACGATTTCAGATTTCTCGAGGTCTAGGTCCCACAGCGTGCCGAGTTCCCGCCCATCCGAGTAGACCCTCACGCCAACGTACCCGAACGCTGGCTGCGCAATCTGGTATCCGCGCTCAAGTTGACCAATCATTCCTCTCGTCACTCGGTCCGCCGTGCTCTCCACCTCTTGAACTGCGGAAATCATCTTGAGGCCCCAGAGCATCTTCCACTCCCGCCGGTCCGAATCGATGCCGTCGCGTGTGATGATGCGCACCCCAGTGGTCTCAAGGAGGTCCATTAGAAGGGCCCCGTCCAGCGTATTGCGCGATACCCGAGATAACTCGTCAACGATGAGGACGTCGACCTGCTGCTCTCGAATGGCATCGAGAAGGCGTTCATAGCCAGGCCTCTTATTGCGCCCTTTCGCCGTCCCCGACACTGCGCTGTCGCTGAATATGAAATTCTCTTCTACCGAGATTCCGTGCGCCGATGCGGTCTCAAGACATCGGCGGACTTGGTCGTCGATGGAAGTTGGCTTCTGCTCTTCGTCAGAATAGCGTCCATAGATGGTTCCTGTAGGCATCTTGCGGATGTCCCTTTCATTTTTCTGTGTGTGTTGATATCAAGCGATGCCGCTGCCACGTCGACGAGGAGCTCGATGAGCTCAGCGAGTTCAGGTTTCATATGTCCTCAATGTTTAAAAAATGCCTCGGCACTTCCTATAGCGACCCGCAAAAAAGACCTTAGTGGGTCGCCCTCGGCGGCATGCACACGCACGCGACAGGTCCGGGGCGGCAGCGCGCGGCATCCCCGCTTGTCAGGCCTGCACGTTCGGCGTGGACGAGGTCTGGCATCGCGCGGGAGGCACCTCGACAGCGCCGCGCCGAGGGGCACGCCGTCGACTGAACTCAAGGACTTGTTTTTTCGTGGTGCCTACACAGCGCTCAAGGCCACTAAAGAAAGGACAGAACCTTGAACGCAAAAGACGCATTTCGGATGGCTCGGCGAGTTGGCGGCGCCAACCTGCTCGACCCCGCAGAGGCACAGGCTTTGGGACGGACACTCAGGCAACGTCCCGAGCTCGATGGGTTCGTCCTCCGGGTCAATCTGACTGACCGGGAGCTTTGCCTTCTGGAGCAGCCTGATGCCTCCCCTGCTCTTCGTTTTCCCGTCTACCCGTTACCGTGCGGGGTGATGCTCGTTGTGCCAACTCTCCAAGTCGGCGGATTTCAAGTGCGCGTTGCGGTGCCCTTGTTCAACGAGAAGGCTCTTGCCTGGGCAGACTGGTGCATCAAGGCGCAGCGGATACGTTGGCTGTTCGACGTGGATGCGACAAACCAGACCGCCCTTGCCGACATAGCGCAGGTGTTCCCTCAACAGACGACGCTTCGACGGCTCATCGCCCGGTCGCGTCGGGGCGTGGACGTCGCCCAACTCGCGAAGGACATGATTTCTGTCGTGCCGGCGCTCATCGAGGACGAAGCCATGGCGTCTTGCGTCGAGCATGTGCCGGTGCGGGGCGTTCGGCTCGCAATCGTCAGCGACTTTGCCGAGCAGTTCGCCGCCAGGGAGGTGCTGGAGCAACACGCAGGACAGTCTTCAAACTCGACATTGCATTGATTACATAAGCGGCCCTCATATCGAGGGTCGCTTGCCTCGAGGAAGGCCAAGTCGCCGGCGGCGGCTTGCCGTTCAGATGGGTCGAAGCGTTTAGCTGCATCGCAGCCATCGGGGGTCCTGCTGAACAACGCATATCAGCGCAACGATTCGCGAATCCCGCGATATCTTTTTATAGATATAAACACTACGGCTACACGAGGCTCTGCCATCACCTGGAGCCCCATGTCATATCTCGCCCAACCCCACGCCGTCGAACGGCTCGAATGCGCGTCCAGCTCGCCCATCCCGGCCACGCCAGAAACGCCCAAACTCATTCTGATTCGTGGCCTTCCAGGCTCGGGAAAATCCACCAAGGCCAAGGTCTTCGGCCTCATCGGGTATGAGCACTACGAGGCGGATATGTTTTTCATTCGGGACGGCCGGTATGTCTACGACGCCAGCCGGATTCGTGATGCTCACGCCTGGTGCCAGCGCATGACCCGTGAGGCGCTGGCACAGGGTAGGCGAGTTGTTGTCAGCAACACGTTCACGCGTTTGAGTGAACTCGCGCCGTACCTCAACATGAGCGACGGCATTCGGGTCGTTGAGGCTCGAGGGAACTGGAATAACGTTCATGACGTCCCGCCTCAAACCATCTCGCGTATGGCGGAACGTTGGGAGGTTCTCCCGAAGTCGCTGACGAGCCTCAGCCCGCCCTCCTCGGCATCAGCCATATCGACGTGAGCGCAGCTTGATTGAAACAAGCGCGGTTGGGCAAGATGTGTGCGATTCGCACCTTGGCGACTCGACCTCAGCGCGAGCACCGAGTTGCAGTCCCTCGCGATTGACTTAGACGAACTTCACCGTACCCTGGCGCGACATCTTGAACGCCTCTTCCACATAGGCCATTGGCTCCTTCACGTACAGGTGGGACAGGTCGAGTTCATCGTAGGCGAGAAGTGACATTGCCCGGACTAACAGCGGGAGCCGGTACTGTCTGTTCTGTCCGCGCATGTACCTCCTGCCGGCGGAGTCTTTCGAAATCCAGTGGCCAGTCAGCGCGTCGCGCGCCTCATCCTCAACGCCACTGAGCGAACAGCGCTGCTTGAAGGTCAGGCGATAGCTGTGGTACACCAACCTCGTGTCGCACAGACCGATTCTCCGAAGGTACCTTCCATGCCACTTTCCGAGCGCGTTCGACCAGATTCTGTTGGTGTTCTCGTTGCGTTGAGATGGGAAGACCCTTGTGTGCCCGGCCAGCTTCTGCTTTGCGACGTACGAGAGGAATCCGCATCTGATAAGTTCATGGTGTATCGGAACGTACCGATAACTGGTCGTCGTCTTGAGGTGCTGGAACTCGTCCAAGTCGGCAATTCGAAGGACCCAGTTTCCGTTGATGCATTGGATGTCTTCCATCCGTAGCTGCGCGACCTCTTCGATACGTCCCCCAATAAATGGCCCCATCAACGGCGTCCAGTAAGCTGACTCGGTAGCCTGGCCCTCGACCTTTTCTCCTTTGGTGTAAATCGGGGACCGAAACAGCGCGGTCAGTTCATTCACTTCGAATGCACGCCAATCTTCGGAGGCGGGTCGTTCGGAAAGCGATGCAAAGCTGGCGTCCGCGAACGGGTTTCTCTGCAGGCGGCACTCTGGGTCCTTCAGCGCGAAATTGACCAGCGTCCCGAGGCCCATGACATGGTTCTTGACCGTCTCTTTCGCCAGTCCCTTGTTCTGCGAGAGGTGCTCGACATACTTTCGGACATCCAACCGTGATATCGCTTCCAAAGGAAGGGCCCTGTTCAGGCGCTCGAAATCCTCCACGTACCCCGCGAACGTCTTGATGGTGCGAGCTTGCGTCTGGGACTTCTTCCATGCATCGAATGCCCCCGCAACCGTCAGCATGAGGCGCGGTGCCATCGGTATCGCAGGCGTTCGGGCGGGAATGCCCTTGAGACGACCGAGCTGGGCTTCCAGGATTTCGATGTCTTTCCACGCGAGTTCGCGCAACAGCGTGACGCGAGCGTTCGTCTCGGGCGGCGCGATGAGGCCTTCGTTGGTCAGAAGGTCCTGCATCACTTCTTCGAGCGCTGAGAAATTGTTCGTGGCGACATCCTTGCGGAGTTCCTGCAGTTCGTACTCGAACTCCTGGACGCGCTCTTCGCGCTCGTGCTCGCTCAACACGCTTCTCAGAGCGTCATCGTTCTCGAGGTGGAAGTATTCGTAGCGCGCGAGCAACGCGGGAATGTGTGCTTCTAGCAGGAACTTGGTGGTCTTACCTTCGCGCGGGCGAGATTCGGCGGGGACCTTGTCACCATTGGACGCACGAGCCTGCGTCACGGTCGATTCGAAGTCAGCCACCGCTTCGGCAAGCGGCTCGAGCGCCGCCTCGACACTGCTCACTCCTAGCGACCGCCACACTGCGCCTTTGGCCGGACTGAAGGCTTTGGCGACGTCCGTCGGAATTTTTCGCTTGAAGTAGAAGGTGCCCTCCCTACAGTAAAGGTATTTAGGAAGGTCGCTTCGGACGTTAGGGTCGGGCTCGTTGATGGCCATTATTGGGTCGTCATCTGATGATTGGGCTCGGGCAATCCAAGCCACTAAGACGCGTATTCTTGTTGTCCCGAGTAGGTCTCGCGACAGGAGAACGCACCAAAGTGTGAGCCCGCTCACAAGTTCGCACGAAAACTTCCGCCGTAGACGCAACGGGAGCGCCGCCGTGGCGAGACAAGGGGCGCTCCTCGATGCGCCGCTACGTTGAAAGTATTCAGCGCAGCAACGCCTCCTCCACCCCGGTCATCGGGTTCACGACGAATAGGTGGGACACGCGCAGCTCGTCGTACCGCAAACGGCTCATGGCCTCGACCAACTTGGGAAACGGGTACTGACGATTTTCGGCCTTCATGTAGGTTCGTCCGGCGTCCGAGCTGTTGAGCCAGTGGCCCGTGAGCGCATCGCGAACCTCGTTGTCGATACCGCAGAGCGAACACTGCTGGCGAAACGTATAACGGTGCGAGTGATAGTCCAGTCGCCGGTCGCCCAGGCCAATGGAGTCGAGATACCGCCCATACCACTTGCCGAGGGAGTTCGACCAGATGCCGTGGGTGTTCTGGTTGCTCAACGTGGGGAATACGCGCTCATGGCCCGCCTTGGCCTGTTCGGCAACGTAGACCAGAAAGCCGCAGCGGATGACGGTGTCGTGCAACGGCACCCGGCGGAAGCTACCGAGATTTTTCACGTTCTGGTCCTCGCCGAGGTTGCAGATGCGCAGGCACCAAACACCGTTCACGCGCTGCACATCCTCGATGCGCAGTTGAGCCACCTCCTCGATTCGGGGGCCGACGAAGGGGCCGAGAATTGGCGCCCAGTACGCTGCGTCAGACGCCTGCCCCTTTGGCCTGTGGCCCTCGGTGTAGAGCCGGCTCGCGTACAGCAGGTTGAGCTCCTCGACTTCGTAGGCACGTCGCTCCTTGGGCGGTCGTGCAACAGTGCCGCCGCCGATGCTGATGTTCTCGAACGGGTTCGCTGTCAGATGCTCGACCATCTCCATTCGCCCGTGCCGCACGAGTGTGCATAGGAAGCCAAGCCGGTTCTCAATGGTGCCGTGTGCGAGTTGCCGCTCCACGAGTTGGTCTCGATACGCTCGCGCGTGTTGCCGCGTGATGTCCTCGACCGCCAACGGTCCGTGCAACTGGCGAAACTCCATGACCACGGATGTCACCGCGTTCACGGTGCGCACGCGCGTCTGCTTGAGCTTCCAATCTTCGAGGAGGTGAAGCAGAGTCGGGCGGTTGGCAGCGCGTGCGGCGGGCCTGGGAGCATCGGGAGGTCGGTTCGCGGCAGGAGGTTTCGCTGGAAGAGGTTTCGAAGGATGACCGGCACTTTCCAGGGCACGCAGGCTTGGCGCCAATGGCGTGCCGGCAGCCAGCGCGCGAAGCTGCTCGAATGCCAGGTTCAGTGATGCGAGCAACTGCTGCTGGACATCCGTCGCAGCGATGCCAATGCTCCCCGAAGCGTCTCGGCCGCCAAGGTCGCGGTGCTTGCCGAGTGAGCTGTTTGCCGGCGACTCGCCACTTGCGCGGCGAATGGCGCTCGCGTTGCGGTGACTGGCAATGGTCAGGTCGAACTCCGTCACCTCCACGGCGAGCATGACTTTCGCCTTCTCCAGCAGAGCCGTGCCGAGCGATTTCCAGACTTGCCCGCGGCAGGTCGGAAACGCGGCGGCGACGTCCGCCGGAATCTTGCGCTTGAAGTAGTAGGTGCCCTTGCGCATGTGCAAGTACGCGGGCAGGCCTTGCGCGGGCTTGTGTCCCGGTGCGTGCGGTCGATGGTGTGCGATGGTTTGGCTCATGAGAGGTTTCCTTGAGTGAAACCCCGACACCGACGTCATCGCATGCAAGGCGATATGCACTGGCTCCGTGCTACTCGGACTGCTACACCCAGAGGCCCTGGGGGTAGCACCCGGTGTAGCGCAACGCGGGTAGCATCCAAGAAAAAAGCCCTTGTGAGTCAAAGACTTACAAGGGCTTTTCCATTTTCTGGCGGAGTGGACGGGACTCGAACCCGCGACCCCCGGCGTGACAGGCCGGTATTCTAACCAACTGAACTACCACTCCTGGTAGACAACGTTCGCTTCTT
>LNAP01004647.1_pt1 | contig 12544 bp, 12 predicted proteins | sample 602601 | NCBI WGS metagenome assembly LNAP01 (sample SAMN02440304, study PRJNA202911) | soil metagenome | biome: Subtropical and temperate rainforests or woodlands; isolation source: soil samples (1 kg each in a 20% v/v slurry with milli Q water) were... ... | reverse complement strand
TGTCGACCGTTGTCAGATTGACGAGTATCGGACGCGGCGCGGGATAGCCATTCATCTGCTCGAACAGCTCGGCATAGTCGCGCGTTTCCTTGACCACGGTTTCCCATGGCTTTTGAGCAATCAGCATCAAGCCGTAGCCAAACCGGGCCATGATCTTGGCCGACTCGGGCGATACAGCGGACGCATAACTGCGGCCGCGGAAAGTAAGCGCCGGACGGGGACGGATTTCGACCGGAGGCTGTTTGTAGAGTTCGCCATCCGATTTAAGTATGCCAGTTTCCAGGCTTTCCGAGATGGCTCCGGCATATTCGACAAAGCGCTGGCGCGATTCGCCCATATTGAGTTGAAAACCGTCGAATTCGACGGCGCCCAGGCCACGCCCAACGCCGAGGACGGCGCGGCCGCCGGACAAAATATCCAGCAGCGCGATTTCTTCGGCGACGCGGATGGGATCGTGCCAGGGAATGATCATCACCATGCTTCCCACCAGCGCCTTCTTGGTGCGCCCGGCCACCCAAGTCAGGAACTGGGCCGGATTTGGCATCATGTGGTAACGGGTGAAGTGATGCTCGGCCGTCCAGATGGATTCGAAGCCGACGTCTTCCGCACGATCGACCAGCGGCAACTGAATGCCATATACGTTTGCATCAATGGGGTCGGACAACCCCTGAAAGAAGAAGCCAGTTCCAACGTGCATTTCGATTCCTTTATCTGTGAATTACGGTACAAACCTCCACCATCCAGCCATGCGTTGAATGGGCGCGCTGATTAGTACCTTAAGCATTATTTTTATACTCGTGAGTATTTTGCGGCGCAAACCGGCTCTTGTCAAGAGATCTTGGACCATTTGTTGCGCAACACAAGGATGCCCGGCTTCCGCTAAATAGAAATTTCCGCTTTAGCGTCTTTTTCCCGGGCATGCGGGGGGGCGGGCAGGCGCAGCGCCACATTCACGGCTTTGCCTTCATCGGCCGACGACCGGTTCGCGATAAACCGTTGAATTTCCTGCCTGCTCCTGCCATTTGAATGTAGCCGGCCGCCCTGACCGGAAGGGCGAACCCATACGCCATCGATGAACACTTAGTCGTATATCTTCAGGAGCACTCCTGGATATAGAATCACCGCCAAATTGCTAGGCTTCGGCCGAAGCCAGAACCTGGGATTTAAGCCGCCCAAGAATCCGCCGGAATGGGCCTCGGTCGGATATACCGCGCGAAAGCAGCAAGGCGCCCTCTATCCGGCACACCGCGTCCTCGGCACGCTGCCGCGCTTGGCGCTTGGGCAGCCCGTAGTCGATCAATGCTTCAGTCAAGGCATTGATCCATTCGAGCAGGCCCGCTTTGATTTGGGGGTGAAAGACCGCAGGCGTGGCGCTCATTGCCAGCACACCCAGCAAACAAGACTCTTCTCCGTTGCAATAGTAATTATCGATATTGCGCACCATTTGCAGAATCCGTCTCTCGGCCGGAGCGCCGCCGCGCAGTGGCGTAATGACCTGCTCGGAAAAAAGCTCGTGCGCCCGGTCGATGACCGCCTGGGCTATCTGCTCTTTGCCCTCTGGAAAATGATAATACAGGCTGGCCTTGCCCAGGCCTGTCGCCTTGGACAGCCGCATCAGCGAAGCCGCTTCGTAGCCCTCGTCACGAAACACCTTCGCAAGCCGATTAAGCATCTCATCACGCGGCATCGCACTCGTAATCATGACATTCCCCCATTTAATTTGCTTATATCCAAACTCATTATAAACCGATCGTTCGGTAGTGAAAGCCGTTGACAGTTAAGATTTCAACATTTAATCTACCAACATTACCGAACGTTCGGTAAGTAGGAAAGCTCAGAACTCGACAGAGACAGGAAGCATAATATGCCCAGCATTCAATCCGCGCACACCCGGCGCTCGCCTTGCATCAAGCCAGGGACGACTCTCACTGCCTGCCTTGCCGGTTTATTGATTGGAACCTGCTTCAGCGCCCGGGCCGCCGATACGGTGAAACTGAAGTTTGCCGACTGGCTGCCGCTGTCGCACTACACGCTCAACGAGGCTGTCAAACCCTGGATGGAGGCGACCAGGCAAGCATCCAAAGGGGCTATCGATTTCGAGTACTACCCCGCCCAGCAGATCGGCAAGGCGAAAGACATGGCAACGCTTGCCCAGGCGGGCGTCGCAGACATCGTTCACATTTCGCCTGCCTACATTTCCGAGAAATTCCCTTTGTCGGGCGTGGCCGAGCTCCCCGACCTTTTCTCGAATACCTGCGACGGCAACCGCGCCCTCATGACATTGATGCGTCCAGGCGGCTTTCTGGACGAAAAGGAATACAAACCGCTAGGCTTGCGCGTCCTTTGGGCAATGACTTACGCGCCGTATGCCATCGTAACGACCAATAAAAAAGTCACTACGCTCGATGACTTGAAGGGGCTGAAGATGCGCACGGCCGGCGGCGCCATGGACATCACGGCATCGCAAGTCGGTTCTGTTCCAATCAAGATGACGGGACCCGACGTGCTTCCGTCATTGCAGCGCGGCACCCTGGACGGTATGTTCGTCCCGCTTTTGAGTCTCAAGCCCTTCGACTGGCAAACGGCACTCAAATACATGACGACCAACGTCAGCACGGCCAGCTTCGTCTCGGTCTTCGCAATCACCGAAAAAGGCTGGAACAAACTCTCGCCCGAGCAGCAAAAGGTTTTGACCGAAACCAGCGAAGAATCCGTACAGCGGATTTGCACGTGGGTCGATACCTCCAACAAGAAGATTATTGCGGACCTCCAGAAAGAAGGCATGGAAGAGGTTCTGATGACCGATGCTGAAAACGCCAAACTCAGTGAACGGCTTGCGGAGACGCGCAGGCGCTGGGCTGCATCCCTGGATGGAATGGGCAAGTCAGGTACGGAAACCTTGAGGCGGTATCAGGAAGCCATGTAGCTCCTCCGATGGCGTCGAGCGTTGCGGCACACGCAACGCCACCCCTGAATCTCGTCAAAAGGGCCAGCTTGATGAAAACAACCCTGCCTGCACGCATGAATGCAGTCCTGAACGCCGCCGACACGCTACTGCTGTTCATTGCCGTCTTGTGCCTCTGCGCAATAGGGCTGTTGACGACCATCGACGTGGCCATGCGCTATCTATTCCATAGCCCATTTACCTTCGCGTTCGATCTGACTTCCATGTATTTATTTCCGGCCAGCGTGCTCCTTGTCCTGTCGGACGTCTTTCGCAAGAACGAGAACATCGAAATAGACTTGTTTTCGAGCCGCTACTCTATTGGACAGTGGCGATTCTTTTCATTGATTGGCGGCTTGGCGGCTTGCGCGATCTTTGCCACCATTGCCTATATGTACATAGGCAAGACTGTCCATGCCTATGCTGTCAGTGAGAGCACGTTCGGCGCGATCAATTGGCACGTGTGGCCCGCCATGGCAATTGCCGCCATCGGTTTTTCTTTCTTGTCACTATCCATTCTATGCCGTTCCATCGAGCATCTTGCGGGAACGTCACAGCGTCCGCCCAAGCAAGAGCTAGCCAAGTAAGGAAACACATATGACGGTAGCCATTACGCTTGCGCTGCTTTTTGCATTGCTTGCCATCGGTATTCCGGTAGCGTTCGCCCTGGCCGTCGCCGGCGCCGCGGGACTATCAATGACAGGCGGGACCAGCCTGCTATACGGAATTTTGGAGTCGGCTCCCCTCTCGACCCTCGACAGCTTCGAATTCATCACTATCCCCATGTTCATACTGATGGCGCAATTGCTGACCATCAGCGGTATTGCCGACAACCTTTTTGCCGCGGCAGCCGTATGGCTCGGGCGCACCAAGGGCGGTCTGGCAATAGCCACCGCCATCACAGGCGCCGCATTCGGCGCAATTTCCGGATCGAGCACCGCGTCGGCGGCGACGCTTTCGTCGACCAGCATACCGGCCATGATGCAGCAGGGCTATGAGCGCAAGTTCGCCAGCGGTGTCGTCGCCATCTCGGGTACGCTGGCCATGCTGATACCGCCGAGCATCGCCATCGTCTTCTATGGTCTGTTAAGCGGCGCAAGCATTGCCCGGCTGTTGGTCGCCGGCGTGGTGCCGGGCTTGATCGTGACCCTTGCGATCATTATCACAGTCAAGTATCTCGTGTTCCGCGAGCCCGGGCTCGCGCCTAACAAGCAGAGCTATAGCTGGAAGGAAAAGATCGAATCGCTGAAAATCATTGGTCCCTTTGCCATTATTTTCACCTTTGTGACCGGCTCTATTTACCTTGGCGTAGCAACGCCGGTAGAGGCCTCGGTGCTGGGCGCGTTCAGTTCAATGGTGTACGCGATAATCTTGCGCCGACTCACATGGAAAAATTTCTACGACGCCGCCGTGTCCACCGTGCGCACGACCGCAATGATCGCACTGGTGCTTATCTGCGCCCAGATATTCAGCTACTTCCTGACGCTGACCCAGGCTACCCAAACCCTGATTGAACTTGTCGGCAACTCGGGCTTGGATGGCTGGCTGGTCCTGTTGATCATCATCGTGATCTATCTGGCGCTGGGCTGCCTGCTCGATTTGATTTCCACACTCATCCTGACGGTTCCGGTGGTGTTGCCCATCATCGTTGCGCTGGGGTACGACCCGATATGGTTCGGCATTGTCGTCATCGTCACTGCGGAGGTGGGCATGATCACACCTCCGGTGGGACTGAACGTCTTTGTTGTGTCCAAGTACACCGGCATTCCCGTGACCGACGTGTTCCGGGGAATCGGACCCCACTTCGTCGCGCACTTGGCCGTTATCGCCCTGCTGTGCATTTTCCCCAGCATCGTTATGTGGCTACCCGATTTAATGGGCTGACACCCGCTTGCCTACCAGACCGAACCGGACGGAACTCCTATGACTGATCAATTGCTTGCCATCACATACAACGGGCCTGTTGCCCACGTGCAAATGAACCGCGAAGACAAACGCAATTCCTTCAATGTCGCGCTGATCGAGGCCCTCAACGACACCGCTCTGGCCTTACGGAAGCGGCGTGACATCAAGGTCGTAATTCTAAGCGGCACGGCAAAGTGTTTCTCAGCCGGCGCCGACCTGGCCGACCCACTGCAATTCGACGCCGCAAGCACTCTGGCGGACAAACGCCATTACGCCTTGCTGGGCGCCGAGACGGCGCGCGCGTGGGAACAGCTGCCTCAGGTAACCGTTGCCGCCATAGAGCGCTATGCCATAGGCGGCGGACTAGGCCTTGCCCTGGCCTGCGACTTCCGGGTGGCCGGCGAAAGCGCCTTCCTGTGGGTTCCCGAAGTCGAGATCGGCGCCAATTATGGCTGGAACACCGTGCCACGGCTGATGAGCCTGGTGGGTCCAGCCCGAACCCGGCGCATGGTATTGCTGGCCGAACGTATCGCCGCGCCGCAAGCCCGGGAATGGGGCCTTATCGACGAACTGGTGGCGGACGGCGACACCATGGAAAAGGCGCAAGCGCTTGCCGCGAACCTGGCGAGAATGCCCAGCATGGCGCTGGCTGTCAGCAAACGCGCCATCAATGTCATCGCCGGCGCCTTGACCGACATATCCAGCCATGGCGACATGGAGCAGGTGCTCCTGTGCTTCAGCGACTGGAGTCGCGAGAAGAGCGAGGCGTAGGACGAAAGATGGCTATTGAAATGACAGCGCAAAGCCTGGCCGAGTTTGTCGGCCGCACAGCAGGCAAGTACCCGGACCGACTGGCGGTCGCCTCGGAGTCTGCGCGGTATTCCTATCGTGAACTGACCGAGCGCGTCCGGGTGCTGGCGAGCTTTCTGCTGGAACAAGGCGTACAGCCCGGCGAGCCTGTTGCCGTCCTGACCACGCCGCGAGCCGACTCATACGCCCTGTTCCTGGCGATCAACGCAATCGGGGCGATATGGCTGGGAATCAGCCCGCGCTATACCCTGCCGGAGGTCTTGTACGTCATGAATGACGCGCGGCCGCGTTTCCTGCTCTTCATCGACCGCTTCCGCGAGCAAGAGTTTCTTTCTATTGCCCAGGAAGCGAAGACGAGCTGCCCCTTCCTGGAATCGATGTATTGCCTGGACGGCGACGCATCGGTCGCCGTGCCTCTGGAAACCGCGCTCGGCGGCACGAAGCACATACGCCAGCGATACGAAGACATATTGATAGGCGATGACCGGGCGAACAACGCGGCTATCCTTGTTTATACGTCGGGGTCGACGGGCAAGCCCAAAGGAGCGCCGCTATCGAACCGGGCCATGATACGCCGCAGTCTGAACCAGCTGGTCCAGTGGCCCGTGTCCGACTACCCGCGCCTTTACAACCCCTACCCCATGAACCATATAGGCGGCATGCACTGGGTTTCCTCATATGGCATTGTCGGCGAAGGCACTATTCATTTTCGCGAAAAATTCGAGGGCGACGAAGTCCCCGATCTTGTCGAGCAAAACAAGATCAACGTACTTGAGCTTTTCCCCACCATGTACAAGATGGTCCTGGACTCGCCCAAATTCGACCCCGCCAAGTTCGCTTCCATCGAGTGGCATATCTTCTCGGGCGCCCAGATGCCGATAGAACTCCTGCGCATTCTCGACAAGATGCCCGGCAAGATAGGCACGTCGTTCGGCATGACCGAAACCTGCGGCTCGGTCACCTACGCCGCCCCCGATACCGACCTGGCGACGCTGGCGATTACCATCGGCCGCTCCTCCCCGGAAGGCGAGGTACGCGTCTTCCATGCTGAAAATCGCATTTGCCGTGAAGGCGAGGTCGGCGAGATTCAAGTGCGGCGAGACTATTGCACCGTCGGCTATTTCAATCGCCCGGATGCCACCGCATCGGCATTTACCGCCGACGGATGGTTCAAGTCGGGTGATCTGGCGGAAGTCATGTCCGAGGGCAACCTGCGCTTCGTCGGCCGTACATCCGACATGTTCAAGTCCGGCGGCTTCAATGTGTACCCGCGCGAAATCGAGCTGGCCCTGGAAGCCCACCCCTCGGTTCTCCAGGCCGCCGTTGTCGGGATATTCCACCCTGTCTTTGGCGAAGTCGGATATGCGGTGGTCAGCCTCAAAGCTGAGGCCGACACCGACGCCGCCGCGCTCAAAGAATGGTGCCGCGGCCGCTTGTCCGACTATAAGCGTCCAAAACATATTGAAATCCGGGCTGAACTGCCGCTGCTGCCCGTGGGCAAGGTCGACAAGGTGTTGCTCCGGGCACAGATTGTCGTTATGAAAACGGCGATGCCGATGCCGTGACCGCCAACTCAGAACACATACCTACAGGAGCTCGCATGGGCATACTTACCGAAGTCGTCGACAAAGTTTTCGTAGTGACCATAGACCGGCCACAGGCGATGAATTCACTGGATCCCGAGGCCGATCAGGAAATGTCCGACGCCGCGGGCGCGGATCTAAAGGCCATGCTGCCCCGCTTTCGCGAGCGGGTGCTGGCGGGCGGCCTGGAAATGGCGCTGGCCTGCGATATCCGCATCTGCTCGCCTAACGCCACCTTCAGCCTGGCTGAAGCCTTATGGGCCATTGCGCCCGGCGCTGGCGGAACGCAACGTCTGCCGCGCGCAAATTCGATTTTTTGCACCTCACCGGAAAAGGAATACCTATGTTGAATTGGGATAAGTACCACTCGGAACTCATGACCCGAATTGGAGATATCGCGGCGCTCAGCCCCGATACGGTCGCCGGCTACAGCACCCTGTCGGGCGCTGGACAAAAAACCGGTCAATTGGATGCCAAGACGCGTGAACTTATTGCGATCGCTGTCGCCGTCACCACCCGCTGCGACGGTTGTATCGCCGTGCATTCGAAAAAGGCCATCGCGGCCGGCGCGACACGTGAAGAGATTGCCGAAGCGCTGGGGGTTGCGGTCGCCCTGAACGCGGGCGCGGCATTGGTTTACTCGGCCAGGGTCATGGATGCCATTACGCAGGCATAGCAAGCAGCAATCGGATCCGCGTGCCTGAGGGCACCGTCAAGATATCCATAGCTCCCCCAACGCCATCCAATGATGGCCTTGGGGTTTTCGTATTTTCCAGCCGATCCGGCTGATGAGCCCAAGGCGCCGTGGGCGCCGGGCGCCTTCTATTTACTTATTCACGTCAACGATGATACGGCCGCGAACTTTTCCGGCCAGCAATTCCTGTGATTTATCGATCGCGTCGCTTAGCCCGATTGCGCTGGTATTGATCAGATCCAGTTTTGCGATGTCGAGTTCGGCGGCCAGACGGCGCCATGCCTCTTTGCGCTCCGGCACAGGGCAATGCGAGCTGTCGATACCAGCCAAGGTAACCGAGCGCAAGATGAATGGCGCAACACTCGATGGGAAATCCATGCCCTGGGCAAGACCGCAAGCGGCGACCACGCCCCGATAGCGCATGCCGGCGCACACATTGGCCAGCGTATGGCTGCCCACCGAATCCACCGCAGCGGCCCAGCGCTCCTTGCCCAGGGGCTTGCCCGGCTCGCTCAGCGTATTGCGGTCGATGATCTCGGCGGCGCCCAGCGACCGCAAATAATCGGCTTCTTCAGGACGGCCAGTGGAAGCCACGACGCGATAACCCAGCTTGGCCAATATCGCCACGGCGACACTGCCTACACCGCCCGCCGCGCCGGTAACCAGGATATCGCCCTTGTCCGGCGTTACGCCGTGGCGTTCCAGCGCCATGCAGCAAAGCATGGCGGTATACCCGGCCGTGCCGATAGCCATGGCTTGGTCAGGCTGCATGCCTTGCGGAAGCGCAATCAGCCAATCGCCCTTGACGCGGGCTTTCTGCGCCAGGCCGCCCCAATGCGTTTCGCCGACCCCCCAGCCATTCAGTATGACCTCGTCGCCGGCTTTGAAGTCGGCGTGCGCGCTTTGTTCAACCGTGCCGACGAAGTCGATGCCAGGCACCATGGGAAATTTGCGCACCACCGGCGACTTCCCGGTGATGGCGAGCGCGTCTTTGTAATTGAGTGTGGAATACTGCACCTGGACGAGAACGTCGCCCTCGGGCAGCGCGGCCTCGCCGACTTGCTTTAGCGACGCGCGATAACCCGCATCGTCTTTTTCGATCAGAATGGCATTGAACATGGTGTCTCCTTGTAGGTCGATAGTCGAGTAACTGATACAAAAAAATAATATCGCCTTGTGCGGCAGAACTGCTGAAATTACTAATCGGCAATATGGATGACGACCTTGCCCTTGACCTGGCGATTGGCGATGCGCTGAATTGCCGCCGCGGCATCGCGCAGGCCCACCTCGTCACTGATGACAGGCGCGATGCGTTTTTCGTCCAGCCAGGTTTGCAACAGCCGCATGTTTTCGTGATGCTTTGCCGGGTCGCGATTGACCGCGTCGCCCCAGAAGACGCCAAGAATCTCGCGCTCTTTGAGCAAGGCAAGATTCAGCGGAATGCGCGGAATCGCGCCGGCGGCAAAGCCCACCACCAGAAACCTGCCGTGCCAGTCAAGATTGCGCAGCGCGGTTTCACTGTGTTCGCCCCCTACGGAATCCAGGACCACATTGACTCCCCTGTTTCCCGTCAATGCCTTGAGGCGATCCTTGAGGCTTTCGGTTGTGTAGTTGATGACTTCGTCGGCGCCCGATTCCCGGCACAGCGCGGTCTTTTCGGCGGTCGAGGCGGCGGCGATCACGCGCGCGCCCAACTGCTTGGCGATCTGGATTGCCGCAATGCCGACGCCGCCGGCGGCCCCCAGGACAAGCACCGTGTCCGAGGCGGTCGTCCTGGCCCTGTCTTTGAGCGCATGCAAGGATGTGCCGTAGGTAAGGGTAAAGGCCGCGCCGAGTGTAAAGCTCATATTCGCCGGCAGCGGGACCAGACGGTGGGCGTCGACGGCACACTGCTCGGCAAAAGCCCCATAGTCCACCGAGGCCATGACACGATCGCCGGCCTTCCAGCCGCTCACGTCAGCGCCCACTTCCGCGACAATGCCGCTTAGCTCCACGCCGGGAGAAAAAGGCAATGCGGGCTTGACCTGATACAAGCCCTGAACGATCAACGCGTCAGGAAAGTTGATGGATGCCGCCTTGACGTCGACGAGGACCTGATTGGCGCCGATCGCGGGCGCGGGCACTTCCTGGACCGACAGCGTGTCGATGGGGCCGAATGCCGAGCAGAGTAAAGCTTTCATGGTGACGTATCCTTGATATAAAACAGAAAGGCGGCCACGAGCATGGCGACGCAAAATGCTAGCGCGCTTTGCATATTGCCGGTGGCCTCTATTGCGGCACCCACCAATGGCGGGAAGGCCAGGAGCAAGACGAAGAAGATAAAAAACAGGGTCGGATAAAACAGATCATGGCGGGCTCCGCCGCCGCTCGCCAGCATTGCCCCTGTTGGCAACCCCCCCAGTATTCCCGCCAACGCGTACCAGAAGGTCTTGTCCTCGGACATATACGAGAGAATAATGCAGGCGCCGCCTCCCAGGCATCCGATTCCCGCCAGCCACTTATCTTTCGCTTTGGACTTGCCAGCCAACGCCCCCCCCAGCGGTACGGAGCCGACGAAGAACCACATGGGCAGGCTGGCAATATTCGAGGCGGCCCGCAGCGTATAGCCTTGGCTCTGCAAAAGCTCCGGCGTAAAACTGGTGAACACGATGAAGCTGACGTTGTAGAGGGCGAAGGCGAGGCCGGGTAGCAGCGTGACTCGAAACGCCTGTCGCCATTCGGACAGTGATATGCCTCGCGAACGAGCCAGCGGCGCGTTTTGTCCGGCTGGATCGAGGCCGACCAAACGCCGCGGCCTCAGTGCCCAGGCAATGAGGAACGCAGCGGCAATGGCGAACGCCGCCGGCAGATAGGCGGCGGCGTCGGGCAAGGAGGCACTGATCAATCCGCCCAGAACAACCAGCGACAGCGCGTTGCCCAGCGGCCAACTGGCGGCAATGGCGCCCATTCTGCCCGGCATCCGGCCTGCGGCGCAAAAGCGCGCCGCCAGATCGATGGTAACGATATACACGATGCAACCGCCCGCCCCGGCCACTAGCCGTGACAGGTAGGCGGCTTCTTGCGAGCCCGCCAGCATCATGCCCGCTTGACCGGCCGCCATAAGCAGCAAGGCGCAAATTACTGTCGCGCTTGCGCCAAATTTCCTGACGAGCGACGGGCTTACGATCGCCATCACGGCGCCAGGCGCCATATAGATGCCGAGCAATATCCCGAAGCCGGTGGAGCTGAAAGACAAGGCGCCGCGCAAGCTGTCGATTAGCGAGGTGACGCTTTGGAACTGAAACGCCACGGCAGTACGGCTCAGGGTCAGCAACGCCAACAGCGCCAGGGCACGATGAACGGTGGCCTGCAAGGGCGGCGGACTAGCCGGGTGTTGCATAGCGGGCCTCTCGCCACGCCAATGCCTTGCCTAGACCGTCGCGGCTGACGACTTGCAGAAAGTCGCGCTTGAGTTGTGAGCCTTCGCCCTCGATCATGATATCGATATCGAGGGCTGCGCGAAGCGCGCGCTGCATGCCCATGAGTTCGTAGCTACGGTTAAGCGCCTGTTTGGTGCGCCCCAACACCATGGGATCCATCTGGGCGAGCCGGCGCGCGTATTGCATGGCCGTGTCCATGACGTCGGCGGCCGGCGTGATTTTGTTGACCAGACCCAGTTCCAGCGCGCGCTGGGCCGACAAGCTGTCTTCGCCCATGTAAATCATTTCCCGGGCGATCTTGGGGCCGACAAACCACGGTAACAGCATGGCGACGATACCAGCGCCGAACTTCAGTTCGGGCTCCCCGAACACAGCTGTGTCGGCGGCAATTGCCAGGTCGCAGCCCAGCATCAACTCGAATCCGCCGGCGAGGGCGGGGCCGTTGACAGCGGCAATCGACGGCTTGGACAGGTTCCAGAATGACATGATGCCTTTGAAGTCGGCCTCGAGCAGTGGGACCCAGTCGGCCACGCCCTTGGGCATGGCGTCGGCCTGGTCCTTCAGATCGAAGCCCGCGCTAAAGGCGGGACCGGCGCCCGTGACGATGACGCATTTCAGCGTCTGGTCTTGCTCCATGTGGACGCACAAGTGTTCGAGCTCTTTCAACATGGACTGGCTCATGGCGTTTGCGCGCTTGGGACGATTGAACGTCACCACGCCTATGCCATCTTCACGAATGTCGTACATGAGGCTTTCATAATGCATGCAATTCTCCGGCTTTGGATGGGATGGGTTAAAGATTAGCCGCGGCCATTGGCCAGGCGGACGGCATCGGGTTGGCGGCGCAGCCGCCACATTGACAACACGCCCAGGAACGGGCCTATGGACAGGAAGACAAAGGCATAGCGCCAGGTGAACCAGTCGACCATGACGGGCACAAGCTGGATGGCGATGGAGGTAAGCAGGAAGCCCAGGCATGTCTGCACGGTCAGCATGCTGCCGACCAGCGCAGGCTCGGACAGTTCGGCCACGGCTGCCGAAAACTGGGCGGAGTCGGCCACGACGCTAATGCCCCAGATCATGGCAACAGCCAGCATCACCCATGGCCCCATGACGGGCGTCAGGCCGATGAGGGCGGCACAGCTGCCGCTAACCGCCATGGCGGCCATTGTCGTTATGGTTCGTCCGT
>LNAP01004646.1_pt1 | contig 12545 bp, 14 predicted proteins | sample 602601 | NCBI WGS metagenome assembly LNAP01 (sample SAMN02440304, study PRJNA202911) | soil metagenome | biome: Subtropical and temperate rainforests or woodlands; isolation source: soil samples (1 kg each in a 20% v/v slurry with milli Q water) were... ... | reverse complement strand
ACCGAGGACATTGAATTAGAGGATAACGAAGAGGTACTGTATTTGTTTTTATTTGCAACGATCGTGTCTCTTCTTTTGTTATGTGATGAGTATCAACGCTGACTTTGATCATATTGGAGGCTATGTATTCCATCTAATTTTGAAAATATTACACACTTTTTTGCAATACAGGAGATGGATCGGTTGGTGAACGCGAGTAGAGAAGGCTTAGCTGCTTCTCAGTCAGGTGGGAGTTGTTCGTATTGGTTTATAGTTTTGTTTATGTCTTTGGTCTTTTTTGGTAAATGATAACAATGCATTGAATGGACTATCTTATTGTCTTACTTCTGCTCTGCTTCATGTTTTTCTTCTTTTCTACTTTTCTTCAGGTGGCAAGCGTGAGCGCGATGAGGAACCCAACTACGAAGAAGAGGAACAAATGCTGCGGGACGTGGGAGCACTGGGTGAGTTGACTTTGATATTTTTTTGTTTTCATGTTGTTATCTTATATTGGGTATGACGACTCTGTTGTGGTTGTTGTCGATTTTTGTCAACAGTGTCGGTTTGATCGTAGTTTGGTCTGTTTGTAATGAACTTTGTAATGACCTTGTTTCACTTTTAATTGATAGGTGAGGGAGAGTCTTATCATGGACATCTCACTTCGGCTATGGAGGAGTCCAAAACCACAATCGATGGTATATTTTGTCCCAATTTTCTTCTCTCATTTATGTGAAAGGTTTCTTAGCAATCGACTGTCTCCCTTTCCGTGTAAATATTTGCAAACTTGTTTATTTCATATTGTCTTACTTAAAACTCAATGCATTACCGTATCTATTTTTCAGGACCTGCGGCGGCGGCTGTTCCCAAGGCAGCGAAGAAGAAGAAAGTGACCATCTCGGACGCTGATTTCAACGACATTAAGCAGCTGCTCAAGCTGAAATTACGCAGCCACGAAGAGGTACTTCTTTCTTATATGTTTCATTAGTGTTGAATCTGTTGAGAAGGAGTTGCATTTCATTATTACCGCATTGGGGTGAAATTCAGAATCCTAATACGATTTGTCGTTTATTTTTTTTTATCTCGTCTTTTTTGTTGCTTTTCACCAGGGTCAGGATATTTTGGAGTACAAGGGACTACAGTGGAAAGACCTGCGGAACTGGTACCTAGCCCAGGTAATAATAAAGTATTTAACATAGTAATTGTTGTTTGTGTCATTTGTACATGCTGATGTTTGTAGGTTTAAATTGTGTACCGTCTCTCTGCCACCCCTGCAATCCGTTTATGTGCCCTGCATTTTTATTTCTATTCATTTTTTCAGTTTGAGGCGGAGCACGTGAGCTTGGAGGCTTTGGAGGAAAAGAAGAAGCTAGTTGAGCTGGTAATTTATCCCTGTCTTTGTCTTTGTTTTTTACTTACACTGATGCATTCCTGTTGTTATATAAATCCCGTTTACAAACACATCACATCCTATACATTGCTTACAGTACTTACGTGCTGCTCATTTTTATGAATACAAATGACTCCATTCTCTCCTTCTTAGGTGATGAAGCATCTGATCAACAAGGAAGGCAGCATCATCGTCGCCGGCCCCACCACCACAGAAGGAGAACAGCAAGAAGAGGAGCCACTAGCACCGGAGGACAGATACCTCAAGTGGTCTCCTGAGAGAGCCTAACTCTGTCATTGGATTGTTATTTAGGTAACTCGTTACTGGGTGAGTGTCCCATGTCCTATATTGCTATGTCGGGGAACGAGTAAGTGTTTAGTGGTTGTTTTATTCCTTAAATTGTTTTAAGAAAGCGGTATTCAAGTCAAGTGCAATATAGCGTTCGTGTTCACATCTTCAATAAACAGAATGTCAATGATAGGCTTACAAATTTATTATTTACAATTATACACGAATTTAATTGTGCATCCAAAGGCAAAGCAATCACCGCAAAAGAAGAAAGAAAAAAAAAAACATCAAACCGCGTAATCGTTATCATGAGACCGGTAATGCACTGCATCCACGCTCTGACTCCGTCGATGCACATCTGCGTGGTAATTGTTCACTGTAGTGTCCTTTTGCACTTGTTTGTTGCTACTTGTATGGTCGATACCGTTACACGGAGTGGGCTGAGTGACAAATATTTCATAGTCATACATCGTGCTGGGAATGTGGTCTGTCGCTGTGTTCGTGGCCTGTAAATGTAAGGAAAGAGTGGTATTGTTACACACAGACAGTGGTGGTTGAATCATGAAGTAGACGTTACAATTCCACTGAAATGGTCAAGCAAACTAAAATGGCAACCAAATATCAACTTAGAATGTACCTCGAGTATGCTCATCATGGTGTTGGTAATTTGCTCATACGCGGATCGATACGCCGCCGCTTTGTCCTGCTGCACATTCCCCGTGGCCAAAGCAGCAATGCCATCGTACCCTCCTGCATCGAGCAACACAATGGAGATGCGCCAGCTTTCGAAACACACCGTTTCATTGCGAGTAAACAGACCCAAGTATTCTTTGACTTCTCGTTTGTCAAAGAAGGACAACACCACTTCGCCTTTCATGCAACCGTTCGAAACAAAAAGCGACTTCTTAAAGGCTTCTATACTCGTTCTAGAAGATTGAGAACAGGCAACAATGTCGTGAGGAGAGGGGTGAAACACGCACAGTTTTTATGATAAGCAGGTCAGCTTACTCGATAATTTTGTCGACCTCTTTCGGGCCACATGTAGCATAGATTAGCGGGCTGAGGCTAACACATGTTCGGTCCTTTGATTTCACCGCACTGGGAGCTCGAACAAACAGAATTGTGTGCAGAATAGCAGATAACGAATCCTCGAGGTAAAGTGTGTTGATTCTCACGTCGTTGAGTGTAATTTCTTTTAGTGCAGCCATTGATTAAAAAAATAAAGATAAGATGATCAGAAAAGAATCGCGACGAGCAGCTGTGCTTGGAAAGAATCTCTATTTCAACAGATTTGAAGAATGAAAGTCAAATCTCTCACTTGAAGTTTGGCACACAATAAAACCCTATTTGTCACAGGTACATTTGGATGGATAAAATGTTGATTTGGGGACACAATTGTGGGATTTTAGGAAGTCTGGGAATCAAATCAGTAAAAAAGAAGAATGGAGACAGACTCGTTGCGGCGAACCGCGTCAGTCACATAGTTTGATTGGGTTGTTTTGTTGCAGTGTCGAGTCTTGTTGTTTGGTAAATCTATTGTCAATATAGGTTCATCGCTCATTTCTCCACCAGAAAAACATTTAAGCAAAAACTCAGACTCGCTCGCGGACGCGTTTGAAAGTTATCTTTACAAGTAAATTTTGTTTGTTTGCAGTTTCGAATCTTGGGTTGATTCAAAGGCTCTGCTTTGTGAATATATCACAATCGAACATCCGTGAAAACACTCAATTGCCGCAGCTAAGAACCTTCGATTTTGGACAGTTTCAGTTGCATCTCACGTTTTTTGAACTTACACTTTGGCAATATGGGAGGAATCATCAGTGCATTGCTATGTTTGTACATTCGAAGTGGATGCCAAGCATCTGTAGTTGCATCTGCTCTCACGTAAGTGCACATTTTTACACTTCTTTCCTTCCAATGCACAGTAACTAACATAGTGTTTATTTTACACTGTTCTGCTGCATAGATTCCATCCACCGGATCCTTGCTACCGGATCGAATACGATGAAGAAAGTGGCCACTATGCCTTGTATGTAGGCGACGACAGGTAAGAACCACCGCGTTTAGTGTTGATGTATTTGTTTCTGTGTGTAGTCTTACGGTGTGGCTGTATCGTTTCGCTGGTGCATTTTCTGTGATAAAACAACGTTGCTGTATACCAAAGGTATCATTTCACTAAAACTTGTTTCGCCCCACCTCTTTCTGCCCAATGATCCCAGTGCTGACGTCACCCGCAGCCACAACATCAAAGTCGAGTTACTCACCTCACGTACCAAGACTAAAATCCCCGTAGTGGTGCTGCGACACCCCAATGCCAAATATACAATTATCTATAGTCACGGCAATGCCACTGACTGTGGGGCCATGTTACCCATGTACAGAATGATCTGCGAGTTCCTGAAAGTAAACGTAGTTGGTAAGTTCACCTGCCCTGCATGTCTGTTATTTTTGTCTTTATTTCACTCGTGTGGAAGTAAATAGTATTCTCGCTCTTTTTGCAACAATACTATTTCCGCGAACTTTAACTTCTGTGCTAAAAGTTACAACTACTATACTTAATACTTCCAATAGGTTATGACTACACTGGATACGGTGCTAGTATGGAGTACGGCAAACGGTGTACCGAAAAACAGACCTATATCGATATAGAGACCGTGTATGAATATTGTCTGGAGAGTAAACTAGTGAGTGATCCCAGTAAAGAGATTATTTTGTATGGACAGAGTGTCGGCAGTGGCCCGAGCTGTTTCCTCGCCCCGAGAAAGCCCATTGCAGGTATTATATTCGTATTTTTTTGATAAATTTGCGGGAGGTTACAATTACTCTAGGGGATATGTAACGGTGTAGTTGGTCGACCGTTTGCCTTGATTTTTGCAATTACATGTGCCTTATGTTCTGCTTCCCCCTGTTTTATTAAGTTACACTCACGTTTACTTCTCGTAGGGTTGGTGCTGCATGCACCTATCATGTCGGGCCTACGGGTCCTCACGGATTCGCGATTATTGTGTTGTTTCGACATTTTCCCCAATATTGACCGCATCACAGGCATCAATGTGCCGCTCTTTGTGATACATGGAGAGGTATGTGTTTTTAATCCGCATGCCTTGTACTCTGTCTTTCTGTCTGACACCGCTTTGTTCAGACTATGGACGGCACTGTCTGTTTGCTGATTCAACGTTCAATCTCTTTTTCTTTTCTTTTTTCTTAACAGAAAGATCTGGAGGTTAAGTTTAAGCACGGTACTAGCTTATTAGAAGCAGGTACGTATGTTTTTATTGACATTCTATCTCCACAACTGAGTATATTTATCACGCATTTGAACTCGGTATGATTCGAGGTGTTTGAAAACTTTTTGCGCTAGTGGTCTGACTCTTTAATGTATTGTACAATTTTTTGTTAGCACCGGAGGGGTGTCGGTTTGAGCCTTGGTGGGTGCCCAACAGGGGCCACAATGATGTGCTCCTAGGCAATGAGTCAGAGTTTATCAGGTAAAGAATCACATTATTGTGTTGTGCATTTCTGTATCCGTTATGTATTATGTTATAAGTGGAGTTATCCTTTCGACCTGACTTGTCGCCGTTGCTGTTGTGTTCTTTTTCGCCTTGCGTAAATTTAGAATACTTCCCCACATTTGATTCATTCCAGGCGCATGGCAGCGTACCTGCAACATGTGACTCAATTTCATGTGGAAGGTCGGTCGCTGGAGATACACACAACGCACCATAAGAATAGCAAGAAGAAAGTAAAGAATCAGGATTATGGGGTTCAGGACAAGGATGTTGCAATGCAGCAAGTAGCCATTGTCTAAACATAAGGGCTCGCTGTATGTTTATTGGGTGTTGTATTTCTATCATATGTGAGCTTGGAGTATGAAGTATTCTTGGATTAGAAGGCGATTATGAGTGTGTTTTTTTAGTGCACAGTGTGACTGATGTGCAATGGTTGAAGAAGGTAAAAGGGTCTTTGAGCGAAATCAAATTCCACATTAACTTACAGCATGTACATATATAAACATTACAGATAAAATTCCAGGCAGCCTTCCTCTCTATCGTTTGACTGGCTTGACCTGCAATTTAGAATAAAGAAACGACATAAGATAAGCTGTTAACCAAATGGCAGAGGAATATAAGAACCTTTCGAAAGCAGGATTTCAAAGCTAAGAATTCTTTTTCGCAAACGCCTTTCTCCACTCCGTCAGCATGAAGCGTCAAGCACTTTGCATAAGAGGAGACCTAAAAACCGAAGCCATGTGAGTCATATATTAACATCACAGCAGTGCCAGTATAAAGCATGGACTCACCTCTCCAGGGCAAGTACTGAGCATGCCCTTAAAAGCGCTCCCAAGTATCGTTCCCTTCGGCATCTCGAACAACTTACCCAGGTTAATTACGTCGAAAATTGTGCTGCGCTTGATTGAGTACGAAGTTACCGATTTCTTTTTAACACCTTTCAGATTGTACGTACAATCGCCCATTTGGAATCTGCACCTTCATCAAAACAACGACAACATCTAGAATCTAGGCCACTCTCGCTTGACAGTTGACGTGGTCTGCTTCGAGACCCAAGATCACGTGTTGAAGCGCCTTGTTTTTATTTCTTGGGCGAAGAAAGTTGAAAAATGTCGGAAAATGAAGCAAATGAGTCCAATGTAAGTAGGATCTCGTTGTACACTCAACCGCCTCCTGTTCTTTATCTTTTATGCATCTTTTCTGTTTAACAGCAAGTGGAGAGGATGCTTATGAAGTTTGAGGAGATTCCAAACAGGGACAGATTGGTTGTGAACGTGTTCTCCATCGAAATCGAAAGTGTGGGTTGCTGGATTGTAAAGTTTCGGAAAACGGGCGTGATTGTTAACAACAGGTTCGTCAGAGCAGTATTTATTGGATATTTAAATTCTTGTACTCTTTCCGTTCTTACTCTTGCTTTCTTCTCTCTGTTCTTACTCGACAGGGATCTGATCCTGAGCATCATTCCGGACGCCTCGATTATCTTCAAGAGCTTTGCTTCGTTCGTGCGTACGATGGACGGCGGCTCCACGCTGAGTGACGAAGTGAGTAAAGGCCAGTTGAACATGACTGGTCCCACTGAAGCTTTGGATTCGTTCCGCAGCAAGTGGTTACGGGTATGCGATTTACCGAACACAGCTCATGCGGAAGTGCCTTCAAGGCCAGCTAGGTTGCCAAGCTTGGACAAGGTACAGCCACTGAAGGCCGGATGGCTGCTGAAGAAACGAGATATTTTCTCGGGTTAGTTAGACTTCGTCCTTTTGTTATTGTTGATGTTATTGTTTTTGCCTTTGTTTCATCAAACGCATGAACGCGGAGTGGTCCCATCGATTTGGCTACTTCTCGTACCCTAACCTTTTCTTTTTTCTAACTGTAATTTATACCATTTTATCCTGTTAGGCTGGCGGTGTCGCTACTTCGTAGTGTACCCTGACCGTCTAGAGTACTTCATTGACCAGTATGACGCCACGCCCAAAGCTACTTTGTCTTTGATCGATGTTGAGATTCAGCCTGTAAAGAGAGTGAACATGCAAGGAGTGGGCGAACACTGGGGCATCATGTAAGTAACCGTGCTGTAAATGTGTTTGTTTAATACTGCTTTTCTATGAAAGCAGGTGTTTCTTTAATCGTGCGTTTATTTTGTATACTTACTAATCATACGCTAGTTGCGTGTCAGATGCGGCTACCTTCACCTGCACTTCCGTTATCCTTGTTAACACCTTCTCGTTCAATTTATTCCCTACATCAGTGTTACGACGAAGAATCCGAAGTCAACCTTCCGGTTGGCCAGTGAGATGACCGGGATCGAGGGAATGATCGAGTGCTCCACCTGGGAAAAGGTACACACTCATTAGAAATATACATTGTCATGTAAAGATTTTTGTATATCACGGCATGATTTCCCACGTCAAATAGAGCCTTTGACATGAGGCAAGTTTCGTTTTTATTTTAATGTTTTTCATCCATTTCATGTTTCTATATATGCAGGTCTTCTCTATCGCGCGTCAGTCCTGTGAGCAATATTTGGACACCATCGTCACCGACAGCGAGCTCTCCAAACAAAAGCGCTTCAACGAGCAACAAGCCGCTCAGGACGCCGCGATCAAGCTCAGCGCCCAATTAAGCCCGAGTAAAGACACCGCCACGGGTAACACTAAGTTTAGTCTCAAGACCCTCCTCCCCCGCATGAAAGCGTATGTCTTTTCGAAACAAGGCGCGCCAAAGGTGTTTCTTGGCGTGGGCCTCACCGTGCTGTTGATTCGAGTGGCCTGGAATGTGAGTCGGCTGCAGCAAGTATTCAAGAACGTTCTCTTTCACAGCAGCGTGGCGGTGTTGATTTTGACTGGGTTGTTCTTTTTGAAGAGCATATTCACCGAATATTTTACATCCGACGAAGTCGAAGGCATGGACGACACGTCGAAAATGAACACCATTACTCCGCCCAACGCAAGTCCTAAGTCTACTTCTGTGACCTCGACCACCACCACCAGTATCAATAATGGTAATGCGAGTGCAAAACTAGCCTTGCAAGTGCCCTCGGAAACCCCCAAAACCACACGCAAGCGGTTGTTTAACTTCTCCCGTAACCGCAACAGCACGCAGAGTGCTCAAGATAACTCCGCCAAGCTCAGTGCCCAAGATAAGACATCCAACCCCAAGCCTGGTGCACAAGATAGCACCTCCCGGCATGTGTCCCCGGTACGCAGACTGTCCACGGATGGTCCCAAGTATGGAGGTGTAAGTCCGTTGCCCCCACATGTGATATCTACAAAGCCATCAGGAGGGATGGCTGAACACCCCATGAATACGAATACCATGAAGAATGTAACCAATAGCAGTAGCGATGATAGTTAACATGCGAGTTACGTAGTTATTGAGTCCTGATACTTGTTGTTTTAGTTGCTTTTATTATGGCGACTACGAAGTAAATGAAGCGAAAACAACACATGATCACACTTGCTTACAGTTATTTACAATTATCTACAACTATTTACACATCCTTGTTTAACTTGTGCTGGTTTATAATTTCTCGCAACCGACTTACACACATATCTAATGCTACCGGCTGAATGCCCTGACTCGCTGGTACGATAATGTCAGCCCCTCGTTTGCTCGGCTCCACATAAATGAGATGCATAGGCCGTACGGTGCGTGTATATTGCGTTATTACACTCTCCACGCTTCGCTGGCGCTCGTTGATATCGCGCTTCATTCTGCGGATTAGTCGCAAGTCGTCATCGGTATCGACAAATATCTTCATGTCCATTAAAGACATCAACTGTGGCTCGGCAAAGATTAAAATCCCATCGACGATAATGATACTTCGGGGGGTAACCAGCTCGGTGTTCGCGGTGCGGGTGTGGGTTGCGAAGTCATAAATAGGTACTTGTACGTTCTCTCCTTTCTTTAGTTGGAACAAATGTTGCACCAGCAGATTTGTGTCAAGGGAGCTGGGGTGGTCGAAATTGACCTCGGCGCGTTGGTCGATCGATAAATGAGTCAGTTCTTTGTAATAGCTATCGTGACCAATAAAGCTAACATGCTCTGAGCCCAGTGATTCAATTATTGCTTTGGCGAGGGTGGTTTTACCAGAAGCACTGCCTCCAGCGATGCCCACAATCACAGGTCCTCCATTCTCAAGGAGCTTCGCGTTCACCACCAGAGAATCGGAAAGTTTCTTTTGCTCCTGGTCCAGCTTTTCGCTAGAAGGCTGATTGTTAAAAGGCAAAGATTGGTCGAATACAGGGTATTGACCGGCTACAAGCTTTGTCGCTGAAGTTAGTCGCCTCATCGAGCGCATCGAATGTCTAAGTCCGCAAACTGCAAACATATTCCGAAAGTTAAGAAGAAAGAAACAGACCCCTAAGTAAAACACGTTGTGCATGCAAGACACACTGACAAGACAAGGTGCTGAGGAAGCTATGCTTTTAAACCACGTCGGTATCAAGATATGTCTACAGAAAGTGCGTTGGACATACAATCGGAATTTCAATGGTCATGTTTGTGAACGAGTTGCTCACTGGACGGGAGAAAAGTGCAATGTCCTGGCTTCCTGTTTTTTTGGCCCTCATTCTTTATTTTTCACTATGGAGCACCTTCCGCGGTAAAACGACCAAGCGGAGCTGATATATAACACAACACAAAAATATGTTTGAAATACATTCAAAAGGCGAAAGACTTGCTTGTGATAATGAGTTGATTTTTTTCTGTTTCTTTGCGTGGTCTGCATCACCATAAGTGGACACTGTTAGTAAAATGTACATGGAATTTATTTGAATGCAACTTCAATTTATACTACGTTTTTTAATAATTCCGAACCTATGTCGAAATGATCACAGCTAAAAAAAAAAGAACGATTATGACTGCAAGGCTTTGTCGATGATCTCATTCGTGTGCTTCCACACAGCCTCTCGGTACTTATCATTGTGCAGATTCATAACCTTGGCAACCTGGCCTTTTTCGGACATAATATGGAACCCCTGGCCCTGTCTGGTGGGACTGGTCAACCCTCCTTCAATCATGTAGGTGGCACAAGTCTCAGGACTCTTCGCAAACAGCTGCAGAAAGCGCACTGGGTATTTGGCATACCAGGGGAAATCCTTGCCCCAAGAAGAGGCAACGGTACCCGGTGCTGCATGAATGTAGGAGATACCGCGCTTTGACGCTATGGCCACCTCCACAGATCCAGCAGCTGTGATCGCTTTTAAGTAGTCGGTATCACGAGAGAGTTGGTCTGCGGATAGATCATTGTAGAAGCCCGCGGCATTGGCAGCGTTGGCCAGGGAGAAGTTCTTTTTCAGCTCAAGATCGTCGAGATTGTCATAGGGGCTGTGAACGCCACCGGAGAGGATGCTTAATGAACGAACATCGTTGTTCTCGCTTTGAAGCGCAGTCTCCTTCATTTTGTCACCCAACTGGCGGTGAAACAAGACGCGCCCATAATAGTGCACAGCCATCTTCTGGTCGATACCCTCACTGGTTTCTGTACGGCCATTCAATGTTGCCATACCTTGCGATTGGACCAAGAAGTGGAGCGGCTTACCTTTGTTCTTGCTTAAATATTCATCACAACCTTTTACAATACTTTTCATGGAGCTTGCATCAGTAGTGATAAATCCATGATCACCGCTCGGGTTTAGTTTAAAGAGCTCGGCAAGGAGTTCCTCCCCGACGACGGAGTTTCTACCAACCACTGTGACGTTTGCTTGCATTTGAGCCAGCTTAAGTGCGATGCCTCGGCCAATGCCTGACGTAGCACCTACACACACGGCATACTTTCCTCTGAGATTCATTTTATTGCACTTCTGTTACAGAAATAAATCAATAATTTGTGCTGTGATCTATTTTATGGATAAGTGAAGGTATTTGGATCTCTCGAGATCTCTTCATCGCCAAAAAACCAATGAAGTGTGACCGGTATCCAAATTTCGGTACATTCAGCCATTTTTGTGTCGAATCTTTTGCCAGTTGGTAACAAACCAAGGCGCTATATCGGCACATCTACAAGTGTATTTATCATGAATCTCAAAGGAAAGTATGCCGTGTGTGTAGGTGCTACATCTGGCATTGGGAAGGGCGTTGCTCTTAAGCTGGCCCAAATGCAAGCTAACGTAACAGTTGTGGGAAGAAACGCCACCCTAGGCGAGGAGCTCCTTGCCGAGCTTTTCAAACTCAACCCGAGCGGTGATCATGGTTTTATCATCGCTGATGCAAGTTCGATGAAGAGTATCGTTCAGGGATGCGATGACTATTTGAGCAAGAACAAAAGTAAGCCTTTGCACTTTCTCGTTCAGTCGCAAGGCATGGCAAGTTTGAATGGCCGTACGGAAACCAGTGAAGGTATCGACCAAAAGCTAGCTTTACATCACTATGGGCGTGTCTTGTTTCACCGCCAGCTGGGTGACAAAATGAAGGAGACTGCGCTGCAGAGTGAGAACAACGATGTTCGTTCATTAAGCATCCTCTCCGGTGGCGTTCACAGTGCCTATGACAATCTCGACGATCTTGATCTCAAGAAGAACTTTACTCTTACCAACGCCGCCAATGCTGCCGGTTTTTACAACGATCTCACCGCAGATCAGCTTTCCCGCGATGATGATTACCTGAAAGCCCTTCCGCCCGGTTCTTCTGCGGATGGCAAGGCTGTTGCTCCGAAGCGTGGCATTTCGTACATTCACGCAGCTCCCGGTGTAGTGGCAACCACTTGGGGCAAGGATTTCCCCTGGTATGCCTTGTACCCGGTGCGCTTTCTGCAGCTGTTTGCGAAGAGTCCTGAGACCTGTGCCACCTACATGATTGAAGGCGGTCTCATAAACCCCATCCGACAGGGCCAAGGATTTCACATTATGTCGGAGACCGGTCAGAGTGCTCATACTACGAGTCTGCACAATGATAAGTACAGAGAGGCGGTGTGGAAGCACACAAATGAGATCATTGACAAGGCGCTGCGATCATAAGCTAACTCTTTTGTGTTGCTTGGAGTGAGTCCCGTATTTGTATTTTCCGTACCTATATTAACACGTGTATTTGATTCATAAACACTAAAAACGACATATGCGTATACATTACTTCCACTTTTAGAATGATTAAACACACTTCCCATGACGATTTCAGTGTTGAAAAGGAAATTTACAAGCCTCTACAAAAATGAAACTCAAAACGTGAAAAACATCCACTTCTCTTCACCCCTTCACTTCAAGCTGGCTGAGCACCGACCAGGCGTACTGGGCAACCGCTGCATCTTGTGCCGCCGTGCCTGCAAGGTCCACCACCACCACACGATCTTCCGCGTCACGGCCAGTCTTCACACCAGCAATCACCTCGCCCAGCTCGCCATAGACATCCCTGGTAATCAACACGCCACTTCGCAATGCGGTGTGCAGCTC
>LNAP01006972.1_pt1 | contig 12546 bp, 14 predicted proteins | sample 602601 | NCBI WGS metagenome assembly LNAP01 (sample SAMN02440304, study PRJNA202911) | soil metagenome | biome: Subtropical and temperate rainforests or woodlands; isolation source: soil samples (1 kg each in a 20% v/v slurry with milli Q water) were... ... | reverse complement strand
GTCGGGTACTGCCGGCCGAGATCGGGGTGCGCGATGGCGCGGTTGTAGCCGCCGCGCTCGCGCGACACCGCTTCGATGGCCTGTGCCAACTGCGGATGCCCGCGGTAGTCGTAGGGCACGCCGTGCAGGTACCACGGCATCTCGTCCGAGGTGTACATGCCGCTGTAGTGCCGCCCCGCATCGACCAGGTGGTAGCCGGTGGTGAACCAGTGCGAGTCGAAGAGCACGACGACGTCCGGCCTGGCCTCGGCGATCTTCGCGCGCAGCCGGGCGTAGCCGGCGATCAGGTCCGAATCCTCGCCCGCGCCCTGGAGGCGGCGGAACTCCTCGCACTGCATGAGGCCGGGGTGGTGCGACACCAGTGCGGCGCCAACGATCTGTCCCATGTCCTTGTCTCCTTGTTCATCGGTTCAACGGTGGCTGAAGCTGGCCTTGAAAGGCTTCTTCGGCACCACGACGTCCTTGACGTCGCAGAAGAACTCGAAACTCCAGTCGCCGCCCTCGCGCCCGATGCCGCTGCGCTTGATGCCGCCGAAGGGCGCGGCCAGGTCGCGGATGCCGAAGCTGTTGACCCAGATGAAGCCGGTGCGCACGCGCTGTGCCACGTCGGTGGCGTGCGACGTCTCGCCGTAGCAAACGCCGCCCAGGCCATAGTCGGTGCCGTTGGCCAGCGCGATGGCCTCGTCGTCATCGGCGAAGGTCTGCAGCGTGAGCACCGGACCGAACACCTCGTTCTGCACGATCTCGTCGCTCTGCTTCAGGCCGGTGAGCATGGTCGGCTGGTAGTACTGCGCGCCGAAGCCGTGCTTCGCGCCGCCCCACAGCACCCGGGCGCCGCCCGCCACCGCGCGATCGACGAAGCCGGCCACGCGCTCGACCTGGCGCGGATGGATGATCGGCCCGACCTCGGTCGCGGCGTCGCGCGGGTCGCCGACCTTGAGCTTCTCGACGTAGCCGCGCATCGCGGCGACGAAGGCATCGGCCACCTTCGCGTGCACCAGGAAGCGCGTGCCCGCCAGGCACACCTGGCCCGCGTTGCGGTACATCAGCGCGCCGGTCGCGGCCGCGGCGTCGAGGTCGGCGTCTGCCAGCACGATGAACGGGCTCTTGCCGCCGAGTTCCAGGCTGCAGGGCACGAGGTTGGCGCCCGCCGCCTGCGCGATGGCCTTGGCCGTCGGCACCGAGCCGGTGAAGGACACGCGGGCGATACGCGCGTCGGCCACCAGCGCGGCGCCGGTGCGGGCGCCCGTGCCCTGGACCACGTTGAAGACGCCCGGCGGCAGGCCGGCCGCATGCGCCGCATCGGCGAGCAGCGAACAGGTCAGCGGCGCCCATTCCGGCGGCTTCAGGATGCAGGTGTTGCCGGCCGCCAGCGCCGGCCCGAGCTTCCAGGTCGACAGCATCAGCGGTGCGTTCCAGGGCGTGATGATCACCACCACGCCGGCCGGGTCGTGCCGCACGATGTGGTGCGCCTGCTCGGTGTCGATGGGACGGTCCTGCAGCGTCAGCGCGTGCTGCGCGAACCACGCGATGTTGAGCATCGCGCGTGGCACCACGCCGTGGCGCATGCGCGAAAGCAGCACGCCGGCATCGTTGCTCTCCAGCGCGCAGAAGGCGTCGGCGCGCTTTCCGATCTCCTCGGCGAAGCGGTCGAGCAGCGGTTGGCGTTCGGCCGCGGTCATCGCGCTCCAGGCCGGGAAGGCCTTCTGCGCCGCGACGATGGCGGCCTCCACATGCTCGGCCGTGCCTTCCGCGATGCGGCCCAGCAGGCGCTGGTCGATCGGGCTGTGCAGTTCAAAGTGCCGGTCCGACGGCACGCGGCGGCCGTCGATGTAGTGGTCGGGAGACACGGCGATGCCGGCCACGTCGAGGGTTGTCATGGGTGCACCTTCACAAGTGAGTTTTCCATTGCACTACGTGCCAACCGCAGCGGATGAAACCGGCACGGCCGAGGCCAGGGCACCCGGGGAACTGGCTCCGCCAGGCCGCGGGGTGCGCCCCCTTGAGGGGGAGGCGGCGACACGCCGTGCACTGCTTCGGGGGTGGGCTTCATTCAGACGAAGCGGACGGAGATGGAACCGAGCGGCCCGTAGTCGGCATGGAAGACGTCGCCGGCCGCGCACGGCACGGGTCGCGTGAACGAGCCGCCCAGCACGATCTCGCCGGCCTCCAGTCCCTGGTCGAAGGCCGCGAGCTTGTTGGCCAGCCAGGCCACGCCGTTGCCCGGGTGGTTGAGCACCGCGGCGCCCAGGCCCGATTCCTCGATCACGCCGTTCTTGAACAGCAGCGCCAGTCGACCGCGTCGGGCTTCATGGGTCGGCCGCCCAGCACGATGGCGGCATTGGCCGCGTTGTCGGCGATGGTGTCGAGCACCTTGCGCGGCGCCTTCGTCTGGTGGTCGAACTGCGCGATGCGCGCGTCGATCAGCTCCAGCGCGGGCACCACGTAGTCGGTGGCGTTGAGCACGTCGAACAGCGTCACGTCCGGGCCCTTGAGCGGCCTGGCGAGGATGAAGGCGAACTCGGTCTCGAAGCGCGGCACGATGAAGCGCGCAGCCTCTACCTCGGCACCGTCGCGCAGCAGCATGTCGTCGAGCAGCGTGCCGTAGTCGGGCTCGGTGATCTGCGAGGCGAGCTGCATCGCACGCGAGGTCAGGCCGATCTTGTGGCCGATGACGCGGCGGCCCTCGCCCAGGCACAGCTTCATCCATTCGGCCTGGATGGCATAGCTGTCCTCGATGGTCATCGCGGGATGGCGCAGCGAGAAGTGGCGCAGCTGCACGCGGGTGCGCTGCGCTTCGTGCAGTTCGCGCGCCAGCGCGGCGTGGGTCGTTGCGTCGAGCATGGGGTGTCTCCTTCTTGTCGTGTGCCCGCTCACCGGGCCGGGCGCCAGTGTCGAGCGCGAGACCCTCCGCAACAAGCAATGCTTCTGGAAGGATTGCCAAGCAGCGCTTGATAATCCCGTCCCGCGTCAGCCTGCGCCAGCTCGAAGCCTTTGCCCGCGTGGCCGAGCTGCACAGCTTCAGCGCCGCGGCCGAGCGCCTGGGCCTCACGGCGCAGGCCGTGAGCCAGCTGGTGGCCGAACTGGAATCGATCCTCGGCTTCCGCGTGTTCGACCGCACCACACGGCGTGTCGCGCTGTCCGCGGCCGGCCGCGACTTCCTGCCATCGGCCGAGACGGTGCTGCGCCACCTCGACGCCGCCGAGGCCGCCCTCGCCCGCGCGAGCCAGGCCCTGGCCCGCATCGACCAGGCGCTGACCGATCCCAAGGTGTTCGCTGAAAATCCCGCCAAGGCCGCCCAACTCGGCCGCGACCGGGAGGCGGCGGAGGCCGCCCTCGAGGCCGCCGAACTGGAATGGCTCGAAGCCAACGAGGCCTACGAAGCGGTTCGCAACGACGCCTGAGCCACCCTGGAGCACGATGCGATTAGCTCTGGCGGGAAGTCTGTGCAGCCACGCGAGGTTCGCGATAGCATCGGGCGATGACCTCCCCGGCCCAGCCGCTTCCCGATCCCGATCAGCGCCGCCGGGCGCCGCGCATCCGCGCGCGGCTTCATGAGCTCTACTACGGGCGCTCGGACAGGTCCCTGCGCTTCCGCCTGGCGGTGATCGCGATCGACTTCGTGATGATCGCCTTCTTCATCGCCGGCCCGTTGCTGCGCGATACGCCAGTCTTCCTGTTCATCGACTATCTGCTGGCGCTGGTCCTGACCGTGGATCTTTCGGCTCGGGCCCTGGCGACCACGAACGTGATCGGTTGGCTCAAGCGCCCGACGACCTGGGTCGACCTCTTCGTCTGGCTCACCCTGATCTTCCCGTTCTGGCTGTTCAACCTGGCCTTCCTGCGGGTGATCCGCCTGTGGAGCCTGATTCATTCGGAGTTTTTCTGGGACACCGTCGGGCGGCGCTATGACGAGACCCGCTGGGAGGACGTGATCCGCGCGGTGGCCAACCTGCTGACCTTCCTCTTCGTGATGACGGGGTTCGTCTATACGAGCTTCGCGCGCACCGAGGGGATCAGCGGCTATATCGATGCGCTCTACTTCACCATCGCAACCCTGACGACGACCGGCTTCGGCGACATTACCCTGCCGGGGACCTGGGGCCGGGTCATCTCCATCGTCACCATGCTGGCCGGGATCACGCTGTTCGTGCGGCTGGCCCAGACGCTGTTCCGTCCGCACAAGATCCGCTTCGCCTGCCCGAGCTGCGGCCTGCGCCGGCATGACGTCGACGCCGTGCACTGCAAGGCTTGCGGCGTGCTGCTGAACATCCCCAACGACGAGGAGTGAGCCATGCCCGACGAGGCGCGCATCGTCTATCTGCTGCTGGCGGCGATCCTGGTGGCGCCAGCAGCCATCGTCGCGTTCCGGCGGCTGTTCGGAAAGAAGGACAAGTAAGGCGGCGTCAGCCGCACTTGGCCTGCTGAACGACGCCGGTCTTTTCGTCGAACACGAAGTTCAGGCGACGCGGGTTGTAGTCCATCGTCGCCGCGCAGGTCGAACAGAGGATCCGCTGCAGGCGGGGGTCCACCGGCGCGGGGATTTCGCTCCGGGGACGGCCGACGAACCTCTGCGCCTCGGCCGCGCCGCACTGGTCCGGCTCGGGAGCCGGACCAGGGGCCGGAGCTGACGCGGACGGAACCGTGGGCGCCGGGGCGGACGGCTCGCCGGCGCAGGCGGCCAGCAGGATCATCGCAGCGCCGAATAGGATCGTGGTCTTCATGCCTGTTTCTCCCAACCCCTGTCCTGCTGCCTCCAGTACGAGGCTGGATGTCCCTTGGCCCTGACCGCCTTCCAGTGACTGCGCGCCACGGCGAGCTGAGCCTCGTCCCTGCCGTCGAACACCACCATGCAACGGGCGTATCCGGCAAGCGCTCCCGGATCGGCCCCGTCCACGAGGAACAGGGCTTCGGCGCCGTTGGGATTGTCGAATCCGGTGGTCAGCAGCACCGGCTGGCGTGGGGCCTGAGGTTCATCGGCCGGCGCGTGCGGCAGGAAGCTGTCTTCACGATACGACCAGAGCCAGCCGTCGAGATGTTCAATCCGTTCCGGCAAGCGCGTGCGTACGATGGCCTTCCAACCGCGCGCCAGGGTCCGCTCCAGCAGCTCGGGCAGCACCTGGTCGAGGCTGGACCGTTCCAGGTGGTAGAACCAGACTTCGCAGGGCGTGTCGCTCACGCCCCCACCTTAAGCCCCAAAAGCCGCGTCAGGGCCAGCATGGCGCTCGCGACTTCCTGCGGATGGGCGGCCATGGAGAGGTGGTGCAGATCCCGGCGCAAGGTCGGCCAGCCGAGACGCCGCGCCTCACCGGCCTCGCGCTCATAGGCCTTGGAGAGCCGCAGGAAGCCCCAGCCGACGTCCGACGGCAGGTCGATCTCCGGCGCCTTCTCCTCGAACCAGCCGAGCGGCGTGGGGGCCAGTTCGCCGATGAATCGGCTCCGCAGCTCGCCTTCCGGCAACAGGCTTTCCAGGGCTCCGGGAGGGAACCACTTGTCCCAGGCCGGAATCTGGCCGTTCTCGGCCTTGGATTTCAGGGTCGCGACCAGGCCGTCGCCAGCGGTCTCGAACCAGCAACGGCCGGGATATGGCGGGACAGCGTCCACATAGAGCACGCCCCGGACCGGCTTTCCGACCGCCGCCACGACCGCAGGGGCGAGGCCGCCCGCCGCCGAATGGACGGCCAGCACGAAGGGACCCTCCTGGCTCAGCACCTGGGCCGCCACCGCCCGCGCCGCGCTCTCGTAGAACGGCTGAGCAAGCGCCACGATCGGCGGAATGACCGGCCGCGTCGACTCGATCCCACGCGCCGCCAGGGCCGCGGCCAATGGCGCCCAGGCCGCCGGCCCGGTCAGCGGGCTGTGAAGCAGGATGAATCGCATGGCGACGTTCTAAGGGCGCCCAGGGCGCGAGCGCCACAACGAACACAGCCACATTTGAAGGGGCGCCCGAAGGCGCCCCTGCCCTTTAGCCCTCGTACTTATCCTGAACCATGCGGTTCAGCAGGCGCACGCCGTAGCCCGTCGCGCCTTCCGGCAGGGTCGGAACCGACGACGGCTTCTTCCAGGCGGTCGAGGCGATGTCGAGGTGCGCCCAGGGCACGTTGTTCACGAAGCGCTGGATGAACAGCGCCGCCGTGATCGAACCAGCCGGACGGCCGCCGGTGTTCTTCATGTCGGCGATCATCGAGTCGATGTTCTTGTCGTACTGAGCCGGCAGCGGCATGCGCCACAGCGGTTCGCCCTCGGCGCCCGACGCAGCGAGCAGGTTCCCCGACAGCTCCTCGTTGTTGGAGAACAGGCCGGCATAGTCGTTGCCGAGGCTGATGATAATCGCCCCCGTCAGGGTGGCCAGGTCGACCATGAACTTCGGCTTGAAGCGGTCCTGGCAGTACCAGATGGCGTCGGCCAGGACGAGGCGGCCCTCGGCGTCAGTGTTGATGATCTCGATCGTCTGGCCCGACATCGAGGTGACAACGTCGCCCGGTCGCTGGGCGTTTCCGTCGGGCATGTTCTCGACCAGGCCCAGGATGCCGATCGCGTTCACCTTGGCCTTGCGGCCGGCCAGGACGTGCATGACGCCGGCCACTGCGCCGGCCCCGCCCATGTCCCACTTCATGTCTTCCATGCCGTCAGCCGGCTTGATGGAGATGCCGCCGGTGTCGAAGCAGACGCCCTTGCCGACGAAGGCGACGGGCTGGGCGTTCTTGTCGTCGGCGCCGTACCACTTGATGACCGCAAGCTGGCTTTCGCGGCTGCTGCCCTGCCCCACGCCCAGCAGCGAACCCATGCCCAGCTTGGCCATCTCGGCCTCGCCCAGGATCTCGACTTCCAGGCCGAGCTTCTCCAGGGCCTTCACCCGCGTCGCGAATTCGGCGGGATAGAGGACGTTCGGCGGCTCAGAGACCAGATCGCGGGTGAAGGCGATGGCGTCGGCCAGGGCGGCCAGAGGCGCAAAGCCGGCCAGGGCGGCGTCGGCGTTGTCCGCCACCACCTGGGTCTTCACGATCGAGGGCTTCTTCTCCGCCGGCTCCTTGGTCCGGTAGCGATCGAAGCGATAGGAGGCGAGCCGCACGCCCAGCGCCGCGCGCGGAGCCGACCCACCGGCGGGAAGCACCACACGCAGCGTCGTGAGGCCCGAGTTCTTGACCGCCGCATAGGCCGAGGCCGCGGCGTGTTCGGCAGCGATGTCGTCGAACGCGTCAGTCTTGCCCGCCCCGACCAGCAGGATGCGCGCCGCATCACCGGCCGCGCCCAGCACGTCCAGGACCTGGCCCTTGGCGCCGGTGAACCGCTGCGCGCTTGCCGCACGAGCGAGCGCCCCGCCAGCCTTGGCGTCTGCGTCCGCCGCAGCGCCGCCGAGCACCGCACCTTCGAACACCACCAGGGCCAACGCGCTCTTCTCGCCAAGCGCAGCGCCCGCCGCGACGAACTCGATCTCCATCAGTCTCGAACTCCAGAGGTAAAATGGACCGCGTCCGACGCCCAGGCCGCTTCTGCGACTGTTGTACGACGCGACGACGCATGATTTAGAGCAGGTTCACGTTCCGGGCGCGTAAAATCCCCGGTCGGAATCAGATTTTTCCCAATGCCGCTGATTGACCGCTACCTGCTACGCCAGCTCCTGGGACCGACCGTGCTCGCCACGGCCGCGCTCACGGCCGTGGCGCTGCTCTCGCAGAGTCTTTCAGCCCTCGACATCATCGTCAGCCAACGCCAGAGCGCGCTGATCTTCGCCAAGGTCACGCTGCTGGCCATGCCGCAGTTGCTGAACATGGTGATGCCGATCGCCATCTTCGTCGCGGCGCTGGTCTCCCTCAACCGGCTTCATACCGAGCAGGAGATCGTCGTCTGCTTCGCCGGCGGGATGAGCCGCTGGCGCGTCATCGCCCCGGCTCTGCGGCTCGCCTCGATCATCGCGGTCCTGGCGCTGGTGGTGAACCTCTGGATCCAGCCGCTCGCCGCCCGCGAGATGCGCCAGACCCTGTTCGAGGTCCGCACGGACCTTGCTTCCACCCTGATCCGGGAAGGCGAATTCACCAGCCCCGCGCCGGGCCTGACCGTCTACGCCCAGTCGGTGGACGCCACCGGCCTGATCCGCAACCTCTTCATCCACCAGGAGAAGGAAGGCGGCTCGGCCACCACCTACACCGCCGACGAGGGCCGGCTGGAGAAGCGCAATGGCCGCCCGGTGCTGGCCATGCACCGCGGATCCATGCAGGAGTTCAGCGACGAGGACGTGCTGAACTACCTCACCTTCGACGACTACCCCTACGACCTGACGCCGTTCATGCGCAGCGACGAGCTGATTCATTACAAGCCGTCGGACCGCTACCTGCGCGAACTCCTGTTCCCCGACCTCACCCAGGACTGGGAAAAGCAGAACCGGCTCAAGCTGCTGGCCGAGGGACATAACAGGATCGCCAGCCCGCTCTACAACATCGCCCTGATGGCCCTGGCGCTGTCGGCGATCATCGGCGGCGGATTCAGCCGGATGGGCTACGGCCGCCGCATCGCCGTCGTCTCGGCGGTGGCCGTCGGCGTCCGCATCATCGGCTTCGTGGTGCAGGCGGCTTCGGAGGAAGCAGCCTGGATCAACGTCTTCCAGTATCTGGTTCCGATCTTGGCCACCTATCTGGCCCTGCGCGGGATATTCCGGGAAAAGGTTTCGCGTTTCATAGACATGCGCCTGAAACCTCACCGCATCAGTCGCCGCCGGGAAGCCGTCGCATGATCGGCCTCGGCAAGCTTGAGCGCTATGTCATGAGCCGCATGCTGACCAGCGTCGGCTCGGCCCTGGCGGTAATCGCCGCGGTGATCATCCTGGTCTCCTTCGTCAACCTCTCGCGCGAGGTCGCGGTGCGGGCGGACGTCGGTGTCGCCCAGCTCTTCGCCCTCACCCTGCTGCAGACGCCGTCGATCGTGCTGCTGCTGCTGCCCTTCGTCTTCCTGTTCGGCGGGATGGCGGCCTATGTCGGCCTCAACCGTCGATCCGAGCTGGTGGCCATGCGTGCCGCGGGCATCTCCGCCTGGCGCTTCATCCTGCCCTCAGCGATGGTCGCAGCCGTCATCGGCGCGCTGGTCGTGCTGGTCTTCAACCCGCTCGCGGCTGCGGCCAGCGCCCGGTACGAGTCGGACCGCGCCAATCTGATGGAGAACTACCTCACCGACGCGCCCAAGGAGGTCTGGCTGCGGCAGGGCGACGACCGGACCCAGATGGTCATCCATGCGCGCCAGCGGGACACCGCTGAGGGCCGGGTCCGGCTGAAGGGCGTCTCGCTGTTCGTCTATCAGAAGAACCAACAGGGCCGGCCCGAATTCAAACGCCGGCTGGAGGCCGCCGAGGCCCAACTCTATCCCGGCTATTGGAAGCTCACCGACGTAAAGGAAGCCTCCGCAGGCGAAAGCTCCGTGCGCTCGGATTCGCTCTCGATCCGCTCGAGCCTGGACGCCGAATCGGCGATGGAGCGGTTCGCCGCCCCGGAATCGATCGCGTTCTGGCGTTTGCCGGCGGCCATCCGGTTGACCGAGCAGGCCGGTTTTTCCGCCAACGGCTATCGCCTGCGGTTCCAGCAACTGCTGGCTACGCCCGTACTGTTCGCCGCCATGCTGATCCTGTCGGCAGCCTTTTCCTTGCGCCTGGCGCGGCTTGGGGGCCTTGCCGGGCTTGCCGGAGCCGGCGTCGGCCTTGGTTTCGTCGTCTTCTTCTTCAACGAGTTTTCGGGAGCTCTGGCCGATGCGGACATCATCCCGCTCTTCGCAGCGGCCTGGGCGCCGCCAGTCGTGGCCCTGCTGTCCGGGCTTGCGCTGCTCTGCTACACCGAAGACGGTTGAATCGCCGGGCTGTCCGGCTATGCATCCCGGCTTGAACCGCGACGAGGGGAGTTCATGAGTCTCGGCAGGCGTTCAGCCTCAGCCAAGCGCGGCCTGCTCGCAGGTGTCGCGCTCATGGTGCTCTGCGGCGCGGCCGCTCACGCGCAGGAGGCCACGCCTCCTGCGGCGGCGGCTCCATCTCCGGACGGCATGACGCCCGACCAGCTTTATATGGAAGCCGACCTCGTCATCCGTAATGACAAGACCAAGGTCACGACCGCGCGCGGCTCGGTCGAGGTGCGCTACCAGGGCCGGACCCTGCGCGCCGACGAACTGGTCTATGACGAGCCCAAGGCCCAGATGAGAGCCAGGGGCCACACCGTCATCATCAACTCGGATGGCACGGTCCAGTACGCCGACGAAGTGGTGCTCGACGACCAGATGACCGCCGGGGTCGCCACGGGCTTCGCCGCCCGCCTGGGGGCCAACGCCAAGCTGGCGGCCGCCAGCGCCGTTCACCGCTCGGCGACGGTCAACGAACTCAATCGCGCGATCTACACGCCTTGTGAGATCTGCGCGCCCGACGGGACGCCCAAGGCGCCCACCTGGTCCATCAAGGCCGATAAGGTCGTGCAGGATAAGGAGCGCCAGCTCGTCTACTACCGCAATGCGGTGGTGAAGATCCTGGGCGTGCCGCTGTTCTACTCGCCGATCTTCTGGCACCCCGACCCGCAGGCCGAGCGCAAGTCCGGCCTGCTGACCCCTGAAGTCTCGCTGTCGGACCGCCGCGGGGCGTCCTACGAACAACCCTATCTGTGGGTCATCTCGCCATCTGCGGACTTGACCATAAGCCCGCAGATCAACACGGAAGTTAATCCGTTCCTCAACGGCCATTTCCGTAAGCGCTTCTATTCCGGCGCCCTGGATGCGCGGTTCGGCTACACCTACGACAAGGACTTCGACGGCAGCGGCAACCGCTTCGGCGAGGCGACCAACCGCAGCTACATCCTGGCCGCCGGCGCCTTCGCCATCAATGAGAAGTGGCGTTGGGGCTTCACCGCCGAGCGCACCTCCGACGACCTGTTGTTCGACAAGTACGATCTGGGCGGCGTCTACGAGCAGCGCGGTCCCTACGTGGCCGACGATCGCCGCCTGATCAGCCAGATCTACGCCACCCGGGAAGCCCAGAACTCCTACTTCTCCGCAGCGGCCTTCTCGATCCAGGGCCTGCGCCCGGAAGACAACGACCGCACCTTCCCCATCGTCGGCCCGCTGATCGAGAGCCGCTGGGAGCCTATCCAGGAGGTCGCCGGCGGCCGCCTGCGGGTCCGGGGCAGCGCCGTGGTTCTCACCCGCGAGCAGGCGCCCGAAGCGCCCGAGCTGCGTCTCGACGGCCTCGACAGCCGCCGGGCGACCGGCGAGCTCGACTGGCGGACGACCTATACGACGGCCAACGGCCTGCGCGTCGCCCCCTTCATCCAGGCCCGCCTCGACGCCTACTCGATCGACGACAATCTGGTCGGCTTCCTTTCGAACGCCTCGCGCTCGGACACCATGACCCGCGCCCTCGGTGTCGCCGGGGCAGACATCAGCTACCCGTTGTTCCGTAGATACAATAACTTCACGGCAGTTATTGAACCATTGGTTCAGATCGCCGTATCGCCGGACGTCAAGCAGATCGAACTCGGCAGGAGTCTGATCGGCGACGTGGTCTACCTCAACGAGGACTCGCTGACCTTCGAGTTCGACGAGACCAACCTGTTCCGGCCGAACAAGCTTCCCGGCTATGACCTCTACGAGGACGGCCTACGCGCCAATGTGGGCCTGCGCGGATCGGTGCTCTGGGACGATGGCCGTCGCGCCACCCTGCTGGTCGGTCGCTCCTTCCGTAGCGAACGCAACGACATCTTCACGGCCTCCAGCGGCCTGCGGGATCGCTCGTCAGACTGGATCGTGGCGACGACCGCCGAGCCCATGCCGGGCCTCTCCTTCTTCGGCCGCGCCCGCCTCGACGGCGACGACCTGAGCCTGGCGCGGGCCGAAACCGGTGTGAACGTCTCAAACTCCCGCTGGGGCTACGGCTATGTCCGCTACCTGCGCGACCGCTCGAACCCCAACGCCATCGACAACAACGGCAAGGTCGAAAACCTCGATCTGGGCGGCGAGATCTACCTGACCAAGAACTGGGGCGTGACGCTCTACGGAAACCGCGATCTCGTGCAGAGCGGCTGGGTCATCCGAGACATCGGCGTGGTCTACCGCGACGATTGTACGCGGGTGGACTTCGTCTATCGCCGCGAGGACACGGTGCTGAACAGGCTCGGCCCCTCCGAATCGTTCTCGATTCGCCTAACCCTCGCCACATTGGGCGAACCGATATATGGCAACTGACAACCGCGGCAGCTCACGGCGCGCCGCCGCTACGGCTACGCTGAGGAAGACCCCATCCATGAACCGCGCGCGTAAAGTCACGGGCCTTGCGGCGCGGAGCGTCGCCCTGGCCGCCGCCTTCGCCGCGGCGGCGGACCTGCGCGAGGGGCGGCTCAAGACCCTGCTGTGCGACTACGAGCCCGAGCCGATCCCGATCTACGCGGTCTATCCGCACGCGCGGCACCTGTCGGCCAAGGTGCGGGTCTTCGTCGACCACCTCGTTCGCCACTTCGCCGGCCAGGCGCCCTGGCACCAGGGCTGGAGCTAGGTCTCACCGCCCGCGGACGATGTCGCCCGACTGCAGGC
>LNAP01004645.1_pt1 | contig 12546 bp, 13 predicted proteins | sample 602601 | NCBI WGS metagenome assembly LNAP01 (sample SAMN02440304, study PRJNA202911) | soil metagenome | biome: Subtropical and temperate rainforests or woodlands; isolation source: soil samples (1 kg each in a 20% v/v slurry with milli Q water) were... ... | reverse complement strand
GGCGGCAACGCCCTGCGTGCCGCCGTGCTCGGTGCCAACGACGGCCTGGTGTCGAACTTCAGTCTGGTGATGGGCGTGGCCGGCGCCGCCTTCTCCGCCGAGGCGTTGCTGCTCACCGGCCTCGCCGGCCTGCTCGCCGGCGCCTGCTCGATGGCGCTGGGCGAATGGCTGTCGGTGCAGAACGCCCGCGAGATGTACCAGCAGCAGATCGCCAGCGAGCGCGACGAGCTGGCGATGGTGCCCGACGAGGAAGCCGAAGAGCTGGTGCTGATCTATCGCGCCAAGGGCCTCGACGAGACACGGGCGCGAGCCATGGCCAAGGGCATCATGGCCGACCCGACTCGCGCGCTGGACACCCTGGTGCGCGAGGAGCTGGGCATCGACCCGGACGACCTCGGCGGCTCGGCCTGGCTGGCGGCCGTCACCTCCTTCGTGGTGTTCGCCATCGGCGCCTTCATCCCGGTACTGCCGTTCCTGTTCCTCGACGGCCGCGCTGCGCTGTTCGCCTGCGCGCTGTTCAGCACCGCCGGCCTGTTCCTGATCGGCGCGCTGGTCACCCTGTTCACCGGGCGCGGCCTGCTCGGTTCCGGCCTGCGCCAGATGGCCTTCGGCCTCGGCGCGGCGGGGATCACCTACACCCTGGGGGATATGCTGGGGGTGACGGTGGGGGGATGAGCGGTAGATACTCTGCCCATGGCAAGGTCGTTTGCCCGCTCATAGTCCTCGCAAGAAAGGCATCATGGATCGATCAAAAATCGCGCTGTTCATCGACGTTGAAAACCTGACCCACTGGCTCAAGCACAATGGTCCTGACCTGCTGATCACCGAGCTCAGCGCCATTGGCCAACTGATCGTTCGCCGCGCCTATGGCAACTGGGGCAATCCCTGCGTGCAGGGCTTCCAAAGCGAACTCAACCGCCTGGGCTTCGAGCTGATCCACAACTTCCACCCGGTCAGCAAGAAGAACTCGTCCGATATTCAACTGACCATCGACGTCATCGACTACGCCCACAACCTGCCCGGCATTCACTGGTTCGTCCTTGCAACCGGCGACTCGGACTTCTCCCCACTGTTTCGCAAGCTGCGTGAGATGGGCAAGGAAGTGATTGGCGTCGGGCCGAAGTCGCCGCTTAGCGAAAGCGTGAAGACCTCCTGCTCGAAATACATCTATACCAACGCCGAGCAGGCCACCAGCAAGAAGGAGCTGCGCTCGAATACCGACGACGCCATGGACCTGGCGGAAAAGATCCTCCGGGCCGCCGACCAGACGCTGCCGCTCTCCACCCTGAAAAACGGCATGCTCAGCGTCGATAGTGCGTTCAACGAGCGCGATCTCGGCTATCGCTCGTTCATCGATTTCCTCAAGGCCATCGACTCGATCGAAGTGGCTCAGGACGGGAAAAACAAGTCGTGGACGGCCACGCTGAAAACGAGTGATTTAGCTCCTGAATCCAAGGAGGAGAGCATCCAGGACTCGCTGGCACGAACTTACGAAAGACTGCTCAGGAAAAAACAATGGCGTCTTGTATCCAGCAATGCACTCAACGAAGTTTATCAAAGCGCCCGCAATCACCCGAACCTGAGCAAGGAACAGATTGCCCAGGAGATCCAGAAAAACAGCCAGACGATTACCAGCGTCGAAATCAACAAAGCGCTAACCATCTTGGTACGCTCGAAGGTACTCAAGATCAGTGGATTCAGCGACTCAGGGGAAAAGCTCTGGCTGATAGATCCAGACCTGAATCTCGTGCGAACAGTAGACGCTGCCATGCTCTCCCGACTGCTCTCAGCGTGCGGGGAAAGCGATACAAAAATCGACAAGGCAGCACTTCGCGACCTGCTGTATGGAAAATACGACAACAGCGCTCTTGTGCAACTGATCGAACAGGCATCAGTCCTGCGTGAAAAAGCAGAAGCCTAAAATTGCTCTGGCCCCACGCACACTATTGAACCTGATGTCCGTGCGTCGCCCCTGAGACAAAGCGACTCCTGCGCACTCCATTACTGACTAGGCTTTCCGTGACGCGCCCGCTATCCCCGGCGCGTCGGGAGAACCGATGAAAGAGCATTCCGCCACGCCTGCCGGCGTCGAACGCCTAGCCCTGCTGCGCCACTACGCCGAGCCCCTGCCCGCACTGGACAGCGCCGGATTCGCCGCCCTGTTCGACCGCTACGCCGATGCCCGCGTGGTGCTGATCGGCGAGGCCAGCCACGGCACGTCCGAGTTCTACCGCACCCGTGCGGCGATCACCCGCCACCTCGTCGAGAAGCACGGCTTCAGCATCGTCGCCGTCGAGGCCGACTGGCCGGACGCAGCGCAGATCGACCGCCAGGTGCGCGGGCAACAATCGCCGAGCTGGCAGCAACAGGCCTTCCAGCGCTTCCCCACCTGGATGTGGCGCAACCGCGAGGTTGCCGGCTTCTGCGCCTGGCTGAGCGGCTACAACGCCAGCCTGCCCGCCGAGCGCCGCGTGGAGTTCCGCGGCCTCGACGTCTACAGCCTGGGCGCCTCGATCGGCGCGGTGCTGGCCTATCTGGACCGTACCGACCCGCCTGCAGCCCAAGCCGCGCGGCAACGCTACGGCTGCCTGACACCCTGGCAGGACGCACCCGCGGCCTACGGGCGTAACGTCCTGCACGGCCAGCAGTCCTGCGAGGATGCCGTGGTCGAGCAGTTGCGCACGCTGCTCGAACAGCGCCTGGAGCGCCTCGGCCGTGACGGCGAAGCCTTTTTCGATGCCACCCAGAACGCCCGCGTGGTCCAGGCCGCCGAGCAGTACTACCGGATCATGTACCACGGCTCAATCGCCTCGTGGAACCTGCGCGACCAGCACATGTTCGACACCCTGCACAGCCTGCTCGAGCATCGCGGCCCCGAGGCCCGGGCGGTGGTGTGGGCGCACAACTCGCACATCGGCAATGCCAGCGCTACGGCCATGGGCTGGGCCGGCGAGTTCAACATCGGCGAACTGTGTCGCAACGCCTGGGGCCGCGAGGCGGTGCTGATCGGCATGGGCACCGACCGCGGCGAGGTGGCGGCCGCCGACAACTGGGACGAACCGATGCGCATCAAGCAGGTCCTGCCCTCGCGCCGCGACAGCTGGGAACAGGTGTTCCTGCAGACCGGGCTGCCCGCCTCCTTCACCGACTGGCGCGACGACACCGGGGAGCTGCGCGCGGCGCTATCCGCGACCCTGCTGGAGCGCGCCATCGGCGTGATCTACCGCCCGGAGAGCGAGCGGCAGAGCCACTACTTCGAGGCCGTACTGGCCGAGCAGTTCGATGCCTGGATCTGGCTGGCAGAAACCCATGCGGTCACGCCGCTGGAGTCGAACCCACCGCGCAGCGGCGAGGACGAGACCTGGCCGTTCGGGGAGTAGCCCGCCGCTCCGCGGCGGGCTATGTTGTGCTCGCCCTCGTACAGATGGAGTTCACCGAGATGGATCTCGAACTGGCCAGGCAGGTACTGGCCGTCAAGGCGCTGGCCCGCCGCAACCAGACACGGCGCAACCGGATCAGGCTGGTCGGCCTCCTGCTCGGAACCGCGCTGGGTGCCGTATGGTTTCTCGTTGCCCCGCTGAGCTCGTCGAAACCGGGCAACGAGTTCGTTATCGCCGCGGTTGGCGGATTTTTCCTTACCGACATCCTCATTCAGCTATGCGCATCCACGCTGTTCCCCAAGAGAGCGCGCTGCCCCTGCTGCGGTCACGACTGGGAGATCCGCGAAGGCCGCGTGATGGCGCTGGAAATGCCGACTTGGGACAAATGCCCCGGCTGCGGCCTGATGATGAGCGACCTGTCCCTGTTCCTGATCCTCAAGCGCAGCGAGTCCTGAACCGCCCCAGCTGGCGGGCAAAAGAAAAGGCGCCGGCCCTCGCGGGCTGGCGCCTTTTCTTCGCCACCGGTTGTCCCGGCGTAAACCATCAGGCCTTGGGCAGGGTCACACCGACCTGGCCCTGGTACTTGCCGCCGCGGTCCTTGTAGGACACTTCGCACTCTTCGTCCGATTGCAGGAACAGCATCTGCGCCACGCCCTCGTTGGCGTAGATCTTCGCCGGCAGGGTGGTGGTGTTGGAGAACTCCAGGGTCACGTGGCCTTCCCACTCCGGCTCGAGCGGGGTGACGTTGACGATGATGCCGCAACGCGCGTAGGTGCTCTTGCCGAGGCAGATGGTCAGCACGTCGCGCGGGATGCGGAAGTACTCGACGGTGCGCGCCAGGGCGAAGGAGTTCGGCGGGATGATGCAGACGTCGCCCTTGACGTCGACGAAGCTCTTCTCGTCGAAGTTCTTCGGATCGACGGTGGCCGAGTGGATGTTGGTGAACACCTTGAATTCGTCGGCGCAGCGCACGTCGTAGCCGTAGCTGGACACCCCGTAGGAGATCACCCGGTCGGAGTCCGCACCGCGCACCTGGCGCTCGACAAAGGGCTCGATCATGCCGTGCTCGAGGGCCATGCGGCGAATCCACTTGTCCGATTTGATGCTCATGCGACTGTCCTGCCTGGGTGGGTAAAAACGGGGATGTGGCGAAAAAACGAGCGCATATCTTACCGGCTGGCCTGCAACGGGCAAAGGGCCGGGCGCCGCACGGCCATGGGTAGGGTGGGAAACTCGCGCAGCGATTTCCCACCATTGCCGGTGGACAAGGCTGCGCCGTTGTCCACCCTACGCCTGCAGGGGACTCTCAATCATCGCTGATGCTGATGCTCGGCATCGCCGTGGCGCTGGCCGCCTGGCGCAGCAGACGCGCGCCGACCTTGCGCGCCAGCTGCTGGTAGAGCATGGCCAGCGGGCCGTCCGGCTCGGCGACCACGGTCGGCTTGCCGCCGTCGGCCTGCTCGCGGATGGCCATCGCCAGCGGCAAGGAGGCCAGCACCTCGACGCCGTACTGCGCGGCCAGCTTGGCACCGCCGCCCTCGCCGAACAGGTGTTCGGCATGCCCGCAGTTGGAGCAGATGTGCACGGCCATGTTCTCCACCACGCCGAGCACCGGGATGTTGACCTTGGCAAACATCTCCACGCCCTTCCTGGCGTCGAGCAGGGCCAGATCCTGCGGGGTGGTGACGATCACCGCGCCGGCCACCGGCACCTTCTGCGCCAGGGTCAGCTGGATGTCGCCGGTGCCCGGCGGCATGTCCACCACCAGGTAGTCGAGATTGTCCCAGGCGCTCTGGGTGATCAGCTGCAGCAGCGCGCCGGAAGCCATCGGCCCGCGCCAGACCATCGGCGTGCGCTCGTCGGCGAGGAAGGCCATCGACATCACCTGCACGCCGTGGGCCTGCAGCGGCACGAACCACTGCTGGTCCTTGATCTGCGGGCGGGTGCCGTCCGCAATGCCAAGCATCAAGCCCTGGCTGGGGCCGTAGACGTCGGCGTCGAGGATGCCGACCCGCGCGCCCTCGCGGGCCAGCGCCAGCGCCAGGTTGGCGGCGGTGGTCGACTTGCCGACGCCACCCTTGCCGGAGGCCACGGCGATGACGTTCTTCACCCCGGCCAAGGCCTGGGTCTGCGCCGGCACCTGGTGGACCGGGATCACGCAGTCCACCTGCACCTCGGCGCTGGTCACGCCCTCGAGGCTCTCCAGCCCGGACTTGAGCAGCTCGGCCCAGCCGGCCTTGAACAGCCCGGCGGCATAGCCCAGCTCCAGGCGCACGCGCACGCGGCCGCCGTCGATGCTGACGTCACGCAGGCAGCCGGCGCTGACCGGGTCCTGATCGAGGTGCGGATCGGTGTACTGGCGCAGGACCGCCTCGACGGCGGCGCGGGTGACGACACTCATGGATGACTCCCGGGAAAAGGTTGAGCGGAACAGGGGGATATCCTAACCGAGCGACGGACGGGACGGGCTGCTTTTCTCCCCTCTCCCGGCTCCGGGAGAGGGGCCGGGAGAGGGCTGGTTACCGGCCATCCACCCTCACCCCAACCCTCTCCCGCCAGCGGGAGAGGGGGCTGCTCACTGCCCACTCGACACATAGCGCGATTGCCCTGCCTGCAAGCCCCACGGATGAAAAAAACCGCCCGGGGCTATATAGTTGCCGACTTCCCTCGTTTTGCCAGTGCAGCCGATCATCATGTCCGAAGCCCGCCAGATTCTCGTCACCAGCGCCCTGCCCTACGCCAACGGTTCCATCCACCTGGGCCACATGCTCGAGTACATCCAGACCGACATGTGGGTGCGCTTCCAGAAGCTGCGCGGCAACCAGTGCATCTACGTCTGCGCCGACGACGCCCACGGCTCGGCGATCATGCTGCGCGCGGAAAAGGAAGGCATCACTCCGGAGCAGCTGATCGCCGGCGTCCAGGCCGAGCACAGCAGCGATTTCGCCGACTTCCTGGTCGACTTCGACAACTTCCACTCGACCCACGCCGAAGAAAACCGCGAGCTGGCCACCGCCATCTACCTCAAGCTGCGCGATGCCGGGCATATCGCCACCCGTTCGGTGACCCAGTACTTCGACCCGGACAAGGGCATGTTCCTCGCCGACCGCTTCATCAAGGGCACCTGCCCGAAGTGCGGCGCCGAGGACCAGTACGGCGACAACTGCGAGAAGTGTGGCGCCACCTACGAGCCGACCGACCTCAAGGACCCGCGCTCGGCGATCTCCGGCGCCACCCCGGTGCTGCGCGACTCCAAGCACTTCTTCTTCAAGCTGCCGGACTTCGAGGCCATGCTCAAGCAGTGGACCCGCAGCGGCGCCCTGCAGGACGCGGTGGCCAACAAGATCGCCGAATGGCTGGACAGCGGCCTGCAGGAGTGGGACATCTCCCGCGATGCGCCCTACTTCGGCTTCGAGATCCCCGACGAGCCGGGCAAGTACTTCTACGTCTGGCTGGACGCGCCGGTCGGCTACATGGCCAGCTTCAAGAACCTCTGCGCGCGCCGCCCGGAGCTGGACTTCGACGCCTTCTGGAACAAGGATTCCAAGGCCGAGCTGTACCACTTCATCGGCAAGGACATCGTCAACTTCCACACCCTGTTCTGGCCGGCGATGCTCGAAGGCGCGGGCTACCGCAAGCCGACCGCGGTCAACGTGCACGGCTACCTGACCGTCAACGGCCAGAAGATGTCCAAGTCGCGCGGCACCTTCATCAAGGCGCGCACCTACCTCGACCACCTCAACCCCGAGTACCTGCGCTACTACTACGCCAGCAAGCTGAGCCGCGGCGTCGATGACCTCGACCTCAACCTCGAGGACTTCGTGCAGAAGGTCAACTCCGACCTGGTCGGCAAGGTGGTCAACATCGCCAGCCGCTGCGCCGGCTTCATCCACAAGGGCAACGCCGGGGTGATGGTCGATGCCAACCCCGAGCCGCTGCTGTGGGAGGCCTTCCAGGCCGCCGCCCCGGCTATCGCCGAGGCCTACGAACACCGCGACTTCGGCCGCGCTATGCGCGAGATCATGGCCCTGGCCGACCTCGCCAACGCCTGGATCGCCGACAAGGCGCCCTGGGCGCTGAACAAGGTCGAGGGCAAGCAGGCCGAGGTGCAGGAAATCTGCGCCTTCGGCGTCAACCTGTTCCGCCAGCTGGTGATCTTCCTCAAGCCGGTGCTGCCGAACCTCTCCGCCGCCGCCGAGGCCTTCCTCAACGTCGCCCCGCTGACCTGGCAGGACCACGCCCTGCGCCTGGCCAACCACCAGCTCAACCCGTTCACCCCGCTGATGACCCGCATCGAGCCCGCGAAGATTGAAGCCATGATCGAAGCCTCCAAGGAAGACCTCGCCGCCCAGAGCACCGAAGCCGCCGCCCCGCAGGGCAACGGCGAACTGACCAAGGAGCCGCTGGCCGCGGAAATCAACTTCGACGCCTTCGCCGCCGTCGACCTGCGCATCGCCCTGATCGAGAAGTGCGAGTTCGTCGAGGGCGCCGACAAGCTGCTGCGCCTGACCCTGGACATCGGCGACGCCAAGCGCAACGTGTTCTCCGGCATCAAGAGCGCCTACCCGGACCCGAGCAAGCTGGAAGGCCGCCTGACCCTGTACGTCGCCAACCTGGCGCCGCGCAAGATGAAGTTCGGCCTGTCCGAGGGCATGGTGCTGGCCGCCGGCCCAGGCGGCGAGGAAATCTTCCTGCTCAGCCCGGACAACGGCGCCAAGCCGGGCCAGCGCGTGCACTGAGCCACGCCGCCTGCATGATCCAGCCCCCGCCGCCGTGCGGGGGCTGTCGTTTCAGGGCACGCTTCACCGACTTTTCCCGGCAGCCGGGTTACCCTGTCGCCGACTTTTGCTCACACAACCACGCACGGACGCATGAAAAAATCCAACGTCGTATTCACCAGCGTGCTCACCGGTGGCGTGCTGATGGCCATGCTGCACCACGACGCCGTCTACCGGGACATCTACGCCAGCCGCGAGAATTGCCAGGCTGACTGGAGCACCTCCCCCTACCATTGCGAAACGAGCAGCAGCGGCGGCAGCAGCTCGATCTACTCGCCCGGCAGCGGACGCCACCGCGGTCCCACCTACGAATCCGACTCGCGGCCGCGCACCGCCCGCCACGACCTGGTGGTGGCGCGAGAAATGGTCCGCCGCGGTGGCTTCGGCAGCTCCGGCGCCCGCTTCTCGGGGGGCGGCTGATGCGGCGACGTACGTTCACGCCCCGCCCGCACTGGCGCGCGCAGTGCGAGGAGCTGGGCTTCACCTTCCACAGCATCGACGGCACCTACTGGGACGAGTCGGTCGCCTACGAGTTCTCCCTCGAACAGATCGAGACCCTCGAGGCGGCCAGCGAGGACCTGCACCAGCGCTGCCTGGAAGCCGTGGACTGGGTCATCCGCCACCAGCACTTCGCCCCCTTCGCCCTGCCTGCCCACGCGGTCGAGCTGATCGTCGACTCCTGGCAGAAGCAGGAGCCAAGCCTGTATGGGCGCTTCGACTTCTCCTGGGACGGGACCGGCGCGCCCAAGCTGCTCGAATACAACGCCTTCTCCCGACAAGGGATCAACGTAAAAATCATTGAATTTTCACAAACCCAGACAGAATGCGACATCCAAGCCACAAACCAGCCGTCACCAATGTCAAATGAGCTGATTTTGTAAAAACTCAAGGGATCGTTCGGATGAAGTGCTCAATATCTCCTCAAAAGCTAACAGATGAGACCGCACGCCCTCACCGGCAGCCCTTCAGTTGAACACCTTGCTCATCTGGGAACCCATGAGCGGCACGCTTTCTGATCGCAAGGATGCGCCATGTCCATAGCCTCCACCCTCTGGCAACAGGTGAAATACCTGCCCAAGGGGCAACCGTTCAGCTCTCGGCGTTTTGCAGGGCTGGGGTCACGCTCTGCTGTCGGCAAGGCGATAGCCCGGCTGGTGAACGCTGGCGAGCTGGAGCGGATCACTCGAGGAATCTACATACGGCCGAAGATCAGTCCGTATGTCGGCCGTGTCCGCCCCAGTGCCTTGGCCGTGATCCGGGTCATCGCCAAGCAGAATCACGAAACGATCCAGGTGCATGGTGCCGAGGCTGCAAGGGCATTGCATCTGAGCACCCAGATGCAAACACAGCCCGTGCTGTATACGAGCGGTTCAAGTCGAGAGATTCGAATCGATGCCCTGACGATACGGCTCCGGCATGTTTCCCCAGAAAAGTTGCAGCATGCAGGAACCACGGTGGGACTAGCCCTGGTAGCGCTCTTCTACCTGGGCAGGAAAGGCGTGAATCCGACGTCAGTAACGAAGATCAAGAGCGAGCTGACGCAGGCCGAACTCAAGCAGTTGGCAGCCTGCAAAATGCCCGCCTGGATGAGCAAGGCCCTGGCTGGCCCTCCGCCGGTCTGACGCCATGCACCAATGGCCAGGCAGAGCACTTTAGCCAGATGAGATTGATACAAGGAGAACGGAATGACGATGCCGAGTGAGCGCACCCGCGCAATCATTCAAACCCGAGAGTTTCTGGTCGACCTGTCTCGTGACCAGACGCTACCTGAGGCGGTGCGCACTGAGGCGCGTCGCCTGTTGCGCCATTACCCGGCCGCCGATGAAGTGCTGCTTGCCGGGAAGATGGAGGAGCAGCGCGGGGACGGCCTGCCGTGGGTTTTCCTGAGCTCCAGGATCGATTAGCCCTGTATCTCCGACACTGGAGGCAGGAGGGAAGCTGGATCGCAGCTCAGCAGGCTGGCGATGCGGTACAGCTTCTCGACGGTGATGTTCACCTCGCCACGCTCGATGCGTCCCTTGTAGCTGCGGTGACTGCTGCAGTCCAGCGCCAGTGCATCTTGAGAAAGCCGACAGGCTTTTTTCTGCGTCCTGATTGCCTGCAATCCCGACTCAGCTCGACCAAGAATCTCCTGCTTGAAAACAGTCAGCGTGCGCTGTCATGCTCCTTTCCTTGGGCTCCGAAGCTGTATTAAACGCCGCCGCCTCCGCCTCTGCAGCGCCGTCCCCAACCCTCTGTATGGCAAGAAAAGTTCGAGATTCTCTTCAGCTCTAATGTAAGCAACGCTGCTCTTGAGAATCATCCGTGGCTCTTTGTTCCGGCTTCGCCCACTGAGCAGGATTGACTTGCGATCATGCTCGCGAACGATACCGATGAACTGCACCCCCGACTCAAGAAAAATTGTCAGTTGCTTTCCATGTGCCAGACAATGATCCAGAAATCTATTCTGCTCAACAATTGAGCGATCTATTTTTCCACTATGACGGCACAACTCTTCCATGAAAATTCTCTCGGTTCAGCTGCTGCGAAGATGCTCGCTTGCGGAAAAAATGACGTGTGATGTTCTCAGTTCGGCTTCCTTTTCAAAAGCATGGGTGGTGTAGCTTCGCCCTCCTTCAACCTTGTAGACGTAGCCCAGCTGGTTATATTTATCGTCTACAGCCACGCTCACCTCTTCCACTGGCTCCATCATCCAGCGCTGACTGCCATTCAAATGAGCCGGCGTGACCAGCAATGCCTGTGCCAACCAAGAGCAATCGTCTTGCTCGTCGAGCAAGCGCTGAAGCGCCGGCACCGACGGAATCATCAGCATGCTGCTCATCCTGTCGTCACCCTCTCCCCGGATGAACTCTATGTAAAACCACGGCCAGTAGACGTCTTGCTCGACGAACTGCCAGTGCTGCACGCGGGTGTCGCCGAAAAGCTTGCCCAGCGGCAGCTCCGCATGTCGGTATGTCATGAACATGGCTTTTCCTGCAAAAATATTAACTATAGTTAATGGTGATCCGACGTTCAAGACGGCTTCATCATCTCTTTTCCGGGGATGATGAAAGAGATGGAGCTGAAGAAGGCACTCGGCATGGCCCTGCGGCGGGCAAGGAAATCTAAACAGCTTAGCCAGGAGGACTTAACAGGGGTCAGCAGCCAGACCTACCTGAGCATGTTGGAGGGCGGCGCCAAATGGCCAACACTTGAAAAACTCGACGCTATAGCCTCAGCAATGGGCGTGCATCCCTTGACGATCCTAGCTGACTGCTACCTACTCTCGGATGAGAGCCTCACGCTGGATGAGCTTTTCTCCCGTATCCGCACAGAGCTCAGCCAAAGAGAGGACTCCAAGACATCTGCACAGAGCTCAGCCTAGGTGAGCAGTCGGATACTCAGCAAGATGCCTTGGCGGGGCAAACTCATCCTTTTGCCCCACCAAGCCCCACCATCAGGGCTGACGCCACCTCTCCACTACCTCAACCCCGAACTCCGCCCTCCAGGCCTTGAGCAGGGCATGGTTCCCGCTCTTGGTTTCGATGCGCTTGCCAGTGACCGGCTGCACGTAGACCTTCACCTGACGGGGACGGCGCGGCTTCACCGCAGCCGGTGCAACCGGCTCAAGCTCGACAGGCTGCGGATTAATGATGGCGACTACCTTCGCCAGATCCATGCCGTAGCTCACCATCAGCGCCTTCAGCTTGTCTTCGAACTCCATTTCGCGCTTGAGGCTGCTGTCGCCCTGGAGCTTCTCCAGCAGAGCTAGTTGTTCCTGCAGTTCACGCTCGGCGCGGCGAAATTCGGCAAGTTTGGACATGTCATCTCCTTTGGTTTTGTAACGAAATCAAATCTGGATTGCCGATTAATCGTCGACACGCAGGTATTCGTAGAGGGTGGCCCGGCTGATGCCGAACTCGCTAGCCAGGGCAGCCTTCGATTCGCGAGCCTCCACGCGACGGCGTAGCTCAGCGGCCTGGGCGCTGCTCAGGGCTCTCTTGCGGCCCCGGTAGGCTCCGCGCTGCTTGGCCAGGGCAATCCCCTCACGCTGCCGCTCGCGGATCAGCTCGCGCTCGAACTCGGCGAAGGCCCCCATGACCGACAGCAACAGGTTGCCCATCAGTGAGTCGTCGCCGGTGAAGGTCAGCCCTTCCTTGATTAACTCGATCCTCACACCGCGCCCGGTGAGCTGCTGCACCAGGCTGCGCAGGTCGTCCAGGTTGCGGGCGAGGCGGTCCATGCTATGCACCACCAAGGTGTCGCCCTCACGGACGTAGCCGAGCAGCGTGTCGAGCTGAGGGCGCTGTGTGTCCTTGCCGGAGGCCTTGTCGGTGAACACCTTGCTCACCTGGGTGCCCTCCAGCTGTCGATCCGGGTTCTGGTCGAGGGTACTGACACGGATGTAG
>LNAP01004642.1_pt1 | contig 12549 bp, 13 predicted proteins | sample 602601 | NCBI WGS metagenome assembly LNAP01 (sample SAMN02440304, study PRJNA202911) | soil metagenome | biome: Subtropical and temperate rainforests or woodlands; isolation source: soil samples (1 kg each in a 20% v/v slurry with milli Q water) were... ... | reverse complement strand
GCGCCCGCGCACGGCACGCCGCCGCTGCTCGACGTGCAGAACCTGGTGAAGCGCTTCCCCGACGGCACGTTGGCGCTGAAGACATTTTCCATGACCATGGCGGCCGGCGAGAGCGTCGGCCTGGTCGGCGAGTCCGGTTCCGGCAAGAGCACCACATCGCGGATGATCTGCCGGCTGCTCGACCAGAGCGAGGGCCAGATCAACTTCAATGGCGAGTCGATCAGCCATATCCCGGCACGTGACTTTCACAAGGCGCCGCAGCGCCGCGACATCCAGATCGTGTTCCAGGATCCCAACGACAGCCTGAATCCGCGCTTCACGGCGTTCGATTGCATTGCCCATCCGCTGATGCGTCTCCTCGGCATGCGCAACGGCGACGCCCTGCGCAAGCGCGTCAGCGAATGCGCCGAGCGCGTCGGCCTGCCCGCTGAACTGCTGCAGCGCTTTCCGCATCAGTTGTCAGGCGGCCAGAAGGCGCGCATCGGCATCGCCCGCGCCATCGCCTGCGAACCGCGGCTGATGGTGCTCGATGAGCCGACCGCGGCCCTCGACGTCTCGGTGCAGGCGGTGGTGCTGCAGCTGCTGGAGCGGCTGCGCCGCGAGGACGGGCTGTCCTTCCTGTTCGTCAGCCACGATCTCAACGTGGTGCGCATGATGTGCCAGCGCACCATCGTTCTGCGCAACGGCGAGATCGTCGAGCAAGGCGAGAGCCACGCGCTGTTCGACAATCCGCAGACCGCCTACACCCGCGAACTGGTCGAGGCCGTGCCGCACATCGAGAAGCTGTTTGCGGTGGTGACCTGAGCGATCGACTCAGGGCTTCACTTCAAGCGACGCCAGCGGCACGTCCAGCACATAGACAAAGCCGTCGGGATTGTAGGCCAGATGCACTTCGCCGCTGAGCTGCTGGCCGAGCGATCCCATCATTCTCGTGCCGAAGCTGCGGCGGGTCGGCTCCTTCACCGCGGGTCCGCCCTTTTCGGTCCAGGTGAGACGCAGCCGCCGGGTGGCGTCGTCGATGGTCCAGGCGATCTCGATGCGGCCGGCGGGCACCGACAGCGCGCCGAACTTGGTGGTGTTGGTGCACAGCTCGTTGAAGGTCATGGCCAGTGCGATCACCGCGCCGGAGGTGATGCGGATGTCCGGCCCCTCGATCGAGAACCGGCCGGCGCCCTGGCTGTCATAGGGTTCGGTGGCGCCGCGGACGGTGTGGGCGAGGCTGGCATTGGCCCAGCTGACCTGCATCAGGAGATCATGGGCGCGTCCCAGCGCGATCAGCCGGCCCTCGATGGCGTGCTGGGCATGATCGATGGAGGTCGCGGTGCGCAGGCTCTGCGAGGCGATGGCGCTGACGGTGGCAAGGGTGTTCTTGATGCGGTGATGCAGCTCGTCGAGGATGAGCTTCTGCAGCTTGTCGGCGGCCTCGCGTTCCTTGGCGTCGATGCCGGCCTGTGCCAGCAACACCTTGGCGTCGATCACCGCCTGCTCCAGCAGCAGCCGAAGACTGTCGTTTTCTGCGGTCAGGGACTCCTGGGCCGCTGAGGGATGCAGCATTGCAGCCTGCTTCGGCCTGGCGAGGGCCTCGACGGCCAGCGGCAGTGCTGCTTTTTGGACAATCTTCAATGCGCCCTTGCCCATCATGTCCTGCAGTTCGTGGATCATCTGCTTCACTTCAAGCGGCTTGCCGAAGAAGCGGCTGTCGGCGGGCTTGTCCGTGTCGGAGACCTTGATCTGGCCGGACACCAGGATGATCTTGATCGCGGGCCAGCGGTCATGCACGGCATGGGCCAGCTTCAACCCGTCCATGCTGCCGGGCATCTGGATATCGGTGAACAGCAGCGAGATGTCGGAGCGCGATTCCAGAATGGCGATCGCCTCGTCGGCATTGACGGCTTCCACCGGGGTGTAGCCGGCGTCCTCGACGATGTCGACGGCGCGCATGCGCAGCACCATTTCATCTTCGACAATGAGAACATTGGTCGGGGAGCCCAGCGGAGTGGTTGCCATGGATGGCCTGACGCTTTCAAAAGGAGCCAACGATATCGTGCGCGCCCGACGCCGTGCTCGACCGACGCGTCAGGGGACGTGACGGATGTCTGGACGCCCTGCACCCGGGTTGCGCAGGCAGGACCAGCCGCCGGACGGCCGGCACCGATCGAACATCAGTGCGCCAACAACCGGCAAATGGCGAGAAAAATGAATTAATTCATCGCTGGAACCATTTGCCGGGTGCCGGATCGCATACGTCTATGACGTGGCGCATCGTTTCGATAGGATCGCCGCCGCCGCGTCCGGCATCGCCGGCGGGTTGATTTGCTGGTGACCTCCGATGCCCGTTGCCTCGAACGTCCTTCGCACTGCAGCGCTATGGCTCGCAGTCCTGCTGCCGGCCGGCGCGCGAGCCGAGGGAATCGATACCGAACACCTGTTCGGCTTCATGATCGGGTCCGACGTCGGCGATTCCGGCGATCGCGAATTCCAGAGCCAGTCGACCGGGCGGTTGGGCAAGAGCGGGACCTACCGCAGTGGCGAGCAGGAATTCGAAGTTGAGTTCGTGCCGGCACCGAATTTCCGCGTCGAACTGGGCAGCAGTTTCGCAGCGCACGACATCCGGGGCGTCCCCGGCCTCGACGATCGCCGCCAGCTCGCCTGGCAGGGGGTGTCGCTCGATCTGCGCTACCGGTTTCTCGGCCGGGAGGCGGCGCCGTTCGGCCTGACCCTGGCGGTGGAAACCCATGCCGACCGTATCGACGAAACCAGCGCCATGTCGGGCCGGGTCTACGGCACCGAACTGACGCTCGCCTTCGATCGCGAACTGGTGGCGAACACGGTGCTCGCCGCACTGAACGTCAGCTACCAGCCGGAATGGGCGCGGCTGGCCGGTGCCGCATTCACCGCGCGCGAATCGACGCTGGGCGTGGCGATGGCGGTGATGGCGCAGCTGCGGCCAGGCCTGCTGGTCGGCGGCGAGGCGCGCTACCTGCGTCGCTACGACGGTCTCGGCCTCGATGCGCTGGAAGGACAGGCGCTGTTCGTCGGGCCGACGGCCTATCTGAAACTGTCCGAGCGGTCGCGGCTGACCGCAGCCTGGAGCTCGCAGGTCTGGGGCCGCGAGACCGGCTCGACGGCCGCCATCGACCTGGTCAATTTCGAGCGCCATCAGGCGCGGATCATCTATGGCGTTAACTTCTAGGTCCGGCCGGGGCGATGATACCAGCGAGCGGTATCCGCGGGCGGCGCAGCGCGTTGTCCTGAAACTTTCTCTCGCGCCGTCCCGTTTCTTCTCGTGTAATGTCGTTGCGTCGCAGGAATGCCTTGAGGAAAGGGTGCCTGGAATGAATCCTATCGAACTGATTGTCACGGTCTGTGCGGTGCTGTCGCCCGCGACCTGTGAAGAGACCCATCTGGTGTTCAACTATAGCGGCTCGCTGCAGCAATGCACCATGGGGGCGCAGCCCTACATCGCCCAATGGGTCGGCGAACATCCGAAGTGGACGGCGGTGCGCTGGCGCTGCGAATACCCGCACACCAACGACAAGGCCGAAGCCGGCGTGTCGGCGCGCGGCTAGTTGCGCTTGCTGCAATCCTTGAGGTCCTTGTCGGCAATCGAGAACACCGCGTCGGCGACGATCTCGATGTCGCGCACCAGGCATTGCCGTTTGTCGCGATAGCTGACCCGGGCGTCATAGCGCCCCGGGGTCACGTCGGTGATGCGCAGGCGTTCGTCGTGGTCGACCTCCTTGTCCTTGTCATTGAGGGTCTGGTTGGGGCCCCATTCGCTCTTGCCGGCGGGAGACAGCTGGAAACCCGATATCGTTTCCGTGGTCAGGTTCCAGAGTCGGATGCCCTTGCCCTTCGTCTGGGCCACAGCCGGCGGCGCGGCCGCGAGCAGGATTGCTGACGAGAGCAGCAGCACGCGCATCATGAGGTTCTCCCCGACCTTGTTGTTCGTTGGCCTTAGCTATCACGGTGCGAGGGCGTCGTGAAAGTCACTTGCACTCGTGGTGCAGCGCAAAATCGTCAGGCAGGAGACTGTGCTGTTTGCTGTCGACGCCTGCTGTAGTAGGGTGGTTGAGAGGCGGAGACAGCATGATGGCGGCCAAATTCATATCGACGACAGTCGCGGCGCTGATCGCGGTCGGCGCGATGGCCGCCGCAAAGGCCGACGACGTCAACGACTATCCGACGGCGGCGCGGGCGGAATATGTGTTCGGCTGCATGAAGGCCAATGGCGAGAACCGCCAGGCGCTCGATCAGTGCTCCTGCTCGGTGGATGTGGTGGCGTCGCTGTTGCCCTATGATCGCTACGTCACCGCGGAAACCGTGCTCAGCATGGCGCAGGTTCAGGGCAATCTTGGCGGCCAGTTCCGCTCCTCCCAGCAGGCCACCACGGCGCTCAACGACCTCCGCCGCGCCCAGGCGGAAGCCGAGGTGCGCTGCTTCTGAATGCGGGTCGCCAGGCTGAAGCCGGCGGGTCTTCTGGTTCAGCTCGGCAAGCGCAGCCTCGCAGGGCGGCAAGAGGGGCTCACATTCCCGGCGCTTCGGCCTTCCACTCCCCCTGGAAAACGTGGCCTTCGGTGTCCTTTGCCTCGACGCGGATCTGCCTGGCGCCGTTGGAGGCATAGGTGAAGCGGATATTCGGATCTTCGGAGATCGAGATGCCTCCCTCCATGGCCAGCACCAGGCTGTCGCCCTGCGTCACTTTGACGGCATCGATGAAGAATGCAGGAATGTAGAGCTGGGTGACCTGGTCCATCTGCAGGCCGGAATTGTTGGGATGGCCGATCATCACCTGGGCGTCGCGGCTGCGGTTGGCGGGGCCATCGTCGGGCTTGGCGTCGCGGACAAATTGCCGGAACCGGAGTTGGCCGATTCTGGCCGTCGAATCGTCGACGGTCTTGGCGGTCGGCGCCGAGCAGCCGCCGGAAGCCTTCACATAGGTCTTCACCATATAGAGATTGCCGTCGCTGAGTTCGGCGACGGCATGAACGTCGGTGTAGTTGTTGACGCGGACGCGGGTCGAGATCTCCGACACCGCGGCGTCAGCGCCCAGCACGAAGCGCGCGGCCATCGGCGCCGGGTTCTGGTCGATCACCAGGGTGATGGCTTTGACGTGGCGCGGATCGGTCGGCGGCAGCAGCGTCCGCAGCGTCACGGGGACGATGGCAGCGTCCTCGGCGCGGGCCGGCATCTCCAGCGCGATGACGCCGGCGCCGTCCTTCATATCGCGGCTGTTGAAGATGTCCTGTACCAGGCCGGGCCAGGGATCGGGCGCGGCAGCACGTGCGACGGGCGCGGCGGCAAGCAGGGCGGCGATGCAGAGCAGGCGAAATGCGGATCGAGACATGGTCGCGCTTCCTGTCCATGGTTGACGCAACAATCCCGATCATAGGCCTGCTGCGGGTTCATTCCCACTCAATTTCTGAAAATGCTGTTGTTGCATTGCGGCCGTTGTAGTCGTCGAACAGTTGCCAGTGCGTGCGCTCCGACGCGGCGGCGGAAGCGGCTGCGGCCATTGGCGCGCCCCGGGCGACCAGCGCGCGCACATCCGCGACAAGCGTCGTCAGGTAGCGACGTTCATCGGCCAGTGCGTGTGGCGCTGCCATCACCGGGCCATGTCCGGGAACCAGCCGTTGCGCGGGCAATTCGTCGAGCCGGTCGAGCACCTTGAGCCAGCCGCGCAGGCTGCCGTCGAGCACGGGGACGTGCGAAATGAAGGCAAGGTCGCCGGCAAATAGGGTTCCAGTGGCCTGATCGAACACGGTGAGGTCATGGTCGGTATGGGCGGCGGGCCATGCCTGCAATGAAAGCTTGCGGCCACCGAGATCGAGTTCAGTCTCGGCGTCGACCAGCACGGTCGGTGGGACGATACGCACCTCGGCCATCAGGTCGTCGCCGATGACGCGGCGGAAGGTGTCGAGATAGAAGCTGCCGCGCGCCGCGAGAGCGCGCGGCAGCTTCGCGTGGCCCACGAATTGGGTTCCGTCGGCAACGAATGCTGCATTGCCGAAAACATGGTCGGGGTGCCCGTGCGTGTTCACCACATAACGAATCGGTTTGTTCGTGCGCACACGAATGGCGGCCAGAAGACGACGGCCTTCCTGCACGCTGCCGCCGCTATCAATCACCGCCACGGCGTCGTCGCCGATGACAAATCCGGCGTTGGCGGCGTCACCTTCATTGTCGTGCGTCATCAAGGCGATGGCGCCGACGTGAACAAAAATCCCAGGCGCGATTTCATCGACCGCGAGCGGCGAGGCATCATGTTGCGCATGCACAAGTGTAGTTGCGGCGATTGCGACGCCTGCGATGAACGCTTTCCACCGCATCGTCATCGGCATTTGCTCCATAAAGCATGTGTGTCAGTAGCCCTGACCCAACAGAATTTTGCGGCGTCGCAAAAAGAATTTGATGCAATGCGCGACGAATTGAAAATCCTATTATTTTGATTGCACGCTTCGGTTGACGAGAATACCATTTCCTTGCTCGAACTCCAATTGGACCTCGGTTGATTGGGATGGCCGACGTTCACGGAAGCTGAGTGGATCCGAAACGAGATCGTTGACGCTGCTGCGTCACGATGGCGGTAGTATCGTTTAACTACATCCCGGTCGTCGGTGTCGGACTCGTGGGCTGCGGGTCCGTCGTGTTTCTAGAAACAAAAATGAACAAGATATAACGTGGGAGGAAGTCGATATGCACAAGGTGCTGCTCGCGACCTGTCTTGGCGCGACGGCGGTGTTTGCCTCAGGCGCCGCATTTGCCAATGACGAACTCATCAAGATGTCGCAAAATCCAAAGGATTGGGTGATCCCGGCTGGCGACTATGGCAGTCAGCGCTATTCCAAGCTGAAGCAGATCACCGCCGACAATGTCGGCAAGCTGCAGGTGGCGTGGACGTTCTCGACCGGCGTGCTGCGCGGCCACGAAGGCGGACCGCTCATCATCGGCAACATGATGTACGTCCACACGCCGTTCCCCAACAAGGTCTACGCGATGGATCTCGCGCAGGAAAACAAGATCGTCTGGAAGTACGAGCCCAAGCAGGATCCCAACGTGATTCCTGTGATGTGCTGCGATACGGTCAACCGCGGCGTCGCCTATGGTGACGGCAAGATCTTCCTGCACCAGGCCGACACGACGCTGGTGGCGCTCGACGCCAAGACCGGCAAGGTGGAATGGACCGTCAAGAACGGCGATCCCGGCAAGGGCGCGACCGGCACTTCGGCGCCGCTCGTGGTCAAGGACAAGGTCCTGATCGGCATTTCCGGCGGCGAGTTCGGCGTGCAGTGCCACATGACGGCCTACGATACCAAGACCGGAAAGCTGGCATGGCGTGCCTTCTCCGAAGGTCCGGATGACCAGATCATGGTCGATCCCGAAAAGACCACGGAACTCGGCAAGCCGGTTGGCAAGGACTCCAGCGTCAAGACCTGGCAGGGCGATCAGTGGAAGATCGGCGGCGGTTGCACATGGGGCTGGACCTCCTACGATCCCGAGCTGAACCTGGTGTATTACGGGTCGGGCAATCCCTCGACCTGGAATCCGAAGCAGCGCCCGGGCGACAACAAGTGGTCGATGACCATCTTCGCCCGTAACGCGGATACTGGCGTTGCCAAATGGGTCTACCAGATGACGCCCCATGACGAATGGGACTATGACGGCGTCAACGAGATGATCCTGACCGACCAGCAGGTCAACGGTGCGCCGCGGAAACTGTTGACGCATTTCGATCGCAACGGTCTTGGCTACACCCTCGATCGCGCCACCGGCGAGTTGCTGGTCGCCGAGAAGTATGATCCGAAGGTCAACTGGACCAGCGGTGTCGACATGAACAAGTCGTCGCCGACCTATGGTCGTCCGAAGGTCGTCGCACAATACTCGACCGAAGCGGGCGGCGAAGACCACAACAGCAAGGGCATCTGCCCGGCCGCGCTCGGCACCAAGGACGAACAGCCGGCCGCCTATTCGCCGGATACCCAGCTGTTCTACGTACCGACCAACCACGTCTGCATGGACTACGAGCCGTTCAAGGTGAGCTACACCGCCGGCCAGCCCTATGTCGGGGCCACGCTGTCGATGTATCCGCCTCCGGGCGACTCCCATATGGGCAACTTCATTGCCTGGGACAACAAGACCGGCAAGATCGCATGGTCCAACAAGGAGCAGTTCTCGGTCTGGTCGGGCGCCCTCGCCACCGCTGGCGGCGTGGTGTTCTACGGAACGCTGGAAGGTTACCTGAAGGCCGTGGATGCCAAGACGGGCAAGGAACTGTACAAGTTCAAGACCCCGTCCGGCATCATCGGCAACGTGACGACCTATGAGCAGAACGGCCGGCAATACATCGCCGTGCTGTCCGGCGTGGGCGGCTGGGCAGGCATCGGCCTGGCGGCTGGCCTCACCGATCCGACCGCAGGCCTCGGCGCGGTCGGCGGCTATGCGGCGCTCAGCAACTACACCGCGCTCGGGGGAGCGCTCACGGTGTTCGCGCTGCCGCAATAGAACGGCACCATCGGCCGGCGCGTGGATCGTCTCCACGCGCCGGTTCGTTCATCCCCGCATTCAATGCCTGAACTTCGAGGACATGCTCTTGCGTAAATTCTGTTTGGTGGTTGCCGCGATTGCCGTCGTGTCAACTGGAGGAATCGCTTTCGCCGAAGACCTGTTCGATCCCAAGGCGGTCAAGTCGGAGGACGGGAAATATTACGACAATCAGGGCAACCCGACCTTCAATATCGGGGCCGACGGCACCGTGGACTGGTACACTTATTCCGGCTATCGCCGCTACCATTCGGAGTGCCACGTCTGCCACGGGCCCGACGGCGAGGGCTCGACCTATGCACCGGCGCTCAAGGAATCGGTCAAGGCGATGAGCTACGGCGATTTCCTCGGCGTTGTGGCGAGCGGTCGCAAGAATGTGACATCGTCACAGGAGAACGTCATGCCGGCGTTCGGCGACAACCCCAATGTGGCCTGCTACCTTGATGACATCTACGTCTATCTGCGCGCTCGTGGTTTCGACGCTGTGGCGCGCGTGCGGCCGGCCAAGCACGAGGACAAGCCGCCGGCGGCGCAGCAGGCTGAGGATTCCTGCATGGGTCGTAAGTGACCCCGGTCCGCAAGCTGCGCAGTATCGGCGTTCGGCGGAAAGGGAGACGGCGATGATCGATGACGCTTTGCGCAATTGGCGAGCGGTCCTCGTCTGTGCCGCCGTCATGGCCGCGACGACAGGGCGCGCGGCGGCACAGGCTCCGCCGCCTGATAGTGCGGACCTTTCGATCGAACTGGTCGATCCCAAGGTGCTGCGGGTCTGTGCCGACCCGCGCAATCTGCCGTTCTCCAATGCCAAGGGTGAAGGCTTCGAGAACAAGATCGCCGAGCTATTTGCCGCTAAACTCGACAAGAAGCTCGACTACATGTTCTATCCGGACGCCACCGGCTTCGTCCGCATGACTCTTAATGCGCATCGTTGCGACGTGATCATGGGCTTCCCGCAAGGCGATGACCTGGTGCAACTCACCAATCCCTATTATCGCACGGCCTATGCCGTTGTGGTCAAGCAAGGCGGCGGCCTCGATGACGTGGCGACGCTTGGCGATCCCCGCCTGAAGGGCAAGCACATCGGCATCGTCGCCGGGACGCCGCCGGCCACCAACATGGCCGCCAACGGCCTGATGCCGAACGCAAAACCCTATCCGCTGATGATTGATACCCGGGTCGATTCGTCCGGCCAGGCGATGATCGACGATCTCAAGGCGGGCACCATCGATGCCGGCGTGCTGTGGGGCCCGATGGCCGGCTACTATGCCAGGCAGTCCGATCCGCCGCTGCACGTCACGCCGCTGGTCAAGGAAACTGTCGGACCAAGGACGGCCTTCCGCATCGGGATGGGTGTGCGCCATGCCGACCAGAACTGGAAGCGCCAGCTCAACCGGTTGATCCAGGAGAACCAGCCGGCGATCAACAGGATCCTGCTCGACTATGGCGTGCCGCTGCTGGACGAGAACGACCGCCCGCTCGGCGCAGACAGCGCGGCCAAACAACCGTGAATCGACTGGCGCTGGCCGGTGTCGCAATGCTGGCCTTCGCCACATGCGCCCATGCCCAGCAGGCCGCGCCGGAGCCGGACGGCTACCGCAGCGAAAATTATCGCACGCCGGTCCCGGCCACGCTGCGCGGCGCCCGCGTTGTCGCGACACCGGAGGCGGAAGCGCTCTGGCGCGCGAAAGCGGCGGTGTTCATCGATGTGATGCCGCGGGCGCCGAAGCCGCCGAATCTTCCGGCCGGCACGATCTGGCGCGACACCCCGAGGTCCAACATTCCCGGCAGCATCTGGCTGGTCGACACCGGTTACGGCGCGCTGGCGGCGCCGACGGAGGCGTATTTCAGGCGCGGTCTGGCGCAGGCCAGCGGCGGCGATACCGCAAGGCCGCTGGTGTTCTATTGCCAGGCCCAATGCTGGATGTCGTGGAATGCAGCCAAGCGCGCGCTGAGCTACGGCTACAGCAACGTGGTCTGGTATCCGGACGGTACCGACGGCTGGGACGGCGCCCATCTGCCGCTGGTCGACGCGCAACCGGAACCGCGGCCGGAGGAGGTCGCGCCGGCACGGTAGAGCCGTGCAAGACTGTCATTCCGGGTTCGCGCGGAGCTATCGCCGCGACTCCCGCCCCGCGACGACAAACTCACTCCATCTCCTGCTGGATGACCCGGCCGAGCGCGAACAGGCGCTGGTCGATGGCCACCGGGACCTCGCAGACGAAGGTGATGACGCGGCGGCGGTCGTCGAAGATCCGGGTCGCCCAGACCAGCTGATTGCCGAATTCCTCGACCTTGGCCGGATCGGGCGTCGCCGCGCCTTGCTGCGCCTGCAGCGCCAGCGTATCGGCGCGGATCTTCTCGGCGGCCTCCCGCTGTTTGCGGGTGATCCGTTCCAGCCCGTTCATCACCGACGCACGCTGCGCATTGAGGGTTTCGAACAGGCCGGCGAACAGCAGTTTTCCCGCCTCGGTCTTTTCCGCACCCGATCCCGACAGGAACGCGGTGATGGCCTTCTCGGCCTCGTCGAGCGGCGTGCGTCGCGCCGCCAGCCGGGATACCAGCGCGCTGATCCTGGCGTCGTCTTTCCACTTGCCGACGACGTCATCGAGACTCGGACCAGCCCACACCGCTGCCAGCGAGATCTCGGGCACCTTCGCCTGAACGCAGGGCCAGTCGGGATAGCGCGGATCGGCCGCGAAGCAGGGGGCGGCCAAGGAGACGGCCAAGGCCGCGACCAGGAGCGACGCGGCCAGCGTCCTCAGCCATTTCATGTTTCGCCTCCTGCAGGTCTGGATCGCGCGATGCCGCGCGACGGGTCATAGGCCAGCACCGCGCCGATCATGAACACGGCGGTGCAGCCGCCGACCACCACGAAGGACAGCCAGTTCATCTTGCCATATAGCGCGAAGCGGATCAGTTCGACCGCGTGAGTGAACGGATTGAACTGGCAGACCTGGTAGAGCAGCGGGCTGCCCTCCAGCACCCGCCACAGCGGGTACAACGCAGATGAAGCGAAGAACATCGGAAAGATAACGAAGTTCATGACCCCGGCGAAATTCTCCAGTTGCTTGATGCGCGACGAGATCAGCATGCCCAGGGAGCCCAGCATCAGCCCGCTCAAAACCAGCGCCGGCAGCACGGTGAGATAGCCGATATGGGGCGGTTCGATATCCCAGAACCAGGCGATCGCCAGGAAGGCGTAGACCTGCAGCAGCGACACCGCGGTGCCGGCCAGCAGCTTGCAGGACAAAAGGTACCAGCGCGGCAGCGGGCTCACCAGCAGCGTACGCATGTTGCCCATCTCGCGGTCATAGACCATCGAGAGCGACGACTGCATGCCGTTGAACAGCTGGATCATCGCCATCAGTCCCGGCGTGATGTAGACCTCATAGAGGATGTAGGTCTCGTATGGCGGGATGATGGAAATGCCGAGCACCTGGCGGAAGCCGGCGGCGAAGATGAACAGCCAGACCAGCGGCCGCACCAGCGCCGAGACGAAGCGCTCGCGCTGGTGCAGGAAGCGCAGGCCCTCGCGCCAGACGATGCCGTTGAGGCAGATGACATACTGCGCCCAGGTAAATCCGCGCGGCGTGTCTGAGGTCACGACGGTCATGGCACGATGCTCCCGGCGTCGGCGGCGCCCTGGGTCAGCTGCATAAAGGCACCGTGCAGGTCGCGCGCGTCGCTGTCGGAAATGACGCGGTCGACGGCACCTTTCGCGAGCACGCGGCCGTGATGCAGCACGACGAGATCGTCGCCGGCGACGATCTCGTCGAGCAGGTGGGTGGCCCACAGCACGCCGATGCCCTGATCTGCGACGAGGCGGCGGACATGGCCGAGAATGTTTTCGCGGGCCTTGACGTCGAGACCGACCGTGGCCTCGTCGAGCAGCAGCAGGCGCGGCCGATGCAGCAGCGCGCGGGCGATCTCGAGGCGGCGCATCTGCCCGCCGGAGAGATCGCGCACCTTGCTGCCGGCGCGGTCGCCGAGATCGATCCGCGCCAGCAC
>LNAP01004640.1_pt1 | contig 12552 bp, 9 predicted proteins | sample 602601 | NCBI WGS metagenome assembly LNAP01 (sample SAMN02440304, study PRJNA202911) | soil metagenome | biome: Subtropical and temperate rainforests or woodlands; isolation source: soil samples (1 kg each in a 20% v/v slurry with milli Q water) were... ... | reverse complement strand
GTGCCGAACGCGAGGCGGTGGCGGCGATCCCCGATTGGGGCGTCACCCGCTTCGCCCGCGAGCAGGGTCGCGACCGCGCGCGCATCGCCGCCGAGCTGGACGCCTACAACGCGCTGGCCCGCACCGAAACCGAACGCGCCGGCGCCCGCTTCGTCGATATCACCGGCATCTCGCGCCAGCATCCCGAGCTGCTCGCCGATGACGGCCTGCACCCTTCCGCGGGGCAGTACGCCTTGTGGGTGGAAGCGATCGAACCGGCGGTGCATGCGGCACTTCGTTCCTAGCCGCAACCGCGCTGCAACCTGTCCGCCATCGCACGGTGACGTGGCGCTTTCACACTGGCGCCCCGGGCAACCACCGGGGATCGGCCATGACCAGCCTGCACTGCCGCAGCGCCTTCATCTCCGACGTGCATCTGGGCACGCCGGACTGCAAGGCCGCCTACCTGCTCGACTTCCTGCGCCAGCTGCGCTGCGAGAAGCTCTATCTGGTCGGCGACATCGTCGACCTGGAGGCGCTGTCCCGACGCCACTGGTGGCATGCCGAACACAGCGCGGTGATCGCCGAGATACTGGAACTGGCACGCCGTGGCGTCGACGTCGTCTACATCCCCGGCAACCACGACGCGCCCATGCGCGGCCTGCACGGGCAGAACTTCGGCGGCGTGCGGATCGCACTGGATGCGGTGCACGTGGGCGCCGATGGTCGCCGCTACCGGGTCAGCCACGGCGACGAGTTCGACCCCGAGCGAGCCGGCCGTCGCTGGATGCTGCAATTCGGCGAAGCGATGCATCGACTCATCTGCTGGAGCAATCGCCGGCTGCATGCGATGAGGCGACAGCTGCAGCTGCCGTATCTGCCGCTGTCGATCATCCTCAAGTCGCACATCGGCAGGGCGCTGGCGTACATCCGCGCGTACGAGCAACGCGTCGCCGCGGACGCGCGCGAACGCGGCTTCGACGGGCATATCTGCGGACACATCCACTTCGGCCACGTGCGCGAGCTGGCCGGCGTGCTCTATCTCAACGACGGCGACTGGGTCGAGCATTGCACCGCGCTGGTCGAGGATCACACCGGTGCGATGGAACTGATCCACTGGAGCGAGCAGTCCACCGCGCTGGGTCGCGCCAGCCGCGAACTGGTCTGGCCCTCGCCCGCCGCGGTGCTGGCGCTGGCGCCGCTGGGCGCCCGCCGGCGCCACCTGGGCGAGCTGCACCGGGCCGCCTGAGCGGGCCGACCTTGAAGGCCGGCAAGTCCCCCGCATATCGGACGGCGTATCATTGAAGCCTTCTTTGCCGGAGTTCCCCATGTCTCTCGACGCCGCCACCCGCGAACGTATCGAAACCCTGCTCAAGGACCACCGCGTGGTGCTGTTCATGAAAGGCAACCGCCAGCAGCCGATGTGCGGCTTCTCCGCCGCGGCCACCAACACGCTCAATGAATTGCTGCCCGAGTACCACACGGTCAACGTGCTGGACGATCCGGAGATCCGCGAGGGTATCAAGGCCTACGGCGAGTGGCCGACGATCCCGCAGCTGTACGTGGGAGGCGAACTGGTCGGCGGCGCCGACATCATCCGCCAGATGTACGGCAGCGGCGAACTGCACCAGCTGTTCGGCGTCACCGCGCCGGACCGCACCCCGCCGGAAATCACCATCACCGACGCCGCCGCCGAGGCGATCCGCCAGGGCACCGCAAATGCGCAGGGCGTGGCACTGCACTTGGAGATCGGCCCCGACCACAGCGCCGGCTTCCAGCTGGCGCCGGCCGGCGAGCACGACATCGTGGCCCATGCGAACGGCCTCGAAGTGCACTTCGACCCGGCCAGCGCACAGCGCGCCAAGGGCATCGTGATCGACTGGGTCTCCACCGTGCAGGGCGAGGGCCTGAGCCTGAAATTCCCCGGCGCCACCGAGATCAAGCCGCTCAGCGTGCAGCAGCTGAAGCAGCGGCTGGCCGCCAACGACATCACCCTGATCGACGTGCGCCCCGCCGCCGGCCGCGCCCAGGCCGCACCGCTGGCGCAGGCCCGGGTACTGGAAGAGGAAGGCTACGAGAGCCTTGCCAACCTGCCGAAGGACACCGCACTGGCCTTCATCTGCCACCACGGCATGTCCAGCCGCGCCATGGCCGAACGCTTCGCCGCGCACGGCTTCAGCAACGCGCACAACGTCGAGGGCGGCATGGATGCATGGGCGCGCGAAGTGGATGCCAGCGTTCCACGTTACTGAACCGGCCGCCACAGCGACACCTGGAGGAAGCGCCCGCAATGGGCGCTTTTTTCGGCAGGCCTGCACACGGGTCGCCTTGGCGATCCGGCCTATAATTGAAGGCTGTCCGTTCGAGTGTGGGTTCCAACGATGAATGACGCGTCAAGCACCAGCCCGGCCACCTTGCGCGACAGGGCGCGCATGCATCTGCGCAATCGCGACCTGCTGCTGGCAGAACAATCCTATCTGCGCCTGCTCGCGGCAAAGCCCGACGACATCGAGGCATTGCGGTTTCTGGCCGGCGAGTATCTGTCCCGCGGCGACGACGCCAAGGCCATCGAACTGCTGGCGACTGCCGACCGGGCGAATCCGGATGACCCCGCCACGTTGAACCAGCTTGGCACCGTGCAGCTGAGCAGCGGTGACCTCACCGGCGCGGTCGCGACACTGCGGCGCTGCCTGCAGATGGCACCGAACATGTTCATGGCGCGCCTGCGCCTGGCCATCGTGCTGGAGCGGCTGGGCGAAACGCATGAGGCACTGCTGGCGTACTTCAATGCCATCCAGGTCGCGCAGGCGCAGGGGCGCTGGCTCAGCGATGCCTCGACCGCGCCGGAATTGCGCCAGACGGTCAAGCGCGCCATGGACTATGTGGACGCGGGCCGACGCCAGGTGTTCGACCAGGTCATCGAGCCGTTGCGCCAGCGCTATGGCCGCTCCGAGCTGACGCGCGTGGACCAGTGCCTCGCGATTTATCTCAACGAGCAGCCGGCCAACCTGCCCGATCCACGCCAGCAACCCAAGTTCCTGTATTTCCCCGGCCTGCCGCCGCAGCCGTTCTACCCGCGCGAGCGGTTTCCGTGGCAGGCGGCGCTGGAGGCGGGCGCGGCGTCGATCCGCGAAGAACTGCGTGCCGTGATCGCCGACGAGAAAAATCTCGAATCCTTCCTGCAATCGGGCCTGCCCGAAGAAGCCGAAGCCTACCTGCGCGCGTCCGGCGACCGGGCCGCCGCCTGGGATGCGTATTTTTTCTACCGCCACGGCGAACGCTACGACGCGCATTGCGCGCGCTGCCCGCAAACCGCGGCGCTGCTGGAGGGTGCGGCGCTGGTGCACATCCGCGATCACGCACCGGAAACGCTGTTCTCGGTGCTGCGCCCCGGCACACATATCCTGCCGCATCGCGGCGTCACCAATACCCGCCTGGTCACCCACCTGCCGCTGATCGTGCCGCCGGATTGCGCCTTGCGCGTGGGCGGGGAAACCCATGTGTGGCAGCCTGACCAGTGCGTCACGTTCGACGACACCTTCGAGCATGAGGCATGGAACCGCAGCGACGAGACCCGGGTGGTGTTGATTCTCGACAGTTGGAATCCCGACCTCAGCGAAGCCGAGCGGGCCGCGGTCACCGACCTGGTTGCGGCGATCGGCGACTTCAGCACCCACGCCGCGATCTGACCGCGCACGCCGGTTTGGGAACTCAGGCCGGGAACAACTCGATCAACTCGGGCAGGTAGTCGGCATAGCTGCGCCAGCGCTCGACCGAACGCTGATGAATCGGCTGACGGGCCTGCCACTGGCTGGCTGACGTGATCGCCGACGCGACATCAGGGTTCGCCTGTGCCAGATCGAACGGTGCCAGCCCGAGTTGCGCAACCAGTTGCGCGATCGTCGTTGCCGGATCTGTGGTGACCTGCTCGTAGTCGACCGTGATGATCGGAATCGACAGACTCCGTTCCCAGTGCGCCATCAAGTCATCGCAGCCGGTCGCCACGGCCGCGATGTCATGGAAGTCGGCGGCGAAGCCATAATCGTCATGGGCGAAGGACTGGCTCCAGATCGACAGCGCGGTGTCGCGCGCGTGGCGGCGGCAATAGATCACGCGGGCGTTGGGAAACAACGCGGCAACCGTGTCCAGGTAGCGGAAATTGAGCGGATTCTTGTCGATGTAACAGCGCGCCGGCGCATCGTCCCTTCGCAGGTGCGCCAGATAAACCGCGGCCGCATCGTCCAGTGCCCCCGTTCGCTGCGCCGCGTCGAGACCGGCCAGTCGCTCGGCCAGATAAGCCAGCGTGGGCAGCTCGCCGCGGTTGCGTATGTCGGGATGACGGCCCAGCAACTCCGCCACCAGGGTGGTGCCGGTGCGCGGCAGGCCGACCACAAAGATGGGAACGCCGTCGCGCGCAACGGTACGACTCGCCGGCATCGGCGCGCTGGCGATTCGTGCCGTCACGAATGCCTGCCACGTTCCTCGCGACCACGATCCGAGCGGGCGCATCAGCGCATTGGCCTCGCGCCAGGCGCCCGCGGCCGACGCGAAGTCGCCGATATCGTCAAAGGCCTTGCCCAGCGCGAACAGGATCGCCGCGCGCGCCCGCGGCGACAGTGCGGGATTCGCGGACACGGCTCTCGAACAGCGCGAAGTCCGGGTGCTGGCGGTCGCGGTATCGTTCGATCGAGGCGAGGCTGCCGAGCACGAACCACAGATTCAGGTCGATGCCGTGCGCGATCGCGTCCAGATAGTGCTTGCGCGCCGATTCGAAACGGCCCAGCTCCTGCGCGAGATTGCCCAACAGCGCGTACAGGCGCGGGTCGACGTTGCCGCGCGTCAGTTCGCGTTCGCACAGCTCGACGGCCAGGTCCTGGCGCTGGCATTCGCGCATGAACTGGGCCCAGTCGAGCACGGCTTGCGTGTCGCCGATGACGGCGTCAGCCTGTTCGGCCAGCACGCCCGCTGCCGCGTCGAGCTTGCCCTGGCCGCGCAGCACCTGACCAAGCAGCATGGCGGCAGCGGCGTCCATCGTGCCAGTCAGCAATCCTCGCAATCCGGATTCCGCCCGAGCGACGTCGCCGGCCTGGCACGACGCATAGGCGGACCAGTAACGCAGCGCCGCCGATGCCGGCTGGTGCTCCAGCGCCAGTTCGAGCAAGGCCACCGCCAGCGGCGGATAGCCACGCTGCAACACAACGCGGCCGTAGCCCAGCCAGACTTCCGGCGTGGCCGCCCTCAATTGTTCGTTCAAGGCGCGCAAGGCCGTTTGCGATCCGCTCGCCATGGCCATGGCGAGCCACTGGTCCACCCGTGCCAGCTCGGTGCTGGACGGACCCCAGTCGGCTTGTGACGCGCCGGCCATCGCAACGGTGGATAGCGGGATGAGGTTGTCGTTCAAGCGAATTCCCGTGATCGTTGGTCGGCGGCCGCGCAATGCGCGCGCGCCAGGCCGAACGCCCGCGTTCAGCGCGTTTGTGGAAACAGCAGATATAGCGACAGGATGTACTTGTCACCCGACAGCGGCGGCCGGCCAGCGTGCTGGTACATCCAATAGGGCGGAAACATCAACAGCTTGCCGGCGCGTGCCGGTATCGAGATGCCGAGGTCGCAGAATTCCGTCTCGCCGCCTTCCGCCACATCGTTGAGGTACCACAGGAACACCAGGTAGCGATTGGCCACCTCGTAGATCGCGTCGAAATGCGGCTGGAATGCCTCACCGCTGCCGGCCACGTAACGCTTGATCCGCATCTGCGAAATCAGCGGCGACGGAGGTACCGGGATGGTCAGCCCCAGGCGCTGGTTGTATGCGGCGAGATAGTTGTCGATCTGCTTGTAGAAGTAGCCCATGAACGCCTCGTCGGCCAAGGCCGAGACATCCAGTTCGGTCCAGGAACTGGCGTCGAGGCCGGCGCGCCAGCCGGGGCTGCGCACGATATGCCGCTCGGCGGTCTGCTGGAACGAGGCTATCAGCTGCTCGCAAAAAGCCGCCGGCAACGCACCATCGAAGGTCTGCACGTAACTGCGCACGTCTGCTACCGGCAATGCGGTCGCCGGCGATGGTTCAACGGTCATAGCCCCAGTGCTCCATGACGTCTTTCAGGATGGGAAGCAGGGGCGCGAACTCCTGCTCGTAGCGGCGCCAGCGATCCACTGCCGATTTGTTCGGTGGCTGCGTGACTTGTGCGTAGCTCGGCGTGCTGATGAAGCCCTTCTGCTGCGCGTGCCGGTGGAAATTGCGCAGCGACGCCGCATCATCAATGCCGATGAAGGCGCCGATGCGCTCGACTTCGGCGTCGAAATTATCCAGCAGATCTTCATAGCGCAGGTGCAGCACACGCGGCTTGAACAGATGCTCGTGGTGGATCCAGTACTGCATGCCGTTGACGTAACCGCGCGCAAGCCGTTCCAGCGACGAGCACAGCACCTGGAATCCCGCCGCACGAAAGTTCTGCATGTAGCTGCTGAGGATCACGTCGCATGGGTGACGCAGCGCCAGGATGATCGGTGCGTCGGGGAACAACCGGCAGATCAATGGCAGATGCAGCAGGTTCAGCGGGTTCTTGTCGACCAGGCGTTGACCAGGTTGCAGCGTGACGACCGTGCCGACCTGATCCCAGTAATGCTGCCGTAGCGCGGCGCACGCGGCAGGGTCAAGTTCGCCCAGCGCTTCCGGATATTGCAGGCCCAACGCCAGCACGCGCTCGGTGACGCCTTGCAGGAACGGTTGCTCGTCCATCGACGCGAGCGTGGGGTGTGCGTCCAGCATCTGTTCGAGCATGGTCGTGCCCGAGCGCGGAAAACCGACCACGAAAATCGGCGAAGGCGGCTCGCCCGCCGACGGTGCAGGCGCCGACCAGTCGGCCGCCTGTGCGGGTGTCATCCGGATCAGCGCCGGGGATAGCGGCTGCACGCCGGGCAGCAACAATTCGGGAACCAGCTGCGCGGCCTTGACCATCTGCGCCGCATGCGCCTTGGCCAGTGCGTCCATGGCGGCCGCCGTGTCGCCCTGCTTGTCGCAGGCCTTGGCCATCGAGAAGTACAGATTGCCGAGCTGGTTGGTTTCCGTGGTCATCGCAATCAAACGCTGAAGCAGTGACCGCGCCGCCGCCGGATCGCGACCGCGCATCGCCATGACGCCCATCGCGCTAATCACCTCGAGTTGATCGACGGGATCGCGCAGGGTTGCGGGATCCGGCAGGCTGGCCAGGATCACGTCCGCCTCGTCCAGTCGATTGACCCGTTCCAGCAGGCCCACCATGCGCGCGAGCGTCCGCGGGCGCGCGCCGTCGAGCTGCATCGAGCCGCCAAGCAGCTGCTCGGCCTCGGATATACGGCCCATCTGGGTGAACATCCACGCCAGATCGATCGTCAGATCGTCGCTGAGCGGCGGCCAATTGCGCCACCCGCTCACCAGCCGGGCCGCTTCCGCATTGTCGGCGCACTCGCAACAGGCCATCGCCGCGTAGATGCAGATCTCATGATCGTCGGGCAGCTGTCGCGCCGCCTGCGCCAGGTGTTCGCGTGCCTTGGCATAGTCGGCGATTTCCTTGTACAGCAGGCCGAGATTGGCGTGGATGCCGGCATGTTCGGGTGCCAGCCGCAAGGCCAGCAGGTATGCTTCCTCGGCCTGCGCCGTGAGCCCGCCTTCACGCAGCGCATTTCCGAGATTGATCCAGTGGTTGGCCTGCTCCGGGTAAAACACGGTGAGCTGTTCGTGAACCGCCGCGGCACGAAGTGGCAGCCCCTGCTGCTGCAGGGCAATCCCCAACAGGGTGAGCGCGGTTTCATCATCCGGCTGGCCATCGAGCAGGTGACGACACGACTGTTCGGCCTGCCCGGCATGTCCACTGTGCAACAGCTGCATGATGTGTTCGATGTCGGTCTGCTGCGTGGCCAAGCTGTCATGCCCTTGAATATGAAAACAAAAAAACCGCGCGGCTTGCACCGCGCGGTTGATTATAGCGACCTGGGCGTTCTGGATCAGAACGTCACGGTCACGCGACCCCAGAAATAGCGGCCGATCGGCTCGTACGTGTTGATGTCGGTGTTCGAGTTCAGCACGTTGTTCTGATACAGCAGCGGCGGCTGCTTGTCGAACAGGTTGTTGACGCCGACATCCAGGCGGGTGCGGTACGCGGCCAGGTTATAGCCGATGGCCAGGTTGTGGTAAATCTGCTTCGGGGCCTTCAGCTCACGCTCGGGACCATTCGGATCAGCGGTGACGCCCTCACGCAGATCGTCCCAGCCCACCGTGACCGCACCGACGTAACGCATGGTGTAGTTGACGTTCCACGGGCCGTTGGTCCAGTTCAACTGGCCCAGACCGCGCCAGCGGGTGTAGTTGCCGTACTGGTTGTTGTAGTGACCGGCCAGGTGGTAAACGACGTCGCCCGGCTGGCCCGGGGCGGTGTCGTTGTTGTAACGGACCAGGTAGGTCGCGTCCAGCGACGCAGTCAGGTCGCCCCAGTTCTGGCCAGCAATATCGAAATGCGGGATCTTGTACTTGATGCTGCCGTCGACGCCCTTCGTGTCCAGCTTGCCCAGGTTCACCGTTGGCTGAGAGATGAACGCGATGTCACCGTTGACCTGGCGATGGATAAACGCGCAAAACGGGCTCGTATTATTCGCGAAGCAGCTGCTCGCGACATTCTGCACGCCGATCGCCGTGATCGTGTCGTCCAGTGTCACGCGCCACAGATCGGCGCTGAGCGACAGGCCCGGGGCGTAACTCGGGTCATATACGAAGCCGTAGTCATACGACTTGCCATGCTCCGGCTTGAGGTTGACGCCGGCGGAAACCGAACCGGACACCACGCCGGTCGTCTGCGACAAACCGGTACCCGGGTAGTTGACCGGAACGTTCTGACAGGCGGCAGCGTGCGTCGCGAGCTCAGCGGCACTCAAGCCAACGCACGGATCGCTGAACTGCGGTGCGTTGCCCGCCGCGCCAGCATACAACTCGTTGATGTTCGGTGCACGAAACACACCGGCGACCGTGCCACGCACCAGCAGGTCGTCGATCGGGCGCCATTCAACGCCGAACTTCTGGTTCCAGCTGCTGCCGGCGGTGTTGTACTTGGAGAAGCGCGAACCGATCGTCACGTTCAACGACTTGATCGCCGGCAGATCGGCGAGCACCGGCACGAACAACTCGAAGTAGGCTTCCTTGTCGGTGAAGCCGCCGTTCAGCGGCGTCGAGCAGGCTTCCTGCGAGATGAAGCAGGTGCCGTCAGCGCCCTGGGTCTGCGCGATCAGGTCGACCTGGTAGTTCTGGTATTCCTTGTCATACGACAGGCCGACGGCCAGCTGCGCGGTACCGGCGGGCAGGTCGAACAAGCTGCCGTTGGCACCGATTTCAGCGCGACGCGAGGTCTGCAGGGTGTGGTAGAACGGCGCCGCGGCAAACTGTTTCAACGTGGCGATCGTCTGCGGATCGTTGAGGTTGAAGAGGTTCAACGGCGTGCAACCGCCGATGATGTTGCCCGCGGAACCGCACTTCACGACACCGTCCGTATCCATGAAAGACGGGCCAAGCGCCTGCTTCAGTCCGTTGTAGTAGACATAGCCCGGGCTCTGTTGCTGGGTGCCCTGATGACCGTAGTTGAGGTCGCCGAACCACTGCCAGCTGCTGTCGGCACCGAAGTTGCCCTTCAGACCCGCCGTCACCTGACCGGTGGTGGTGGAGTAATGCAGCACGCGCTGACCCAGGTTGGTGAAGCGGGTCAGGTAGTTGTAGGAAGTCTTATTGCCTGCGGCGTCCGTACCCGGACCGAAATCCTGGCCAAACGGGTTGTAGTAGTTGTCCTTCGAAATCGTCACGCCATCGCTGCTCGCATCGAACGGCAGTGCGGCCAATGCAGCGTTGGAGGTCGTCTTGTTGTAGAACGCGTCAAAGTACGCCGACACGTTGTCCGTCAGGTTGTAGTTGGCCAGCGCGAAGACGTTGGTACGCTCCTGCGGGGTCTGGATCAGGTTGTGCGCCGCGTAGTTGTACGCATCGGTGCGGCTGCTGTACGGACGATAGTCAGCCTGGGTGGTCTTGCCGGGAACGGGATTCGCCAGCGTCACGCTGCCGCCACCGTTCGCAGGGGAAAGGAACGCGCGACCATTCGGGTTGCGGCTGGAGCCGGCGTTGAACACCGAACCCGAGTACAGGTAGGTGGCGTACTTGGAGTAGTCGCGGTTCGCCGACGAGATCGCGTCGAACTTGTTGTAGTCGATGCCGGTAACGATGCTGCCCTTGTCCGACGAGGTACCAAAGGTGGCTGCGAAGCCGCGCTGGGCACCGTCGGAACGATCCGACTCGCCGTAGTTGGCGCTGATCTGGGCACCCTGGAAATCGTTGCGCAGGATGAAGTTGACCACGCCGCCGATCGCGTCGGAGCCGTACGTCGCCGACGCGCCGTCCTTCAGCACTTCGATGCGCTCGACCATGCTGGCCGGGATCGCATTGATGTCGTTGTTGAGCACACGGTGACCGTTGACCAGGATCAGGGTGCGCTGCGAACCGAGGCCGCGCAGCGACACGGTCGAGGCACCGTTGCCGCCGCCGTTGTTGACGTTCGGGTTGGTCGCCGCGCCGGCGATCGCCGGAATCTGCTGCACCAGGTCGCCGAGCGTCTGCTTGCCGCTGGCCTGGATCTGCGCGCGGTCAATGGTCAGCACCGGGCTGGACGTTTCCAGGTCGACACGACGAATGCGCGAACCGGTGACCACGACGGTCTGCAGCGTTTTTGCCTTTTCCTGGCTGGGTTGATTGGCCGCGTCCTGACTGCCCGTGTCCTGGGCGAAGACCGTGCCCGAGGCGCCTACCGCGATGACCGCGCCCAGCGAGAGCGCCAGGCGAACTGCCGAAGAAAGTTTCTTGATCCCAAGTTTCATGAAAAATGTCCGCTGTCAAGTCCTTTGTGAAGGCAGACAGCGACACGAAAGGTCATACGGGGCAATAGGTTAGGCTATTTTTCGGTCGCCGCGCGATCTTGCCTCGCTTCGAGCTAGGTGTCGCATAGGCGCATCGCCGTGGAAAGCCAGAGAGCACCGCAGAGGGCACGGTGAGGTCGTCACCACAGCGTCACCTTATCCGACCGTCCTCCAAAGCAAAAGCGCAGCCCATCGGCTGCGCTTTTGCTTGCGGCCTGTCACGCGCCGCTAGGCGGGCTTCTGCGGGCCGGCCTTGGTGCCTGGGCCTCCCTTCTTGAACCCACGATCCCCCGCCATGAACGCCTCTAGCATGTGCGGGATCAACGTCGCCGCATCGACCACTTCGCCATAGGTCTGCGCGTGCAGCGCGGCGTAGCGGTCGAGGTCGGCTTTCAGGCTGGCCGGACACGCAAAGGTCAGCTTGACGCTGGTGGTGGACGGCAACGGCCCAAGGCGTAGTTTTCGTGCGCTCATCGCTGGCCTCCGCGCTGGTAGAACGAGGGCTGGTACGGTCGCAGAACCAAATCGCGGTTGACGATGATCCGCACCGGCAGGCCCGGTCGCTCGGTCAAGGTCGGCTGGATGTTCATGTTGCGCCGGGTCATCTCCTGGCCGACTTGATTGATGCTGTCCTGGGCGCTGTCGCGCCCTGCGATGACGATGCGGTTGCCGTCCTGCCGGTTCTCTGGCGCGGCCAGCTCGGCGCCGACGCCCAGCAGCGTCGTCAGTGCCGCCCCGGCGAAGATGCGGCCCCAGTGGTAGTCCACACTATCTTCCTGCCCGGCATAGCCGGCCGGGTCGGTGCCGACCAGGTTGTCGAGCGTGAGCGAGGACGTGTCCGGCAGGATGATGCGGTTCCACACCACCTGCACGCGGCTCTGTCCGTAGCTGACCTGGCTGTTGTAGCGCCCGAGGATGCGCGAACCCTGCGGGATCAGCAGGAACTTGCCCGTGGCCGTGTCATAGACCGGCTCCGTCACGGTGGCGATCACATCGCCCGGCAAGTCCGACTTGATGCCCGTCACCAGCGCCCCGGCAATGACCGTGCTCGCCATGACCTGATACGGCGACGCGGGCAGCGCCAGATGGCCGGAATTGCGGGTTCCCGTAGAACCACCTTTCAGGAACGCCTCTTTCTGGTCTTGCCGGTTCTGGATGGCGGTCGGATCGGCAGGCTGGGCCGCCATCGAGGCCGGGCCGGTCGCCAGCGGGTCGAAGCCCGCCAAGGCGCTACCCGGCGCAGCCGCAGCGACCTGGACTGCGGCCGGCGCTGTGCCCTTGCCCTGGCCCGAGCGGAAGAACACCGCCGAGGCTGCCGCCGCTTCGGCCTCTTTACGCAAAGCGTCCGCCGGGTCATGCCCAGGCGGCGCATAGGTCGGCGTCACTGGCTGCTGCGAAGCCACGATGGCCGGGCCAAGATCGCCCGGCAGCGGCGGCCCCAACTCGGGCGTCTTCGGCGGCAGCTTGGAGTAGTCGGTCGGCAGGCCGTCCAGCCCTTCGGACTTCGAGACGCGATCGACGTTGTAAAGCTCGGTCTGCTCGCCCGCGCCGCGCTGCTGCGGTTGCAGCGACCAGATCGTGGCCCCGAGCACGGCGACCGAGAGGCCGCCCACGAGCATCGCCAGCGTGCGCCGGTTCAGGCGGGTGACC
>LNAP01005707.1_pt1 | contig 12560 bp, 13 predicted proteins | sample 602601 | NCBI WGS metagenome assembly LNAP01 (sample SAMN02440304, study PRJNA202911) | soil metagenome | biome: Subtropical and temperate rainforests or woodlands; isolation source: soil samples (1 kg each in a 20% v/v slurry with milli Q water) were... ... | reverse complement strand
GCGCATGGCCTTGCGCTTCATGAACCCCACCAGCGAAAACACCTCGATGCTGCTGCTGGCCCTGATCGCCGCCGCCACCGCCGTGGCCGCGCACATGGGTGGCTCGGCGCCGCTGGCAGCCCTGCTGGGCGGCATGCTGCTCAAGCAGCTCAACCCGCGCCCATGGGCCTGGCCGCGCCAGCTGGGCAGCGCCTCGGCGCTGCTCACCATGCTGATGTTCGTGCTGGTGTCCACCGTGGCGGCGCAGGCCGACTGGAGCGGCCCGGTGGCCGGCGTGGTGCTGGCGCTGATTGCTGTGCGCCTGGTGGCCAAGGCGGTGGGCGTGGGCCTGGGCAATGTGGGCAGCGGCGCCAGCTGGCGCCAGGCCCTGTGGGTGGGCTGCGCCATGACGCCCATGTCGTCCATTGCACTGTTGATCGCATCGCAGTTCGTGGTGGCCTCGCCCTCCACGGGCCACCTGATCGCCCGCGTGGCGCTGCCGGCCATTTTGCTCATGGAAGTGCTGGGCGCGGTGATCGCCACCGTGGCCATCTACCGCGCGGGCGAAAGTTCCAAACCCTGGGCCCCGCTGTCGCGCGGCGGCCATGGAGGCAGCCTTGAGCCTTGAAGCCTTTACCCATTCCGAGCCGCTGACGCTGGGCGTCGAACTGGAGCTGCAACTCGTCAACACCCACGACTACGACCTGGCGCCCTACGCCGAAGACATGCTGCGCCTGATGCACAAGGTGCCGCTGCCCGGCAGTGTGGTGCCCGAAATGACGAACAGCATGATCGAGATCTCCACCGGCATCTGCCATTCGGCCAGCGAGGTGCTGGGGCAGCTCAGCCCCATCCGCGAAGCGCCGACAAGCTGAACATCGCCGTGGTGGGCGGCGGCACGCACCCGTTTCAACAATGGCACGAGCGCCGCATCTACGACAAGCCGCGCTTTCAGGAGCTGTCGCAGCTGTATGGCTACCTGAGCAAGCAGTTCACCATTTTTGGCCAGCATGTGCACATCGGTTGCCCCGACGCGGATGCCGCCCTGCTGATGCTGCACCGCATGAGCCGCTACATCCCGCACTTCATCGCGCTGTCGGCATCGAGCCCCTATGTGCAGGGGCAGGACACGGCGTTCGACTCGGCGCGGCTCAACTCGGTGTTCGCGTTTCCGCTGTCGGGCCGAGCGCCGTTTGCGCTGACCTGGGCCGATTTCACGGCCTATTTCAACAAGATGGCGCGCACCGGCGTGGTCAAGAGCATGAAGGACTTCTACTGGGACATCCGCCCCAAGCCCGAGTTCGGCACCATCGAGATCCGCGTGTTCGACACGCCGCTGACCATCGAGCGGGCCGCCGCGCTGGCCGGCTTCGTGCAGTCGCTGGGCGCGTGGTTTCTGGCCGATCAGCCCTTCATGCCGCAGGAAGACGACTACCTCGTCTATACCTACAACCGCTTCCAGGCCTGCCGCTTTGGCATGGACGCCGTGTATGTCGATCCGGCCACCGGCAGCCACATGCCGCTGCGCGACCATATCCGCATGACCATGGACCAGATCGCCAGCCACGCCGCCATGCAAGGTGCAGCCAACGCCCTGCACATGCCCGAAGCCGGCCAGAACGACGCCCGCTGGCTGCGCCAGCGCCAAAGCGAAGAGCAGTTGCTGGCCGAGGTGAGTCGCCAGGCGGCACAGCGCTTTCGGGGCACGCCAGCCTGAACGGCACGGAGACAATCACTTCCATGGGTGAATTCGACCTGATCGCACGCTACTTCACGCGACCCGTGCACCGCGCGGCCCTGGGCGTGGGCGACGACTGCGCGCTGCTGAAGCCCGCGCCCGGCATGCAACTGGCCGTCTCCAGCGACATGCTGGTAGAGGGCCGCCACTTCTTTGCGGACGTGGACCCCGAGCGCCTGGGCCACAAGGCGCTGGCCGTGAACCTGTCGGACCTGGCCGCCTGCGGCGCTCGCCCGCTGGCCTTTACGCTGGCACTGGCGCTGCCCCGCGTGGATGAAGCCTGGCTGGAGGGGTTTTCACGCGGGCTGCTGGCACTGGCCGATGCGCACGACTGCGAGCTGGTGGGCGGCGACACCACGCAAGGCCCGCTCAATATCTGCATCACCGTGTTTGGGGAGGTGCCCGCAGGCCAGGCCTTGCTGCGCAGCGGGGCGCGGCCCGGCGACGACATTTATGTCAGTGGCACGCTGGGCGATGCCCGGCTGGCGCTGGAGGCATTGCAAGGGCACATCGCCCTGCCCGCCGATGTGCTGGCCGCCGCCCGCCTGCGCCTGGAGCAGCCCACGCCCCGTGTGGCGCTGGGCCTGGCGTTGCGCGGCGTGGCCAGCAGTGCCCTGGATGTGAGCGACGGGCTGCTTGGCGACCTGGGCCACATCCTGCGCGCCTCGGGAACAGGCGCCTGCATCGACACGTCGAAAACTATGAATTTAATAGCTGCTGGCGCTTATTCCATAAGCGCTAGAGGCCAAATTGATACTGAACTACTCCACCAGTGCACCCTCGCCGGTGGCGACGACTACGAGCTGGCCTTCACCGCCCCGGTGGCCCGGCGTGCGGCAGTGGCTGCAGCGGCACAGGCAAGTGGCACACCCGTCACGCGCATTGGCCGCATCGAGGCCGAACCCGGCCTGCGGCTGGTGGATGGACAGGGGCGGCCCGTAGCCAGGCGCTACGCGTCTTTCGATCACTTCGCCGGGGGTTGAGGCACCGGCTGCGGCAGGATTCGGGACGTCGGGTCCAGCAATTCGCACAGCAGGGCGACATGGCCCTGTCGGTAATGGTCGAGGTCCTTCGGGTCGACGCCGCCCAGCACCACCTGCGACAGCAGGGCATGCACCACCGGCGATAGCGCCAGCCAGGGCTCTTGCGTGATCACGCTGGGAACCACCCCCTCCTGCACGGCATGGGTACGCAAAATACTGCCCAACAGGGTCAGCTGCGGCTGAACCACATTGCGCTTCCACAGCACGATGAGATGCGGCACACGCGCGCTTTCAGCCACCAGCAGGCGCAACGTTGCCACCGCTCCGGGCTGGCCCAGCGAGTCATAAAGCTTGTCCACCACCCACTGCGCCAGCGGCCGCGCGCCGGCGCCCAACACCGGCATTTCTCCCAGGTCCGGCGGCGCGAGAGAACGGGTCAGCAGCGCTTCGAACACCTCTTCCTTGCCTGCGAAATGGGCGTAGAGGCCTCCCTTGGAGAGCCCGCAGCGGCGTGCGATGTCGTCCATCCGGGTTGCGGCAAAGCCCCGTTCGGAGAATTCCACCAGTGCGGCGTCCAGAATCTGCACCACACGCACCTCCGGGGGCAGGCGCTGTCGCAGGGGTGCGACGGCCGGGGCAGCGCGTAAAGAGTGCAATGGCAGGGTCATCGGTTTGTCTCGGCGTTTGGCTATGCTGCGCATGATTATCTACCGACCGGTCGGTAATAAGGCGCGTATTGATGCATATCAATTCGAGGGGTGCGATGCCTTCGTAAAGTACCCCTGCACCACCCGGCCCACTCATCACCTGGGAGTCCATTCATGCCAACCCCTGCGAACGCCCCCCTGTCCATGGCCGAACGGCTCGACCCCACCGTCCACGCGGCCCTGGCCCGCAGCGTTGCGTCGCTGTCGCATGCCTCCGCCCTGATGGCGGCCAGCGACTGGGCCCTGCATCTGGCCGCGTCGCCAGGTCACTGCCTGGACCTGGCGCACCTGGCACTGCGCCAGGGTCAGGAAATGGCGGCATACGCCCTGGCGCGCATAGCGGCCGGCCCCGACAAGGAGGCCCGCCATGCTGTGGCCACGCCCACCCAGGACCGGCGCTTTGCCGACCCCGCCTGGCAGCAGTGGCCGTTCAACGTCATGCAACAGTCGTTTGTGCTCACCGAGCAATGGTGGGCCGCCGCAACGCACGGCGTGTGGGGGGTGGACAAGCACCACGAAGACATGGTGGCCTTCGCGGCCCGGCAGTTCCTCGACGTGTTCTCGCCCGGCAACCAGCTGGCCACCAACCCCGTGGTGCTGAACCGCACGCTCGCGCAAGGCGGCGCCAACCTGGCGCGTGGCGCGCTCCATCTGCTGGAGGACGCCAGGCGCCATGCCGCAGGCGCACCACCCGCGGGCGCCGAGCATTTCGTGGTCGGCCGCGATGTGGGCATCACCCCCGGCAAGGTGGTGCTGAAGAACCGCGTGATGGAACTGATCCAGTACACGCCCACCACCCAAGCCGTGCACCCCGAACCGATCCTGATCGTGCCGGCGTGGATCATGAAGTACTACATCCTCGACTTGTCGCCCCCCAACTCGCTCATCCAATATCTGGTGGACCAGGGGCACACGGTGTTCTGTATTTCCTGGATCAACCCCGGTCCCGAGGACCGTGATCTGGGCATGGACGATTACCTGGACCAGGGCTTTCACGCCGCATTGAACGCCGTTCACTCCATCGTGCCCCAGGCCAAGGTGCACGCCGCCGGCTACTGCCTGGGTGGCACGCTGCTGGCGATTGCGGCCGCCGCCATGGCGCGCGACGGGGATGAGCGCCTGGACTCCATGACGCTGTTCGCGGCGCAGACCGACTTCACCGAGCCGGGCGAACTGGCCCTGTTCATCGACAACAGCCAGATCAGCCTGCTGGAAGCGCAAATGGCCCAGACCGGCTACCTCACCGGGGCCCAGATGGCCGGCGCGTTCCAGATGCTGCGCTCCTACGACCTGCTGTGGTCGCGCCTGGTCAACGAATACCTGTTGGGCGAGCGGCCCCCCATGAACGACCTGATGGCCTGGAACGCCGACACCACGCGCATGCCGGCGGCGATGCACAGCCAGTACCTGCGGCGCCTGTACCTGCACAACGAATTGGCCGAGTCGCGTTACTGTGTAGAGAGCCGGCCGGTGTCGCTGAACGATGTCCACCAGCCGATGTTTGTGGTGGGCACGGAAAAGGATCACGTGGCGCCCTGGCGCTCGGTCTACAAACTGCACCAGCTGACGGACGCCGAGATCACGTTCGTGCTGACCAGCGGCGGCCACAACGCCGGCATCGTCAGCGAACCCGGCCATGCGGTCCGACGCTGGCGCGATGCGGTGCGCCGCCCAGGTGACCCGTGGCTGTCGCCGGACGAATGGGAAGCCGCAGCCAAGCTACACGAAGGCTCGTGGTGGACCGCCTGGGACACCTGGATCAAGGCCAAGGGCAGCGGCCGAGAGGTGTCGGCGCGCCAGCTGACTGGACGCGACGGCCTGTGTGGCGCACCGGGAGCCTACGTGCACCAACGGTGTGAGGACTGAGCGCCGGCCCCGGCGGCAGCGTTCTTCAGGCTTCCGGTACGCTGACCCGCACCTGCCCGGACTTCACGCTGACCTTGTAGGTCTGCAGCGCCTTTTCGCCGCGCACGACGTTCAGCAGTTGGATGCCCGGCGGGAAGTTCGCCCAGTCCAGCACCGCGCCGGTGCGGATGTCGAAGCGCGCGCGGTGCAGCGGGCATTGCACCTTGCAGTCTTCCAGCTGCTTGCCGCGCGCCAGCGGCGCGAAGGTGTGGGTGCAGCTGGCTTGTGTCGCGAAAAAGCCATCGCTGAGGTGGTACAGAACGATCTTGTGCTTGTCGACGATAAAGGACTTCATCTCGCCTACGGGCAGTTCGTCCGAACCGCAAAGGGTGTGCCATGTCATGCTGGGGCTCCGTTTGCAGGGAATGGTTGATTGTTGGGCCACGGTGCGCGTCTGGTTGCGATGCGGCCTCTCTTGCGCAGGGCGTGCGGCGGGGCAGTTAGACCGACTGTCACGATGCCATCAGCCGCACCGGCATGGACGCCAGTCGGTCGAAGAGGCGCGCTTCGGCGCGGATCGGCCACCAGTCGTAGAGGAATAGTTCCATCGGCCGCCACATCGCGACCCAGCCGGCGATCGACAGGCTGGCGCGCACCACCTCGAGCATGCCGCCCGGATCGAGCCAGTTCTCGGCCAGCTTGCTCGCGGCGAGGGTGGCGGCCAGGAACGCCAGGCCGATCAACAGGCTGAGCCTGCCGCGGCGGAACAGTTCGCGCAGTCGCCGCCGCGCCGAGGCGCCCTGCAGGTGGAAATGCGCGTGGACCGCGTCGCTGACGGATGCCGTTTCGGAAGACGGGTGTTCGAGATGCACGACCAGGCCGAGCGCCGCATCGCGCGGCAGGTCCTTGGCCGCGTCGACGATGAAGCGCTCGGCGCGCGGATCGAGGTTGCGGGTCGCGAGCGGCGACGCGTCCATGTGGTCGAAGAACTGCTCCAGCTCGGCCACATGCACTTCGATCTCGTTCACCGCCCGGCCTCCCGCGACCGCAGCATGCGCACGGTCTCGCTCTCGCCAAGAGGTGCGGCGCGCTTGACCATCATGCTGTCCTGCCACTCGCGCGCGAAGTCGCGGCGCAGGCGGGCGTTGATGAGCGCAGTCAGCAGCATGGCGATGAACGCGCCGAGACCGGCCAGCGACATGTCCTTGTGCGCATCCCAGACGTCGCCCTGGGTTCCGAGGTAGGCCACCCCCAGCCCGCCGCTGAAGATCTCGGCCGCGGCCCACTCGAACAGTTCGAAGAGTGCAGAGGTCGAGAGGGTCATGTCCAGAGGCAGGAAGTAGCCCCAGAAGCCGCGGGCGTCGGCCACGCGCAGGAACAGCTCGCGCATCGGATAGGCCAGCAGCAGCCCGTACATCAAGTGCACGAGGCGGTCGAAGTGATTGCGCTCCCAGCCCATCACTTCGTTGAGCGAGCGTCCAGTCAGCGCCTTGATCCATGCGTCGTATGGAACCTCGGCGTAGGTGTAGTGCGCACCCACCGTGTGCAGGCAGAGAAACAGGAAGATCAGCGTATAGGACAGGCGCGACATCACAAAGCGGCGACGCGACGCCGACAGCGCGACCGCGAACACGACGACCAGCACGTTCTCAAGCGCCCAGTCGTCCCGGTACCAGGGGTCGATGGCGAGCGCGACCCACACCACGGCGAACAGCGCAGCGAGGAGGGCGAGGTAGCGACCGTGGGAGATCATGCGGCACGATACTTGATTTCAAGGTGGCCGCTGGTATCGATCAAGCATCAGTTGCCGCGAAAAATGGCATTTCATCGGGCGGAGGCGCGAGCCAATGGCATACGCTCTCCCAACATGGGCGCGAGCACATTCTGCAGCCAATCCGCGCAGCTACTTGGCATCAAGCTTTCGCGCGATCGCGATGAACACCCAGACAAGTGCCAATGGAACGAGCACGACGAGCACGACGAGCACGACGAGCAAGTACGGCAGCGAAAGCGCCACCCAGACGAGCCCGACGAACATGGCGCCACCCACGACAAACACGCCGACTCCAGCAAACACAAAGAGCAGGAGGATTGCGACACAGAACAGAGCAACGAGGTCGGCGATCAAACCCGCCAGACCAACGCCACCTTTGAGCGGTCCGGTGATCTCCTGACCGTTGATGACGATCCGTGTCGATCCCGAATCGATGAAGAACCCCCAAACAACGATCGCCAGAATGGCTACTGCAAGGGCGATGGCTGCTTTCTTGGTCATTCGAACGCCTTCAATGATGATTTGCACCAAGGACCGTTTTGCGGCCACCGACCGCCCCGGCGAAACCGGGCACGGAAGGCCCAGGCAGTGGTGTCGGTTCTGGCGGCGGTAGTCATGGTGGGTCCGAATTGTTCTGGATAGATTGTCTTCGTTGGTGTCGGTAGCCGAAGATGATGTGCGTCGATTTCGATAGTGCGTCCCGGCGTACCGCCGTCGGGCTCTGCGGGCTGCGCCCCGCGCCCCGTGCTGGGTCGCGGCCATTCGGCTCCGATCCCTTGACGCCTCCGGCCGAGGGCATGCCCCCGGCCTGCGCGCTTCGCTTGCCTTCCTCACGCCTGCAGTTGTGGAGGGGCTGGCTTGCTGATCCCTTCATCCTTGCACACCGGTCTCGCCGTCAAGGTCTGCGCGCACTGCATGCGCTGGCGGCCGTTCGGCCGTCCTCGAACCTGTGACCGCTGCGCTGCGGCGTGCCGGTTCCGGTCTCGGGCAATCCCGCCCGATCACTGGAGTTGGTCATGCAGCACGATCTGTTTTCTTCCCTTGATTCCTTCCAGGCACTCTCGGTTGCCGCTTCCGCCTTGCTGGTGCGCGATGTCGCGGGCCAGTACCGTCCGGCCGAGGTCGACGAGGTGCTGCTGGCGGCGCAGCAGTTGCTGGCCGCCCAGGTGCGCGGCAGCGACTTGATGGACTCTCCCGCTGTGGTGAAGGACTTTCTGCGTGCCCGGCTGGGCAATCTCCCTCATGAGGTGTTTGCGGTGGTGCATCTCGATGCGCAGAACCGCGTGGTGGACTACGTCGAGATGTTCCGGGGCTCGGTGAGCCAGACATCGGTGTACCCGCGGGAGGTGGTGCGCGATGCGCTGCTTCGAAACAGCTGCGCCCTGGTCCTGGTGCACAACCATCCCAGCGGCGCTGCCCGTCCATCGCGTGCCGACGAAGTTCTGACGCAGACGCTCAAGCAGGCGGCGGCGCTGGTCGATGTGCGGGTGCTCGACCACTTCATCGTGGCGGGCGACTCGGTGAATTCAATGGCCGAATGTGGACTTATTTGATATGTGGAGTGCGGGAGCCCTTGCGGCTTCCGCTTTGACTTCGAAGCCATTGAACTTCACATATTGCGCACGCCACGCGTAACGTTCGTTGCCCATCCACTATGTACGGAGGGGCATCATGTCCACTGAACTTCCCAGCAACACGCGTGCGCTTCTTGCTCGATCAGTCAATGCACCAGAGTTGAGAGCGTTTTCGGCATGGCTTGGCAGCGAACACTACACGCCGTTCGTGGTCCAGCGTCATCTGCTGCGGCTCGAACAAGTCCTGCCGCGCTTACCAGGACCCACGTGCAAAGCAGATGACTTGCACGAGGCATTCAATGCTGTTGGCCGCGGGGTGCCGAGCCGACCGCCTGCGTTCCGTGGGACCGAACGTGTCTACGCCCGTTTCTTGCTCGCACACGGGCGTCTGCTCAAGAACGAACAAGGGGGTCGCTACGTCTCGCTGTGTAGCGACTACCAGCGGGAACTGCTGGAACTACGTGGGCTATCTCTGTCGTCGCGCGGGCAGCACGCGAGGACGGTGGCTGACTTGCTGGCTCGCGGTCTCGGCCCAGACCAGAACTTGAGCACGGTGACGCTGGTTGATATCGAACGGTACGTCGCTCTGCGCAGCCGCGAGGTGTCGCGTCACTCGCTGCAGCATGTGGTCGCGCATTTGCGCAGCTTCCTGCGGTTCTGCCACGGTCAAGGGGAGATCGGCCGACCGCTCGACGCCATCGAGACTCCCCGCACCTACCGCGGCGAGTTGCCGCCGATGGCGCTCGATTGGTCGGTGGTCCAGGCGCTGCTTCGATCCATTGATCTCGCCAGCAAGGCAGGTCGGCGCGATCACTGCATCCTGCACTTGATGGTCCACTACGGACTGCGACCGTCAGAAGTTGTGGCGCTGCGCCTTGACTCCATCAACTGGGAGACTGGCGTGCTGCATGTGGTGCAGCGCAAGACCCGTTGCGACCTGTTCCTGCCGCTGGCGACCCAGACGCTGCGCATCTTGCGCAGTTACCTTGCACACGAACGGCTGTCTCAAGGTTCGTCACATCCTGAACTGTTCTTGCGGGCGAGATGCCCGAGTGGTGCCATCGAGAACTATGCGGTCGGTGACCTCTTCAAGAAGCGTGTGCGGCTGGCCAAGCTGGAACTGCCTGGGCAGAACGTCTATCGGCTGCGGCACACCTTCGCCATGCGGCTGCTCACCCAGGGCGTAGGCGTCAAGGCCATCGGCGACGTTCTCGGACATCACAGCCTGGAGAGCACCTGCGCCTACCTCCGGCTGGATACGGACATGCTGCGCTGTGTGGCAATCGAGGTCCCCGAGATCGGTCATCCCCGGGGAGAGCGCCATGCATGACGTTCTTTGCATGGACGCTTGGGACGCCGCCGTCACGGCCTATCTGACCAGCCGCCACGCGATCGGGCGGGCATACCGCAAGGAAGAAGTGATCCTGTGCAAGGTGCGCGGGTTCTTGGTTCAGGCGGGAGCCACCGATCTTGATCTCGCGCTCTTCGAGCGCTGGCGCGCGCAGTTCCAGCATCTCAGTTCGAGCACACGCGTCGTGCGCGAGCACACCGTGTACAAGTTCTACCGGTACCGACGGCGCAGCGATCCTGGTTGCTTCCTGCCGGACTGGGAGTCGCTCACTCGACAGAAGCCACACGCGCTGCCAATCATCATTGAACCGGGGCAAGTGGCTCAGTTGCTCTCTTTCGTGTCGCAACTGCCACCGAGGAGTCAATACTTCGCGCGAACGCACGTCATGCGTCTGGTCGTCGTGCTGCTGTACACGGCGGGGCTCAGGCGCGGCGAGGTCGTCCGCCTGACGCTGGGCGATGTCGATGAGCGCGCCGGGGTGCTTCGCATCCGAGAGTCGAAGTTCCACAAGTCCCGTTGGGTTCCCCTGTCGATCAGTGCGCATGCCGAACTGCAGCGCTATCTGGCCGCACGGCGTCAGGCTCGTCTGGACGAGCGTCCTGGAGCCCCGTTGTTGTGTACTCTCGCATTGCGTGCCTACACCGCCGCGGGTCTGTACAGCACCTTCAAAGCCCTGCTGCGTCGCGCAGGCATCCATGACAGCGCCGGCAAAGTCCCGCGCTTGCAAGACTTCCGCCACAGTTTCGCCGTGGCGGCGCTTTTGCGGTGGTACGAAGCCGATGCCGACGTGCAGTCCAACTTGCCCAAGCTTGCGCTGTACATGGGGCACGTGAATATTGTCTCTACCGCCTACTACCTGCGCTGGATGCCGGCCGTGGTGTCCCACGCGTCGGCTCGCTTCGAACGATCGTGTGCCGGCATGATCGAAGGTGGTGTCGAATGAAAGCGTCCACACAAACCGATCTTGGGCGTGAGCTGGTGCGCTTCTTCGAAGAGTTCCTGCCTGGCCAGCGAGGCCTGAGCCCGAACACCGTGCGCAGTCACCGTGACGCCATGCTGCTGTTGTTGCAGTTCGCATCAGCCGAAGCCAAGCGCCCGATCGAACGGCTGCAGGTGTCCGACTTCACGGCCGAACGGGTAGTCGCTTTCCTGAATCACCTGGAGGTCGACCGCGGCAACAGCATCGCGACACGCAACGCCAGGCTCGGTGCCATTCATGTGTTCGCCCGCTTCCTGGCCTCACGTAGGCCGGAGGCGCTGGGTACCCTGCAGCGCGTGATCGCTCTGCCGTACAAGCGCGGCGCGCGCGAGGTGCCGGTCGAGTATCTGGAGCGCATCGAGATGGAGGCGGTGTTGCAGAGCATCGACCGCAGCAGCGTTTTGGGGCGGCGCGACTATGTCCTGTTCGCGTTGATGTTCAACACCGGGGCACGCGTGCAGGAGGCGCTGGACGTTCGGCGGCGAGACGTGCGTCTGGATTCGCCACCTCAGATTCGCCTGACCGGCAAGGGCAACAAGGTACGGCTGTGCCCGATCTGGCCCGTGACGGTCAAACTGCTGCGGGCCTTCATCGACGAACTGCCGGCACCAGAAGGTGATCCTGCTGACGCACTGCTGTTCACCAACGCCCGAGGCAGACCGCTCACGCGGTTCGGCGTTCGCTACCTGCTGCGCCGCTACGTTGCAGTTGCGTCGCAAGAAGTTCCAAGCATGCGCGACAAGAGCATCCATCCGCACTCGCTGCGGCACAGCACGGCAATCGCACTGCTCAAGGCTGGCGTGGACTTCGCCACGATCAGCCAGTGGCTGGGACATGCCGGCTTGAACACGACGATGCGCTACGCACGCGCCGACATCGACCTCAAGCGCCAAGCCATTGCACAGGTGTTCCCAGAAGCACTGGCCCCGCCGCGCGGTGGGCGGTTCCAGCCCGATGGCAGCGATCTGGTTGGCTGGCTGCGCCGGATGTGAGCCCGATATGTGGAGTCAACCAATCCTGGCGGTGCGCCTTCACCCATGAGGGTGCACCGCCAACTCCACATATCAAATAAGTCCACATTCGGCCATGTATGTGGAGCGCAACATACATGGCCGAGCTTGGCCTCGTGTAACCCCTGGGGCCTTCGGCCCAATTTTTGTTCTTGATCAGCGCGCGGTGCGCGGGCACAGAGGAGGGCGGATCACGGCCGGTGGTCACCGGCAGCACAGGGAGCAGCGGCCCTGTCCCGTGCCCGGGGATCGCGGTCTGGTTTCCCTTCCCGCTGCGCGGGAACGAGCCCGCTGGACGAACTGACGTTCGGTCCGCTCCCGCCGCTGCGCTGTGGTACCGTCCCGCCCGCCAGATCGTCCCCCCGGTGACCCGCCATGCCCGAAGCCGGGCCGCTGGGAATACCGGAGACAGCGAACCCCTGAAGTGATCGCAGCGGCTCGAACGCCGCGCCAGTCGCTGCGCTTGGTGTCACGCCGTCCGCAGAGACGCCGCCGCTCAGTTCACCCGGTCGCCTGCGCTGTGCTGGTCGCCCGAAGAGGCTGGGGCAGCGCGTGCGCCAAGGGGCCCACCGCACTCCCCCACGGCGCCCCCATCCACAGGTGAGGGGGACTTGTGGGGG
>LNAP01004612.1_pt1 | contig 12560 bp, 10 predicted proteins | sample 602601 | NCBI WGS metagenome assembly LNAP01 (sample SAMN02440304, study PRJNA202911) | soil metagenome | biome: Subtropical and temperate rainforests or woodlands; isolation source: soil samples (1 kg each in a 20% v/v slurry with milli Q water) were... ... | reverse complement strand
ACAAAAGGATCTACAGGCAGAACACCTATCACTTCTTCTAAACCAGTTCCCTTAATAGAATATAGATAAGCAGCTGCCAAAGCGATAGCAGGAAATGTATCCCTTCGCTCGGGTTCGATAATTAATGGAACTTGATTTCCTAGTTGGCTATGAATCATATCCACTTGAGATTTACTGGTTGCTATTACCGTTGACTTATTTAAATGTAGTTTTTCTAACTGACCCCAAACCCTTTGCACCATTGATTCTAAATCACCGTTATTGTCTAAAACCTTCAAAAATTGCTTAGACCTGGAGTCATTAGATAACGGCCAAAGACGTTTACCAGACCCGCCAGATAATAAGATTAGTTCCATGATGTACCTCCCCGTAGTATTATAAAAGAACTACAATTTTATTTTTTACTGTACACTGTTACTACTAATTATATAGGTTTTAAATTCTTTCTCTACAGCTCTAAGTGATGCTCCAATAACTTGATGCATATCATAATATTTATAATTAGCTAGACGTCCTCCAAAAATAATATTTTGTTCTATATCTGCCAATTCTTTGTATTTTCTGTATATCTGACAATTTTTATCATCATTTATTGGATAATAAGGTTCATCCCCAGGAGTCCATTCTGCTGGATATTCTTTTGTAACAACTGTTTTTTCTTGTGTACCAAATTCAAAGTGCTTGTGTTCTATTATTCTGGTATATGGTGTTTCTCTATCAGTATAGTTAACAACAGCATTCCCTTGATAGTTTTCAATATCATAAAGCTCATTTTCGAATTTAAGGCTCCTATACTCTAAGTTTCCAAATTGAAAATTATAGAATTCATCTATCATACCTGTAAATACAATTTTTTTAGCTCGTCCTTCCAATTTCTCCCTTTCTTTAAAGAAATCAGTATTTAATTGAATATCAATTCCTTCAAGCATTTTTTCAATAATTACATTATATCCACCTTGCGGAATCCCCTGAAATTTATCGTTAAAATAATTATTATCATAGGTAAATCTAACAGGAAGCCTCTTTATTATAAATGCAGGCAATTGTATTGCGCTTCTTCCCCATTGTTTTTCAGTATACCCCTTGATCAATTTTTCATAAATTTCTACACCTACTAATGAAATAGCCTGCTCCTCTAAATTTTTAGGTTCATCTATTCCCGCTTTATCTTTGTGCTCACGAATTTTATCTTTAGCTTCTTGAGGGGTAACCACACCCCAAAGTTTATTAAAAGTATTCATATTAAAAGGGAGGTTATAAATCTCTCCATGGTAGTTAGCAATTGGAGAATTAGTATACCTATTAAACTCAACAAACTGATTAACGTAATCCCATATTTTTTTGTTATTTGTATGGAAAATATGAGCTCCGTATTTATGAACATTAATCCCTTCAATATTTTCACAGTATACATTTCCACCAATGTGATTTCTTTTATCAATTACTAAACAAGTCTTTCCTCTTTTTTTTGCCTCATAGGCAAATGTTGAACCAAATAATCCAGCACCGACAATTAAATAATCATAGTTTCTTTTCATTTATAAATCACCTCTATATTCAATTTAAGTTTCTCGGAATTCGCATTCCGTTGTAGACTCTGGCTTTTTGGCTAGGGTCTTTTATTGTTTCGCCCCCAAATTAGGGGAGCGAACAAACTTTCTCTTGACATTTCAGAATCACCCCAATAATCGCCGAGAAGGCATTTTCATTGCCTATCTCTAAAAACCGGGTGATTTTCTATGAAATTTGCTTTACGCACTCATTCAAGACTTCTTACTCTTTGCGACGACACAACTGAAATTGGAATATGCAACTCCAACAGGCATCGCACTACTCCAACAGTTCTACAGCGATTTAATCTTCTGGATCACTCCTATTGATCTGTCCAACACAGCTTCTCTATTGCGCTCCGGTTATTCCCTCAAAACCAAAGGCCGCAAGCCTCGTGATCCCAGTGATATGCTGCGCAACACATTACTGATGACCAAACTCGGAATGAGCGTGGATGATTGGGTTCGTGCACTTCGCACCGTTGTAACTGTCAAGTACTTTTGAGCAGATTCCGCTAAATAATTTTAAACACCTAGACATTTCCAAATATGGTTTCGCGATGCTTGAGGCGGAAGCTGTCTCCGCTTAACTTGATGACCTCGCTTTTATGCGAGATACGGTCGAGAATGGCCGTTGTGATGGCCGGATCTCCGAGCAGTCCCCCCCAATCCTCCGGCCCCTTATTCGAGGTTAGAATGATCGACGATTGATCATAAAGCTTGTTCACCATATCCGATCCCAGAATATGCAATGCCCCCCATTGTCAAGACACAATTTCGGGTTGTTTGGTATACGCATTTGTGAAAACAGCTTTCTAAACAGCTATTTCACCACATCTCAAACCATTTCATCCCTCAGTCGGGCTTAGAAGACTTGGTTAATTCCGAGCTCCTATAATTTAAGGAGTAGGTTAGGTTGTTTTTTTTATTACATTACTTATCACATTTCGTACTAATTCATTTTTAAGAATATACAAAATACCAAAATAACCTACAGATGAAAACAGTACTGATATTACAATAGTTATAATTTCATTGTATTCTAAATAACTAACGCTCAAACATATTAATATAATGATGCAACTACCAAATATATAGCTCAGAATATTTTTATACATTATATTCCCTTTTAAGTAACTAAAAGCTAGTACTATCTGAACAACAGTTACAGTTATTTCTGCAATTAATGTACTGATTGCAGCACCGTTTTGTTGATAAACTGGGATCAAAACAATATTTAGTGAAAAATTCATGATAGCCCCTATAACAGTAGAAATTACTGTGAGCTTTTCTTTACCATGAGAAACAAGTACTTGTATACCAATTAAATTACTTAATCCAATGGCAATAATTATAGGACTAAGTATCCGGAGAGTAGAAACGGCCTCCGAATAGTCGTTTCCAGCAAATAAAATAATTATAGGCTTGGATAGAATTAATATTCCAATTGTAGCTGGGATAGAAATCATAAAGATAAAGTCAATTGACTTTCTTATTAGTAAATTAATTTCCTCTCTGGAATTACTTCCTATATAATAAGACATTCTCGGCAGCAGAACTGCTCCTAGAGAAGTAATGAGAGCAATGATAACCATTATCACCTTATTAACTGAAGAATATAGCCCGACTGACGTATCGCCAGAAATAAATCCAAGCATTACTTTATCAAGATTAATATATACACTAATTGAAAATGTCATAGCAAAAAGTATTATTATTGGCTTTATATGTCTCTTAAATTTGTATCCAGAATATTTTTTAAAAAGTTGAATATGCTTGTTTACGTATACAAAATTAAAAAGGTAACCTATTGATAGTGACAAAACAGTTATTAATCCATAGGTAAAATAGTCGCTTTCATTTTTAACAAACATGAATACTGCTATTAAAGTTACTAATTTTACAATGAAATTTACAATAGTTATATACCGATAATCTTCTATTGCTTGATAGAACCACTCTATCCCCATATTTGTTGTAATAATACTTAAACTCATGATAATGAGTAGATTCTTATAAATAAATAACTCCTCTACACTATTTACAATAATAAAAAATAAAATATAGACCAAGAATATCATGATAAAATTTAAAGTTAATATTTCTTGAACCGTTTTTGCTAATTTATCTTTATCATGTCTATGCTTTGCACATTCTCTAATAGCATATGTTGGTATACCAAATTGAGAGAGGAGAATAAAATATTGAATTACTGATAAAGAAAAGTCTACTTTACCAATACCTTCGGCCGTTAAGACCCTAGCAACATAAGGGAACGTAATTAATGGGAATATGATATTTAGGATTTTTAATGAAAGATTATATAAAAAATTAATTTTAAGTGACTTCAGTTTACGTTCCATTTTTTCCCTCTTTTTGCTTTCCTTTATCACACTTTATATCATTTCAATATCCTTTAACGCTTCAACATACCTTTTTCCAAAAGTTTCTACTGTAAACTCCTCATCAAACAGCTTTTTATTTTCATCACCAAATTTCTTAAGTCGATCATCCTCCCATAATTTATAAAGTGCTTCAAACCTAGAAATCATATGATCTACATTATCATTTTCAAAGAAAAACAATCCTTTTTCTTTATACTTATGAAAATACTTATTACCACCAGTGTCACTTAGCATTACTGGTGTTCCCATACTTAAAACTTCGAGTAAAACTAAATCAAAATAGGTTTGTCTGTTTGGGAGTATAAATAAATTCGAATTTTTTATTATTTCAAAAGATTTATCAGTCCATCCATATTCAACCCATTGTTCGTTATTTAGCGGGGGATAATCCTTATTGATATTTCCAGCGATAACAAAGTAAACATTATTATATTTAGGAATAATTTTTTCAGCAAATTTTTGTAATAAATCATACCCTTTGACTGGAATATGCCTTCCGATAAATGAGATGACAAATGAACCCTCTGGTATTTGTTTATCTTTAAAAAAATCTTTTTGAGGCAAAATTTTTTTCGGTATTAAACCTGTAGGAACATACTTAATTTGATTATTTTTCTTTTTCGACTCGATAATGCTCCATATTTCTTTATCAGCTCTATAAATTTCTAGTGCTTGTTCACAAGGCATAATCAAATAATCTGCCTTACTAAAGGCCTCTCTATCAATACGTTTAAATCTGTCACCGAACACTTTTTTAATAATACCGTTTCCGAGTACCTTGTCATCTTCAAGTAATTCTGAATAATAATATTTAGGAGAATGAGATGTAAGCAATATTTTTCCATCAAATTTCTCATAATCATTCCATTTATAAAGAGCAATAGTTGAGTGGAAATGTATACCACTATAATCATCCAAGTTTATTTTATACTCTTTTTTAGACATAATTTTATAGTATGCCGAGAGATGAGTGAAAAATTCAGGAATTGTTTTCTTTACTGCTTGTTTAGTTTTAGATAAAAAACTATTTTCATTTTCTATTGATTTTTCATATGAATTTAACTCTATATTTTTTAATTGTTGGTTATCAAAATAGCTTTTAAGAATATAGAGGTAACCACTTGGTCCACCAGTATTTGCTTTTAGGTGTCCTTGATTGAAAACTAGAAACTTTTTCATCCCGTTAATTTTCCTCTCTTCCTTAAAATACTATGATTCGTTGTTTTATATATAAAATATAATAAGCTTACCCTTTTAGACTTTATAAGCCTTAATACAATCTTTTCTTTTAACGGCATCTTTTTATAATTTAAGTACAAAAAACCTCTTTTAACATGATCATTATTGGTTATTTGTTTCATATTCCGATAAATATTGGAAATATGATCGTTATTACGACATTCATTTAGTAAAGATGTCCAAGCCATATATACTAAATCCATATCTAATTGTTTTAATAACTTTTCATAACCTTTTTCTTTAACTACTCTCCTTAAGTTATCATTTAAAACTAGACATGTTTCCCAAAATTTCTCTTTGTAAGATGGTGAATTTGTAATCGAACTAGGGTTTTGTCTATAATGATAAAAAAAAGAATTCTTCATAACATAAATTCTTTTAGCATCTAGAGCTACTGGAACTGTTATATTTAAATCTTCTCCATAGGAAATTCTACAATCGCAGTACTTAAGGTTATTAATTAACAATTCTCTTTTTATTAATTTATTACACCGACTGGCACCTATACCTCGATAGTTACCATAACCTACATTGATTAACATTGTGTATAGCTGTTTATAAAGCTTTTCTCCATAATAAATCCCTTCTTCAATAAATACTGGAACTTCTTCAACATAGGTACCATAATCTTTTAAAAAAGCACAAGTAACAATTTCAGCCTTATACTGTTTTGCTGTATAAACCATACTTTCATACATGTTATCGTTAACCCAGTCATCTCCATCAACAAACCCTATATAATCACCTATAGCCAATTTAACCCCCGCTATCCATGCAGACATCAATCCACCATTTTGTTTGTGGATTACTTTTATGCGTTCATCTATAGCTGCAAAATTATCACAAAGATCACCAGAGCCATCTTTTGAACCATCATTAACTAGAATAACTTCAATATTTTTATATGACTGATGTAATAAACTATTAATACATATCTCAAGATAATTTTTAACATTATATACAGGAACTACAATACTTACTTTTACATCCTCCAGGTGTGAATTGCTATCAACTATCTCTATGTTTATAATAATAGTTCACTCCTTCTTTGAAACCGGATATTAAACCTTTTAACCTATTAATGTATAAATATCTTTTTGTTCCGTTAAAAGCAAATATTAGCAATGTAATTATCGTTCTGATTATTAGATTAATGAATATAATAAAAAAATAATACTGTTTTCTTCTCTTTAAACTCTTAACTGTCAATGCTCCAATTCCCTTTGCATATCTATATGTTCTATTATTGCCATTTACATCATTTTTTACATCTTCAACTTCATGGTAGACAGTGTCATATGAATAATATTCTCCATATTTATTGTGATTTAACAAATTGAGAATTAAGTCACTTTCTTCTCCTGACCCCCATTTGGTACCTACCCCAAACTTCTCATCGAACTTAAATTTAGCATCTAGCGCATCCTTTTTTATAAATATTCCAACTGAAATTGGCAAACGAAGAGCATTTTTTATATCTATTTTAACTCTTGTATTTAATATCCGATTTCTCCCATATGTTTTTTTGCTAATAGGATCATAGACACCACAACAAAGAAAATCTAAGCTTTCCTTTTTAAATTGGTTTTCAATAGCTTCTAGTACACTATTGTTGTACCAACAATCATCATCAGGAAAACCTATAATCTCCGAAAAAACATCAACATTTTCCAGTCCGATGTTTCTTGCCTTGCTCAATGAGCACTTGTCGGAGTTAATAATTTTATGATTAACATCTATATTTTGAGTTATTATATTCTCTTTATCTTGATTTACTATTATCAATTCAATTTTATTTAGTATATTTTGATTTTGTTTATTGATAGAATTTATAAACCTTGCAAAACATTTCGAATTAACATCTCGTGTAGTAACTATAAGAGACAGCATTTTATATTTTCCCTTTCCACCTTTCTTTTCTCTGTGATATAACTAAAAAAAGAAAAGAAATATACATTATCATAAACTCAATTAAAGTAGAAGAAAATTCTCCTCTGTTAAAGTTCATTGTTTCAATATAAACAAAAATATAAACAGGTATTGATTTTTTACTTAACGCTTCAACACCCAAAAGTAGAAATACTAAAATGATTGGTAGTAAGACAACAAACATTAAATCAAAGTTTATATACGCTTCAGCGATTGGGTTAAATCCATATCCCATTGTACCACCAAAATAATTTGCAAAATCAACTGCGAGACTCATTGGTTTATCTGGCCATATTGACCTGGGTACAAGAAAAAGTACAGCAGTTAAATATGAAGACCCATAAAGTAACTGAACCTTATTCTCAAGATAATAATAGAATATATTAATTGGGACAAAAAATTCCCCAAAGGAATCATTAATTACATTTTCAATATTAGCACTATAAAAACTGAATCCTGCAGTTCTTAAATATCCTATCAGCATAAACATGATACTAATAGAAATTAATAATGTTACTTTAGATAGAGATAATTTTTTCTTCTTTGTTACAATAAAATAAAAGATTGAATATAATAATATATAGGACACAAGTCTACGGTTTCCAAGTAAAATATCTATTATCCAAAAAAGTGATAGGAAAGAAATCCTTAAAAACATTATCCTTGATTTAGAATCATTAAACCTTATCTTATTTAGTGTCATTGTGTATATTACACAAGAATATGCCACTAAAAAGTACATAAATACCCAATATGGTTGATCCTCAATCATACCTATTACTTCAAAACGACTAACTCCTGAAAATATTACATCTAATACTCCACTTTTCAAAATATTATTTATATAATTAATACATAAAACTAAAGCCATTAAATCAAACACTAATAAGTATCGTCTGATTTCAAGGTTGATCAAATAACTTTTAACAGCCCTAAAAAATTCGTTAGCTTTTTCCGTTCTATTTGCAATAAATGCTTTTACCCAAATAGATAACACTATATATATCATTATAAATAAGTTACTAAGGAACATTCCGCGCTCTACTGTACCGTTTGTAACAGGTAAATAATCTAAAGCAACTATATACTCACTTAAATATAGCCTTATAAAAGGGTATGAGTTTGTATATAGAAACAAAAAAACAATAAACAAAAATCTAATGTTGGCAAATAGATATTGTCCATTTTCCTTCTTTAATATTGCAATATAAATTATTAAACTAATAACAGTACAAATAAATGCTAGTAAATTATCATTTACTAATAGGGAAATACCTATAAGCATAATAATACTTAGTGCCTTAAATATATCAATCATTATCCATTATTTACTCCTTAAGAGTTTTTATGAGTCTTTATAAATTTTTTTATATTTATCAACCATTTTTTTATCATTTCTATTGGCATTTTAAATACCAATCATATACTTTCTTAATTCCTACTTTTAAATCAGTAGAATAATTCCACCCTGTACTTTCTAAACGCGATACATCCATAAGTTTCCTAGGTGTTCCATTAGGCTTTGAAAAATCGTTTATAATATCACCATTAAATCCTACAATCTCTTTTATGAGTAGTGCAAGCTCACCAATTTCTATGTCTTTACCGGTACCTACATTTAAATGGATTTCATTACTATAGTTATTCATTAGGTGAACACAAGCATCTGCTAAATCATCCACATATAAAAATTCTCTTCTTGGTTTACCTGTTCCCCATAGAACAACCTCTTTTTCATCCTTTAATTTTGCTTCATGGAATTTTCTTATTAATGCTGGTAATACGTGCGATGTTTCAAGATCAAAATTATCATTTATCCCATAAAGGTTAGTTGGCATAGCTGATATAAAATCACAACCATATTGCCTTCTATAGAATTTACATAATTCTATACCACTAATTTTCGCAATTGCATAAGCTTCGTTGGTAGGTTCTAGTGGGCCGGTAAGTAAATACTCCTCTTTAATAGGCTGTGGTGCCATTTTGGGGTAGATGCATGACGACCCTAAGAATAATAACTTCTTTACTCCATTTTTATAAGCGGAATGGATTATATTCGCTTCTATCATTAAGTTGTTGTATATAAAATCTGCAGGATAACTATTATTTGCATAAATTCCACCCACTTTTGCAGCAGCCAAGAAAACATATTCAGGTTTCTCTTCTTCAAAGAAATTTTCAACATCTAGTTGTCTCATCAGGTTAAGTTCTTCAGATGTTTTTCCTACAATGTTTGTATATCCTTTTTCTTTTAATTTCCTCACAATCGCAGATCCAACCATTCCTCTATGTCCTGCTACATATATTTTCGCATCTTTTTCCAACATGAATCCCCCTAGTATTTTTCAGCTAGTTCATGGTAAAATCCCACAACCTCGTTATAGCATTTATCCCATGAAAATCGTTCTGAATTCTTAAGCCCCATCTCAACTTGCATTTCTCGCAATTCATAATTATCCCTTAAGTTATAAATAGTCTTTCTAATTGATTCATAATCAACTTTTTCAAACAATAACCCCGCATCTCCTGCAACCTCTGGTATTGAGGAATTATTTAAAGCTATAACAGGACATCCTGATGACATAGCCTCTAAAACAGGTATACCAAAACCTTCATATTCAGATAGATAAACGAGACAAATAGATTTATTGTAAAGGGTATTTAAATCCTTATTACTTATATGATTGTATAACGAGTACCGATTGGATATTTTTTCCTCCAACAAATTTATCTCTTTCTGATTTAATTTAGCTCCTACAATTTTTAACGATATGTTTTCTAATTGTGAAAGAATCTCTATAACTTCACTAAAGTTTTTATATCCTTTCCTAGCACCAACAAATATAACACTATTATCAATTTCTGTTTTGGGAATTTGATAATAGTCTTGGCTATTAAAGCCATTATAAATTACTTTTATGTTTTTATATTCCAACTCCGGATAAAGTTCTAACATATCATTTTTAGTGTTTTTTGATATACAGATTATACCATCTGCGTTTCTCAATGCTTTTTTCTTCTGATATATGTGAACTTTCCCGGTAATTGATTTTACTTTCTTTTCATAAGTAAAATCATGAACTGTAACGACATTGATTACATTGTTACCTTTCATTGTTCTATAGTAACTTGAATGGAAAATTGTTCGATCATTGTAATTCCTATTCAAATTGATATACCTTCGAAAACTTATACTTGGAAAACTGCTATTTAACTCTATTTTCTCCTCACTAATTTGTACATCTTTTCTAAATATGTTTTCTATTGCATCAGGATATTCAATAAAATTGACCTCGAGCGTTTTGTCACTATTTATTCGTTCAATTAATTCTTTCCAATATACAGAGATTCCACCAGATCGCTGTATATTAAAAATAACGTTATCATAGATGACTTTGAGCATTTTGAAAACTCCTAACTATATTAATCAAACTCTCTTCTTATTCTCTCTTCGCGCTCTACAATCTTTATATCACTTTTAACCATTATTTTGACTAACTCTTCAAAGCTTGTCTGGGTCGGATTCCATCCTAACAATGTTTTCGCCTTAGTAGGATCTCCTAACAACTGCTCAACTTCTGCCGGTCTAAAATATTTCGGGTCTACCTCTACTAGTACCTTTCCTTTTGCTTTATCGATACCTTTCTCATCAATTCCATTACCTTGCCATTCTAATTCAATTCCCGCTTCCTTAAATGCTAAAGTTGTGAATTCCCTTACAGTATGCATTTCACCAGTTGCTATAACAAAGTCTTCAGGCTCTTCTTGTTGCAACATTAGCCACATACACTCCACATAATCCTTCGCATATCCCCAATCTCGTTTCGCATTTAGATTGCCAAGATACAATTTCTCTTGTGTCCCTTTTTTAATTCTTGCAGCAGCAAGTGTTATTTTTCTGGTTACAAAAGTTTCTCCACGTCTTTCCGATTCATGATTGAACAATATACCATTTACTGCAAACATATTATAGGCTTCCCTATAGTTTTTCGTGATCCAAAAACCATAAAGTTTGGCTACGCCATAAGGACTTCTTGGGTAGAATGGTGTTTTTTCACTCTGAGGTACCTCTACTACTTTTCCATATAATTCAGAAGTAGAGGCTTGATAAATTTTTGTTCTATCTTCATATCCTAAAAACCTAACAGCTTCTAGTAATCGTAGTGTACCAATACCATCTGTATCAGCTGTATACTCCGGCACTTCAAATGAAACCTTTACATGGGACATTGCTGCTAAGTTATAAATTTCATCTGGTTTTATTTCTCTAATTAGTCTAATAAGGTTTGTTGAGTCAGTCATATCCCCATAATGCAATTGAACTTTTCTTTCTATGTGCATATCTTTCAAAAGTTCTTCTATATACAAATGTTCTATCCTTTCATTATTGAAGGATGAACTTCTTCTTATAATTCCATGTACCTCATAACCCTTCTGCAGTAAAAATTCAGCTAGAAAGGACCCATCTTGTCCCGTAATTCCAGTAATTAACGCAACTTTATTCATCGTAAACTCTCCATATCTATATGTTCATTTTTTTATAAAACTTGTTTTAATTTAATAAATAATCTAATAAATATTATTGGCAGCTTGAACTTTTGGTTATTTTCTTTAAATGTTTGGTAAATTTCTTTACTTGCTATAATGTTACTTTTCAATCCACTTGTCGATTTACCACCTGTTCGCATTTTTACTATATATTCAGGTAGATAAACCACCTTTGATTTCCCCTTATGAATGATTTTATACAGTATGTCATAATCTGAAGAAATCTTATACTCCACTTTATATAGTCCAAATTTTTGATAGGTTTTCTTGGTAATAAATGTTGTTGGATGAGGTGGATTCCATCCTAATCTAAAATCCCCTTTATTAGATATCCATCTTCTAACTACCTTATTAGTATCTTGTTCATCAACAAATAATAAATCCGCATAAAGACAGTCTGCTTTTTCATAAACAATTTTATTAACTACTTTCTCAATCACAAGTTCATTAATATAAAAGTCATCAGAATTTAATATCCCAATAATTTCACCCGAAGCCGTATTTACCCCTTTATTCATGGCATCATACAACCCATTGTCTTTTTCAGAAATGACCTTAAATTTATATCCTCTTTCAGTGAATCTTTTTTCGTAATTTTTCACTAACAAAACAGTGTTGTCCTTAGATAGACCATCAACAACAATATATTCAATTCTTTCATATGTTTGGCCTAATATTGATTCAATTGTATCCTTGATTGTTTTTTCACTATTATAGGCAACTGTTATTATACTTACTAACGGTTTTTCTATTGTCATTTCATACCTCTGTCTTAAATACTGATTCTTTAATGTCATATAGACAATAGGGTTCTTGGTATTCTGACATCTTTCTATCATACATCAAATCACCAAATACCTTATTTACAGTATCATTTTTCAATTTTTTT
>LNAP01006603.1_pt1 | contig 12568 bp, 13 predicted proteins | sample 602601 | NCBI WGS metagenome assembly LNAP01 (sample SAMN02440304, study PRJNA202911) | soil metagenome | biome: Subtropical and temperate rainforests or woodlands; isolation source: soil samples (1 kg each in a 20% v/v slurry with milli Q water) were... ... | reverse complement strand
GCTGACTGGTCGACCAGCGTGCCCATCGCCTGCTTCGTCATGCCGGCGCGCTCGGCCAGTTCGGTCAGGCGCGAGCCGCCGCGCGACAGGTGCCGCGTGATGTGGATGTGCGCCGCGCTGACCTGCGCCCGCGCCGCCAGGTTCGACAGGGCCAGCGGCACGTCGGCGTCGTGCGCCATCAGCGCGAGCACGCGCTCGTCGAAGCGGCGCATCGCATGACCGAGCAGGCGGCCCAGGTGGGTCTGGCGCCAGGCGTCGGGATCGGTGGGGAAGAGGGGCTTGGCCATGGCGCCAAATGGTAAAGCAAACTGACCATAAATCGAGTTTACTTCAAAGTACTGGTGGCTACACTACTGTTCAAGCATCCAGGCCTGTGGTTAAAAGCAGCGGGATGATTTCCAACACAACCCGTTGATATTCAAGGAGTTTTCTCATGGACGCACTCGTCAAGGGCAGCAGCATCTCGGTCGCCGGCAGCGAAAAGGCCAAGGCCCTGCAGGCCGCGCTCGCGCAGATCGAAAAGCAGTTCGGCAAGGGCACGATCATGCGGCTGGGCGAGGGCGAGGCGCTCGAAGACGTGCAGGTCGTCTCGACCGGCTCGCTCGGCCTGGACATCGCGCTGGGCGTCGGCGGTCTGCCGCGCGGCCGCGTCATCGAGATCTACGGCCCGGAATCGTCCGGCAAGACCACGCTCACGCTGCAGGTCATTGCCGAAATGCAGAAGCAGGCCGGCACCTGCGCCTTCGTCGACGCCGAGCACGCGCTCGACGTGCAGTACGCCCAGAAGCTGGGCGTCAATCTGTCCGACCTGCTGATCAGCCAGCCCGACACGGGTGAGCAGGCCCTCGAGATCGTCGACTCGCTGGTGCGCTCGGGCGCCGTCGACCTGATCGTGGTCGACTCGGTCGCTGCGCTCACGCCCAAGGCCGAAATCGAAGGCGAGATGGGCGATTCGCTGCCCGGCCTGCAGGCCCGCCTGATGAGCCAGGCGCTGCGCAAGCTGACGGCCACCATCCTGCATGGTCATCTTCATCAACCAGATCCGCATGAAGATCGGCGTGATGTTCGGCTCGCCCGAAACCACCACCGGCGGCAATGCGCTCAAGTTCTACGCCTCGGTGCGCCTGGACATCCGCCGCATCGGCACCATCAAGAAGGGCGACGAGGCGATCGGCAACGAGACCAAGGTGAAGGTCGTGAAGAACAAGGTGTCGCCGCCGTTCAAGACGGCCGAGTTCGACATCCTGTTCGGCGAAGGCATCAGCCGCGAGGGCGAGATCATCGACATGGGCGTGAACGCCAAGATCCTCGACAAGTCGGGCGCCTGGTACGCCTACAACGGCGAGAAGATCGGCCAGGGCCGCGACAACGCGCGCGAATTCCTGCGCGAGAACCCGGCGCTGTCGCGCGAGATCGAGAACAAGGTGCGCGAATCGCTGGGTATTCCGCTGCTGGCGGCCGAGGCCGGCTCGGCGGAAGCCAAGGCCGAGAGCGACGCCAAGGCCAAGGCGGACGCCAAGGCTGCCAAGGCGGCTGCCAAGGACTTTGCCGCACCGTCGCTCAAGGGCCGCGCCCTGCGGCTGCTGAGCCAGCGAGAGCATTCGCGCGCCGAGCTCGAACGCAAGCTGGCGAAGTACGAGGAGGTGCCCGGCACCTTGGCCGCGGCACTCGACGAACTCGCCGCGAAAGACTTCATCAGCGAGGCGCGGGTGGTGCAGTCGGTCGTGCACCAGCGCGCGCCGCGCATGGGCGCGGCGCGGGTGCGGCAGGAACTTCAGTTGAAGGGCATCGCGCCCGAGGCTATCGCGGAGGCGGTGGCCGGCCTGCGCGACACCGAGCTTGCCCGTGCCCGCGACGTGTGGGCTCGGCGCTTCGATGCGCCGCCGGCCGATGCCAGGGAACGCAGTCGCCAGATGCGCTTCCTGATGGCGCGTGGCTTCGCGGGCAGCACGATCGCGAAGGTGTTCAGGTTCGACCCCGACAGTGGGGACTGACGGTTCCGGTGCCGGCCGGCGGGCGCTGATAAACTGCGCCCGCGTTGTCAGGTGTCCTGGCGCTTCCTGGAAACGGGGAAGCGGCCAGGGTGAAACGGGAAGTCGGTGCGCGGTGGTGAAACACCCCGCCATGCCGACGCTGCCCCCGCAACGGTAAGCGAGTCGAAAGCAAGACCCCGGGATCCGGTCCCGAACCACTGTGTCACGAACGGCATGGGAAGGTGGTCTTCGCGGGTGTGCACATGCCGTGCGCACCGCTCGCGAGCCCGGAGACCGGCCTGACGACCAGCGCATGACCTTGCGGTGGGCGAGGATCGGCGGGCGACGCATGGCGTCCGGCTCGATGCATCGCCGCATCCGCTGGAACCGACCCACCGACGCCTCCCGATTTCCTCCTTCCGCCAGGTCGTACCGACCATCGAACGCGCGGCGGGCGCGGAGGAATCAGCATGAACGAGCGAGCCATCGCTCCACCCGATGCGCCCTGCAGCGCGTCGAAGCCGGGAACCGTCTGGTTCGTCGGCGCGGGTCCGGGCGACCCGGAACTCATCACCGTCAAGGGCCGCGGCCTGATCGAGCGCGCCGGGGCCATCCTGTTCGCGGGCTCGCTGGTGAGCGAGGCGGCCACGCGCTGGGCGCCCGCGGGCTGCGTTGTCGCCGACAGCAAGGACATGACGCTCGCGCAGATGTCGGCTTGGCTGATCGCGCAGGCTGCGCGCTGCCCGACCGTGGTGCGCTTGCAGACCGGCGACCCCGGCCTCTACGGCGCGCTCATCGAGCTGGTGCAGCCGCTGGATGCTGCAGGCGTGCCGATCGCGGTGGTGCCCGGCGTGTCGTCGGCCATGGCCTCGGCCGCCGCCGCGGTCGAGAGCCTGACGCTGCCCGAGGTCACGCAGACCGTGATCTTCACCCGCGTCGAAGGCCGCACACCCATGCCCGAGGGCGAGTCGCTCGAAGCGCTGGCCGCGCACCACAGCACGCTGTGCATCTTCCTGAGCATCACGCTGATGGGCAAGGTCACGGCCGCGCTGACGACCGCCGGCTGGTCGCCCGACGCGCCGGTGGTGGTTGTGCACAAGGCGAGCTGGCCGGGTGAAGAGAAGATCGTGCGCGGCACGGTCGCCACCATCCAGGCGCTGTGCCGCGAGGCCCGCATCGTGAGCCAGTCGATGATCATCGCCAGCCCGAACCTGGGCGCGCGGCAGTGGACCACGCTCGCCAGATCCAAGCTCTACGACGCGAGCTTCACCCATCGGTTCCGGCGCGCGAGCGTGCCCGCCGCCGACCTCCGCCAGGACACCCCATGAACGAAGAAACCATCCTGCTGGTGGGCCACGGCTCGCGCGAGAAATCCGGCAACGACGAGATCGAGGCCTTCGCCGCGCAGTGGCGCGAACGCCAGCCCGGCTGGCGCATCGAGGTCTGCTTCATCGAGTTCTCCGAGATCACGATGAGCGAGGGTCTGCGCCGCGCCGCCGAGGGCGCGCGCCGCGTGGTCGTGGTGCCGCTGATCCTGAACGCCGCGGGCCACGTGAAGATGGACATCCCGCAGGCCATCGACGGCGCCCGGCTCAAGTTCCCGTTCGTCCAGTTCCTCTATGCGCCGCATCTGCAGGCCTGCGACCCGATCCTGGCGATCCTGCGTCGGCGCCTGAAGGGCGCGATGCAGGCGCTCGACATGCCCGACCCGACCACCACCGGCGTGGTGATCCTGGGGCGCGGCTCGTCGGACCGGCAGGCCAACGGCGACATGGCCAAGATGGCGCGCTGGCTGATGGAGGAGACCGACCACGAGCTGGTCGACCTCGCCTTCACCGGCATCACCTACCCACGGCTGGAGAAAGCCGTGCAGCGCCAGAGCCTGCTGGGCATGACGCAGGTGGTGGTGCTGCCGTACTACCTGTTCAACGGCACGCTGGTCGAGCGCATCGCGCGCCAGGTCGAGCACCTGAAGGCGCAGTACCCGACCATCCGCTTTGTCTCGACCAAGTACTTCGGCTTCGAGCGCGAGATCTTCGAGCTGCTGGAGCAACGCGTGGCCGATCTGCGCCGCGGCGCGCCGATCGCGCTCATGCCCTGCGACGGCTGCAAGTTCCGCGACTTCGCGGTCGAGCACGGCCTGGGCGGGCACCACCATGACGACGCGGTGCCGCACAGCCACGACCATGACCATGCGCATGGCCACCCGCATCCGCATCCCCATGACCACGGACATGACCATGCCCACGCCCGCTGAGTCCTGCGTCAACGTCGTCACCGAGCAGCTCACCGCCGCCGGCCGTGCCATCGAGCACGACTCCTTCGCCGTGATCGACCGGGAGGTCACCTCGCACGCCTACACCGCCGACCAGTGGCCGGTGGTGCGCCGGATGATCCATGCGAACGCCGACTTCGACTTCAACGGCCTGACCGACTTCCACCCCGGCGCGGTCGATGCCGCCATCGCCGCGATCCGCTCGCGCGCGAGCCGCGTGGTGGCCGACGTCGAGATGATCTGTGTCGGCCTCTCGGCCCCGCGCCTGGGCCACTTCGGCATGGGCACGCACCAGTTCATCAGCGACGAGGACGTGATCGCGCAGGCCAAGGCCGAAGGCACGACCCGTGCGGTGCAGGCCATGCGCAAGGCGCACCGGCGGGGGCTGGTCGACGGCGCGGTCGTCGGCATCGGCAATGCGCCGACGGCGCTGATCGAGATCGTGCGGCTGATCCATGAAGAGGGCGCGCGACCGGCGGTGGTGGTCGGCATGCCGGTGGGTTTCGTGTCTGCGGCCGAGTCGAAGGACCTGATGGCGGACGAGACAGGCGTGCCCTGGATCGTGATCCGTGGCCGCAAGGGTGGCTCGACGCTGGTGGTGGCGGCGATCCATGCACTGCTTGGGCTGGCGGAGGCACGCGAACTCGCATGATGAAGAAGGACGCGCCGCGCGGCACCCGCACCGGTTTCACCACCGGCGCGTGTTCAGCCGCGGCCGCGCGCGCCGCCGTCATCGGCCTGGTCACGGGCCAGGTGCCCGAGCACGTCGAATGCCTGCTGCCCAACGGCGACCTCGTGACCTTCGCCGTGCAGGACGGCCGCGTCGATGCCGCCGGCACGCTCGCGCATGCGATGGTCATCAAGGACGCGGGCGACGACCCCGACTGCACCGACAAGGCCCACCTCACCGCCGACGTGCGCATGCTGCCCGAGCGTGCAGGGCAGGTGCTGCTCGCCGGTGGCGCGGGCGTGGGCACCGTCACGATGCCCGGCCTGGGGCTCGAAGTCGGTGGCCCGGCCATCAACCCGGTGCCGCGCCGCAACATCGAAGCCAACGTGCGCGCGGTGGGCGCTACGTTGCTCGACGAGGTCGGGCTCGAAGTGGCGATCTCCGTGCCGCAGGGCGTGGAGATGGCGAAGAAGACGCTGAACGCACGCCTGGGCATCCTGGGCGGCATCTCCATCCTCGGCACCACCGGCATCGTCAAGCCGTACTCCACCGCGGCCTACCGCGCGAGCGTGGTGCAGGGCGTGCACGTGGCCGGCACGCTGGGCCACGGCGTGGTCGTGCTCACGACCGGCGGGCGCACCGAGAAGTTCGTCATGGCCGAGATGCCCGAACTGCCCGAGGCCGCCTTCGTGCAGATGGGCGACTTCCTGCGCTACGCCCTGGGCGCCGCGGTCAAGGCGGGCCTCCGGCGCGTGGTCATCGGCGGCATGGTCGGCAAGCTCACCAAGATCGCGCAGGGCGAAACCATCACCCATGCGGGCCGCGCCGAGGTCGACACCGGCCTGCTTGCCGACATCGCCGCCGAGCTCGGTGCGCCGGGCGACGTGTGCGACGCCATCCGCGGCAACGAAACCGCGCGCTATGCCGGCGAGCGCATGGACGCGCTGGGCCTGGGCACCGCATTCCACACCGCGCTCGCGCAGCGCGTCATCCAGACGCTGCGTGCACGCTACCCCGACCGATTCGAACTGAAAGTGCTGGTCTGCGACTTCGATGGCCGCAAGATCGCGGAGGCCTCGTGAACACCGACGAACGCAAGATCAATCGATGCCGCATCCTCGGCGTGCTGGACGACGGCGAGGCCAGCCTCGGGCGCGCCGCGCTGGCGCACCTGCAGGCCGCGCAACTGGTGATCGGCGGCACGCGCACGCTGGCGCTGTTTGCCGCGCAGATCGCGCCTGATGCGCTGCAGCGCGACCTCACCGGTGCGCTGTCGCGGGTGCCCGAATGGATCCGCGCCGCGCAGTCCGACGGCCTGCGCGTGGTGGTGCTGGCCACCGGCGACCCGCTGTGCCACGGCATCGCCGCGTACCTGGCGTCGCGCCTGTGCATCGAGGCGATCGAGGTGCTGCCGAACGTGTCGACGCTGCAACTGGCCTGCGCGCGCCTGGGCCTGCCGTGGCAGGAAATGAAGTTCGCCTCGGTGCACGCGAAGGATGCCGGCGACTGGCTGCCGGGTTCGACGCCCGCGCACGGCCTCTATGCGCTGCTGCGCGACATCCGGCAGCACGATCGCCTGGCCGTGCTCACCAGCCCCGACAACACGCCCGATCGCATCGCCCGCATGCTGGTGGCCGAAGGCCTGGCGGACGATCTCGAGATGGCCGTGGCCGAGCGCCTGTGCCAGCCCGAGGAGCGCGTGGTCAGCGGCCTGCGCATCGCGGCCGTCGCCGACCTTCGCTTCGCCGACCCGAACGTCGTGCTGCTCTGGCGAACGCGGCTGCGCGCGCCGCAGGTGCTGTTCGGGCTGCCCGACGCGAGCTTCGAGCAGCGCCATCCGGAGAAGGGCCTGATCACCAAGAACGAGGTGCGCGCGGTGTCGCTCGCGCGCATGCAGCTGCGCGCCGACAGCGTGGTGTGGGACATCGGCGCGGGCTCCGGCTCCGTCGGGCTGGAGGCCGCGCGGCTGTGCAGGCTGGGACATGTCTACGCGATCGAGAAGAACGTGGACGACGCCACCATCGTCGGGCGCAACCGGCTGGCCATGGGCATCGGCAACCACACGCTGGTGCACGGAAAGGCGCCGGAAGGCCTGCAGCAGTGGGCCGATCCGGACGCGGTGTTCATCGGCGGCTCGGGCGGCGAGCTGGGCGAACTCATCGCGCTGGTGCTGCAGCGGCTGCGCCCGCAGGGCTGGCTGGTGATGAACTTCGTGACGATCGAGAACCTGGCCGCGGCCGTGGAAGCACTGAAGGCGCAGGGCGCGAGCTGGGACGTGCTGCAGCTGCAGGCCTCGCGCAGCAAGCCGATCCTGCACATGCACCGGCTGGCCGCGGAGAACCCGGTGTGGATCGTGTGCGCGCAGGCCGCACATGCCGCACGGGGCACGAAGGCGGCGGAGGTGAGCGCATGACCGCGCCCGGCATGCTCTACGGCGTTTCGCTCGGCCCTGGCGACCCGGGGCTGATCACGCGCCGCGCCTGGTCGCTGCTCGTGCGGCCCGACGCGATCTGGACCTACCCGGTGCGCAGCCTGCGCAAGGACAGCTACGCGCTCGACATCGCGCTGCGCGCCGGCCTGGCCACGCCCGCGCAGCACCAGTCGCTGCTGTTCCCGATGACGCACGACGCCGAGAAGCTCGCGCGCCACTGGCTCAAGGCGGCCGAGACGGTGCGCGAGATGCTCGCCACCGGCCAGGACGTGCTGTTCCTGGTCGAAGGCGATGCCTCGACCTACGCGAGCTTCTGCTACCTGGCTCGCGTGCTGCGCGAGCTGGACCCGGCCGCGCGCATCGAGATCGTGCCCGGCGTCACCTCCTTCAACGCCGCCTGCGCGCAGCTGCAGGTGCCGCTCTCGGAGCAGGACGACACCATCGCCATCGTGCCCGCCGCTTACGGCGTCGCGGCCGTCGAGAAGATGCTCGACGACTTCGACACGCTGGTGCTCATGAAGGTCAAGCCGCTGCTCGACGACCTGATCGATCTGCTCGATCGTCGCGGCCTGCTCGCGCACAGCCGCTTCATCGAAAAGGCCGGCGCGCCGGTCGAGCGCGTGGTGCTCGACGTCGCCAGCCTGAAAGGCACCAAGGTCAATTACCTCTCGCTGCTGCTGGTGAAGAACCCGCACCGCGTGCGCGGCGAACTGGTGCGCGGCTGCCGCAAGAAGACCACCACCGAACTGGAAGAAGAATCCGAATGACCGTTCCCCTTTCCGAACAGGCCACGCCCCGCGTGGTGCTGGTCGCCATCACCAGGCACGGCGCCCAGCAGACCGCCGATCTCGCGCGCCAGCTGCCCGACGCGCATGTGTGCGTGGCCGAGAAGTTCGCGCCGCTCATGGCAGGCCTGCCGAATGCCGTGCGTGCCTATGCAGGTGCCTTTCGCGACGAGATCGCCGTGCTGTTCGCCGATTACGACCAGGTCGTGTTCTTCGTCTCGCTGGGTGCCGTGGTGCGGCTGATCGCGCCGCACCTCCAAAGCAAGGACGAAGACCCCGGCGTGCTGGTGGTCGATGATGCCGCGCAGTTCGTGATCCCGGTGCTGTCGGGCCACGTCGGTGGCGCCAACGCGATGGCCGAGCAGGTCGCTGCGCTGCTGGGCGCGACGCCGGTGCTCACCACCGCGTCGGACGTGGGCAAGACCATCCCGGTCGACATCCTCGGCCGCGAACTCGGCTGGAAGGTCGAGGCGCCCAAGATCAACATCACGCGCGTCTCGGCGCATGTGGTCAACGGCGAGCCGATCGCCGTGGTGCAGGAGGCGGGCAGCCCCGATTGGTGGACCCGGCCGACACCGCTGCCGGCCAGCATCCAACGATTTGCCCGCTTCGACGAGGTCGACCTCGCACGCTTCAAGGCCGTGCTGTGGATCACGCACGCCGACGTGAGCGCGCAGCAATGGGATGCACTGGCCGAACGGCTGGTCGTGTACCGGCCGCCGCAATGAGCGCCGCAACGACGGTGGCGCGCTACGCCATCGGCCTGGGATGCGACCGTGGTACGCCGCTCGCGACCGTGCAGGCCTGCGTGGACGCGGCGCTCGCGCAGATCGGCGCCACCGTGGTCGACGTGGCGGCGGCGGCCAGCATCGACGCCAAGGCCGACGAAGCGGCGTTCATCGAACTCGCCGCGCGCCACGGCTGGACGATGCAGTGGTTCAGCGCCGCGCAGCTCGCGGCGGTGCCGGTGCCCAACCCATCGGCGACCGTGCAGCGCTACATGGGCACGCCGTCGGTGAGCGAGGCCGCTGCGCTGCTGGCCGGCGGCGTTGCCATGACCGACCTGCGCGTCGAGAAACACAAGTTGCGCGGTGCCGACGGCAAGAACGCCACGGTGTCCGTCGCCCTCGCTTCCTTTCCTCTTCCTTCCTGAAAGACGTCACCATGCACATCGAAATCGGCATCCTCTCGCCCGAGAAACTCGCCTACGCCGCGGCCGGCGCATCGGCCCTGCTGGGCGCCCATGCCATGGGTCTGCTCAAGAGCCCGACCGCCTGGCTGCGCACCGCCCTGGCGTCGTTCTTCTTCAGCCTGCTGATGCAGGCGTGGCACCTGCCGGTCGGCCCGTCCGAGCTGCACCTGGTCGGCGCCATGCCGATCTACCTGCTGTTCGGCTTCATCCCCACACTGTTCGGTTTCGGCATCGGCCTGCTGATGCAGGCGCTGATCTTCGAGCCGCAGGACCTGGCGCATCTGGCCGTCAATTTCCTGAGCCTGGCCGTGCCACTGGTCACCGTGCACCACCTGCTCGGCCGGAAGATGCGCGCCATCACCGTGGCCAACGTGCTCAAGCTCGACGCTGTCTACTACGCCGGCGTCACGCTGATGGTCGGCTTCTGGCTGTCGATCAGCAGCGACGCGGCGGCGCTGTCCGACTGGGGACTGTTCGCCGCCTCGTACATCAGCCTGGTGGCCATCGAGCCGCTGCTGACCATCGGCCTGACCGTGGGTGCGGCGCGCCTACGCAAGCATCGCTGGCTGGCCGTGTGCATCGACGAGGGCATGCTGCAGCGCGTCGCGCCCGCAGCCTGAGGTCGCACCCATGGAAGCAACGATGGCAGGAAGAATCATGCTCGTGGGCATCGGCCCCGGCAGCCACGACCACATGACCCAGCGCGCGCGCGACGCGATCGCCGAGGCCGATGTGGTGATCGGCTACAGCACCTACATCAAGCTGGTCGCCGACCTGCTCGACGGCAAGGAAGTCGTCAAGAAGGGCATGACCGAAGAGCTCGACCGCGCCGTCAACGCGCTCGAATGCGCGCGCGAGGGCAAGAAGGTCGCGTTGATCTCCAGCGGTGACGCAGGCGTCTACGGCATGGCCGGGCCGACCTACGAGGTGCTGTTCCAGGCCGGCTGGACGCCGGATTCGCCGATCACCGTCGAAGTGGTGCCGGGCGCCTCGGCCATCAACGCCTGCGCGGCCTTGGTGGGCGCGCCGCTCACGCACGACTTCTGCTCCATCTCTCTGAGCGACTTGCTCACGCCCTGGCCGGTGATCGCGAGGCGGCTCGACGCCGTGGCCGCCGCCGACTTCGTGGTGGCGCTCTACAACCCCAAGAGCGGCCGGCGCACCCAGCAGATCGTGCAGGCGCAGCAGCTCTTCCTGCGGCACCGCCGGCCCGACACGCCGGTGGCGGTGGTCAAGTCGGCCTACCGGCGGCGCGAGCGCATCGAGTTCACCACGCTCGAGCGCATGAGCGACTGCGACATCGGCATGCTGACGACCGTGCTCATCGGCAACAGCCACACCTTCGTGCAGCACGGGCTGATGGTCACGCCGCGCGGCTACGCCAACAAGTACGACCTGGACGACGGCGGTGCGACGCGCGACGGCGAGCGCGCGGGCCGGTCGCTTTCGACCGGCCTGCTGGGCTGGCTGCAGAACCTGCGCGCCGACCATGCCGAAGGCGTGAGCGCGGCCGCGCTGGCGCAGCGCCACCGGCTGCCGGTCGACTACATCGAAGCGGTGCTCGCGGCGCCGGTCGAGGAGGAAGCGGTAGCGGTGACCCCGGCCGAGGAGGCGCAGGAATGACCGAGGTCGTCAAGCCGAAGATCGGCAGCTACAAGCGCCATCTGCTGGTGTGCACCGGCCCGCGCTGCACGCCGGACGGCGCCTCGCAGGACCTGTTCGACAGCCTGGGCGAGAAGTTCAAGGTCGCAGGGCTCAACGAAGGCGAACTGCGCGTCAAGCGCACCCGCGTCGGCTGCTTCGCGGCCTGCAAGGGCGGCCCGGTGATGTGTGTGCAGCCCGACGGTACCTGGTACTACAACGTGACGCCGGAGAACCTGGACCGCATCGTCGCGCAGCATCTGGTGGGCGGGGTGGTGGTGGAGGACCTGGTGTTCCATCAGGGACCGGGGCTCGACGAAGGGCGCTGACCCGAGGGGGCGGACGTGGGCGCGGCGCGCCTTCCCGCGTCATGGAGGACAATCGCCGGCGATGCCTGCATGCGCACCGCTGCCGCTCCATGCCTCCTCGACCCCGCTGCCCATGATCGTCCGGAACCGCCCCTCGGGGCTGAAGATGTTTCTTCTCTGGCGCGGCTCGATCCTGTGGCGCATCGGTCCCGCGCTGCTGGTCAACCTCATCGTCGCCATCTTCGTAACGCTGGCCCACGGCCATCTGGGGCAGTTCAAGATCCCGATCGGCACCGTCCCCTTCACGCTCATCGGCCTGCCGCTGGCCATCTTCCTGGGCTTTCGCAACAGCGCGGCCTACGACCGCTTCTGGGAGGCACGCAAGCTCTGGGGCGAGGTGGTGCTGCGCGCCCGCAACCTGGCGCGGCAGTGCCAGGGCCTGATCGACGGCGACGGGCCGGCCCGCCTGGAAGACTCGGGTTCGGGCGGCCTGGACGACCTGCGCGTGCGCATGACCCTGCGCGCCGCGGCCTTCGCGCATGCCCTGCGCCACCAACTGCGCGGCAGCGATCCGATGGCCGACGTGCAGCGCTTTCTGCGCGAACCGGAACGGCAGGCGATGCGCGTCTTCTCCAACCGGCCGCACTTCCTGATGCTGCGCATGGGCGACGACCTGCAGGAGGCGGTGCGCACGCGCCGCATCGACCCCTGCCTCGCGGTGGCGGTCGACGCCACGCTGTCGGCCCTGGGCGCCGCGGCCGCCGCCTGCGAACGCATCCGCGGCACGCCCATTCCCTTCTCGTACACGCTGCTGCTGCACCGCACTGCGTACCTGTACTGCTACCTGCTGCCCTTCGGCCTGATCGACTCGATCGGCTTCATGACGCCCTTCGTCACGCTGATCATTGCCTACACCTTCTTCGGCCTCGACGCGCTGGGCGACGAGATCGAGGAACCCTTCGGCATCGAGCCCAACGACCTGCCGCTCGAGGCCATCTGCCGCACGCTGGACATCGACCTGCTGGAGACGGTCGGTGCGCCCGCGCCGCCGCCGCTGCAGCCGGTCGACTACCGGCTGCAATGAGTCCTGCGACCTTCCCCTTCCCCCGTCCGCCGCCCCGTCCACGAGAACCCGCCATGTCCTACGAAAGCCGCATCCGCCTGCCCGAACTGTTGAGCCGCGTCACCAGCGCGGACGCCGCCGCCGATTGGATCCGCGACGGCATGGTCGTCGGCATGAGCGGCTTCACGCGCGCCGGCGACGCCAAGGCCGTGCCGCTGGCCCTGGCCGAG
>LNAP01004637.1_pt1 | contig 12570 bp, 9 predicted proteins | sample 602601 | NCBI WGS metagenome assembly LNAP01 (sample SAMN02440304, study PRJNA202911) | soil metagenome | biome: Subtropical and temperate rainforests or woodlands; isolation source: soil samples (1 kg each in a 20% v/v slurry with milli Q water) were... ... | reverse complement strand
CGACGTGCCGATCCAGATCTGGGAAAGCATCAAGAAGCTCAAGATGACCAAGCAGGAAATCCGCGATGAGCACAAGGACCAGGAGGGGCGGCCGGAGGTTAAGCAACGGATTCGCCAACTGCAACGCGAGATGTCCCAGCGCCGGATGATGGCGGCGGTGCCGGATGCCGACGTGGTCATCACCAACCCGACCCACTATGCCGTGGCCCTCAAGTACGACCCGGACAAGAGCGGGGCGCCGATGTTGATTGCCAAGGGCAGCGACTTCCTGGCTTTGAAAATCCGCGAGATCGCTGCGGCCAACGATGTGCTGCTGCTTGAGTCGCCAGCCCTGGCGCGTTCGATTTACTACTCAACCGAGCTTGACCAGGAAATTCCCGGCGGTCTCTACCTTGCCGTCGCCCAGGTGCTCGCTTACGTCTATCAGATCCGCCAGCATCGCGCCGGAAAGGGTAAACGCCCGGATCCCCTCAAGGGCGACTTGCCGATTCCGCCGGATTTGTATCGTGACTCTTGAGGCTCGAAACCTTTTTGGTGACTATTTAACTTCTTTGGATTTTTGGCCGGATTATTGCTTTGTTTGTGAGTGAGGTCTGGGGAATAGCCATTTTTTTGACTTCGCAACGTCTGCCAGATATGGCCTAGAGACGCGGTGGGGGGATTTATTTCCTCCGTGGGTTGCTTGGTCCGACAAGAAATAATACTGCATGGAAAAAATGATCTCGGTTACCAGTCCGCTCTTACCGCCATTGGAAGAGTTTACTCCCTATCTCAAGCAGATATGGCACAACAAGCGGCTGACCAACAGCGGCCCCTTCCACCAGGAGTTGGAGCAGGCGTTAGCTCGTTACTTGGGTGTAGGGCATTTGTCTTTATTCGCCAACGGTACGCTGGCGTTGATTACTGCGCTGCAGGCGTTGCAGGTGGTCGGAGAGGTTATCACCACTCCTTATTCCTTTGTTGCTTCGGCCCATGCGTTGGTTTGGAATCGGCTGACTCCGGTGTTTGTTGATATTAATCCGCAGACCTTCAATATTGATCCGGAGAAAATTGAGCGGGCCATCACTGCGCAAACAACCGCTATTATGCCGGTGCATTGTTATGGTACTTCCTGCGATGTTGAGGCGATCCAGCGTATTGCCGATAAACATGGTCTTCGGGTTATTTATGATGCAGCGCATGCCTTTGGTGTGCAGGATAAGGGTGGCAGTATCCTGCGCCATGGCAACCTCAGTGTATTGAGTCTGCATGCCACTAAAGTATTCAATACTTTTGAGGGTGGGGCAATTATCAGCCCTGACGCAGAAACCAAGTTACACGTTGATCAGTTAAGAAATTTCGGTTTCGTTGATGAGGTCACGGTAGTGACCTGTGGTATTAACGGAAAAATGAGTGAACTTAACTCAGCGTTTGGGCTCTTGCAGTTACAGCACATTGATCACGCCCTGCAACAGCGTAAGGAGATCGATAGTTTCTACCGCGCGGAACTTGGGTCAGTACCAGGGATCGAACTGAAGCCGCCAGCACCATCGCAAGTTTCGAATTATGCCTATTTCCCTATATTGGTGGGGCCTGAGTATGGAATGGCTCGGGACCAGCTTTATTATTTGTTGCAAGAACATAATATATTTGCGCGTCGCTATTTCTACCCGCTGATTACCGAGTTATCTGTGTATAAGGAAATGACGGAGTTGCGCCGTCATTCGTTGGCAAATGCTGAAGAGGTGGCAAGCAAGGTTATTTGCCTGCCGATTTATCCAGGGCTTGAGCTGGCGGATGTCGAAAGAATCGTAACGATTATTCGCGCGGGTTGTGATTAAGTATCCATTTTGTTGGAGAGGAACAGGTCGTGCTGTTTTCCAGCAGTAAAATAATGTTTCATTGCAATGTATTGATTGATGGAGTTGTGGGATGAGCCAAGAACAATTTATTGAAAACTTCCTGTCTGCTACCGATTTTCAGGTTCCGATTGAAGTCAGTATGGAATCCGAGTTGCGCAACCTGCCTGAATGGGATTCTCTGGCAGCACTGGGCGTGATAGTCATGTTTGATATGGAATACCAGAAAGCAATTACTGGGGATGACCTGGAAAAGGCTGTCAGTGTCGGTGATCTTTATAACTTGCTAGGTTAGTTTATATGCCACTTGCTACGTTGAAATCTGTGCGCTTCGCTGGAATGGCAACCTGCGTTCCAACACGCATTGTTTCCAATCTGACTGATTGCAAACCACAACTTCGTCAAGAGCGCGAGAGACTGGTCCGCAATATCGGTATTGAGTTTCGGCGACTGTCGCCGGAGTGGCAGTGTTTCTCCGATTTGGCTTTCGATGCCGCCGAAAAATTGTTGGAAAGCCTGGAGTGGAAGCGCGAGGAAATTGATGCGCTTATTGTTGTGACCCAGTCGCCGGACTACCCCGCGCCTGCCACTGCAATCATTCTTCAGGATCGTTTGGGTCTCGCTCATTCTACCTTGGCCTTTGATGTCAATTTGGGGTGCTCAGGTTATCCCTTTGGCCTGCATTTGCTCGGTTCGATGATTGCTGCTGGAGGCGTAAAGAAAGGGCTGGTGCTGGTCGGAGATCGCGGCGCCAGTGTGAACGACCCGATTTTCTCCGATGCAGGAACCGCAACGGCTTTGGAATTTTGTGTTGACGCGCCGCCGATGTATTTTGATTTGAACAGCGACGGCAGCGGCCACAAAGCAATTATATTGCCCGTAGGAGGGCATCGCGAGCCCGTTAACATCCAACACCTGGTTCCCTACCGTGAAAATGAAAACGATCACTGGAGGCGTGGTATCGATCTTCAGCTTGATGGTACTGCCGTATTGAGTTTCTCAACTCAACGGGTTCCTCCTGCGGTAGAAAAGTTGCTCGAGTATGCTAATGCTTTGAAAGAAGAGGTGGATTATTTTATTTTCCATCAGGCTAATCGTATGATTAATGAAACTATCCGTAAGAAGCTCGCTCTTCCTGCAGAAAAAGTTCCTTCCACTTTGCGTGACTTCGGTAATACAAGTGGTGCTTCTTTACCATTGACCATGTCCGTTCGTATTAACAAGCAGCTTGCAGAAGGGCGTAAACGCGTCTTGATGTCGGGATTCGGTATTGGCTTGTCATGGGGCACCTGCTTGATCGACATCGAGGGGGCGAAGTTTCCTGACTTGGTCGAGTCCTGATTTTCGAATAAAAGTATCTGATAATATTAGTTGGAGAAGATGGTGGTGAGTGCCGATACCAGTTTTAATCCGTTTAGCTTGGCGAGCAAGCGCGTGTTGGTAACCGGCGCAAGTTCCGGTTTGGGGCAAGCTATTGCGTTGAGTTGCGCCCGTATGGGGGCAGAGCTGATAATCACGGGCCGTGATCAAGGACGTTTGACAAAGACTTTTGAAGATTTGCTGAGTATTTCGGATTTGCCTCATCGAAAGATTGAGGCTGACTTGGCTATTGCTGCTGAACGCGAAGCAGTAGTAGAGGCACTGGGTTCAGAGATCCATGGTTTGGTGCATAGCGCAGGCATTTCCCGGCTTTGTCCAACTCGCATGATGAGCGAGGCTCATCTGAGAGAAATTCAAGCTATCAATGTCGAAGCTCCAATGTTGCTCAGTCAGGGCATATTGAAGCGCAACTTTATGGCTGCCGACGGGTCAATTTTGTTTATAGCTTCTATCGCTGCCCACATTGGCGTGCCGGGAGTGGGTGCTTACTCCGGAACAAAAGCCGCCTTGATTGCTATGTCACGGTGTCTTGCATTGGAGGTCATCAAGCGGCGCATTCGCGTCAACTGCTTGTCGCCTGCATTGGTCGAAACGCCGCTGTTTGACGAAACAGTCAAAATGGTGAGTTCCATCGAGCAGCAACTCGAACGGTATCCCTTGGGCTTTGGCAAGCCTGAGGATGTAGCTAACGCAGCGATATTTATGCTCTCAAATGCCAGCCGTTGGGTAACGGGTACATCGATAGTGATGGACGGTGGACTAACGATCAGTTAGGGCCAAAGGAGTTTGGGCATGAAAAAAATAATCGTTTTGGGTGCTGGCGGGCTCGGGCGCCAGGTATTGGCTCAGCTACAGATTGATTACTCTCACGGTATAGATTGGGTGATTGGAGGTTTTGTAGACGAGCGAGGGCCGGAGGTGGTTTCCGAATCTCTGTATTACCCTTGGTTAGGATATCCCGAACACTTCGAACCGGAGCCCGAGCACCTGTTTGTTGTCGCCATTGGGGATCCATCAAGCCGCCAGAAACAGGTGAAACTCTTACTCGATAAGGGCGCAGAGTTTGTTGCCATCCGTACTCGCTGCCAATTAGGTTCTCGAAGCAGTTGGGGGGCGACCTTTTTTGGTTATGACGTCAGCTGTGGTGTTGACAGCAAGATAGGCGATTACGTCTTTATCGATCAGGAAACCATAATTGGTCATGATGTGGTCATTGGCGATTATGTTCATATCGCGCCCAGGTGTCTGTTGGCAGGCTATGTAAAGATCGAAAATGGAGTGGTAATCAATTCCGGGGCCATGCTTGCTCGTGGCGTCAGTGTGGGTGAAGGCGCAGTAATTGGTATGGGGGCAGTGGTTTTTAATGATGTTCCTGCGGGGGCGACTGTAGTCGGTAACCCAGCACGAGTTATATTCAACAAGTCATTATAAGAGCCTCAGGTCGGCGTTGGCTGGTCGCGAATCTTTAGGGGTAAGTTTATGCCGCGTCATGCTTTGGATGGATTGCACTACACCAGTGCGGAAACGCTCTCGCTTGAACGCGCGAAGCTTTTTGGTAAATTGTGGAGCTTTGTTGGTTTCAGTTCGATGGTGCGCAAGCGCAACCAGTTCTTCACTCGAAAAGTTGCAGGTACGCCTATTCTTATTCAGCGTACCGAGGCCGGTATTCGTGCCTTTATCAATGAGTGCCCGCATCGACTGTCCCCCATTCAGACCAGCAGCATCGGCAAGCGCCCATTAGTCTGTCCTTATCACGCGTGGTCTTTTGGGGCTGAGGGTGAGTTTCGTGGTATGCCAAATGATGGGCTTTATCTGTTCAATGCGGCAGAGCGAGAGAAAATTTGCCTGAAGAAGCTACAGGTGGCAGAAATAGGGCAGTTGCTTTTTGTTAATTTCTCGGAAAATCCGATCGCGTTGACCGAACAGTTCTCTGATGATTTTCTTGAGCAGTTGAGAGAAGTGTCGTCTTATTTGGATTCTCAGGTGATCTACAGTTGTCATCAAGTTCGATACAACTGGAAGTTAAATATGGAGAACGTCAAAGACTATAATCACGTGCCTTTCGTTCACTCTAAAACGTTTATGCCTGCGATGGCTCAGATGGTGAAAGAGCTACCTGTTGTGGATTCGCAGGAACCTTCGAAGGTGGTTCAGTTAATAGACTCAGGTGTGGCTCCAGAGCTTGAGTGTCTAAGTTATAGTTCGAAGGCTTTGATTAAAACTTATGAGAACTGGTATTCCTCTCTGTGCAATAAGTACGGTGACGAACAGGCCTACTACAACTGGTTTATATACCCTAATGTAAATTTTTGTAGCGTGAAGGGGGAGCATTTTTTGCTGCAGCAGTACGATCCAGTGTCGCCAGGAGTCACCGATTACCACCTGTGGATGATGACAGCAACGCGAAGGGATGAGCGTACCGACTTTACGGCGTTATTATCGACGCTTATTCGTGGGGAGCGGACGGTTATCGCGGAGGATACTGTTGTTCTAGAGCGATTGCAGGATGGGTTGGGTGAGCATTCACGTCGATTTATGCACGGAGAATACGAGGCCCATATAGTTCAGCAGCATCTCTGGTATCGAACCCATGTACTAGGGGAGAAGATATGACGAACTATGTTGTACTGGGTGAGGGCGAAGCGCTTGAGTGTGCCTGCCGAGTAGCGGCGGATCTGAGGATAGCCAGTGTAAGATTGGAGTTGCCTTCCGCGGATCGTTATAACTTTCAGCTTGATGGTTTTTTTGCAAGCTACGATTCGATCGATACCCAGGTTTTTGTAGCATTAGATGAGCGCGCAGTAAATTACTCTCGGCACAAATTGATTGCGCAAATCCGCTTGGCGGGCTATCAGTTGTTTAATCTGGTATCACCTAAGGCGATTGTCGAGGATGGTGTCCTGCTGATGGGGAATGTCTATGTTGGGGCAGGCTGTAATCTCGGCGGTAAAAGTGTAGTTGGTGTGGGCTGCTGGTTGGATCGCCAGGTCACGATAGACCGTTCGGTGCGTTTGGGCTCATGCGTGACGTTGTTTTCCGGGGTGACTTTGGGGCGGGACGTGGTGGTTGGAAAAGGCACTACGCTTTCCACTGGAAGTTTTGCACTGGAGGGAACAAAAATCGGCCAACATTGTGAATGGTTATTAGGTGGACAATTGCCAGAAGTAATGCCGGATCAATCTTTTTATGATCGCTTAATGCCTGATGGTGCCAGAATCTTAAATAAATATAGTTAGGTTTTTAGTCTGTTTTTTTTGTGCTGGTGCATGGACATTAAATTTTCTTTTTTCGGGAGGCGACATGCCGAGCGGTTTAGACAGAGTGATGGACCTGGAAGTAGCTGGTAATTATGAAGGTCTCATAATCAGTTTTCAGCAAGCGGTGTCATCATATCAAGTTAATCCCTGGTTTTGCATACCGCCGGAGGCCTGTCGGATTTACGAATCTGAGGGCGCTTTGACGCAGGTTGTATTACTTGGTACTACCCAATTCTCCCAGCTTTTTATTAATGAGGCTGCAGCGAGAGTCAAGATCGTTGGGGTGGTAGACGATTTTAAGGCAAAAGATGGAGCTGCTTTTCATGGAGTTCCCATTATCAGTTCTGAGGTATTGTTAAGGTTTGCGCGCGGTCAGCGACTCATTACTGTCAATGGCTGTCGCTATGACTATGCACGACGTTATTTTAAGAATTTAACGTTGCAGCACGTCATTCCGATGTTGAATTTTGAGCAGGCTCTGCGCTTGCTTTCAATAAGCCGTTGTACTGATCATCGAATTGATGACTGGGGTGGCTACGTCGTCTCGCATGCCGCCGAATTTATCGCACTCAATCATCGTTTGAGTGACGATTATTCTCGCTTTACTCTGTTTAGCGTATTGCTCAGTCATCTGACATGTAATCCTGAGTGGATTTTGAATGCTGCCAAGCCGTATCTGACTCTCTATTTTCGATCGGGCTTGTGGCTACCAAACCAGGATGAACGCTTTGCTGATTGCGGTGCTTCGATTGCTGAGTCCACTAAAGCTTTTATCGATGCGACTGATGGCGTCTTCAAGAGGATATGGATGATTGAGCCAGATGAGGTCAATCAGAAGGCAATCGCATCTTTTATAAAGGATTATTCTGTCCGCCCTGACATGGGCGAAAAAGGGGTCATTGAGTTGTTAGGCTGTGCCCTAGGTAACCTGGATGGAGAAATGCCATTCTTGCATGAGGGTGGGCATGGTGGTCATCTTTTGACAGCCCCTACAGATCAGGCAATTTGCAGGAATGTTTCGGTTCGACGATTGGACAGTCTGCTTGATGATTCCCCTACGTTGATCAAAATGGATATTGAGGGTGCAGAGCTCGAGACCTTGAAAGGGGCGCAGGAACATATTCTTCACGGTCGCCCAAAAATGGCGATCTCGGCCTATCACAGAGCTTCTGATTTATTGGACATTTCTAAATACGTTGAAGGCTTGCGTGGTGATTATAAAATAGGCATTCGTCACCATACTGAAGAACGCTGGGATACGTGCCTTTATTTTTATTGAAATTCTTGGTTAGGCTAGGGGTTTTTAGTGTTGTCTTGCTGCATTCCGATGCTTGAGCTTGATTGCAGTAAGCTGGGGTTATTATTGAGTGCATGTTAGCGTTAGCAAACAAGAAGGTTTATATGAACGACAAGCCACTGGTTAGTGTGGTTATTCCTGCCTACAAAACGATGTATTTTGACGCGGCGCTGGCCAGCGCTTGTCGGCAAAACTATAAGCCTCTGGAAATTGTAGTCTGTGATGACTCGCGTACCGACATAATCAGTGCATTGGTGCGCGAGTATCAAGAGTCTACGGGGGTTTCGATTCGTTATGAGTTTAACGAACAGCCGCGCGGAGAACTTTTTAACGCAATTGAATGTATAAAAGTTGCCAGCGGCAAGTACATAAAATTTCTCCATGATGATGATGTTCTGCATCCAGACTGTGTAGCTGAACTTGTAGTCGCCATGGAGAGCGATCCTTCTATTTCTATCGCTTCGTCGCGCCGGCGGCTGGTGGACTCTGAGGGGGGGCACCTGCCGGATATTATTGCTACAGCGTTCCCCTTTTCGAACGATGTAGTCATCAATGGTTCGGAGCTGACGTCGTTCCTAGGTGAACATACCCTCAACTTCATTGGTGAGCCGAGCTGTGTACTCTGTCGGCGTGAAGATCTAATGGCCTTGGGTGACGATTTAATGTCGCTCAATGGTTGTTTGATCTACTGGGTTGGCGATCTGGCGATGTATGTGAAGCTCTTGCAAAAGGGCAACCTGGCTTTACTTAAACAACCATTGACAGATTTTCGTGTGTCTGTCGAGCAGGGGAGTCAACTGGGGCGCGATCAGCCCGGAGTTGGAAATAAGGGGCATGCCGACTTCAAACGCAGCCTTCGAGAGTTAGGCTGGAGTCAGGAAGGTCCTGAAAATCGCCTGGTATCGGTTTCTCCAATGAATGGCGATGGGATATTCCAGAAAGTTGACATCCTGGAGCTGCTGCAAGGGAGCTATGTCAGGGAGGTTTCGGCGGAAAAACAGCGGCGCTGGCTTGCTGCACGTGTGCCAAGTCAAATTCATCAGCAGATGATTGATGGATACCTTCAAGCGAGCGGCGGCGGCCCGTTGATTGGGGTGATTGTGCTGGATCTGTTGGGTGAGCCTCAGGCGTTGATACGCACCTTGCAGAGTCTGGCGGGTGAGCACAATTTTTATGACGCGCTGAAAGTGCTGGTGCTGACGCCTGATGAGTCTCCAGAGACGTCCACAGATGAGAGGCTCCATTTCGTACCATTGCAGTCGGACTACGTCGCGCAAATCAATCAATTGTTGCGGGTAGGGGAGTTCGAGTGGTGCCTGTTGGTCAAGGCGGGAGATGAATTCACTCGTAGCGGTTTGATGATTGCCGGATTGGAACTGCTGCCCGATCCCGATTGCCGTGCGGTTTTTTGTGATGGAATTGTCTGTCAGGCCAATGGTGATATCGGCATCGCCTTGCGGCCGGATTTTAATCTGGATTACTTACTCAGTTTTCCGACGGCCATGGCTCACAACTGGATATTTAGGCGTGGGGTGGTATTGGAAGCCGGTGGTTTCGACGCGGCTTACACGCAGGCACTGGAGTTCGAGCTGATTTTACGTTTGATCAATCAGGGCGGGTTATCGGGTTTTGGGCATGTTTCAGAGCCGCTGTTGATCAGTCAGGCGGTATTGTTGCGCGAAAACGCGGATGAGCGGCGCGCGATTGCCGAGCATCTTCGCCTGCGTGGCTATGAACAGGCCCTGATCAATAGCTCGCGGCCTGGTCACTACCAGATTGACTACGGTCATGAATTCAAGCCGTTGGTGTCGATCGTGCTAGTGTTGAACGACGAGTTGGCAGCGGTGCAGCGTTGTATTTACAGCGTTCTGGAGCACACTCTTCACCCATTTTACGAGTTACTGATCGTCGACAATGCCAGTCAGGCGGACGAGGTTCGGCAGTGGCTGCAAGCAATCGAAGAGATCTCGGGCAATCGTATCCGCGTACTCAGGTTGACGCGCGCTGTGGACCGGTCGACGGCGAACAATATCGGTGCAGATCATGCCGAAGGCGAATACCTGCTGTTCTTGCGTTCCTACACCGCAATTCTCCAGGGTCAATGGCTTGGTGAGTTGCTGAACCATGCGCAGCGTCAGGAGGTGGGGGTTGTCGGGGCAAAAACCGTCTCCAGCGACAGTCAGATTACCCATGCCGGGCTGATCCTCGGCTTGCAGGGCGTAGCGGCTCCGGCATTTGTTGGGGAAAAGATGGATTCTGCCGGGTACATGAACCGTTTGCTGGTTGATCAAGGCTGCAGTGCAGTTTCCGATGCCTGCCTGATGGTTCGCAAAGCGCTGTTCGATGGTGTCGGTGGGTTGGATGCGAAGCATTTCCCAGAGTTGGGGGCGGACATTGATTTGTGCCTTCGACTCGGTGAGCAGGGTTATCTGACCGTCTGGACGCCTCGCGCGCTGGTATTGCATAGCGTGCAGGCCGAGCCGACAGGAGAAACGGTGGAGGATGCTTTGTACGAACGCTGGCTTCCCGTGCTGGCCCGCGACCCGGCTTACAATCTCAATTTATCATTGATGCAGAGCAGCGGCTTCCAGTTGGCTGACCCTCAGTTGTGCTGGCGTCCGCTAGTCTGGCGACCCACCCCGACAGTATTGGTACATCCCGCCGATCGTGGCGGGTGTGGTCATTATCGGGTGATACAGCCGTTCAATGCGCAGAAGAACGCCGGATTGATCGATGGAGTACTGTCAGGATTTTCCTTGCCGCTGACTGAGGTAGAGCGCCTTGCGCCCGATGCAATCATCTTTCAGCGGCAGATCAGTGAACAGCAGATCAATAGCATGCGCCGCTTGCAGACCTTTTCCAGATCCTTCAAGGTTCTTGAGCTGGATGATTACCTGCCAAATCTACCCCTGAAGAGCATTCACCATGGGCAAATGCCCAAGGATATTGTGCGCACCTTGCGTCGCGCCTTGTCGTATGTGGATCGCTTTGTAGTATCGACCGAGACATTGGCTGAGGCGTTAAACGACTTCCATCCTGATATCAGGGTGATGAAAAACCGGCTTGATCCGCAATGGTGGAGCGAGTTGCCGGTCAGTCACCGACAAGCCAGCACCAAGCCGCGAGTGGGTTGGGCAGGAGGGAATAGCCATACAGGCGATTTGGAACTGATTGGCGATGTGGTCAAGGCTTTGGCTCATGAAGTGGACTGGGTCTTCTTCGGCATGTGTCCGGACAATCTGCGGCCCTATGTGAAGGAGTTCCATAGTGGGGTCGAAATCAGCCTTTACCCAGCCGCACTGGCCAGGCTGAATCTGGATCTGGCGGTGGCACCGGTGGAGCAGAACCTGTTCAACGAATGCAAAAGCAATCTGCGCTTGTTGGAGTATGGGGCGTGTGGTTTTCCTGTGGTTTGCAGTGATCTGGTTTGCTACCAAGGAGACCTGCCCGTCACTCGAGTGAGAAATCGCTTCAAAGACTGGGTCAAGGCCATTCGCATGCATTTGGCTGATCTGGACGCAACTGCCCGTGCTGGAGATGCCTTGCGCGACGTGGTTCGGCGCGACTGGATGCTCGACGACGATGCGTTGGTATTGTGGCGTAAGGTCTGGCTGCCCGATTGAGGTAAGCAGAGGAGGGTTCAAGAGCGCAGCCGGGATTTACTGTCGCCCGGGGGCGCGATAATACGGTGCCTCAAATGCGCCGAGGTACTTGCATCGAAATGAAGTTCGAGTTGCAGTCCTTGGCCACCTCACTGCTAGATTCGCGACAAAGTCATTTCATCCCACCCTGCAAGAGTTGGAAAGCTTCTTGCAGTAGCCACCCCGCGCCCGCTTCCGGCGTCAAAAGTTTTGCTTCAAAGGAACGGGGAATACCGGTGGATCGCTCTCAGTTAATCAACAGTGCCCGCACGAACATGGCCGACCTCAGCCGAGGCAATCTGGGCGTGCCGCTGTTGCTGCTGGTCATGTTGGCGATGATGATGTTGCCGATGCCGCCGTTCCTGCTCGACGTGTTTTTCACGTTCAATATCGCGTTGTCGATCGTCGTGCTGCTGGTCTGCGTCTACGCCTTGCGGCCGCTGGATTTTGCGGTGTTCCCGACCATTTTGTTGGTGGCGACACTATTGCGCCTGGCGCTCAACGTGGCGTCCACCCGAGTGGTGATGCTCCACGGCCAGGACGGCCACGCCGCCGCGGGTAAGGTGATCCAGGCCTTCGGCGAGGTGGTGATCGGCGGTAACTACGTGGTAGGTATCGTGGTGTTCGCCATCTTGATGATCATCAACTTCGTCGTGGTGACCAAGGGCGCCGGGCGTATTTCCGAGGTGAGCGCGCGGTTCACCCTCGACGCGATGCCCGGCAAGCAGATGGCCATCGACGCCGACCTCAACGCCGGCCTGATCGACCAGAACCAGGCCAAGGCACGGCGGTCGGAAGTGGCGCAGGAGGCCGAGTTCTATGGCTCGATGGACGGTGCCAGCAAGTTCGTGCGCGGTGACGCCATCGCCGGCCTGCTGATTCTGTTCATCAACCTGATCGGCGGCATAGCGGTCGGTATCTTCCAGCACAACATGTCCTTCGCCGATGCCGGCAAGGTATACGCCCTGTTGACCATCGGTGACGGTTTGGTGGCGCAATTGCCATCACTGTTGTTATCCACAGCGGCGGCGATCATGGTGACCCGTGCTTCGGGCTCCGAAGACATGGGCAAGCAGATCAATCGGCAGATGTTCGCCTCGCCCAAGGCGTTGGCGGTGTCGGCGGGCTTGATGGCGGTGATGGGGCTGGTGCCGGGT
>LNAP01006213.1_pt1 | contig 12575 bp, 7 predicted proteins | sample 602601 | NCBI WGS metagenome assembly LNAP01 (sample SAMN02440304, study PRJNA202911) | soil metagenome | biome: Subtropical and temperate rainforests or woodlands; isolation source: soil samples (1 kg each in a 20% v/v slurry with milli Q water) were... ... | reverse complement strand
AGATAGGTTCTGATGCGCTCGTTAAAGGGGTATTCGTAAAGGATCACGCTGGCGGATTCCTGGGGGCTCAGTGGATGTTCTGACGCCGGTGGCGCCCGGACACCATGCCGCCGCGCTGCGCGCCAGCAGCTCTTCCATGGTTGCCGCGGCGGTCACGCCGCCACCCGCGTGGCTACTTGCCCTTGAATTTCGCCGGGCGCTTCTCCAGGAATGCGGAGACGCCTTCCTTGAAATCCTCGGTGGCGCCGGCGATGCGCTGCGATTCGAATTCGAGGTTGATCTGCTCCTCGAAGGAATTCTCCGAGCTCTCCCAGTACATCTTGCGGATCAGCGACAGCGACACGGTTGGCCCATTGGCGAGGTAGTGGGCGAGCTTCATGGTCTCCTCCATCAATGCGGCGTCGTCGTAGACGCGATTGATCAGGCCCCATTCCAGCGCCTTCTCGGCCGGCAGCCGCTCGCCGAGCAAGGACAGCTCGACCGAGCGCGCCTTGCCGATGATTCGCGGCAGCAGCCAGGTCGAGCCGCAGTCCGGTACCAGGCCGATGCGTCGGAACGCCTGCAGGAAATATGACGAGCGCGCGCACAGAACGAGGTCGCCCATCAGCGCGAAGCTCATGCCGGCGCCGGCAGCGGGGCCGTTCACCGCAGTGACGATCGGGCAGTGCAGGTTGCGCAGCCGGCGCAGGAAAGGATGAAACGCGGTCTCCAGCGCGGCGCCGGCGCCGCTCTTCTTCTGGGTCACCTGGTTGTTGCGGCCCTGCAGGTTGGCGCCGGTGCAGAAGGCGCGGCCGGCGCCGGTGATCACCAGGCTGCGCACCTCATCGCGCTTCTCGTTGATCGCATCGAGCGCCTCGCCGAGGCCGCCGAGCATGTCGATCGACACGGCATTCATCACCTCCTGATGATCGAGCTTCAGGATGGCGACCGGGCCGTCAAAATCGAGCGTGACATGGCTGAACTGCATCGTTTCCTCGTCGATTGATCCGCGTGTTTATTCCGCGGTGTGGCAGAAGCATTTGATCTCCGCATATTTGATTTTTCCGGCGCGCTTGTCCATGCTCCCGCGCGAACACCTGATCGCCCCCGGACGCGCGACCAACGCGCGCCAAGCAACGGAAACGCCGATGAGCATCTTCGATCTGAGCGGCCGCGTGGCCATCGTTACCGGCGGCAATGGCGGCATCGGACTTGGCATCGCGCAGGCGCTGGCCGCGGCCGGCGCCAACGTCTCGATCTGGGGCCGCAGCGCCGACAAGAACACGGCGGCGGCAGCGACCATGGCGGATTGCGCCGGCAAGGTCGACAGCCAGGTCTGCGACGTTACCGACACCGCCTCGGTGAAGTCAGCGATGGATGCCACGCTAAAGAAGTTCGGCCGGGTCGACGGCTGCTTCGCCAATGCCGGCATCGGCGGCGGTGGGCGCCACGCCTTCATCGACCGCACCGAGGAGCAGTGGCGCAGCATGTTCGCCACCAATCTCGACGGCGTGTTTCACGTCTTCCAGGCGGCGGCGCGGCACATGACCGAGCGGGCGGAAGCCGGCGACAGGTTCGGCCGGCTGGTGGCGACCTCCAGCCTCGCCTCGATCTTCGGCACCGCGCGCAACGAGCACTACGCCGCGACCAAGGCGGCGATCAACGCGCTGGTGCGGGCGCTGGCCGTCGAACTGGCGCGCCAGGGCGTCACCGCCAACGCCATCCTGCCGGGCTGGATCAAGAGCGACATGACCGCGGGCCTGATGGCCAACGACAAATTCGTCGCCAATGTGATGCCGCGCATCCCGATGCGCCGGTTCGGCGAGCCGTCGGACTTCGGCGGCATCGCGGTGTATCTGATGAGCAAGGCATCGTCGTATCACACCGCGGATACGTTCGTGATCGACGGCGGCTATACGGCGTTCTGAGGCGGATGCCCCGCAGCTCCCTCTTCCTTCTCCCCCGCGCGAAGCGAAGCTTCGCTAGGTGGGAGAAGGTGGCGCGGCGCAGCCGCGTCGGATGAGGGGTACTGCTGGGCTCGGAGCATCGTGGCCACCCCTCACCCGGCCGCGCTTCGCGCGTCCACCCTCTCCCACAAGGGGAGAGGGGAAGAAAGAGGCTGCCTTTCAACCGCCATCTAACTACTCGCCGCCGCCTTCGGCCGCGCCGCCACGGTCATCGCAAATCCCTCATAATCCTTCGCCGCGACGTCGTTGCAGATCTGCGGTAGACGCCGACGCCGCCGATATAGGGCATGAAGATCTGCGGCTTGCCGGGGATGTTGGCGCCCATGTACCAGGAATTGGCCTGCGGATAGAGCGTGCCTTGCGCGACCTCGTTGACGTGGGCCACCCATTTGTCTTCAGCGGGGTGTGTCGCCTCCATGGTTTCGACGCCGCGGTCGCCCATATAGGCAAGACAGTCGGCGATCCAGTCGACATGCTGCTCGATGGACACGATCATGTTTGATAGCACCGACGGACTGCCGGGGCCGGTGATGATGAACAGATTCGGGAAGCCGGCGCTCATCAGGCCGAGATAGGTGCGCGGTCCCTCCGCCCATTTGTCGTTGAGCGTCTGGCCGCCCCGGCCACGAATATCGATTTTTGCCACCGAGCCGGTCATGGCGTCGAAACCGGTGGCCAGCACCAGCGCATCGACCCCATAATCCTTGCCGCCGCTGCGCACCGCATGCGGCAAGATCTGCTCGATCGGATGCGAGCGGATATCCACCAGTTTCACATTTGGCCGATTGAAGGTGGCGTAGTAGTCGGTATCGACGCAAATGCGTTTTGAACCGACCGGGTGGTTGTTCGGCTGCAGCAGCCTCGCGGTCTCCGGGTCCTCGACGATCTCCGCGATCTTGTCGCGGATGAAATTCGCCGCGGTGTCGTTGGCAGCCTGCTCCAGCGCCAGGTTGTTGTAGACGCCCATGAAGGTCAGGCCGCCCGATGTCCAGCGCGCCTGATATTTCCGGCGGCGAACCTCGTCGGGATCGTCGAGCGCGCCGCGATCGGGCACCTCCTGCACGATGCCGTTCTTCATGTCCTCGCGGGCGCGGCGGCGCAGCTCCGCATAGTTGGCGCGCCAGCGCGCGCGCTCCTCCTCGGTCAGCGGCGCGTTGTGCGCCGGCACACTGAAATTGGCGGTGCGCTGAAACACGAACACCTGGCTGGCCTGTTCGGCGATCACCGGAATCGACTGGATCGCCGACGACCCGGTGCCGATCACGCCGACGCGCAGGCCGGTGAAGTCGACCGGCTCATGCGGCCAGTGACCGGTGTGATAGACTTGGCCCTCGAAGTCCTTGAGACCCCTGAACTCAGGCGTCCGCGCATTGGACAGGCAGCCGGTCGCCAGCACGACATGGTGGGCGGAGACGCTGCCGCCGGAGGTCGTCACCGTCCATCGATTGTTGTGCTCGTCGAAAACGGCGGATTCGACGCGGGTATCGAGCTGGATATCCTTTCGCAGATCGAAACGGTCGGCGACGTGATTGGCGTAGCGCAGGATCTCCGGCTGCGGCGCGTAGCGCTCGCTCCAGTTCCACTCCTGCTGCAGTTCGTCGTCGAAGGAAAACGAGTACTGCATGCTTTCGACGTCGCAGCGCGCGCCGGGATAGCGGTTCCAGTACCAGGTGCCGCCGACGTCGCCACCCTGCTCATAGACCCGCGCCGTGAGGCCGAGGCCGCGCAATCTGTGCAGCATGTACAGCCCGGCGAATCCGGCGCCGACCACGACGACGTCGTAGCTTGCGGTTGGCTTGCCCTGGGCGGATTGCGGCTGCGTGGCCATGGTGTTGCTCCCGACGCTTTATTTTGCTTGTTGTGCCCAGCATTTGCCGCATGACGCGAAAGCGCAAGCGGGAAATGGGCGACGCCCGTGGCAGATATTTTGCCGGGCGGAATGGAGCCCGGCGCCATTGGCACCGCCGCGGCACTTGCGCTAGCGTCGCCTCAACCCGCCGCACGAGCGGTTGACGCAACGATCTGCCGGGAGCAACGCATCATGAAATCGCCGATCTGCGCGATGCTGGGGATCGACTTTCCTCTGCTCGCCTTCAGCCATTGCCGCGACGTGGTCGCCGCCGTCAGCCGTGCCGGCGGCTTCGGCGTGCTCGGCGCCACGGTGCATTCGCCGGAGACGCTGGAGCAGGAGTTGAAGTGGATCGATGCCCACGTCGACGGCAGGCCCTACGGCATCGACGTGCTGATCCCGGAGAACATATCGACGGCCGGCGAGAAGAACGTGACGTGGCAGAGCCTGGAGAGTCGGGTGTCGCCGGCGCACCGCGATTTCACCAAGAACCTGCTGAAGAAATACGGCATCGAGCTCGCCACGACCGAGGTGCCCGCCGACCAGCCGCAACCGTTCGACGGCACCCGGGCGCTGGAACTGCTCGAGGTGTCGTTCAACCATCCGATCCGGCTGATCGCCAATGCGCTGGGCGTGCCGCCGAAGGCGATGATCGAGATGGGCAAGCAGCACGGCGTGCCCGTCGCCGCTTTGGTCGGCGCCAGGGAACATGCGATCCGCCAGGTCGCGGCGGGCGTCGACATTCTGGTCGCGCAGGGCACCGAGGCCGGCGGCCATTGCGGCGAGGTGTCGACCATGGTGCTGGTGCCGGAAGTGATCAAGGCGATCAGGCCGATCCGCGACGTGCCGGTGCTGGCGGCTGGCGGCATCATGACCGGACGACAGATGGCGGCGTGCATGGCCATGGGCGCCGCCGGCGCCTGGACCGGCTCGGTGTGGCTGGCCACGGTGGAATCCGAAACCACAGAGATCTTTCGCGAGAAGATGATCGCGGCCTCGTCGCGCGACGCGGTGCGCTCGAACGGCCGCACCGGCAAGCCCGCGCGGCAGCTCCGTTCCGTCTGGACCGACGCCTGGGATCGCGGGCCGGACAGTCCGGGCGCGTTGCCGATGCCGCTGCAAAGCATCATCAGCCGCGATGCCTTCGCTTCGATCGACCGTTCCGCCGCGGCGGGCAATGAGCGGGCGCGCGACCTGGTCAGCTATTTCGTTGGTCAGGGCGTCGGCCTGATTGACAGCGTCAAATCCGCAGGCGCAGTTGTGCAGGAGTTCAAGGAAGATTTTGCCGACGCCGCCGAGCATCTGGCTGCGCTGGTGGCGGAATAGATGGAGCGTGCGGCCATCCTTCGAGGCGCGCAAGTGCGCGCACCTCAGGATGACGATAAGCTTGTTGCAGCCGTCACCCTGAGGTGCTCGCCTCTTCGGCGAGCCTCGAAGGGCGACGGCGAGATGATGACCTGAGAAAGTGAAAACAACAAAATGACCGGCCAAACTGAAGACCGCATTCCCGTCATCGTCGGCGTCGGCGAATTCTCCGATCATCCGAAGGAACTGACCGCGGGCCTCGAGCCGCTGGCGCTGATGGTCGAGGCGCTCACGCGTGCCGAGCAGGATGCCGGCGGCCAACTGCTGCACGCCATCGACTCGCTCGACATCGTGAACTTCCTGAGCTGGCGCTATCACGCGCCGGAGCAACTGCTGAGCGCGAAGCTGGGCATCAAGCCCAGGCACGCCTATTACGGCCCGGTCGGCGGCGAGAGCCCGATCCGCTACATCCATGAGGCAGCACAGCGCATCGCGCGCGGCGAAGCCAGCGTGGCGGCGATCTGCGGCGCCGAGGCGCAGTCCACCGCCACCAAGGCCGAACGCGCCGGCGTCACCCTGCCGTGGCCGCCCTTCGCCCACGACGCGCCGGAGCCGCTGCGCGGCGCCAACTACCAGAAGCCGATGGCCAGCCAGCTCGGCGTCGCCAAGCCGGTCACGGTGTATCCGTTCTATGAGGCGGCCACTGCGGCGCATTGGGGGCTGACGCCGCGCCAGGCGTCACAAGAGTCCGGCGAACTGTGGGCGCGCTATGCCGCCGTCGCCGCGCAGAATCCCGAGGCCTGGATCAAGAAGGCCTATACGCCCGACGAGATCACCACGCCGACGCCGGACAACCGGCTGATCGCCTGGCCCTACACCAAGCTGATGGTGGCCAATCCGATGGTCAACCAGGCGGCGGCGATCCTGGTCACCAGCCTCGCCAGAGCGCGCACCGCCGGCGTGCCGGCGGAGCGCATGGTGCACATCCACGGCGGCGCTTCGGCGGAGGAGCCGCGCGACTATCTCGACCGCGACCAGTTCTATGAAAGCCACGCTCAGAATGCGGTGCTGAAGGCGGCGATGGCGCTGGCCGCTGACAAGCCGTTCGACGCCATCGAGCTGTACAGCTGCTTTCCCTGTGTGCCGAAGATGGCGCGCCGCACGCTGGGCCTCGGCGCCGACGTGCAGCCGACGGTGACCGGCGGGCTGACCTTCTTCGGCGCGCCGCTCAACGACTACATGGCGCATGCCGCCTGCGCCATGGTGCGCAGGATCCGCGCCGGCGCCAACACCGGCCTGCTCTATGGCCAGGGCGGCTTCGTGACAAAACACCACGCGCTGGTGCTGTCGTCCCGTCCGCCGACGGCGGCGCTGGCCCAGGACACCAATGTGCAGGCGGAGGCCGAACGCAACCGCCGGCCGGTGCCGCGTTATGTGAATGAGGCATCCGGCAACGGAACGGTGGAGAGCTTTACGGTGATCTATGGCCGCAACGGCAATCCCGAGCACGGCGTGGTGATTTTGCGCACCGGAGACAATGCACGGGCGTTGGCGCGGGTGCCGGTGCAGGACGCGGCGACGCTGGCGTATCTGCTGGATCTGGAAAGATCGCCGGTCGGGTCGAAGGGGTCGATCAGCACGGCGAGCGACGGCGTGCTGGAATGGAGAATCTAACGCGCCGGCCTATCGCCCCCTCTCCCGCTTGCGGGGGAGGGCTGGGGTGGGGGCTCTCTCCGCAATCACGGCGGCAATGGTTTCGAGAACACCTTCACGATTGGTCAGGACGTCGGTGTTAGTGAAACGAACGATGCGAAAGCCTTTCGCTTCAAGCGCCATGGTGCGACGGGCGTCCGATCTTTCGCCGTCGTCCGAAAAATGCTGCCCGCCATCAAGCTCGATTACAAATTTGGCGGCATGGCAGACGAAATCAGCGATGTAGCGATCGATCGGGACCTGTCGGCGGAACGCCCATCCGCTCAAGCGGTGGCTGCGAAGCTCTGACCACAGCAAGCGTTCGGCATCGGTTGAATCGACGCGAAGCTTGCGCGCATTAGAGCGTAACCTCGACGGGACTTTCCAGACGGGCGTCTTTGAATCGTCCATGACGACTGCCGTGCGCTACAGGCCCCCACCCCAGCCCTCCCCCGCAAGCGGGAGAGGGGGCCGGCCGTACCGGGTTGGTAGCACAAGATCGTTGAACAGGGCAGACGGAAGGTCGCTACCCCTTCACGTCCTGCCTTTCCGACGCCGTCGCCGGCTTGGTGTCCTTCGGCGTATTGGAGACCCGCACCTGGTCGCCGTCGTTGAGACCATCCGGCGGCGCGGTGACGATGCGGTCGTCCGGCGCAATGCCGGATGCCAGTTCGATGTCGCGACCGAGGTCGCGGGCGATGGTCACGGACTTGAACAGGATCCTGTCGTCCGCGGAGACGGTGGCGACACGCAGGCCGTCCTTGTTGAAGATCAGCGCGCTGGCCGGGATGTGCAGCGGCGCGGCATCGCGCATCAGGCTCATCTTCACGTTGGCGTAGCCGCCGGGCATCAGCTCGCCCTGCGGATTGTCGAGCACCAGCTGCATGCGGGTGGTGCCGGAACCGACATCCACCGACTGCGACGAGGCCTCGACGGTGGCCGGGAAGGTGCGGTTCGGATAGTCGGGCACCGAGATGATCGCCTTGGCGCCGACCCTGATGGCCGGCACGTAGCTCTGCGGCACGTCGACATAGACGCGCAGCTTCTTGATATCGGAGATCACGAACATCGCCAGACCGGTGCCGGTACCGCCGGAGATCAGCGCGCCGACGTCGGTGTTGCGCTGGGTGACGACGCCGTCGAACGGCACGGTGATCTTCTTGTAGCCGGCCAGCGCTTCCAGCCGCTCGACGTTGGCGGTGCCGGAATTGACCGCGGCCTTCTTGTTGGCGAGGTCGGCCGAGCGCTCGTCGATTTCCTGCGCCGACACGAAGTTCGAGGCGACCAGCGACTTCCTGCGGTTCAGCGTCGCTTCCGACAGCCGGGCGCTGGACTGCTGGCTGGTGAGGTCGGCGCGGGCCTGCAGCAGCTGCTGGTCGAGGTCGGGCGCCTCGATCTCGGCGATCACCTGGCCGGCCTTGACCTGGGCGCCGATGTCGGCACTCCAGCTCTTCAGATAGCCGCTGACGCGGGCGAAGATCGGCGCCCGGGTATAGGCCTCGAGCCGGCCGGGCAGGTCGAGCGCGGCATTGAGCACGCGGGCGTCCGGCAGCGCGACGGCGACCGACGGGATCGCCTGCGCGTCGGTCCAGGTCTTGAGGTCGGTTTCGGTCCTGGCGCGCGCCATGATGCCGGTGACGACGATGGCGCCGGCGACGCACAGGCCGACCACCCCGACCAGACCAAGTCTGCGGCGGGACACGGGTTTCTGCTCAGTGGACATGCGACAACTCCGGCGAGCCTGCCTCTGGCGCGGGCTCCTGCTTCTTGTGGACCATGCTGAACACCACCGGCACGAACATCAGCGTTGCAATCGTAGCAAAAATCAGGCCGCCGATCACCGCGCGGCCGAGCGGCGCGTTCTGCTCGCCGCCCTCGCCCAGCCCGAGCGCCATCGGCGCCATGCCGATGATCATCGCCAAGGCCGTCATCAGCACCGGGCGGAACCGGACGAACCCGGCTTCCGACGCCGCGGCAACGGGGTCGCCGAGGATGGCATAGCGCTCGCGGGCGAACGAGATCACCAGCACCGAATTCGCGGTGGCGACGCCCATGCACATGATCGCGCCGGTCAGCGCCGGCACGCTCAATGTGGTCTGGGTGGTGAACAGCATCCAGACGATGCCGGCCAGCGCCGCCGGCAGCGCGGTGATGATCACGAAAGGATCCGACCAGGACTGGAAGTTGACCACGATCAGCAGATAGATCAGCACCACGGCGCCGAGCAGGCCGAACAGCAGGCCGGAGAATGCCGCATTCATGGTCTGCACCTGGCCGAGCAGCACGACATTGCTGCCCTTCGGCACGTCGGCTCGGGTCTGCTCGATCGCCTTGTTGATGTCGGCCGCCACCGCGCCGAGGTCGCGGCCCTGGGTGGTCGCATAGATCTGCACCAGCGACTGGATATCGTATTGCGACACCACGGCATTGCCGGCGGTGCGCCTGATGCTGGCGATGCCGCCGAGGATCGGCGAGGTCGAGGCATTGACCGCGGTAATCGGCAGCGTCTCCAGCGCCCCCAGCGAATCCATTCGGTATTGCGGCGTCTGCATCACGATGGAATAGGACACGCCGTTTTCGGGATTCAGATAATAGGTCGGCGCGACCTGCGACGAGCCGGCGAGATTGACCACCAGCGAGTTGGTGACGTCGCGCTCGGTGAGGCCGACATATTGCGCGCGGGTACGGTCGACGTCGATGTTGAAGCCGGGATTGTTCGGCGACTGCTGGATGCGGGCATCAGCAACGCCCGGAATCCGGCGGATCAGGCCAAGCAGCTTGCTGGCATAGGCGAAATTGCCCGCGAGATCGTTGCCGCGGATCTGCAGGTCGATGGGCGCCGGCGCGCCGAAGTTCAGGATCTGGCTGACGATGTCGGCCGGCAGGAATGCGAAACTGACGCCGGGAAACTGCCGCGGCAGCTTTTCACGCAAAGCCTGCACATAGCCCGCGGTCGGCTTGTGGTCTTGCTTCAGCTTGATCTGGAAATCGCCATCCTGGGCGCCGATGACGCCGGTGTTGTTGTAGGTCAGGTTGATGCCCGAGACCGGCATGCCGATATTGTCGGTCATGGTCTCGATCTGATCCGGCGGAATGATCTTGCGGATCGCCTTGGTGATGTCAGCGAACTGGTTGGCGGTCTCCTCGACGCGGGTGCCGACCTGGGTCCGCACATGCATCAGGATGCTGCCGGCGTCGACCGACGGAAAGAAATTGCGGCCGAGGAACGGCACCAGCAGAAACGATACCGCGACGAAGGACAGGAACCCGATCACGAACATCGGGCGGCGCGCCAGCGCCAGGTCGAGCAGCCCGTGATAGCCCGCGCGAAAACGCTCGAAGCGGGCTTCAAAGCCGCGCTGGAACTTCAGCAGCGGATTGCGCGTCGGCGGTCGCTCGCCTTCGGCGTGGTGCACGTGCTTGTGCAGCAGGTATTTGGCCATGGTCGGCACCAGCGTGCGCGACAGCAGGAACGACCACAGCATGGCGAACATCACCGCTTCGGCCATCGGCACGAACAGGAAGCGCGCAATGCCATTGAGGAAGAACATCGGCACGAACACGATGCAGATGCACAGCAGCGACACGAAGGCCGGCACCACGATCTGGTTGGCGCCGTCCATGATCGCCGGTTCGACGTCCTTGCCGTTCTCCAGATGGTAGTTGATGTTCTCGATGGTCACCGTGGCGTCGTCGACCAGGATGCCGACCGCCAGAGCGAGGCCGCCCAGCGTCATGATGTTGAGGGTCTCGCCGATCATCGACAGCATGATGATGGCCCCGAGGATCGACAGCGGGATCGAGACCGCGATGATTACCGTCGAGCGCCAGCTGCCGAGAAACAGCAGGATCATGACCGATGTCAGCAGCGCCGCGATGACGCCTTCGACGGCCACGCCCTCGATGGCACCGCGCACGAACGCCGACTGGTCGCCGATAAAGTTGATCTTCAGCGCGTCGGGCAGCGCCGAGCGATAGTCGATCACCTTCTGCTTGATGCCGGCGATGATATCCAGCGTCGACACCGAGCCCGCCTTCAGCACCTGCATCAGCACCGAGCGATTGCCGTCGACATGGACGATATTGGTCTGCGGCGAATTGCCGTCGCGCACGGTGGCGACATCGCGGACATAGACCATGGCGCCGTTGACGCTGCGGATCGGCAGGCTGCCGAGTTCGTCGATCTTCAGCGGCGAATTGTTGAGGTTGATGGTGTATTCGAAGCCGCCGATCTTCTGGGTGCCGACCGGCGTGATCAGGTTCTGCGCGGCCAGGGCGTTGGCGACATCCTGGCCGGACAGCCCGCGGGCCTGCAGCGCGCCGGGATTGAGATCGATGGTGACCTGGCGTTGCTTGCCGCCAAACGGATAGGGAATCGCGGCGCCCGGCACCGTGACCAGCGGCGTGCGCAGCTGGTTGATGCCGATGTCGGCCAGGTTCTGTTCGGTCAGACCGTCGCCGGACAACGCGATGTTGATGATCGGCACGGTGGACGCGGAATAATTCAGGATCAGCGGCGGCGTGGCGCCGGGCGGCATCTGCTTGATCAGGGTCTGCGAAATCGCGGTGACCTGCGCATTGGCGGTGCGGATATCGACATTGGGCTGGAAGAAAATCTTGACGATGCCGAAGCCGGCATAGGAATTCGCCGAGATGTGTTCGATGTCGTTGACCGTGGTGGTCAGCGCACGCTGGAACGGCGTGGTGATACGGCCGGCCATCTGATCCGGCGGCAGGCCGGTATATTGCCAGATCACGCCGATGACGGGGATGCGGATCTCGGGAAAGATATCGGTCGGCGTGCGCAGCGCCGCCAGCGGCCCGACGATCAGAAGCAGCAGAGCGAGCACGACGAAGGTATATGGCCGGCTGAGAGCGATCCGCACCAAAGCAATCATGAACAGGCAGCCCTCAATGCATGAGCGGACGTAACGAACCGAAATCCCTCAATCGCAATCCGATGAACCCTTGGCGCAGCGACCACCGGCCGACCGGACCCGCATGCACCTCTTAGCTTCATTCATCCATCGACGGCGATCTTCAGGCTGACAGCGGCGGACCGGCGCGGTCCATTGACGGCACAACAAGTACCCGACCGGAGACAAATTGCCAATCTGCGACGGGGCGCCACCTATCACTTCAGCGCTATTGTGAATATTCGCCGGCCGCCGTCACAACGCAGAAATTTCAGGCTTGAGGCGACGGGCTGTGCAGGTCATTTTTCTGAAATGCGCATTTGCTGCGCGACGCCCTGCCTGTTCGGGCAGCCGGTCGCACGGCAATTGGGCGAATAGCCTGTGAACGACGCCACAGCCAGCTCGGGCGCGGCTCCAGGCTTGCTCTTCCCTCTCCCGCGAAGGAGAGGGAAGCAAAGAAGGCAGGCGAGCAGGCTACGCCGCGCGCACCGAACTGAGGAACTTGCCGACCTCGAGCTTGAGCCGGCTGCTTTCCGAGGACAGCGACTGCGCCGCCGACAGTACCTGCGAGGAGGCGGAGCCGGTCTCGGAGGCGCCGCGCTGCACGTCGGTGATATTGGCGGAGACCTGCTGGGTGCCCTGCGCCGCCTGCTGCACGTTGCGGGAGATTTCTTGCGTCGCCGCGCCCTGCTCTTCCACGGCCGAAGCGATGGTCGAGGCGATCTCGGACATCCGGCCAATGGTGTCGCCGATCTCCTTGATGGCGTGCACCGACTCCTGCGTCGCCGCCTGGATGCCGTTGATCTGGGCGCTGATCTCGCCGGTCGCCTTGGCGGTCTGCTCGGCCAGTGCCTTGACCTCGCTGGC
>LNAP01012796.1_pt1 | contig 12584 bp, 15 predicted proteins | sample 602601 | NCBI WGS metagenome assembly LNAP01 (sample SAMN02440304, study PRJNA202911) | soil metagenome | biome: Subtropical and temperate rainforests or woodlands; isolation source: soil samples (1 kg each in a 20% v/v slurry with milli Q water) were... ... | reverse complement strand
CGGCCCACGTCCGCCGGCTGGAAGCCCTGCGCCGGGCCGGCATCGTGGAGCGCGTGGCCGATGGCTTATGGAAGGTGCCGGACGACCTGGCCGAGCGTGTCCGCCAGTACGACGCGCAGCGCCTCGGTGGCGTGGCCGTGGAGCTGAAATCGCACCTGCCGATCGAGCGACAGGCGCGGGTGATCGGCGCGACCTGGCTGGATCAGCAGTTGATCGGCGGCGGCAAGGGGCTGGGCGACCTGGGCTTTGGCAGCGAGACCAAGCAGGCGATGCAGCAGCGCGCCGATTTCCTTGAAGAACAGGGCTTGGCCCAGCGGCGCGGCCAGCGCGTGATCCTCGCCCGCAACCTGCTGGCGACGCTGCGCAACCGGGAGCTGGCGCAAGTTGGAAAGGACATTGCCGCCGAAACCGGACTGTCACATCGCCCAGTGGCGGACGGACAGCGCGTAGCCGGCATCTACCGGCGCTCGGTCATGCTCGCCAGCGGGCGGTACGCGATGCTGGACGACGGCATGGGCTTCTCGCTTGTGCCGTGGCGTCCGGTGATTGAACAGCGGCTGGGGCAGCAGCTTGCAGCGACGGTGCGCGGCGGTGGAGTGTCATGGGAAATCGGGCGGCAGCGCAATCTCTCAATAAGCTGAGTTGTTAGGTGCAGGCACTACACGCGGGCCATTGGCGGGAAGTGCTCCATGAGAAACGCCACAAAACTACGTAGCTTGGTCGAATGGTAGCGGTCAGGAAGGTAAACAACGCTCATCGGTCGGCTCGGCAGACCTTGCTCGGGAAACAATTGAATCAAACGGCCAGCTTGAATGTCCTCTTCCAACAGAAGGGTGGATTGCAAGACGATGCCCATGCCATTGAGTGCAGCAATGCGGAGTGCCTGGCCGTTGTTTATCTGCAATCTTCCCGACACTGATCGACGACGCACGTCCTCACCAGTGCCAAGCCAATAGGACAAGGCTGTCGGGCTGAACGATAGGCATTCGTGATGCTGCAGGTCTTCCACTGTTTCCGGTATGCCCTGATGCGCCAAGTACCCCGGGGAAGCGCACATCGTCAGGCTGTATGGAGTAAGCGGCCTTGCGACCAGAGGCGCATTCTCCGGTAACTCTCCAATGCGAATGGCGGCCTCGAACCCCTCTTCGGCTAAATCCACCACGCGATCAGAAAGGACTACATCGAGTGCGATTTCTGGATAACGCGCCATATAGATCGCCAAGGCAGGCATCAATGCGTGTGTCCCGAAGATAACGGGCGCCGTGATGCGCAGCTTGCCAGCAGGTGCTAATTTCTGGTGCTGGGCCTGCGCATCTGTCTCCGCTACCAAGCGCAGAATCTCTTTGCATCTCGTGTAGTAGTCCTCACCGAACGAGGTTAGATGCTGCCGCCGCGTCGTTCGGTTAAGCAACTGCATTCCCAGGCGCGCTTCCAGTGACCGCAGATGCTTGCCTGCCATTGTTGCGGAGACGCCCAACGTAGCGGCAGCCCCGCTCAGACTGCCTTTCTCCACCGTAAGGACGTACACCTTCATGCTGTCCAACAGATCCATTGTGAACCCACAGTTTTAAGTTATGAAACTTAAAGGTAGTTTATCAAGCAATGGTTCTCAATAAAATACATGGAACAGTTTGGCGCGCAGGTTGCAAGGCACACAGCCACATCCCGTAGGCCGGACTCCTGCCATTTCATAGGAGGACACGGTGGAATTGAACTTAAGAGGACGAACGGCGCTTATCACCGGCGCAAGCAGTGGCATAGGTGCGGGTGTTGCACGCCTGCTCGCCGATGAAGGCACCCGCATAGCCGTCACCGCGCGCAGGGACGATCAGTTGGAACGGGTTGCTTCACAAATCGAAGCCTCCAGTGAGCAAGTTCCCATTGTCGTCAGCGGTGATGTGACAGACGCAGCCGATGTCGCGCGCATTGCCGCCGAAGCGGCGACAGCCCTTGGTCACATCGACATCCTGGTCAACTGCGCTGGCGGTTCACGCCCAACGGAATTGTCAGCATCTGATGAGGACTGGGAAGAAGCGTTTGCGCTCAACTTCACCGCTGCGCGGCGGTTGACCCAAGCCATCCTTCCAACGATGCGTGTACGTCAGTGGGGTCGCATCATCAGTATCAGCGGCTCGATGGAGCCTCGCTCGCTGAATGCTGCCACGGCTGCCAAAGCCGCCCTGCATCTTTGGGCCAAAGGACTTTCCTGCGACGTGGCCGCGCAGGGAGTCACGGTCAATACGATTGCTCCTGGACGGATCAACAGCGCCCAAGTGTTGAGCAGGCTCCATCCAACCGAGGAAAGCAGACGGGACTTCATTACTCGCAATATTCCCATTGGGTATTTCGGTGAACCGGAAGATATAGGCCATTTAGTGGCGTTTCTTGCTTCACCTTTGGCTCGTTACATCACCGGCGCTGTGATTCCCGTCGATGGAGGAATGCACTTTTTCGCTCATTAGGACGCCTTATGGTACGGCTGTCTCGAAACCCTTTCGCTTCCCAGCATAAAGAGGTGGCGTGATGGAATTGCGCCATCTGCGTTGTTTCCTGGCCGTAGCCGAAGAACTCCACTTCGCCCGTGCGGCGGAGCGGCTGCATATCGAGCAATCGCCGCTGTCGCGCGCCATCAAGGAGCTGGAAGAAGAACTGGGCGTGGTGCTGTTCGCCCGCACCACGCGCAGCACCCGATTGACCCGTGCGGGCAAGCTGTTCCTGGATCATGTGCCACGCATCTTCTCCGCGACAGCGTGAAGGCGGCAGCCAACGGCTTTCACGGCCAGTTGCGCATCGCGCTGTCCGACGGCATCACGCCGTCGCGCCTGCCGGCTTTGCTGGCGCTGTGCCGGCAGGAGGAACCGGAAGTCGAAATCCGCTTCTTCGAGGTGCCGCTGGCGCAGCAGATCAAGGGTCTGCACGATGACCTGTACGACGTGGGCTTTGCCCGCGCCGATGAAGCCGGCGATGGCGTCGTCGCCTTGCCCGTCTGGAGCGATCCGCTGATGGTGGCTGTGCCAGCGCGGCATCCCCTGCTGGCCCACAAACGCATTCCTTTGGAAGAACTGCTGCGCTACCCGCTGGTGCTGTGCGATCCGCAGGCGTGCGAGGGGCATGCCCGGCAGGTGGATCGTGTGCTGCGCCGCGTGGACATGGAACCCTTGGTGGCCGAGCGGGTGGCGTCCTGCGACCTGATGATGGCGCTGGTCTCCGCAGGCTTCGCCCTGGGCTTGACTGGCGCCGCGCATATCACCGCCAGCCGGGAGCAAGGCGTGGTGGCACGGCCGCTGGCGGGACGCTCGCCGCTGCTCACGACCTATCTGCTGCGCCTGGATGGCGAGCCTTCGGAAACGCTGGCCCGCTTGATCGAGCGCGTGCAGGCCATCGAATCACCCGAAGACAACAGGCCGACATCGGGCCTTGATGCCGACACCCCTGAGGAACCTGAGCCATGAAGAAGTCCATTACGCTCTTGCTAGCCGTGGCATTGACCGCTTGCGGTCAATCGGAGACGCCCAAGCAAGCCGACGTGCCAACCGTGGAGGAACTGGCCGCCAATCCGGCACGGTTGAAGGAGCTGCGCCAGCAGTGCAAGACCGATCGCGCCGGGCTTGGCGACGTGTTATGCAACCGCGTGGCCGAGGCTACGCGCAAGCGGTTTTACGGCGATGGCAAGGTGCCCTATACGCCACCGGAGCAGCCGCCAAAGTTCTGACCGCAGTTTCCATCCACCGTTGGTGGCGTATGCCGACAGGGCCGATCTTCTGTCAACGAACGGCAGAAGGCAGGTGGCCAAAGCGTGCGCGGAATCGGTCGGCGAAACGCGCGCGGGACTGGTATCCGCAGGCCTGCGCAATACGGGGAATGCTCCAGGATGTCGTTTGGAGCAGCATCATGGCACGGTGCATGCGGATGTCGACCAGCAAGTCCTCGAAGCGCACGCTTTCGCCTGCCAGGCGGCGTCGCAGTGTGGCTTCGCTCATCGCCAATACACGTCCCGCCTCGTGCGCTGTCCAGTGCTGATCCGGTGCTTCGCCAATCAATGTGCGCAAGCGCCCGGCCGTGCCGCTCTGCTTGGCGTCCTTGAAGGCATGGCCTCGTTCAGCGAGGGCCAGGACGAAATCCATCAAACGGTATTGGAGCCGTTCGTCGCTCACAGGCTTAGCTTCCACGCTTTCAAGCACTCGTCGGAACGTCGACTCCAGATCTTCGTCCAGTGCTACCTGCTGGTATGACGTCCGGTTATCTTTGTTCGGTGGCTGCGGGGTGCGATCGCGGTGAAATGCGTCCAGCAAGCTTGCCGAGACCGTCAGGAAGATGGAGCGGAAGCGCTTCTCGGGGCCTCCCGGGGTTTTCAGCAGGTCGGCGCATGTGCCCGGCTCGACGAGCAGCAGCGATGCTTGTGTGTTAACCGATAGCGGGCTGACAGCATCATTGAGATCGAGCCGCCCCGCGACGACAAAGAGCACGGTGGCTTCATGGAACAGAAATCGTGGCGTGTGCTGGATCTGCTTCAGGACAGGTTGCGCAAGACTGCACAGGCCACGCCGCAGCACTGGTGCGCCAGATGGCAACGACCAGTGCGTGCGGCAGCCTGTTTCCGTCTGGACGGAAGCAGGCTGCCGTGACGATACCGTGACTGGCTTGCGTGTGCTCACAGGTCAATCAAGGGGCACGGATAGGTTGAGGCGATACAGGCCGGTCAGGCTGGCTTGCCCCAGCACCGGCGCGGTGGCCAAGGCCGCGCGCACGCTAACGCCTGTCAGCGGCGCGTCCACGGCAAGCGCAGGCGTGGCCAGCGCATAGACCGTAAAGATGTAGCGATGAACCAGCGTGTCGTTCCACGGCGGGCATGGGCCATCGTAGCCATAGTATTCACCCTTCATCTGCGCGTCGCCGGCAAACCAGACGGTGTAGTCGTTGGTGCCATGACGCAAGCCGTCGGCAGCATTCGGACCTGGCTTGCCGCGTGGCGTCACACCGTTCGAATGCGAGCCAGCCTCGATCTGCTTGATGCTAGCGGGAATGTCGAGCAGCAGCCAATGGAAGAAGTCGATGCGTGGCAGTTCGGCAGGCACTTCGCGGCCTTCCTGGTTCACGTCGTCACCTTTGCTGGGAACGTCAGGGTCGTGGCAGATGATCACGAAGGACTGCGTACCTTCGGGGATGTCACTCCATGCCAAGTGCGGATTCCTGTTCGATGACAGTGCAATGTGTGCGGTGGCGTCGGGGACCGCGAACGCGAATTCGCCAGGAATGGCCTGGCCGTCCTGGAAGTTGTGACTGATGAGTCGCATGTGAGGTTTCGTCCTGTGCGTTGATGGGAAAAGCCGATGTTGCGCAAGGCTGCGCACAGGACGGAATTCTAGGGCCGCATGGATTTTTGAAAATACCATATCCAATCAATTATTTTCCAAATCCAGTCAAGTTGATCGTTTTAGGTTTGTTTTCCTGGTCGTCGGCGATAAGTTCCAGATGCGGCACATATGACGTGCTGATTCCTTTCAGATCATGTGCCGATACCACATGGTCTCGCTGCTTCGAACTTTGGAAGACACCATGAAAACCTACCGCGTCGGCCAGATCGTGCCGAGTTCCAACACGACGATGGAAACCGAAATCCCCGCCATGCTGAACGCGAGGCGGCGTTTTTTTCCAGAAGAACATTTCACGTTCCATGCCGCGCGCATGCGCATGATGCACGTCACGCCCGGCGAGCTGAAGGCGATGGATCAGCAAAGCGTTCGCTGCGCACAGGAGTTGAGCGATGCGCGTTGCGATGTGCTGGCTTACGCTTGCCTGGTTGCCATCATGTGCCAAGGTCCTGGTTACCACCGCCAATCCGAAAAGCGCCTTGGCAAGGCCACCGAGGAGAACCAGGCCCCTACGCCGATCATCAGTTCTGCCGGGGCACTGTGCGACAGCATCAAGGCCATGAACTTCACCAAGGTGGCGATCCTGACGCCCTACATGAAGCCACTGACGCAACAGGTTGCCGCTTACATCGAGAGTGAAGCCATCCGCGTGACGGACTCCCTCAGCCTGGAAGTGTCGGACAACCTTGCTGTCGGCCGAATCGACCCGATGAGCCTGCTTGAACACGTCAAGCGCCTCGACATCAGCGAGGCGGATGCCGTCGTCCTGTCCGCCTGCGTGCAAATGCCTTCACTGGCGGCTATCCAGCGTGTTGAGGACGCGCTGGCCAAGCCGGTTCTTTCGGCTGCGGTGGCGACCGTCTATCAGATACTCAAAACCCTGGGTTTGGCAGCGCATGTACCTGATGCGGGGTATCTGCTTTCCGGGCGGTTTTGATCGCTTTAGCCGTGCAGATGAAATCGACCCGCTGGCAAGCACCCTGGCAGTCAAAGGTTCAAGTGCTCCCCCAGATGCCGGAACACCGTAGACACCCGCCGCAGATGCCGAGACTCGGGGTGCGTAAGCAGCCACAGTTCGGTCTGGCATTCGTCGAGGATGTCGGTCAGCGCGATCAAGTCCTTGCGCGGCTGCGCCAGGAACACCGGCAGCACGCCCACGCCCATGCCGGCCGCCACCAGTTCCATCACGGTCAGGATGCTGTTGACGCGATAGCGCGGCACTGCCTTGGGATGGTGGCGCTTGCGCCACAGCACCGAGGGGTGCTCGGGTAGCGCATCGTCAGGGGCAATCCAAGCGGCCTTGCCGGCTTCCACGTCCTGGTGGCGCCGGATGCCGCTGCCCCTGCTGGCGTACAGCGCCACCCGGATCGGGCCGATGTGCTTGCCGACCAGGTGCTGCGGCGGTTTCTTGGTGGCGCGCACCGCAATGTCAGCCTCGCGCCGCGTCAGGCTGGTCAACTCATTGCCGGTATGTAGCTCATAGTCCAGCAAGGGATGGCGGGTAGCGAGTGTGCGCAGCGCTGGCGCGATCAGCCCGTGCAGGATGGTGTCGGTGGTGGTGATGCGCACCGTGCCCGACACTTGCTCGGGCGTGAGCTGCACGGCGGAGCGCGCCTGTTCCAGCCGCGACTCCACCTGCTCGGCATGTTCGGCCAGCACCTGCGCCTGCTCCGACGGCAAGTAGCCCGCGCGTGACCGCTCGAACAGCCTTTGCCCCAAGCCACGCTCGATGCGACGGATCGAGCGGAAGACGGTCGAGGCATCGACGCCCAGCCGTTCGCCCGCACCGGCCAGGTTGCCGGCACGCACCAGGGCCAGGACGATCTCCAGGTCGCCTGCGCCCAATTTGTATTGCGTTTTTGCAATTGGTGCTTTCATTTCTGCCTATTTTTATTGCGCTAACGCAATCATACGATTGAGACCATTCATTCGTAAATTGGAGGTTTCATGGCAATCACGCCGTCTTCTTCTTCGGCCTATGGCATTGCCTTGCTGCGCATCAGCCTGGGCGTCATATGGGTGGCGCACGCGTTGCTCAAATGGTTCGTCTTCACCCTGCCGGGTACGGCGCAGTATTTCGGCAGCGTCGGCATTCCAGGCTGGCTGGCCTATCCGGTGTTCGCCGTGGAGCTGCTGGGCGGCATCGCGTTGTTGCTGGGCTTCTATGCGCGCCAGATCGCGCTGGCACTGGTGCCGGTCATGGCCGTGGCGGCCTGGGTGCATGTGCCCAATGGCTGGGCGCATACCAATGCCGGCGGCGGCTGGGAGTACCCGGTGTTCCTGGTCGCGGCCTCGGTGGCGCTGTGGTTGCTGGGCGACGGCGCACATGCGCTGCGGCGCAGCCATCGCTTCGTGCCGGCAGCTTGAGCGGGAGATCGCGCGATGAGCCACCCACTCACCCTGGTCAGCCATGTGCTGTGCCCGTATGTGCAGCGCGCGGTGATCGTGCTCAAGGAAAAGGGCGTGCCCTTCGAGCGCCGCGATGTCGATCTGGCACACAAGCCAGACTGGTTCCTGGCCTGCTCGCCGCTGGGCAAGACGCCGGTGCTGCTGGTCGGTGATGCGCCGATCTTCGAGTCGGCCGTGATCTGCGAGTACCTGGATGACACTCTGATGCCGCGCCTGCATCCCGAGGATGCGCTGAGCCGTGCCCGCCATCGCGCCTGGATGGAGTTCGGTTCATCGCTGCTCAACACCATCGCTGCGTTCTACAACGCCAAGGACGATGCGGCGCTGGACGCGCAAGCCGATCAGCTCCGTGCGCGGCTGGCGCAGGTCGAGGCTGCGCTGGCCATTCGCACCGGCAACGGCGCCTGGTTCGCGGGGGAACCGTTCAGTCTGGTGGATGCGGTGTTCGGGCCGGTGTTTCGCTACTTCGACGTGTTCGATGGCTTGGGGGATTTCCGCTTCTTCGACGGCTTGCCCAAGACCACGGCTTGGCGTGCTGCGCTGGCCGGCCGCGCGTCGGTGCGCGAGGCCGCGCATCCAGACTACCCGGCGCTGCTGCGGGACTTCCTGCGCAGGCGGGAATCGGCCTTGTCGCGCAGGATGGTGAAGGATTGAAGGGGCAATGAAGAACGGACAACAACCGATTGCCCTATGTGACCTTCCGTACTTCGGTCGTGGCCGGTTCCAGCACGGAGCCATCCCTCGCCGTGGGTGCCATGCGCGGAATCGGCTTGCCGGTGCGCGTGTCGATCAGCACCGAATGCCGCTCGCCACGCTCGAACAGATGTTGTTCGCCCCATTGCCGCAACGCCACCACGATGGGGAACAGGTTTTCCCCTTTGGCTGTCAGCACGTACTCCTGGTAGGCGGTGCCATCCGAGGCCGCCTGCGTTTCAAGGACGCCGGCATCGACCAGCTTGCGCAGGCGGTCGGAGAGGATGTTGCGAGCGACGCCCAGGCTGCGCGCGGCGCATGCCGTCGAAGGCATCGCGCACGATGAGCAACGACCAGCGATCCCCTATCAGATCGACGGAGCGCGCAACAGGACAAGGTGCGTCGTTCATAGGTTTGCGGGTTGGCATGAAATCTCCTGGCTGGCTGACAGGGATAAGGCTAATGGTTGCATTTTAAAACCACGTGATCTAACATTCAAACAGTTTTATTTTGAAACTAGATTGAATGGGCGATGGATCATGAAGTCATCCCACGTTTCGATGGTGCCGGCCCCTCTGGAGACGATGCCAACCCGAACTGCCGATATGCCACGCGGCCTGGTACTGCTGTTTGCCGCTGCCAGTGGCCTGAGCGTGGCGAACGTGTACTACGCGCAGCCCCTGCTCGATGCGCTGGCCCGCGATTTCGGCATCAGCCATGCAGCCGTGGGTGGCGTGGTGACAGCCACGCAGGTCGGATGCGCCGTGGCCTTGTTGTTGCTGGTGCCGCTGGGCGATCGCGTTGAGCGCCGCCGCCTGATGGCGGTGCAACTACTGGCGCTGGTGGCGGCACTGGTGATGGTCGGCATGGCGCCGTCTGCGCCAATCCTGCTGGCAGGCATGCTTGCCGTGGGCCTGCTGGGAACGGCGATGACACAGGGGCTGATCGCCTACGCGGCCAGCGCCGCTGCTCCCCGTGAACAAGGCCGCGTTGTGGGAGCGGCACAGAGCGGCGTGTTCATCGGCCTGCTGCTCGCGCGAGTGTTCGCTGGCGGTGTCAGCGATCTGGCGGGCTGGCGCGGCGTGTACTTCTGCGCCGCCGTGCTGATGCTGGTGATCGCGCTGCCGCTGTGGCGGCGACTGCCTGCCTTGCCTCCGGCACCGAATCCGATGCCTTACCTCCGCCTGATCGCCTCGATGCTGACACTGCTGCGGGAAGAAAAGGTGTTGCAGGTGCGCGGCATGCTGGCGCTGCTGCTGTTCGCGGCGTTCAACATCTTCTGGAGCGCGCTGGTGCTGCCGTTGAGCGCGCCGCCCTACGACTTTTCGCACACTGTCATCGGTGCGTTTGGCCTGGTCGGCGTGGTGGGCGCTTTGGCCGCTGCGCGTGCCGGGCAATGGGCCGATCGGGGACATGCCCAACGCACCAGCGCGGCGGCGCTTGCGGTGCTGCTGCTGGCGTGGTGGCCGCTGTCGCTGATGGAATGGTCGCTGTGGGCGCTGGTGATCGGCATCGTGCTGCTCGATCTGGGCTGCCAGGCGCTGCATGTCACCAATCAGAGCCTGATCTTCCGCACCCGGCCCGAGGCGCACAGCCGGCTGGTCGGCCTCTACATGCTGTTCTATGCGGTCGGCAGTGGGCAGGGTGCGATCGGCACCACCGTGACCTATGCGCATGCCGGTTGGCAGGGCGTCTGTGCCCTGGGCGCGGCGGTCAGCCTGCTGGCGTTGCTGTTCTGGGCGATGACTTTGCAACGCACGGCGACGATCGCCCGTCAGCGCTGAACGGGAGATGCTCATCATGGACGAGCGGCAGGAACATTCCCTTGGCACGACAACCCAGGCGGTTGTTGGCGGCCAGATGGACGGACACCGCATGAACGCGAACACCACGCATCAAAGCGCGGACGCCGTCACCTTCAGGGGCGTCGCACAAAGCGACCGTGAACCGTGGGCGCAACTCTATCGGCAGTATGCCGAGTCAGCGATCCCACGGCGCGTTCTGCCAGCGTTCCAGCAGGAAATCGCTGAACGCCGTCAGCCGGCGCGGCACGGGTTCACGCCGTGCCCGCACGATGCTGATCTTCGAGGGCGTGGCTTCCCAGTCCGGCAACACACGTACCAGCTGCCCGTCGCGCAGTTCCTCGTGAATGTCCCAGGTCTCGCGCAGCGAGATGCCCAGTCCGGCCAGGCACCAGGCATGCAGCACGTCGCCGTTGTCGCTGCACAGCGTACCGCTGACCGCGACAGGCTTCTCCCGGCGGCCCTTGCGCAGCGGCCAGGTGTTTTGCAGCAGGCCCGGGTAGGCGAACACCAGGCAGTTGTGCCGCTCCAGTTCTTCCGGCTGCGCGGGTTGTCCATGCGCTTTCAGGTAGGCGGGAGACGCCGCCAGGATGCGCCGGTTGTCGGCCACGCGCCGCGCCACCAAACGCGAATCGGCCAGCTCGCCCATGCGGATCGCCATGTCCAGGTCGCCGCTATACAGATCCTGCACCTGATCGGACAGGCGCAGGTCGAAGCCGACCCTGGGATGCAGGCGGCAGAAGTCGTGGATCGCCGGTGCCACGAACTTGCGGCCGAACGGCGTGGGCGCGGTCAGGCGAATGGTGCCGCTCAGCTCCTGGCTGGCGCCGCTCGCCAGTTCCTGCACTTCTTCCAGCACGCCGAGCGCGACCCGTGCGCGCTCGGCGATGGCGCGGCCTTCGCCGGTGATGCGCAGGTTGCGGGTGTTGCGCTGCCCAGCGCCTGTTCCAGCCGGGCGATCTGCTTGCTGACCGTCTTGGGCGCGAGGTGCAGGTCGCGTGCGGCGGCGGAAAAGCTCTGGCGCTCCACCACGTGCACGAACACCGCCAGGTCATCGAGGTTGCGCAGAGCCATTTAGGTCATTTCGTGGAAAGTGTTTGTCTATTTTGGTCATTTAAAGGATATACCGAATCCGCGAGACTGACACTCTTTGTCCCCCATGCTGCCGTCGCCATGCTCCCTTTGGAGGTGCGCCCCGCAGCGCAGCCCGACAGGAGTTCTCGATGAGCCAGCGCATTCTTTTCGTCCTCACCAGCCACGACCGTAAGGGGCCGGTTGACGCCGCCGACGCGGCGCCCAGCGGCTTCTATCTCTCCGAGGTCACGCATCCACACCGGGTACTCGCGGATGCCGGCTACGCCGTGGATTTCGTCAGCCCCAAGGGCGGCAAGACGCATGTTGACGGCCTTGATCTGGACGATCCGGTCAATGCCGCGTTCTGGAACGATGCAACGCTGCGTGGCGCCACCGACACCACACTGGCACCGTCCCAGGTCGATGCCGACGCCTATGCCGCAGTCTTCTATGCCGGCGGCCACGCGACGATGTGGGACTTCCCCGACAGCACCGAGCTGGCCGCGATTGCCGCACGCATCTACGAGCGCGGCGGCGTGGTCGCGGCGGTGTGCCACGGCCCGGCCGGGCTGGTGAACGTCAAGCTGTCAGATGGCCGCTATCTGGTCGCGGGCAAGAACGTATCGGCTTTCACCAATGACGAGGAACGCGCAGTTGGCCTGTACGGCACAGTGCCGTTCCTGCTGGCCGATGCCTTGCAGGCGCGCGGCGCCCGGCATGTGCCTGCGCCGAACTTCCAGGCGCAGGTGGTCGTGAGCGAACGGCTGGTAACGGGCCAGAACCCTGCTTCGGCCAAGGGCGTGGGCGAAGCGATGTTGCCGCTGCTGGCATCGGCAGGACGGGCCTGAACCATGAACCAGCGCATGCCTTTCGTCATCTACGTGTTCGCGCTCTGCGCGTTCGCCCTGGGCTTCACCGAGTTCGTCACCATTGGCCTGGTGTCCACCATTTCCGCTGACCTGCATGCCAGCGTCAGCCAGGTCGGTACGGCAGTCACGGCCTACGCGCTAGGAGCAGTGATCGGTGCGCCGGGTCTGACGGCGCTGGCCACGCGCTGGCCGCGCAAGCGCCTGCTGCTGGTGGCGATGGGGTTGTTCACGCTGGGCAACGCGGTGGTCAGCCTGTCCGATGCGCTGACGCCCATGCTGATTGCCCGCTTCGCCTCGGGGCTTGGGCATGGCGTGTTTCTGGCCGTGGCCTCCAGCGTCGCCACGCAACTGGCGGGGCGGCATCG